>FKKE01008320.1_pt1 | contig 12767 bp, 9 predicted proteins | sample 1106331 | NCBI WGS metagenome assembly FKKE01 (sample SAMEA3931202, study PRJEB13176) | freshwater metagenome | biome: Drinking water system; feature: drinking water; material: freshwater | place: China | collected 2013-02-06 | reverse complement strand
TGTCGCCTGTTTCCTCTGTACCGATGGTCAGCATCTGACCGGCAACGATGTTCGTGCCAGCCGCAACCGTCACCGAAAGGTCGAGGGCATTAGCCGCCGCCGAAAGCGTGGTGGCTACGACAGAGGCGTTATCCGCGCCTGCCGCACCGAACACTTTGGCGAAGGGGGTGGCGTTGATCGAGAAGTCGCCCCACTTGGCAAGTTCCTGATTCATCAAGATGTCAGGACGAACCTGTTGGGCGATGGTCACAACGTTCCCGCCTTGAATGAGGTCGTAGAACGCGTCGGTGTGAACCGTGCAGACCAGTCCGCCGTTCATAAAGGGCGGGCATTTGAGAGCCTTGATACGCGCCTGCGCGGTGGCAATGGCGGTGTCTGAAAAGCGATGACCCGAAGTTCCAGCATCCAGCGAAGCGCGGGCGGCGGCACTTTTCGCAAAGTCGCCAGTCAACGCGGCGGATTGAGCCAGAAGGTCAATGCTCTCCATCATGTTTTCGCCCAACGCCTGCATACGGGCTTTGCCGTAGGGGGTGTAGGACTGAATATCCACCGCTTCCGCCCATTGAAGCGCGTCGCCGCGCGAAGAGGTCGTGATGGTGGAGGTCGCATCGCGCAGGACTTGAGGCACAATATCCACCGTCTGCGAAATGGCAGAGGTGGCGGGGGTCATATCCGACGCGAAGTTGAATTGATACGTGCTGGCAAGCCATCCGTTCTTTTCCATCGCAAACTGCGGCGCGCCCACAGGCACGGCGTAGATGTCGTACACGCGCCGTTTGCCGTGAATCGCTTCAAGGTAATCGGCACTGTACTTAGTGCGATAAGCGTTGGTGGATGGACTTGATGTGGTCTGAATAGCCATTACAAATCTCCGTTATTTGATTCCGTCCAGCACCTTCCTGATCTCGCGCATCCTTTCAATATTGCTTGACGGGTTGCGGGCTAACTGTTCGTACTCGACAGCCAGCGCATCCATGTCGGGGGGTGAAGCGGGTACGCCAGCGGGGGAGGCGGCTTGGGCGGGGTTGGGTTGGTTTGACGTTACCTTGTCCCGTAACAACTTACCCGCAAACGCCTCCGCTTCCACACGGCTGGAAAACTGCTTGCCAGCCAGTTGAGAGGCAACATACGGGTCTTTCGGGTCAAGTTTGAACTCAGACAAAACCTCTGTCATCATCTGCTGTTCGCTAGGGGTAGTGCCAATACCTCCCACGCGCTCTGTAAGTTTCCTCATCTCCGCCCGCATTTCCTCTCTGAACCGTGCATCCTCATCCACACGTTGCATGGTTTGGAGTGCCTGTTCGTCGGATAGATTGCCTTGTGCTTTGATTTGGTTGAACCTTACCAACTGTTCTTGAAAGCCCGATATTTTGCTGTCGCCTTTGTCCTGTCGGCTTTGCAGTCCGCGCAGTTCTTTGACGAGAGTATCGTAGCCTCCCTTAAGTTCAGTTAACAGTTTGGTGACTTCGCCATCAATAGGAGGGCTGGTTTGTGGAGATGCCTGCGAATTGGCGTTCGCCGCACCCCCCTCCTCAGCCTGTCCCACAGTCAGGGTTTCGGTAGTCATGGTTTTTTATATTCCTTTCTTGGTTTAATGTGCAAACAAAAAGCGACGACCTTTTTAGGGGTCGCCGCAGATTGAAAATCGGGGGCTTGCTTTATTTAGTTACTCACAGACCAAATGCCTGTCCTTTCATCATTTCCTCGGACAACTTCTCAGCAATGAGTTTGTCCACAGTGTCCATCATTTCTGCACCCATAATAAAGGTGATTTCTCGTGGAAGTCTTACCCATCCGCCGTAAGTCTTGGTCTTGAATGTCGGCTTCGGAAGTTTGAAGTTCTTGTATACCACAAGTTCAGGTTCCATGCGGACATTCTACCACAGTTTTCTACGGTACGCCTAGAATACCCATCAAGGTCTCTACGCTCATGCCGTTTTGCTCCGCAATCCGTTCCAGTTCCCTTTCAGCGGAGGCGGGAAGTTTCCCATCCGACAGACGGATGATATTCTGCAACGAATCGGGGATTTGCACCTGTAATTCCTGCGCTGTCGGAACGGCTTGTTGTGTCCTTGTCTGGTTCTTTGCCTTTTCAATCGCCTTTTCGTTGTCCGTGATATACGGCACAAGGTCGGGATTGTCGCGCATGAAGGACGAACGCCAGTCGAAATACTGCCTTAATTCTGGGTTTTGCTTCACAAACTGCTTGCGCTTGTTTTTAGGGAGGTTGTAATACTCCTCCTGCAATTCTCGCCAGTTATCGAACTGTCCATTCCTTTGGTCGTAAAAGGTCTCAACCCTCCACGCCATTTCAGGGTCGGTCATCTTCACTTTTCCATATAACGAGACGAGCAGGCGTTGGTCTGCCGTCAAACCGCCTAGAGGGTCAACGTTCATCATCTTCAACCAAACCGCCATTACCTCGGTTGGAATGTCATCATAACTCCGCGTCTCTTTGTTCAAGAACGTCTGTTGAAAGTCCTCGCCCAGTTGTTCGCGCACTTCCTCTTTGTTGATGGTCGGAAGTTCGTTGTACTTCTGCCACATCTGGTCGATCATAAACTTCTGCATCCGTTCTTCGGGCTTGTCGAATATGGCTAGGCGGTTTTCGTACTCAGGGTTTTCGTCAAAGAAATTCCTCAAAGCGTCCGCGTCTTTGGCGAGTTGCGGGTTCTTTTTCTCCCACAGTTCCATCGCATCTTCGGGGTCAAGATCAGGGTTGGCGGCAAGGAAAGCGTCCATGCTGTCGTCTGCTTTTTTATAAGACTGGTACGCTTTTGCGAAATCATCCTGCAAGGCTCGTAAATTGGTTTCGCCTTGCGGCACACTGGTCACAGACAAGCCGAGTATCGAACCGATGTACCCCCCAACGCCTCCCGTAAATTCTTGGTTGGAGCGTTTCACGCCCTCCCGATAGGCTTCGCTTTGTTGTTTCGCCTGTTCAGGCGTCATTTTACCCTGTTGCACTAAGGCAGAGATCGCCATCGCCTCTTTGACCTCATCGGGTGTAAACGAACCGTCGCCCGCAAGGTTGGCGATGCTTCTGTCAATTCGGTAGTCATCCCACTTGTCAAAACTGTTCAACCCCATGCTACGGCGGAGTTTGGCTTCCAAGTTCCACTTGCTATTATTCCAATCCTCCACGCCTAAGATCGTTGCTGTGTTCCGAGCAAGGCGGGATAACGGACTAAACGATGGAATGTCCTCTTTATCCCCAAAGGCGGCGTTATACGCCCACATCAAGGGAGCGTGGGGGGCTTGCAGTGCGGTGGCGAAATCCCACGCATCGTATCGGTCTCCGTCTTGGTTCTGTTGCGCAACAGACAAGGCGTATTCCCATGTCGCCCCCGAACGGTTCTCCATTGCCTCCTCGTAATCGTCTTGTGTGATCTTCCCATCTTGTAAGAGTTGGTCTAGGGTTCGTTCCGCGCGTCCTTCTGCGCTTTCCTGCTCTTTTTGCATCTGGTCGAACGGCGAAAGCCAGTTATCGAACGGCAACATCATTCGTAATGGGTCGATGAACTGCTCTCCCATCCATTCAGGAGCAAAGGGTAATTGAACCCTGAACTTGCCTTTAACCCTCGAAGGCATCCCATCGCGCTGTAAGCCGTTGGTCGCCATGAACTTTTTGACGCGCAGGTAGTTTGCGAGCATGGCAGGGCGGTCAATACTCTCTATCGCCCACTTGAACATACTGTTCGTCGTCCAAAAGCCAAACGGCGCAACATGCCCAAGCCAGTTGTCAAAGTTGGTTCTGCGGTTGTAGTTCAACAACGCACTGTCCCTGCGCCACTCACCAAACTTGACTGCCTGATAACGTGTAGAGGCAAAGTCGTTTTTGACGGTCTTGAACGCCTTGAGTAATTCCTGTTGCACGTTTTCGGGAAGGTCTTTAAGCAGGGTGGGGGCTTTCTTGCTCGCCTCCTGTGCGCCCGAAATCACGTTATCCAACATCGGTTGAACCCGCCCATACATATTCTGATCCATCGCAAGATCGATGGGCTTCATGGGAGGGATGACCTTATTAACGTCTGCGATGAAGTTTGGTTTTACTTTGGGCGGAGGTGTAGTGCCTTTTGCCGCCGAGCGTGCTTCAAAGGCTTGCCGCGCAATATCCTCTGGAATGTCGTCTATCTTTTTGAACTTCTCAGTACCTTCGGGGAGGTACTTATTCACCGTTGCCAATACACGTCTGTCGTTCCTTGCGCCGCTGGCGGTTGCGCTTGCCACACCGTATTCATTCGCAACCTTGAAAATGTCGAACCCTTCCCCTTCTTTTGCCGCGCTTGCAAAGGCTTGTGTCGCCGCTTCGTCGCCCTGCTGAATCATAATAGAGGCGGAATCAACCGCCCGCATGTCTTGAAAGCGTTGTGTCCTCGCCTGCCAAAACTTGTTCCACGCATCCTGTTTGGCTGTGCCGTTCTCGAACTCCATGTCGAACATCTTTTTGACTTCGAGTTTGTCGGCGCGGCGAAGTTCCGCCAACTGGTCTCTAGCGGTCATAAACGGGGTACGCACTTGTTCTGGCAACATGGAGGCAATGGTGTCGTCCAGTGCCTGTGCGAACTCATCTTCCTTCGCTATGTTTTTGTCGAACAGTTTGCTCAGTTCCGCACGAACGTCATCGAACTTCGGCTTTTGCCCTTTGGGGGCTTTCTCCGCCGCCTTAAAATACTCGTCGTACAGTTTGTTTCTGGCGGTATAGAACTCCTCCCACATTCCCTTCCATTTTCCAAACGTCTTTCTTACCTCGGTAAATGGGAGTTTTGCGCCGCGCTTCGCCAGTTCCGTTGTCCCCTCCTCCAAACCTTGAATGTAGGCGTCCACGCGCTTAAATGCGCGGGTGTACATGTTTTTTGAATCCAAGAACTCCTGCTCCCACAAGGCGCGCGCGGCTTTGAAATCCCCTATCTCCGCCGCCTCACGCGCGGCTTTGGTAACTTCGGGCATCCGCATGGCGTGTTCCATGTGCGCGCCCCAAAACACATCCTGCGCTTCGGCTAGTTTGGCGTTCCAAACGTTGGGACCTCCCGCCACCGCCTGTGACTTGGTATGTTCTACCAGATCGTCTAAGTGGCGTTGAAACAAGCCGTCTACATGCTTTTCCATCAACTGCCGCGCTTCGAGTTTGAACGCATCCAATCGTCCGCTTTCAATGGCAGAGGGGAGTTTTTGATGTAGGAACTCCAACATCTCATCCCCCAATACCTCGCGGGCGTCCTGTCCTGTTTTGGCGACCACATCGTCAATGATGTTATCCACGCTCAGGTTTAGGTTTTTGCCAATCAACTCATCGAACTTCAATTCGCTCGCGCCAGAAGAACGGATGATGTTATCCAGTTGTTTCGCCAACTGCGGGTCAAGATTATCCAGTTCATCCGCCAGTCTTGGGTTAAGGTATTGTTTAATGGGCTTAGGCTTGAAGTATTTGCGAAGGTACTGTTGCGCGCCTAGCGTAAACGCCTTTCTACCCGCCGCCTTCTCGAACTTTTGCGAAAACGCGGCAGTATCCAACTTCCCCAAATTGATGTTTTGGAAGAACTCTTTAGCCTTGTTCGGCATCCCACCGTCTAGGGCGTCTTGAATCACCTGCTCCGCTTTGTTAAACGAGGCTTTGGCGATGTCCGCCGATAACCCCATTTCTTCCAAGCGCGCGGGGGTAAACCCAAACCCCTTCCAAAAATCGTCTACCATGTTGTTATCAATCACACCGAACAAACCGCGTGAAATCATGGTGACTTCGTTGTTTATCATATTACGGATGGGGTAGGCTGGTGAGAGACGAAGGAACGCAAGAGACTCGGCGGCTTTGAGGGCGTCACTCCAACGCGTTAAGACACCCTTGCTTTCAATGCCAAACTGAACCACTGCCTGTCTTGCTACGGCGGTTTCAATCGCATCCAGTGATGCGGCAAAGAACATCTCTCGATTATACGGAACACTACCGTCATCGGGGAACATGCGGCGTAAAGACTTAAGCACATCCTCGTTCAAACCGCCTGTGGCGATCATCTCATCGAGGACGGGGCTTTTTCCCGCAAGCATTTTCATTACCGCTTGTGGGTTTTCGTCAAACATCTTTAGTAATTTTGCAGGGCTTTCGCCTAACGCCTCGGAAATCACCTGTAACTGCTGGCGTTGCGGCGCGAGTTTTTGGTAGGTAGACAGGGTTTTTTGTAAATCGAAGTCAGCCCCCGACAAAAAGCCTTGAACCGTTTTGCCCTGTTGGGTTAATAGAGCGTGACCATATTCAATGCCCGTTGCACCTTTTTTGATACGGTGTATCGCGTTAACAAAATCCGCCTCGGCGTCCACGTTATTAATGACACGGCTGATTAAGTTCGCCCCAAGATTATCTCCCACCACAGTCAATAATTCATGCGCTTTCGCGGCGGGGGTGAGTTCAAACGCCTTGCCTATAAACCCCACACCCGGTATCTTGCGTAAGGTCTGACCAAGTTTAGTAGGTCGGAACGGGTCGCCGCCTGTCAAGAAAATGGCTATCTTGTCGCCGCGTGTGATCTGCTTTCTTCCCAAGTCTGCCAGCGCGCGGTTCGTAAACTGTGCCGCTTCCTCCGCGCTTCCTGAAATACGGGCAAACTCACTGCCCTCGCTCAAGTAACGCGCGGCATCTTCCGTCCTGCCTGCTTGTTTGGCAAGTTCAGCAAGTTCCTCGCCTAGTTTGGCGGCTTTCTTGGTATCTCCCGCCGCCTGTGCAAGACGGTAGGCTTCGTCGGTAAACGCAAGTGCGTCCTCAATCTTGTCTGCGGTTTTGGCGAGTTTGTAAATATCGTCGCCTTTGGTGACAATATCCTCCACCCCTCCCGCAATTTTAGATAACGCGGCAAACCGCTTCGCCTTCAACGCTTGAATGGGTTTAAGATACCCCGTCAATACGTTCAACGGGTCTAAGAGAACGTGACCCCACATATCCTGCATTTGACCGCGTAAAGCCAGCGCGCCCAAGCCGTTATAATAATTATCGCGAGCCTTTTCCAACGCCTCTTGCGGGGAATAGCCTATTTGAATCAGTCTTGCAATTTCTTCTCTGGCGTCCGCCAAACCAGACTTCGCCCCCGGTAAGTCTGTAGGAACTTCAAAGCCAATGACCGACTTGCCCCTTCGCCCCGTTAGGGGGTCTACAATATCCTCCCCACCTCGTACCACGCGGGGCAGGTTGATGGTGTCATAGGTAAGGCTTCCCGCGTACCATGCCGCCCGCAGGTCTTTCATGTCAAAGTTCGGGTCTTGCATCTGGGCAATTAAACCGACGCCGCGTTCAAAGCCCTCGGCAAGCATGTCGAGTTTCATCAACGCCTTGCCCGCCCATGAGTTATTGAATTTATCGAGTTGGTCAGAGACCGACGTTCCAAATATTTTATTGTTTTCCATCCATGTCGTTACGCCGGGCAGGGCTTTGTACGCGCTTTTTTCAAAGTTCGTCAACTTGTCCGCGTTCGGCATGGAGGCGATCTGCGAGTTTACATCCTCCTGCGGTTGTGCGTAGGTGGGTGGTTTCTGGACTGTCTTTTTAGCAAGGTAGTTTCCCGCCGCTTGCTGTAATTGTTCTGGTGTAAGAGCCATGCTATCCTTCGGCTGTGTTGAAGTTCACCACGCCAAACGCGCCGGGCAGGGATGTGGAGGCTTGTTCTGCCGGAGCCGCCGCGCTTTGTTCATAACGAATCTGCCTGCCGCGCTTGCTTCGTTTTAGTTTCGCGCGGCGATCACGGACATCCAGCCTGCCCTCGTTGATAAGCCGCCCAATCTTGACATACTTCTTTCGTTCCGGGTCCCAACGCAATTGATTTTCAAAACTCGTTCCCTGCTCTTGGTACTTTTGATAAAAGCCCGTCGAGGTAAATTCCGTCGAATTGATGGTCTGCCCTGTACCCGCTTCGGTAGTAGTTTGGGTTTGAGGCACAAGACCCTGTTCTGTCAACAGTTTTGTTGCCGCTTCGATCTCCGCCGGTGATACGCTTTGACCGTTGGCAATCCGTTGCATAACGTAATACTCCGCCGCTTGCGGTGAGAATGAGCCTGTAGAAACTGGCGTAGTCCCGATACCCGTAGTGGGCGTTAAGTTCCTTTCGCTTTGCTGGTAAACGCTTGTCCCGTTCTTAAGCGCGGTGTTCATTGCCGCCGCGTTCTGTGCGTTCCACCCGCTAAAACTCGTTCCGCTATTGGGGACGGGTTTGAAAACAGGCGGGGCAGACGCGAACGTACCTCCCGCCGGAGGGATAAGATATTGGTTCGGTGACGTAGAGCCGGGATTGAGGTTTGGAATACCACCAGACGGGGCAGACAACGGCGCGTAGGTTTGTCTGATAGGCGCAAAAGGGTTATTCGGTTTCGGGCTACTCGGCAACATCGAATACGGCTGTCCCAAGTTCCCGTTACTCGCCGTCGAGGGGTTAGACAGGGGCGGCTGGTAATACGTTCCCTGCGGGAAGGTTGTTCGGTTGGGGACTGTTGTTGAGTTGTCCGCCGCCGTTATCCTGCGGTACTTGCGTCGGGTTGGCATTGTTCACCTCGAATTTACTTGTAAAATCTTCCATGACTTGACGGAATCGCTGTTCCGCTTCCAGTTGTGCGGTAAAGAATTGGAGGGCGTTCATAACGGAGTGCCTCCCGCGTCCATGCCCTGAATACTCTCCCTATTCTCCATAGGGTTCATCGGTTGGGCGGGCATACCACCCTGCCGCATGTCAGCCCCCTGTGCTAGAGGAAACGAGGCGTTCATGTCCTGAACCTGTTGCTGTGGTTGGGGAGGCGGTTGTGCTTGCATTTGAGCCTGTTGCGCTTGCATCTGCATTTGCATCTGCGCCTGTTGCATCATCATCTCCACTTCCGCCTGTATCTTTTGCGCTTCGGCTTGCACCTTCGCCATCATCAAATCTTCGGCGGCGCGCTTTTGTTCATGCAGGCTGTAGTCCTCGATACCCAGATCATTCTCAGCCACCATCTGTCTTGAAAGACCAAGTCTCTCAACCATCGTAATGGCTAGGTTGGCTTTGGCTTGTTCGTCCATCGAACCGAACTCGCGTAACTTTACGTCGATGTATAGGTATTGGGTGTCGAACTCGCCCTTTTTTATTACGATCTCCTCGCCTGCTTGTTTGGAGTATCCTTGCACGTTTTTACTGTTTTCACGGAAGGCAATCAAAGGCACATCACCGGCATGGTCGATCCACTCGAACATCTGGTAAAAGCCCATCGCCTCGGCGCGTTCTGCCACGTCTTTGGCTAACGACAAAGCACCGACAGCCATTTTGAAGGCGAGGTTGGCGGTACTAAAGTTCTCCGTCCCCGCCAGTTTATTAGCGTCTGCCAGCATTTGAGCGACAGTCGTGGTGTAGACCTCCTGTGTCGCCTGTGCCACTTTATTTTCAATCGCGTCGTTCGGTCTCTCTTGGGGTAGCGGCGTGACTTTGGTGGTCAAGTCCGTAATCATCGGCTGTTCTGGATTTTGATTGTCGATGTGTACGTTTCTTAAAGTACCGTCCGGTGTTTGGATCAACTTTTGGCTTGCCGCCACCAGCGTTACAGCGGAACTGAAAGACATCAAGCGTAAGTTGTTTAGATTATCCAACAATCCTGTATTAATGGCGTTTTTGAGAATGGGGTCTTCGTTGTCCGCAATGACCCAGGGGATGAAGTTAAGTCCATGCTCCTCATGTAACAGTTCAAAGCCTTTACTCGGCTGGTTATTTACAGTGGTCATGTTATGGTTTGGCATGACCCAGATACAGGTCTCGTCCCACGTCATCGACTTATAGAACGAAAAGAGGGTGGTCATCTTTTGTTCCATTGTCGGGGCTTTGCTGAACATCTTGTTTTTCAATTCAGACAAAACATCCATCCCAAACTCGTTCTCCAAGTCCATCAGGTTGACGGTCTTAGCCAACACCACAGTTTCCAATCCATATTTGGAATGATAGGCGTGGACGGTAGAGGGGTGGTGGACTGTCCAGCGAAAGGCACTGCCTCTTAACAATGCTTTGGTTCGTTTGTCCTTTTCCTTCCCCTTATACACATAGGGTAAATATTCGGTTTCAAACGCAACCGCACAATACCTCATCGCAGATTCCAATATCTGCCAGTGGGTCGTTTTACCTCCCCACATATTCATCCTCTTAAAGTGCCACTCTAGGGCGGTCTCTTTGCGTTCCGCATCCTCGTATTCCGCCACTTCGTTTGACAGTGGGGCGACGGTAATCTTTGGAAGTAACGACGCGAATGTTCGTGCGCCTGCGTCCAGCGCGTCGGCGGGGGCGGTGGAGGAAAAGTTCTTACCAGAAATCCAAGGCAGGTTGGCTAAGGCACTCGAAGGTTTCCACCGACCCAATCTGTGTTTGTCCACCTCTGCATACAGGTCGATCTTATCCTTGTCTTTGGCGATACATTCCTTCGCCAGTCCGATGTGATAATCCAAGTCTTTCATGCGTTACTCCACGCGCTGTTGAGGTTGTACGGGCGCAACAGGGCTTGTTTGGAAGGTGTGTTCAATTCGTTCTCACTCATAGGTAAACGTAAAACCTCTGGTACTAACTTCAAGGCGTGATACAAGGCATCTCCCGCGTCCCATGCTTCGTCGTGTTCGGGAACATCGGGGAAGTTGTCATATAACCTTCGTAATGCTCTCAGTCCCGGCGTGTCCGCGTCGCTAATCAATACGGTCATGTTCTCCAACCAGCCAGAGACTTCGATCTTCTGTCGGTCTGGTTTGCTTCGCATGTTTCCAGACTTCAAGCCCATCAGGTCACTTTTGATGGCGCGCACTCTTGGGTCGGTTAACAGGTATTCGTAAAAGACCTTACCTACGCTTACGCTTTCAATACCTGTATAACGCCAGTTAGGATATTTACTTTGGGCGAGCAAGATGGCGTCCTTCGCCTCGGTCAAACTGCACTGCTTCAAAAAGATGTCCACTACAACGGCGGTGTTATTGGGTAATTTAGCAAGGTGGCATAAGGCGAACGAGGACTGCGCCGTACCTGTATTTTTCTGAAACGTGGTCGGGTCTGCGCCTCCCACCATCGGTAACGTATTATCTAATTTTTCATGGTCGTATAAATAATATCGAATACCTGCGGTCTTGGCGGTGTCGATGTCCATCATGTACATCTGCCAAAAGCCGAACTTCCCATAACTCCTGTCAGCAATAACACTATCCACCCCGTAATGGTCAGCCCACGTCAGTTTCCACCAGCCGATCAGGTCGTCATACACCACGCCGTTTGCTTTATTCACTCCATCTATGAACACCCCCTCCCCCTCTGGCGCACGGCTCATTACAGGGACAATCTCCGACACACACTGCCCCGTCGCAATGACGGTATTCAACGTATCGTCTTTGGCAAAAGGCACTCCCAATAAGTTCACCCATGTTAAGAACTTATCATTCTCGCGTATGGCTGTTTTTAGTATCTGGGTCAAGAATGTGTTTTTGATGGTCTCGCGTTCGGTTGCGCTTTTCCAACTGTCGATGTCGTGCAGGTCGTCGGCGTGTAAAAACAAACTAGGGTGTTTCCCGTTGATGGCGGATGATTTATACCCTCCACCTACAAAGGTAGGGTCGATGATGCCCGCCTGCTTCTGCTCCCACTCGTCCCTGCTCATTCGGTTATCCATGACCCAATACCCCTCCGCGCCCCACGCCTTGTCTTTCGGGACTACGTGAGGGAAGGTCAGTTTCCATTCGGGGTTATGCTCGATTAAGTTAGCGATATTCTTAGCAATGTTGATGCAGTTCTGGTCGTTGGCTCCGGTGATAATTCCCGTCATGTGCGGGTTGTGACCTATCATAAAAGCATCTAATGTCACAAAGGTCACTGTTTTCCAGAAACCACGCGCGCCCAGTAAAACGAACGGCAGACCTTTCTCATGCGCCTCAAACGCCTTTCTCACCGCCCGCTTCATGTGCTTCGGTAATGCAAAGCCGTACATCAGGTGGTAAAAGGCGAAGAACGTTTCAGGGCTGATACCAGACACCGCCTGCGACCTTAAGACAACACGTTGGATGTCGTTCAATGCCTCGGGCGAGAGTTTACGCATCTCGTCCAAGATGGCGTTATATTCCGCCGTGTCTTTGGTCGAGGCGAGGCGTTTACCTAATTGTTCAAGGATTTGTATTTGGTTCATTGAGAATTATTCTGGCTTGTATTCCTTGTCGGGCTTCGGAGGTCGCACAATGATTGTCCGCTTATCGTTGTCCAACCACCCCTTCTGAACCATGTATTCTTCCAGACGCTCCAATTGTCCTAACGCTTGTAGCGCAATTCGCCGCTGGTCTTGCAGTATTTCTTTCTCGGTCATACCACCGCCATTTCTTCCAAGTCCTGCGAGACGGCGATGCTCATAAACGGAATGTACTCCACCTTCACCACCGCGTAGTAGCCTTGAGGCACTAGGTCAGGCTCCTCCAAGTTGCTAAAGGTCGTCGTCCGCCGCATCTCGTCAGGCTTACGGCTGAAAGAGAAGGCGACCAGTAGTTCGCGGGCTTTAGGGACAAATTCGGGTTTTGGGGACACGGGGCAAATTCCTGTAAAAAATTAAAATTTGTTCGACAACCTATCAACCAACAGACCAACACACAGACCAACAACGTACAGCATACCTACACACCACCCCACGTACCTACCTCCGCTATTCTGTGTGTGTTCCGTGTGTCCTGTGCCTGCTGTGCGCGCGGGGGTTACTCCACATCTACCACCTCGCCACGTACCAGACCCAGTGCCTGCGCCAGTGCCTGCGCCGCGCCTGTGTCC
>FKKE01001928.1_pt1 | contig 12772 bp, 13 predicted proteins | sample 1106331 | NCBI WGS metagenome assembly FKKE01 (sample SAMEA3931202, study PRJEB13176) | freshwater metagenome | biome: Drinking water system; feature: drinking water; material: freshwater | place: China | collected 2013-02-06 | reverse complement strand
GAGAAGATCGGTCTCACCAAGTACGGAGCGCAAGTGGTATCGCCGTATCACGGCCGCGCCCGTACTTTGTATTTTTCGAAGGCGCTCGACGGCTCGCAACCATTCTCCTACGAAGTGAAGCGGGCCGAGTTCGACAAGATCCTGTTCGACAACGCGGTCGACAAGGGCGCGCACATGCACGAGGGCGTCCGGGCCAAGCGCGTCGAATTCCGTAAGGACTCCACCCACTTGGTGCACGCCGAAGATAGGACCGGACAGGCACTCACCTACGAAGCGAGGTTTGTGGTCGATGCCAGCGGTCGAGACACCTTTCTCTCCGGACAATTCGGCGGCAAGCACCGCAATCCCCACCACAACAGTGCGGCAGTTTTTGGACACTTTGACGGAGTGAAACGGCTCCCTGGACTGGACGAAGGCAATATCAGCATCGTGTGGTTCGATCACGGCTGGTGGTGGATTATCCCGTTCAAAGACGGCACAACCAGCGTAGGAGCCGTCTGCTGGCCGTCTTACATAGGCACGAGAAAAGTGCCGATGGAGCAATTTCTCTGGGACACGATTGCTCTCTGTCCTCCAGTGGCAGACCGCATGGTCAACGCCAAACTGCTGGGGCACGCCTACGCTGCTGCCAACTACTCGTACCGCAGAACGACCATGAGCGGCGACGGATACATCATGGTGGGAGATGCCTTCGCCTTCATTGACCCCGTGTTCTCAAGCGGCGTACACCTGGCGCTCAACAGCGCCACGCTGGGAGCTGAGGTCGTCGATGCCCATCTACGTACCTCGCCGGACTATGGGCGCCGCTTGGTCGACTTTGAGCGAACCGTCCGCTTGGGCGTGAAGACCTACTCCTGGTTCATTTACCATTTCACCCAACCAGCGTTCCGCCAATTGTTCATGTCGGAAGGTTCCAGGTTCAAAATGGAGGAAGCCGTCCTCTCCATTTTAGCTGGGGATGCCTTCGGCAAATCTCCGACCAGGTGGCCCATCTTCTTGTTCAAAATTGCGTATTATCTCGTCTACCTGTTCAACTTCAGAGAGAATTGGGCGGCATTCCGGCGTCGTGTCCGCGGCGTACCGGACACAGTGACCACCGTAAAAGATTATGCCGTGCCTCATCAGTCGTAGCGGGGCCGGAGCGGCACACTTGTGAAATCGACAACAACTCCACAATCGATCAGCACGGACCGGCGGAGAATCGAAGCGGTCACTCGGCTGGATGTACAGTATCTCCATTCTGACAAGCTGCCCTTCGCGCTTGCCGAATCCGGTGCTCACCCGATGGCCGTCATGTCATTCGGCCATACGATCCCGGATCCCGTCCCCTGTCCCACCATTAGGCTCGACCTGACTCAGTTCGACGGCCCCCCGTTGGTAGAGGTCTGGACATCGGACAAGCCGGTGACGATGCGCGAGATAGCTGGCTGCTCCATGGCCATGACGGATGATGTGCTCATCGGTTCGATCTGCCTCGATGAACAGTCCGGCGTCTCGCTCGACGCAACGACCTATGCCGGCTATCGAGACCTGCTGCAACAGCTTCGCCTGTTGGGATACCCACACTTGTGGCGAGTCTGGAATTATTTTCCTTGCATCAACGACCATCAGGACGGCCTCGAGCGCTACCGGCGGTTTTGCGTGGGGCGTCACCAAGCCCTGACAGAGTCGATGATAGATTTCCCTGTCTCTCTTCCGGCTGCCACCGCCGTGGGCACGAGATCCGGCCCGCTTCAGATCGTCTTTCTTGCCGGCGCGCAACCGGCGACGCATCTGGGTAATCCTCGCCAATTGAACGCCTATGAGTATCCTTCCGACTACGGTCCCCGTAGCCCGTCATTCGCCAGGGCGACATTCACCCGGGCAGAACATGATATTCGGTTGTATATCGCCGGCACGGCCAGCATTGTCGGACATACAAGCCGACATTCTGGACTCCCAATGGAGCAAACAAGGGAAACGATTCGAAACCTTCACACCGTTCTCAATCACGCAAAGCATGTCACGGGCGTCGATCTCATGCAGTCGCAACGTCGGGCCCTGTACAAAGTCTACGTGCGCGAGCCGCACTCGTTACCGGACATTCGTCTGGCACTCCAGGACTCGCCGCTGTCCACCCACCAGCTGGTATTTCTCGAAGGAGATCTTTGCCGCCGGGAACTGCTAATGGAAATCGAGGGCCTGATCCTCACGGAGTTATTCCCATCGTGAAACTCGGCGTGTCTCGCAGAAACGGATTCCATCGTCCGACACACGGCGGTACTTCTTCACCGCAGTTCTATTTCTCAATCGACTGCGATTGGGTGCCTGGCTCCCAAGCGGGGCTTGAACGATTATTGGAGGTGTGCGCCCGTTATGGAATCACTGGCACCATATTTTTCACCGGGCGCTTCGCCCAACTGTATCCTGACTTGGTGCATGAATGTCATAGACGCGGGCATGAACTCGGCACGCACGGATGGGAACATGGCGGACTCGAAGAAGATGAAGACTTCCGTCGCGCCGGATACGAACAACAACGGGAATGGATCCGCCGGGCAACTGAGGCGGTGGAACAGGCCGCAGGCATCCGGCCGGTCATTTTCCGAGCGCCCAATCTCCGCATTGGTGAAGTCACGCTTCGCGTCTTAGAAGACGAAGGCTATCAATACGACTCGTCCGTCCCAGCCAGGCGCTTCGACATGGGATTTGGTCGTGTCCACTACACGCAATATTTCTGGGCTCCACTGGAACCATACAACCCCTCTTGGCAGGGACTGCATCGTCCGGGGAAAAGCTCTATTGTTGAAATTCCCCCGTCAGCCTGCCTCTTCCCAATTAATCTAGCCAGTTTGCGCGTACTGGGGTTGCCCACCGTGAAGCGCATGATTGATTGGGTCAGCCAGCGATCCCAACACCTCGTGTTTTACTGCCATCCCTCTGAGTTTCTCTACGCCAGAGACCAGGTCTTTCCTCGGTCGATGTCCAAATGGAACCAATGGGGCATGAGTCCGGCCAATCTCGGGCTCGTTGAGGCACTGATCAACACGGTGTTGGCATTGGGCTACAAGCCTGTCGCACTGGTGAATGCCACACAATGTCAGATTGACGCCACTCAGTCGTCAACGGCACCGAGAGTCGTCAGCTTGCGGTCTGATCCAATATGAGCGAAAGGAGAGGCACATCATGAAGCAGATACAAGCAGTCCTCTTAGTTCTCTGTGTCATGTCGATTGCAATAACGGGCTGCCGTGGCGGCGCGGAAATCTATAACGTAAAGGATGCGCCGGTTAACACCGCATCGGGCGTCACACCGAGCCTGGAGGAAGTGCAGAAAGCGATCATCACGGCCGGCACCGGGCTCAATTGGAGCATGGCCGTTGTCAAACCAGGCCATATCGTCGGCACACTGAATGTCCGCAGTCATACGGCTGTCGTCGACATCATGTACAACTCCAAAACCTACAGCATTACGTACAAGGACAGCACCAACCTCAAATACGACGCCGAGAAAAAAACGATCCACGAAAACTATCGGAGTTGGATTCAAAACTTGGACAACAACATCAGAGGCCGGCTGACCGTAGCAGGTAAGTAACGCCCTTCGGCCCTCATCTGATCGGATCACTGTGGGGACTGACACCCTTCTGTGCATCTGTGGATGGTGCCTGTCCCGGTCCGAACTTTTCATTTCGACGGAGCGCGGTGCGCCGTTTCCTGGAGCTTTATGGGATACATTCCCCGACCGACAAGCTTCCATGCAACCATCCGCACAATCCTGACGATATCTAGGATAGGACGGAAATGGCTCGGTCTCGGCCCTGGGCGTTGCGTCACACTGACGGGCACACTGCGTACCTCATACCCATGCCGAGCTGCTTCGATAAGAATCTCGCTCTCATAGACAAAGCTGTGTGCAGGACCATGCGGAATCGAGACGATCCGCAGCAATTGGGAAGGGTACAGGCGAAATCCAGACTGGCTGTCTTCAATGCACTGCCCTGCAGCCCAACCGATCCAGAAATCTGCTATTCGATTGGCAGCGTAGCGCCAAAATGCGGCTTGACGCTGATCTCGCCGGCGGGCACCCATGAGAATCGCGTTGGGGTCCTCCAGAGATCGCTCGATGAAGGAGGAAATCTCTTCAGGCGCATGTTGTCCGTCCGCATCCAACGTGATGACGCCGGCGGCCCCACAGGCAAGCGCATGGTCGAACCCGCGCACCAAGCTGCCAGCCTTGCCGCAGTTCTGTTCGTTGCGTAACAGGGTCACGTCCACGTCGGTTAATGACTCGGCGGTCCCATCGGTCGAACCGTCATCTACGACGATGACGTTCGGGCATTGCCGCCTTGCGCGCACCGCCACATCACGAACAGTCGCCACCTCGTTGTAGGCCGGAATGACCACCCAGTAATTCGTCACTTGATCCTCGTGAAACGTATCTGATGAAAAGCGGGCAGGATGGTCAAAAATGTCTGACAGCAAGGCCGCAGCGAGCGAAGGGCCGAGTCGTACCCTCTGGGGTACGTTGAGGGTCTGAGCGATGCGAGAACGCAGCTGGCAGCCTTTTTCACCATCCTGCTACGCCATGCCTCCGTTGATGCCGATAACTTGTCCCGTGATATAGCCGGCCTGCTCCGACGCCAGAAAAGAGACCAACGCCGCCACTTCATCCGGAGTACCAACCCGTTTCATGGGCACGATCGCCTCGATCTGCTCAGGCTTGAACGAGGCTCTGGTCGCCGGCGATTCGATCAGGCCCGGCGCGACCACATTGACGGTGATCCCCCGCGACGCCAACTCGATCGCCAGCGATTTGCTCGCTCCGTGGAGACCGGCCTTCGCAGCGGCATAGTTCGTTTGGCCGCGGTTGCCGAGAACACCGGCGACGGAGGAAATGGAAATGATCCGCCCCCACCTGGTCCCAATCATCGGCAGCAACAGTGGCTGGGTGACATTGAAAAACCCATGAAGCGACACGTCGATGACCTTCGTCCATTGCTCTCCGGTCATGCCGGCCATCGGCGCGTCGCCGTGCAGCCCCGCATTGTTGACGACGAGTTGGATCGGGCCGTCCTTCAGCAGCGATTCCAGCGCCTGGCGTGTTGAGGCCTCGTCCGTGACGTCACACACCACACTTACTGCGGCTCCGCCATGAACCCTGATCTTTTCCGCCACCCGCTCAGCCGATTCACCATGCTGATACCCATGCACCACAACAGCATAGCCATCCGCCGCCAGCCGCTCGGCGATCGCCGCACCAATGGGACTGCTCCCTCCTGTCACCAACGCTCGTCTTTTGGTCATCCCAACGCCCGTGTGAGAAAAATCGACGCCCGCCCTGCCAATATTTCTCGACCATGGCACGACACGGCAAATCGGTACATGAAACTCCGGTCATCCGCAAACAATCTTGCCGCATCGATTGTGAGCTCTCCCGGACAGTCGTCAAGCCGGTCCATGCCAAACGTCACGTCTCGCACGCTTCCGACATAACCGATCGATCCGCCTTCCGGCGGTCGTCCATCCAACAACCCGACATGGACTCCCATCGCCTGGGCGGCATATTCCAACCCCGCAACCACGTCAAGCTTCGCGCCCCGCCGTAGCGGATTTGCCAGGTCGCGGTGCGACACTGCCCGGCAGCGGATGGTGGAGGCATCCCACGACTCGACGCCCTCCAGCAGGCACATCGCCCCCGCGTGGGGCAGCAAGGAAGCCAGTTCAACTTTGGTCAAAGACGGCATGGCTCCAGCTCCACCACGATGTGCTGGCTCTCCAGCAGACCAAGGCTCACAATCCGCTCACCGCCTGTCGCAATGGCGCTCAAGAACGGAAGCGATCGAGCGGCTGGATTGTCTTGCCGGACTCCTTCCAAGGCCTGATCTGCAAGACCATAGGTACCAACGACGTCCCCTTCCTCAAGTCGCACTCGAATAACGGAAAACGCTTGCTCCGCTGGAGGAGCCAATACCAGCGCCATGGCAAATCCGGTGGTAATCGGCCTGGCTTGGTTGAGCGGAGACGGCACAGCCAGATCGTAGGCAACCAGCAGAACCGGACATCGCTCCACACACGCAAGCGTCGCAGCCTCCAGCAGCCCCGCGGCGAACGAATCGTCGTAGCAGGACAATGCCGTCGACGACTGCTGGCCGGCTGTGGCGATTCCCCAATAGCCGGCCGCCGCATTGTGCACCGATTGATGAAACAACGTAGGGGACACCGTTCGCTCCGGCACGGCCAGCGCGCGGCAGAGTTTGTCGAACACCTCCATTTCACCGCCGGAAGAGGCAAACACCGTGGGCACGTCGCGTGAGTCCAAACCCGATTGGACCATCGCTTCCTGTGCGACCTGCACTGCCCACCGCACACAATCGCTGCTACGCCGACGCTCGTTCTGCGGAAGAATCATCGCATCCGGGTCCGGCACCACGCCGGGTTGAAAAGGACGAAGACCGGCCAACACTTCACGTCCGGATTCCCACCCGATGAGACCGGGCGCTAAGAGCCCCACGCCTCTGATCGCAAGCTCCATCACAGTTTTCCCAGCACCAAGCTGCAATTGTTTCCGCCGAATCCGAAAATATTGCTCAGCACACAGGACAAAGAGCCGGTCTGGTTTTCACGCAGGATGCGGCTTTTCAGCGAGGCATCCACCCGATGGCAATTGAGCGTTCCGGGCATTACTCCGTGCGTCAGACACAGAACGGAGATAACCGCCTCCGTGATACCGGCGGCGCCCAGCGTATGCCCGGTCCAGCCTTTGGTCGAACTGCATGCGGGACGCGCGCCGAACAGCCCGTACACAGCCTTATCCTCGACAGAATCATTGGCCACCGTGGCCGTTCCATGCAAATTCACATACTCGACCTGTTCGGGACGAAGCCGAGCCCTGATCAGTGAATCCTTGATGGCCCGCATAGCGCCCGCTCCTTCCGGATGGGGGTGAGACATATGATAGCCGTCCGAGCTCTCACCGTATCCCAGCAGCGCTACCGTACCCCGTCCTCCGATCCTGTCGCTCGACTCCAGCAAGGCATAGCCGGCCGCCTCGCCTAGCGACAGTCCATCGCGGTCTTCGTCACAAGGTCTGCAGGGACCGGTGGACAACAGCTGCAGTGCGGAGAATCCGTACAAGGTTGTCAGACAGAGACTGTCTACACCTCCAACAATCGCGGCATCGCACAAGCCGGCCTGCATCAACCGGGCCGCCGTTGCAAAAACTTTGGCGCTGGATGAACAGGCTGTCGAAATCACCAGGGCCGGTCCTTTCAATCCAAGGCAGGTCCGCACGAAATAGCCCAAGGAAAACATGTTGTGCGTGTATCGATAGCGCGGGCGGTACCAATCAGGGAGCTCATCGGTCAGGGGATCACGCATCCGGTAGGCATGCTCGGTTTCGAGAATCCCGGAGGTACTGGTCCCCATCACAACGGCGATACGGTGAGCTCCGTACCGCTTTCTGGCCTCTGCTACTGCGACCATAAAACCATCTTGCTGCAGGCCGAGCCACGCCAACCGGTTATTCCGGCAGTCGAAAGGCGCCAGGTCATGATCGAGCGAAAACTCTTCCAGGCCGGCCACTCGCCCGATATAGGTCTTCAGCCCCACATCCTCAAAATCGCATGGGGTCAATCCTGATCGGCGGGTGCGGAGCGCCTCCAGCACCGGACCGACTCCCCGACCGTTCGCCGTGACAAGGGTATACGCGGATAGGGCCAGTGGAGCCATTGGCTGCACGCTAGGCGGCATGCGCATCCCTCCTTGCCAGCAAGGCCGCGAAGGCCAGACATGATAGAGACCCGCAGGCTGCGGTTATGCCGATCGCATGTAGGACGGGAATCGTTGAGAACGCCAGGACGCCGAAGACGAGGATCGTCGTGGTGCCACAGACGAGCAAGCCAAACGTGGTCCTGGCCCGGTCGTCTTCCGTACCCTCCACTCGATTGAAAAACAGGGCGTAGTCGAGCCCCAGCCCGATCACCAGCAAAAAGGTTGCCACATGAAACAGTGAAAGCGGTTCACCCGATGTCCTTAACACGGCAGCCACCACGATCAGTGCACACACAATCGGAGCCATGACGCGCCCGACGAGCATGATCGACCGTAACCCCACCGTCAGAGTGAGCGCGATGGCTGCCAGCCCCCATCCCAGTAACTGCAACGTTCGATCGCGGTAGGCTGTCATGAGTTGGTTCGATTCTTCTTTCAGATCCACGTACCTCACGGACGCCTCTCCCCACTGTTCGACTGTCGCCGCCAATTGCCGGCGATCGGCCACCCCGCGAAGCGGCGCAACCGCCACCCATCGATCCTGTTGGGAGAACATCAACGACTCCAGCTTCATCTCCATCATCGTTCCCGCGAAAGTGCCGCGATCGACAAGTTTCCGATTGCGTGCCTCGTCAACAGCCGACAGAAACGGGGTGAAGAGTCCAGGGGCAAACGGCAGCCCCTTGGATGCAGCGTCAAGATTCCGTTCCAGAACCGCTCGCTCCGGCAAAGCCCGTTGCCGCTCTTGTTGCATTCGGTGGCTGGGCAGATAGCGGGAGACGATGTCATATCCGGCGAGCGCTCGGCTCTGAGTCAACCCGTCCAGATGCGGCATGACGGCTTCCGCCTTCACCAAGACATCCTCGACCGTCGGCCCCTCGACAACCAAGAGATCCCGCACGTCCGGCGCGCCCAGTTCCTGCCGCAGCCGTTGATCCATCTGCTTCTTGTCATCGGACAACGGGCTGAGACTCCCGACATCCTGTTCCCACAAGGGCGTATCAGACCATATCAGCGCCGATGTCGCAAGAACGAGGACGATCAACGCCAGGGCCGATGCCTTCCTCGACCAGTCGGCCCGCGCCGGAAACCCGTGCCTGATTTCCCTTGGCACAAATCCCTGGTTGACGCAGGCGGGCAGCACCCACCGGGTCACAAACGCCCCCGTCAGCAACCCCACGACGGCCAGCAGGCCCAATTGGGCCAGGGCCGGATAGCCGGCCAGAAGCAGAGAAGAAAACCCGATCGCAGTCGTCAGAACACCCAGGCGCATCGTCGGCCAGATGGCCTTCATGACAGCATGGGCGGAATCTCGCGGCGTCATGTGGCTAAAAAGATGGATGGGATAATCATCGACCACACCCAACAAGGTGATACCGAAGCCCACCGTAATGCCGTGGACGAATCCGAACCACCAATGCACGGCAATCATGCCGGCGACAATGCCGGTGGATATCGGAATCAAACTGAGCAACACAAGCCTTGGCGACCGGTAACTGACCAACAGAAATACCAGCACCAGAATCGCCGCGACCACGGACAGCCTCCAGGCTTCAGCCTCAATGGTGCGCTGGATCTCCACGGCAAACACACCGGGGCCGCTCAGGACGAGCCGAGCCGAGCCCCCGACTAATCGTGCCGTCTCCTGAAACCGCGCCCGCATGGCCTGGTGCATCGATTCTTGCGCATCCGCGTCGAACCCGCTGACACGCGTTTCGACGACGAGGAGTGCTCTCGTGCGATCGGCCGACATCCATACTCCGCGATATTTTGTCGGCGGGTCCCAGCCGGACCAGGATTGCACGATCCCGAATGCTTCGCCGGTCGGATCGGACGGCACGGACTCCTTGATGAGCGGCGCCAGCGGCGAGCGCAGATCGTCCAGACGCTGTTCGAGCACATGGCGGAGCGAGGATTCTGAAAATCGGTCGGTGGTGACGGTTCGGCTGAGCAGATAGCGAGCGCCGGTGACGACCGCTTGTTCTTCCTTCGACCACGTCTGCGCGCCATTGCCAACAAAGCCGACGCGTCCGTCTGCGCGAAGAGACTCCCCCAACGCCAAGCTGATGGTCGCCAACTCGTCAGGCGGCGCGCCTTCCACGGCCAGGAGGATCAGCCGGCCAGACAAACCGGTGCGGACCTGCGAGAGCAACAACCGTTGCGTCGCTGTTACTCCCTCTGGCAGCAGATCTCCCAACTCACTGTGGATGGACAGCTGGGTACACACAAACCACAGGCCACAGGCCATGACAGCCGACCAGAGCGCCGGAACCCACCGGCGTGCACTCATGGCGCGTGCCCTCGCGAGAGCGTCATCACCGACCGATCGCCGTCCGGGCGGCGGATCGTGATGGAGAGGATACGGCCTTCCGATCCAGAAAATTGGATGGATTCGAGTATTGCTTTCCCGGCTGAATCGCGGGGACGAAGCTGGAGCACCCACTGCCGCGGATTTCCGTCCAGCACTGTCTCGTAGAGCCGCTTCAGCAACGCGGCATCGCCGGTCACGCTGGCTCGAAACGCTTCGACGAATCCGCGCAGGGTCGGATAATCATCCAGCGAAATGGTTCGCTTCACCTGCTTGCGCTCGCTCTCGAAGATGACCAGATCTCCCTCGACCACATAGCGTTCACGAGAGGGTTCCAGCACGTCTTTTTCCAACCGCGACGGAGGTGTGAAACGCAGCACACCTCGTGCAACAAGCGGTTTCGTCAGGAGAGATGAATAGGTCTCTTCTTCGAACGACACCGAGGATTCGCGCCCTGCCTTAAGGGAGGCCACCACCTGCTCGACGGTCCACTCGTTGCCCGACAGCTCATTCTGAACGGGTGGAGTCTCGGCGGCTTTCACCACAGACCCGGCAAGCACCAGGGCGCAGATCGCCAGACATCCACTAACGGGATTCATCCCAAAAGTCATAAAAGTTGAACCAATTCTCCGGTGCGCGACGGCAGAAGTCTTCAAGCCGATCGGCGTACCGTTGCACGGCCTCATTCACATCGACATCCCGCCGGTCAGAGGAGGATGGGGCCTCGAGACTGAACGATTCAAGATAGATCTCATACCGATTTCCGCCTCGGTAGAACCCAAAAAACAGCAGGACCGGCGCATGAGTCACACGCGCCATGCGGATCGGTCCAGTCGGAAACTGGGCTTCTCTGCCGAAGAACTTGCACATGACGATCCGGTCGTGCTGCGTCACACGATCGCCCATTACTCCGATAATCCCGCCTCTGTCCAGACATTCTTTCACCCGCAGCATCGTTTCGACTCCACCGACTTGAATCACGGTGCTCGCGACGGCGGGGTTCAATTCCTGGATGAGACTCCGAATCATCGGCGCATTCTCCTCATCCATGAGTACTCGGATGTCAAGTTGTCGACGAAACAGCCCGACTGCCCGCACCACCTCGAAGCTGCCAAGATGCGCCCCGAGCAGCACACAGCCTCGTCCCTTGGCCAATTCCCGGTCAAGCACCTCCAAGCCATGAAACTGGACATTGAAGGGGTCAAGTTGCGCGCGAAGAAAATAGAGACGGTCCAGGATTGTGGACGCGAAGGCGTGATAATGATGGAAAAGCTCCGGCCAGCCGGCCGGACGGCCGAGGACCCGCTCATGAAATCGCGCGACCGAGCGGCGAGCAATCCCGGAGCTCAGTAAGAAATACACACAAATGGGATAGAGCAGAACACGCGCGACTGGACGGCCGAGCGACTCCGCCACCCAAATCATCACCCGAACGCCGATGCGGCTACCGCGTTCCGGTTGCTGTTGCCACGCGAGACTCACATCCGTTCCGTCGACGCCGCATGGATGGGCGCCACTTCCATCGTGCCTGAAGCCACGAGGCGCGTCTCAACCCTACATGAAAACGCAGCCTCTGCGGCCCCCTCCAGATCCACGCGAATTGTCACCGCCTCCCCAGGTCTCAGAGGAGAGGAAAACTTCACGAGAGGCAATCCCATCACTAACTGAACACCCCCTGACGCTTCTCGCACGAGGCTCAACACTTCGTCGAGCAACACCACGCCCGGCACGACCGGATGGCCAGGGAAATGTCCCGCGAGCGACGGATGATCGTGGGAAATCGAGATCGTTCGTTCATACCCCATGATCGTCTTCCCCCACCCACTGCCGAACCAGCTCCTGCACGGCTTCGCGCGGCAACTTCCCGGTAGCGTTTCGCGGCAAACTGGGCACACAGACCAACGGACGAGGCAAAAATACCGGATCGAGATGCGCCCGCAGCGCGCGCAGGATCTCGTCACTGGTCCTTCCGGGAGCCACCGCGAACGCCATCAGCCTTGTCACGAGACCGGTTTCCTCATCCGGCAGGAAAAAGATCCCGTCTTGCACGCCGTCGATCCGTAACAACGTCTGGTTCAAGTCGCCAAGGGACACGCGATGGCCCGCGACGTTCACCTGATCCGCTTCCCGGCCATACAGGAAGAACGCCCCCCCCGACTCGACCATCACGCGATCCGGTACCAGAACAGGCTTCGGAAGATACCAGGCCTCCACCGTAGATACACCCCGATCTTGTGCGACACAGACTCCCTCCAACGGCGTCCAGCGATCGCCGTCGACCGTGCGACGCTCGGCGACGCTGCCCGCCTCGGCAAACCCGAAGATCTCATGCACGTGCGATTGAAACATCCGCTCAGCTTCTTGCGCCAAGATCTTCCCAAGCGGGGCTGTCGCGGAGAGGATCAACCCATCGGGAGGAACGTGCATACGCTCAGCCACGCAGGCGCGCAAATGCAACGGTGTGGTCACCAAGACCCATCGGCCGACCACATCGGCCAACACGCTCCCGATATCGGCGGGAAAGAGCGGCCGGCCGGCATACATGGCCACCCCATGCATCAGCGGCAACATCACGGACGCTTCCAGGCCAAACATATGCTGGTGCGGAACAGTCGCCACCACTCCGATGCGATCCCCTGCCTTGATCCCCAATCTCGATCCGGTTGACTGCGCGACAGCCGTCAACGCGCCCCATGTTTTCTTATTTGGAACC
>FKKE01000624.1_pt1 | contig 12786 bp, 11 predicted proteins | sample 1106331 | NCBI WGS metagenome assembly FKKE01 (sample SAMEA3931202, study PRJEB13176) | freshwater metagenome | biome: Drinking water system; feature: drinking water; material: freshwater | place: China | collected 2013-02-06 | reverse complement strand
AACCGGTCAGTACTGACCGGTTTAGAAGAAACATAAAAACTTTTATGGTAAAGGAATAAAAGGTTTTTGTGTTTTGCCTGCAGCTTTTATTTGTTCCTCCGTTCTTCCTCCCGGCGGGCAATGTTCTCTAAGATATTTTGTGTATAAAGATGACAGGTGTTCAAAAGTTCCTTCGCCTTCACTGATGCCGTGTGTACGGTTAGGGTAACTCATCATCTGGAACATCTTTCCATGTTTTACTAATTCATTTATCAGTTTTTCTACATTTTGATAATGCACATTATCATCTCCGGTGCCATGTATGAATAAGAGATTTCCTTTCAGGTTCTTTGCATGGGTTAAGGCAGCCCCTTTTTCATAATCTTCTTTATTCTCCTGTGGCAATCCCATATACCTTTCTGTATAAATATTATCATACAATAATGAACTCGTAACCGGGGCAATTGATATTCCTGTTTGATAGAGATCAGGATATTGGAACATCAGGTTCAATGTGGAGGAACCTCCACCGCTCCACCCCCACACGGCTACACGGGTACTGTCAATAAAATTCCATTTCATCACTTCCTTGGCCCCCAGTGCCTGGTCACGAATGTTCAGCTGGCCGATCTTTTTATAAATTGATTTTCTCCATTCTCTTCCTTTAGGAGCCGGTGTGCCCCGATTGTCCAATGAAACCTGGATATAACCTTCAGCAGCCATATCGCCGGTATATAAAAAATTTGTGCCGGCTCCCCAGCTATCATTTACCGTAGCAGAAGCCGGCTCGCCATATACATAAAAAACTACGGGGTATTTTTTTGTGCTGTCAAAATTCTTTGGCAACACCCGCCAGCCATCCATGGTTACCCCTTCTTCGGTAGTAACCTGGAAAAACTGAACATTGCTTTTCTCTTTGTTTTCCTTTTTAATTTTTTTTGCAATATCATCAGATTCTTTAAATGGCTTATGATCCGGTAATGTTATCCACTCAACTAAAGGAGAAGTATAATGATTTGAAAACACATGACGGGCAAATTTTCCATTGGGAGAAATTTCATAAGTATGTGTTCCTTCTTCACCTTGTGGCGATACTCTTTCGGCTGATGAGCTGCCGTCCATTTTTACAGAATATAAAAAGCGTTGGGTCGCATTTGAAGGTGATGCATAAAAATAAACAAGCCCATTGTTTTCATCAATGTTCAGAAAATCCATAACATCATACTCTCCTTTTGTGATCAATGTTGACTTTCCGTTCTTACCGATGCGGTACAAATGACGCCACCCATCTTTTTCACTCATCCACAAAAATTCATTTCCATTGGCGATCCAATCCCACCCTCTTACATCGCTCCGCCATTCATTGATGGTAGATACCCACGCCTTATCCGTTTCAGAATAAAAAGTTTTTGCCTCGCCGGTATTTGTATTACAAAGCATCAGCTTGCTTTCATTTTGTTTACGATTCAATTGTTGTAAAATGATCTCACCAGCTTTTGCCCATTCCATTCTTATCAAATAATGTTGATCGGGTTCGCCGGGAATCTTCATCCATTTTGTTAAGCCTGTTGAAATATTTACAACACCAATTCTTGCAGGCGAAGGAGGTTCGCCAACTTTTGGGTACTCCACCGGTATCACCCGGCTGTAAACAGAATCTGTTGTATTCAGCATGTAATAATCACGGATCTTGTTAGCATCAATTTGCCAATAAGCAATTGATTTGCTATCGGGGCTCCAGCGAAAACCATCACGACAGGAAAATTCTTCTTCATACACCCAATCAAAAGTTCCATTGATCAGTTTTTTTGTGCCATTATCACTGGTAAGTTTTTTTATGGTGCCCGTTGCAAGATCTTCCACATAAATATTTCTTTCACTTACATAGGCTATTTTTTTATTATCAGGAGAAAATTTGGCGAACTGCAATGATGCAGAGGCTCTTCCTTTTCCTATTTGTTTTAAATTACCCGTTGCCAAATTCAATAACCAATAATCACCTCTTGTATGGTAACGCCACACTTTTTGAGTATTGGTATAGATCAAAGCAAGCTTGCCATCAGGCGAGAGTTGAAAGCTGCGGGGAGTTAAGGTATCTCCGGGTTTAACCACCATTTGCTTGCGGCTGATAAAAACCGTTTTGTTTTGCGAAGGCAATTCGATCTTTACGATCTCTTTTTTCTCAACAGCATAATAAGAGCTTCCGTCTGCAGTCCATTTGGTAGCAGGTACGCCGGGAATATTTTGTGCAATAAGCAGGATAAAAACAAATTGCACAATGACAAACAAACTTAATTTCTTAGCATCTTTTCTGAACAGCATAAGGAAAATTTTAGCCTGAAAAATACAGAAATGACCGGAGATGGAAAGGTTAATGTGATGGGGGGCTTGTTTTTTAGTATTTATAGTTTGAATAGCGATACTAAATAACTTTACAGCATGTCAACACTCACCATAACCGGTATTCAAACCCGACTTCATTGGGAAGATCCTGCTGCCAATCGAAAAATGTTTGAAGAAAAGATCAATAGTATTTCGGAAAAAACCGAAATAGTTATCATTCCTGAAACTTTTAGCACGGGTTTCAGCATGAAGCCAAAACAACTGGCAGAAAAAATGGATGGAGAAACGGTGAATTGGATGAAACGAATTGCCGCAGAGAAGAAGGTCGTTCTTACCGGCAGTGTTATTATAAAGGAGAATGAAAACTATTTCAACCGCCTGATTTGGATGTTGCCAACCGGCCAATATGGAACATATGACAAAAGACATTTATTCAACTATGGTGGCGAGGGAAAAGAATTTATTCCCGGCACAAAAAGACTGATCGCCTCGGTAAAAGGATGGAAAATAAATTTACTTGTATGTTATGACCTTCGGTTTCCTGTTTGGGCACGACAACAACCGCAGGATGACGGGCCAGAGTATGATCTTTTAATATATGTTGCCAATTGGCCCGACAGGAGAGCTCATGCCTGGAAAACATTGTTACAGGCAAGAGCCATCGAGAATCAATGCTATGTTGTTGGAGTAAACCGTGTAGGCAACGACGGCAATAATATTAATCATAGCGGTGACAGCATGGTGGTTGATCCGATGGGGGAAGTGTTATATACAAAGGCACATGATGAAGATGTATTTACTGTTACACTTCATAAGGAGAAATTAGAAGAAGTAAGAACAAAACTTCCGTTTTGGAAAGATGGCGATAATTTTATGATACAACCATAATGAAACAGGTATTTACAAACGGAACGATTTTTACCGGTAAAGAAATTCTTACCGGCAGCGCAATTCTTGTTGATGATGGGATCATTACGGGATTTGTTTATGATACGGATGTGCCCGATGAATACGAGCTAAAAGATCTTGGAGGAAATAATATTGCCCCGGCATTTCTCGACCTGCAGATCTATGGCGGCAACGGGTACCTGTTTTCTGCAAACCCCTGCCTGGAAGCTATTGAAGCAACTTATAAATATTGTTTGCAGGGCGGTGCTTCAAAATTTTTATTGACGGCTGCAACAAATACTTCCGAAGTTTTTAGTAAAGCAATTGCAATTACAAAACAATACTTGAATGAAGGCGGTAAAGGGCTGCCGGGACTGCATATAGAAGGGCCGTGGATCAACCCGGAAAAAAGAGGAGCACATTTGCTTGAATGCATTCACAGGCCAACACTTGATGAAGTAAAAAGATTGGTAGAGGAAGCAGAAGGTGTGGTGAAGATGATAACTCTTGCTCCGGAGATGGTTGACGAAGAGATCATAGAATATTTACAGGCAAATAAGATCATTGTTTCGGCGGGACATACTAATGCAACGTATAAACAAGCAATGAATAGTTTTGAAAAGATAAATGTGTGTACACATCTTTTTAATGCAATGTCACAATTCCAAAGTCGGGAACCGGGAATGGTTGGCGCCATTTATGATCATCCTTCTGTTCAGTGCAGTTTGGTGGCCGATGGTGTTCATGTTGATTTTGCAGCAATACGTATCAGTAAAAAAATTTTAGGAGACAGAATCTGCCTGATCACCGATGCAGTTGCCGAAACTACAGCCGGCCCTTATCAGCATGTTTATAAAGGAGACAGGTATGTTTTACCAAATGGAACACTATCCGGGTCTGCATTAACGATGATGAAAGCGGTAAAAAATTGTATCGATCATGCAGGCATTGACAGGCAGGAAGCTTTGCGGATGGCTTCACTTTACCCTGCCCGCATCCTTGGCATTGATGATAAAACAGGATTGATAGAAAGAAATTATGAAGCTTCGTTTGTTGTGTTCGATAATGAAATGAACGTTATTGATGTATTCGGATAAGCTCAAGCACTTTTTCCATTTTATAATCAATTCCTTTGCGGATAGCTTCTGTTGTTGGCACAGAAATAACTTCTGGTTGTACACCCCGTCCGTCTTTAGGAAGGTTCTTATCAATTACCAGCCGGAATAATGGCAGACGAATACGAATTCCTGTTACGGGTAAAGTAAGATCGGGGATAAGCCAGGCGGAATTTCCATACGCACCACCCCCTGTTTCTTCACCCACTACGGTTACATTGTTCTGCGGTTTTACTGTTTGCGTAAATAATGTTGTTGCGGAAAATGAATTGCCACCGGTGAGGATATATACATTTCCATTATAATGATCTTTTTTCTTTGGCTTGAAATAATGCCTTTCGAAGTATCCAAAATGAAATTTGCCATCCTCCTTTTTTGCAGTCATGAATAACATGAAAAGACGGTTATAAAAATAGCCATCTATATGTTTTTTATAACGGCTGTTTCTTGTATTTGCATACAATGAATCTGCCACTTTGAATTTTTTATCAGCAATAAACTTTGTAAGAAAGGTGGAATTGGTCACACTGCCTCCGCCATTACCACGGACATCAATGACAAGATGCCTGACTTTTTTATTTTTTATTTCTTTAAAAGAAGTTTTGAAAAAAGTTTTTAACTGAAGTCCCCGGCTGAATGTAGAAAGATCCATAATAGCTGTCTTGTTCGCTGAATCTATCCGGAGATTTCTTGCCGCCGACATGACCTGTTTTTTTCTTTCAGTCCGTGTGGTTCTGGTAAAACGGGCAATGGCGTTGCGGCTTGCAGAATCAGTACGGGGATTATACGAGGGAATTACAGTTGACCTTTCTATTCCATCACCGTTCACATAGTCAACAAAATAATTTTCTTTTGATCCGAATACGGAAGTAAATGCGGCACCAAATCCACCCCGGTTGCTTAATGCCTGGTATTTGTGTGTGAGATTATACCCATCACTTGAAATGAACTGGCAAAGGGTGTCAAGTATAGTTGAAATAGGACGATGATCAATTTTTTTTACAATCACTCCCCTTGTTAGCACCGAATCTTTACGAATAAGATTGGCGGCAACGATGGCAGTATCTGCAGCACCCGGCCAGATCTTCAGGCTCAAAGGGAAAATTTTATTGAAAGCTGTATCACGGAATTTTATAAATCCTTTAGATGCCCGGGTGACCGTATGACCGCAATTGATCTTTGAAATAACATAGTTAAGCACTTTTCTGAATCCTTCTTCATTCAATGAATCCCGGATCTGATCTTTTCCCCAGTCAAAATAGGTGTCCATTTCATTTTTAGGCGTGTACCAATACATGCCGGGATGTGATTCTTCAAGAGCTCCACGGAAAATATCATAGTCTTTAGCCAGTTGTTCAGGAGAATATTTTTTTGAAGGACTGTATGAAGATCTTGAAACACTGCAGGAGGAAAAAAAGAAAATGGATAACAGGCAACAGGCAAGAGGTAAAGTACAAGTCGGTTTTGTTTTTTGCCAATTACTAATGGCCAACTGCAGAACAGATTTCATAGACGAATTTCACTTTTTTATTTTTTCAATGCATCCCAGCCCTGTGCGGTTATCGGGAATGTATTGTTTCCTTTTGTTATGATCTTTGCTCCTTCATCCGCATCAGTTATATATCCCACCACACTAATTTCTTCATTTAAAACTATCTTATCATGATCAGATTGATGAATGGTGAAGAGCAATTCATAATCCTCTCCCCCGCTTAATGCACAGGCTGTGGGGTCGATCTCAAATTTAAAAGCCGCTTTTTTTGTTTCTTCGGCAACCGGTATCTTTTCTTCATATAAAACACAACCTACATTACTTTCTTTACAAATATGTAATATCTCAGAGCTTAGGCCATCGCTTATATCCATCATAGATGTTGGTACGATGGACTGCTTTTCAAAAAACTCAATGATATTTTTTTTTGCCTCCGGCTTCAACAATCTTCCGACAACATATGATTCCCCTTCAAGATCGGGTTGTATGGCCGGATTTTCCAAAAAGATCTTTTTTTCTCTTTCTAAAAAAAGCAAACCGAGATAAGCCGCACCCAGGTCACCACTTACACAAAGAAGGTCGCCTTTTTTTGCTCCGCTTCGCTTTACAAATTTATCCGGGGTCACTTCACCAATGGCTGTTACTGAAATGATGAAACCTTTTTGTGAAGAAGCAGTATCACCCCCTATAAGATCTACGCCGTATTTTTCACAGGCCGCATACACCCCTTCATAAAAATCATCCAATGCTTCAACACTAAACCGGTTGCTGATACCAATGCTTAAGGTTATTTGCGTTGGCGTGGCATTCATGGCATATACATCGCTCAGGTTTACAATAACGCTTTTATAGCCCAGATGTTTTAAAGGAGTATACATAAGATCAAAATGCACCCCTTCGATCAAAAGATCGGTTGTTATTACTGTTTGTTTTCCAAAATGATCGATTACAGCGGCATCATCGCCAACACCCACAATAGAAGATGCGTTTAGCAATTCTATATTGCGGGTTAAATGTTCAATTAAGCCAAATTCACCAAGAGATGATATTTCAGTTCTTTGTTCACTCATAGTTCAGTTTCATTTTTAACAACACCTAACAACTCATCATGTATTTTCCCATTTGTTGCAACGATCCGGTGTTGATAAGGAGAAAACTTTTTTCCTTCATGATCCGTTACTTTACCCCCGGCTTCTTCCACAATCAAATAACCGGCAGCACTATCCCATGGCTCAAGCTTATGTTCATAAAAGCCATCAAACCTTCCCGAAGCTACCCAGCAAAGATCGATACAGGCAGAACCCAATCTTCTTACCGGGATGCCCTTTTTTATCAAACGACTAAAAACTTCGAGTGGCCCGTTGGGCATATTGATATACGTATACGGAAATCCTGTAACCAGGCAGGCTTTCAGTACACTGGTTTCTTTACTTACAGAAATTCTTTTGTCATTCAAAAAAGCACCCTGGCCTTTTTCCGCAAAGTATAGTTCATGTAAAACCGGCACATATACTGACGACATGATTATTTCTCCCTCTTTTTCGATGGCTATTGCCACGCAGCAAAGAGGAATATTATGCGCAAAATTTACCGTGCCATCAATAGGATCAATGATCCATTTATAATCAGAATTGCCAATATGCTGCCCTGTTTCTTCTGCCAGTATTTGATGATCGGGAAAGTTCTTTTTTATTATAGCAAGAATAGCTGCTTCGGCTGCATGATCGGCTTCGGTTACCAGATTGTTTACCCCTTCTTTATGGGAGATCTTAAATTGTTTATTAAAAAATCTTTTCAACTCTGCTCCACCGGCCTGTGCTGCTTCTATCAGGGTTTGTTTAAGCATGGGCAAAGATAACAAACCCCCAACCCACCGAAGAAGGAATAAGAATTATTCCTTACTGTGATAACTGTTATTTTTGGAGAACTCATTTTGGTGAAACTTTCAATAATAATAGTAAGCTATAATTCAAAGCTATTGCTCGGGCAATGCCTGGCTTCTATTAAAATTGCAACAACAGCCATTGATCATGAAATAATAATTATTGATAACAATTCAACTGACGGAAGTAAAGAATATCTCCCGGAAAAATTCCCCGGATCAAAATTTATTTTCAATAAGGATAATGCTGGTTTTGCAAAAGCATGCAACCAGGGTTTTCAGCATTCGTCCGGAAAATATATTTTGTTCTTAAACCCTGATACGATCTTACCCGGAAACTGTTTAGTGGATTGCCTTTCTTTTTTAGATACCCATCCAGAAGCGGCTGCAGCCGGTGTAAGAATGATCAATGGAGATGGAAAATTTTTAAAAGAATCCAAAAGAGGTGTTCCCACACTATCAGCATCGTTTTATAAATTGTTTGGATTGAGTTTTCTTTTTCCCGGGTCAAAAAAATTTTCATCGTATTATCAAAGTCATTTACCAGAAAATGAAAATAACCAGGTTGAAGTATTATCCGGCGCCTTTATGATGATCAAAAGGGAAGTATTTGGAAAAGTAAATGGGTTTGACGAAAGATTTTTTATGTATGGAGAAGATATTGACCTAAGCTTGCGCATTACGCAGGCAGGCTATAAAAATTATTATCTCGGCACGGTCACCGTTACGCATTTAAAAGGCGGCAGTACAAAACGCAATCGTAAGTATGTAAAGGATTTTTATAGAGCAATGAGTTTATTTGTAGATAAACATTATGGTAAAAGTTCTCTTTTTTTTCGCCTGTTTGTGAAAGCAGGCATTTTTTTCCGTAAACAACTATCAATAGTCAGCCTGCTCTTTCACCGGTAAAATACTATTCGGGCACATCATTGTATATTCGCCCAGTTCAACAGGAACAGTTGTAACTTTAGAAAGCTGAATGGCCAATATAATTGATATAAAACTTCCGAAAGCAATTGCTGCGGCATTGCGTATTCCCCAAAATGATCCACACCGTCAACAGGTAAGGGTGTTGAAAAAACTTCTTCGCAAAGCCAGATTCACGGAGTTCGGCCAGCAGTATCGTTTTGATGATCTTCTTTTAAGCCGGAACCCGGCAAAGCTTTTCCAGGAATTAGTGCCCGTGCATGACTATAATAAAATTTATTCAGAATGGTGGAAGAAAACACTTGAAGGTGTTCCGGATGTTGCCTGGCCGGGTAAGATAAAATATTATGCACTCAGCTCAGGAACATCAGAAGCGGCAAGCAAATACATTCCTGTTACAAAAGAGATGTTGCGAAGCAATACGATCAATTATATAAAGCAACTCATCACACTTTTCAGCTATGAGCATCTTCCCTACAATGCTATGACGAAAGGTTTTCTTATGATCGGCGGTGCTACCGATCTTCAGAAAGGAAAAGCAGGATGGTATGCAGGAGACCTGAGTGGCATACTGGCAAAGAAACGACCCTTCTGGTTCCAGACATTTTATAAGCCAGGCGGAAGAATTGCTGCGATGAAAGATTGGAAAGAAAAGCTCAATGAAATAGTGGAACATGCCCGTGAATGGGATATTGGTTATATAGTGGGTGTGCCCGCCTGGTGCCAGATGTGTATGGAAATGGTGATCGAACATTATAAGCTGCAGAACATTCATGAGATATGGCCCAATCTCGGATTTTTTGTACACGGCGGCGTTGCATTTGAGCCGTATAAGAAAGGATTCGAAAAATTATTAGGCAAACCGATCGTTTATATCGAGAATTATTTATCAAGCGAAGGGTTTATTGGTTATAAAACAAGAGAACATGCAAAAGGAATGAAGCTTATTCTTGATAATAATATTTTCTTTGAGTTCATACCCTTTGATGATAAGAATTTTGATCATGATGGAAATGTGATTCCGGACCCGGAAGTTCATATGATAAATGAAGTGGCAGAAGGAAAAGAATATGCGCTGCTGATGAGTACAAATGCGGGGGCATGGCGCTACCTTATTGGCGACACTATAAAATTTGTTGACCTCGAACACAGCGAAGTTGCCATTACGGGCAGAACAAAACATTTTCTAAGTCTTACAGGCGAACACCTGAGCGTAGAAAATATGAACAAAGCTATCGGGCTGGTGAGTGAAGAATTAAATATCAGCATACCTGAATACACCGTTGTAGGTTTTCCGTATCAAAATTTTTTTGCACACAAATGGTATATCGCCAGCAATGATGGTTGTGATACTGAAGATCTGAAACACCGGATTGATCAACACCTGAGAAATCTGAATGATGATTATGCAACAGAACGGGACAGCGCCTTAAAAGAAGTCTTTCTTGAAAAATTGCCTGAAGAAAAATTCATGAAGTTCATGGAGCTTAAAGGTAAACTCGGTAGCCAACATAAATTTCCCAGAGTGATGAAAGGAAAAATGCTGGAAGAGTGGAATAGATTTTTGGAGGAGGGAAAGATATGAAAATCATTACCTTCTTCCCCTGCATTCGTAAGCCAGCTTTTAAATTATTATTTTAGTAATAATGTTCGAAGCATTATTAAAAGGATTAACTCTGGGTTTGCTATTAAGCATTTCGGTAGGCCCGGTTATTTTTTCCATTATTAAGCAAAGTCTTAATAACGGGCATAAAGGCGGTCTCGCATTTGTATTGGGTGTTTCGGTTTCGGATATAACACTTGTGTTTGTGAGCAATGTGTTTACAACAGTATTTACCTACCTGGTAAAACACAAGAATTTTATTGGGATATCGGGCAGTCTATTTCTTATTGTGGTGGGTATTTATTTTATTTTTTTTAAAAAAGTGAAAGTGGATGATAGTGGTGTGCAGGTGTTGCAACTTAGAAAAAGGGATTATATCAAAACTTTTCTTTCCGGGTATTTTATGAATACATTGAACCCCGCAGTTTTTATTTTCTGGCTCACAACTTCTACAACCCTGGTAACCCTTTCTATCGAATACAGGATCGTGGCATTTGTTACTTGTCTTGTATTTGTATTGGCTACCGATATTTTAAAAGTAATGATGGCACAAAAGATCCGGAAAAGATTGACGCCACATAATATTCAAATACTTAGCCGCATTAACGGAATAGTATTGCTTGGTTTTGGTCTTGTCTTGCTTTGGGGATTGATCTTTTATACAGATACATTTTCCATTTAAAAATCCACAAGCTCAATTGTGGCACTGTTATGTGTAGGCAGATAATTTTTTACCCTTATGCCAAAACGCAGGGCATCGGCATTTCTTAAAGAAAGATCATTTGTTTCGAGCACTATCTTATGCGGCACTTTCCAATCTGCAATTTGCTGTGCCGTTATTTCCAGGCCAAACTCTGTAAGCAATTCTTTCCCATTAAAAATCCCTGCCACCAGTTCTGTATGAATTTCGGGATGGCTTTTTATAAATGCTGAATATTTTTCCGGGAACTGTGCTGAGATAAATAAAGAAATAATACCCTGGCTCATTTCATTGGCGACAATAACAGTTTTATCACTAATGATCTTTACCTGGCTTAGTGCCGCATACAAAGTATCAAAACGCAATCCCGTCATTCCTTTTTTTGCATGAACCGTATCCGGAAATGTAGCGATATCATGAACGTCGGCAATGAAAACATTTTTACCAAGCAGGTTGCTTTCAGTTGGCCAGAAATTATAATTGTTTCTCCTGTCACGATACGAATTATGTGAATGTGACGGAACACCCGAATAAAACCAATACAAAGAAGCCCGCTGGTACGAATTGTAAAATACAACCGGGATATCGCCGGTTTTTTGCTTAATTGCTTTTGCCCACAGATCATTATTATGGAACCTTCCCTTGAAACTATTATCCGGCCCCATATCAACCACAAGATATAAGCGACCAGCAATTATTAGCAGCAGAGATATGAATGCTATTACTCTTAATGGTTTTATCCATGAAAATTTATCAATGATATATTGATGGCTTAAGACGATCAATGGTATCAATGCCGGCATTGTCCAGTTCGCTTCTACTTTACCACGAAAAGCACTTAATAGAAAAATTGCATAAATACCTACCAGGGTAAACTTTAATGCTTTTTCAACCCGGTAACTGCCTGATCTGTTTTTTGGCCGGTAAATAAATGCTGCCGGTAATAGAAGAATGCCGGCTATGGGCCCCGCTAATACTATTTGTCCCAGTAAATAATCTGTTGTAAAGGAAAATTTATATGCATTTACATTGCTTTCAAAAAGATGATAGCGGAAACTTAGCCAATCATGCTGCCACTGCCAATAGAGATGGGGCGAATAAAGCAGGATGACAACGGAAGCCGCCAGCCATGTTTGCCAGCGGGCAAGTAATTTAACGTTGGAAATAAAAACAAACAGAACGATCAATAACCCATGATATTTTGTATAAAACAAAAAGGTGATGGATAAGCCAATAAATAATGCGGTTTTCCAGCTTGTATTTTTTATAAATGAACAATAAGCATAAAAAAACAAGGCCGTGAAAAATAAAAGCGGCGTATCAGGAACGGCCAGGAAACCCCCTACCTGCAATACAGCAATACTTAATACGATCGTATAAAAAAGAAAAGGATTCTTTCTTTCTGTAAGCGATTCTGTAATTACTATGGCAAAAGTGCTAAAGAATGCACAGATCAATCTAACGCCAAGTTCATTATGAAAGAGGGCATCACCGGTTTTAATGAGCACAGCGATCATGGGCGGGTGATCAAAGTATCCCCATGCAGGAAATTGGGAGTACACCCAATAATACGCTTCATCAGCTATCAATTCGGTTGATGCGGATTGGGCCAATGCCAAAATAAGCCATGAGCTGTAAAACAGTAAGCGATGGTGTTTCTGGAAAAAGTTCATCGGTGCCCGAAAGTACAATTGTAATTTTATCCTGCCATCAACCGGTCAACCGCTTTTACCGCTGTGTGTAATCTTTCATTCTCATTGCCGCTTATTTCCACCCAGGGAGTAGCCTGATTTATCATGATGTCTTTATACATACGGTATAGCTTCTCTCTTGTTTCAAGGTCAGGATACTCACGCA
>FKKE01002141.1_pt1 | contig 12787 bp, 28 predicted proteins | sample 1106331 | NCBI WGS metagenome assembly FKKE01 (sample SAMEA3931202, study PRJEB13176) | freshwater metagenome | biome: Drinking water system; feature: drinking water; material: freshwater | place: China | collected 2013-02-06 | reverse complement strand
CGAGCGTGCGGCCGCGCTGGCTCGGGTCGTACGCGCTGCCGCGCAGGCTCGCGAGGAGCGCGTCGCGCCATGCCTCAGCCTGCTCGCGCGACGCGACCTCAGGCCCAGGGAGGAACGGGCGCCGCGTGCCGTCGGGCAGACGCAGTCGCACGCGCCAGCGGCCGCGGTGGAGATCGATACATCCGACGGGGCGTGCCATCGTGCCAGCCTACCTGCGTCGCTTCGGAGCGAGGAGCGCCCGTCGTTCGAGCTCGGCACGGGCGGCGGCCGCCATCGTCTCGGTGATGACCGGGGGCGCCTTCGGCCGCTCGTTCGCCGCGCGTGTCATGCGTCGCGCGACCGCCTCGGCGATCGCCTCGACGTCCGCATCCGTCAGGGTGCGCGCGGTCGTCATGAGCGCGCCTGCTCGCGGATCGCGCGGCATGCCTCGGGGCTGACGAACCAGAGGCCTTGGGCACCGACGTGCGGAACAGGGTCATCCAGGCGCCGCACGTCGCCGAGCACCCAGCCGACCGGGCCGCACCACCAGCGGTCGAGGACGATCTGGCCGGCTCGCTCGTTCGCCTCGTAGGGCGTGAGCAGCGGGAACGTGGCCGCCGTCGCGCGTCGCTCGAGGAACCCCTCGCTTCGCACCCAACCGTCGAGCCGCGCCACCGCCACGATCGCCCCCCCGGCCATGCCTCGGACCGTGATCGTCGCGCCGATCACGTCGGCGGGAGCGTGCCCCCTCTCGATGACCAGATCTTCGAGCGCCTGGCGGTCGAGCTTCTTGCCGGCGTGGATCGCGATCCAGCGCCCGAGCAGGTGCGCCGGCGGCGCCCACGTCCGGTTCTCGATGCGCTTGCCGAGGTACGCGATCGCGTGCGCCCACGGCTGGATGAGAGTCAGCGCCTGGAGCGGGTAGTTCACGAGGCCCTCTCGGCGTAGCTCTTGAGGAGCTCGTCCAGGACGTCGCCGCGCACGAGGCACTCCGCATCGGGCGCGAGCGGCTCACGTGCGACCTCGGCGAGCCACCAGTCGATGCTGCCGCCGTACCCGTCGCAGTAGGCGCAGGAGGTCGCCTCGCGCGGGTCGTGCGCGGGGCACGTGCTCGAGCTCGCCGCCGCCGGCGTCTGCCGCCTGCGCTTGGTCGTCATGGCCAGAGCACCTCGGAGACTCCGGCGTCGCGCAGCTCCTCGTGGAGACGGTCGCGGGCCTTCTTCGCCCACTCGTGGTCGGTGTCGCTGTGCTTCGCGAGGCCGCGGAGCCACTGGTCGTAGGCGCGGAGGACCTGCGCGAGGTCGCTCGCGGCGAGGGCCTCGTCGAGGGCGTCGCGCTCCTCGGGGAGCGTGAAGAGCAGCGTCGCGCTGCGCGCGCGAGCCGGATGCCGACGGGAGTAGGAGGGTGCGCGCTTCATCGGCGGTTCCTCGGCGACACGTATGGGAGGCCGCACGCCTCGATGAAGTCACGCTCCTCGGGCGTCGCGACGGTCCGGCCGGTCCAGTCGAGGAGCCGCCCATCGCGGCATCGGAGGTTCTTGCGCTGGCAGACGGTCACGAGCCGGCGCGAGTACTCGGCGGGGCCCGTCCGGATCGCGAAGATCGCGCCCCACTGCGCCGGTGGGCGCACCGCGAAGAGATCGACGCGGACCTCGCGCGGGAGCGAGACCAGGAACCACGCTCGGCGCTCCTCGAGGAAGGGCGTGCTGCTCGTGGGATGCGTCTCGCCACGCCACCGGATCTTGCCCTTGTACGCGAGCTCGCGAAGCGTGAGCGTGAGCAAGCACGGGCCGTTCGCCGCGCCAACGAGGTCGGTGGCGCGGCGCGGCATCGCGACGAGCTCGACGTCCTTCACCTCCTGGGCGCCGCGGCGGAGCGAGCCTGCGATCGCGATGCGCTCGCACGCCGCCCCGAGCGCCTCGAGGAGCTCGTTCGCGACGAAGTGCGCCTCCATCGCCGTCGTCACGCGACCTCGAGCGCTGCGCGCGCTTCCTTGAAGACGCGAGACATCGCGTCGATCGGCACGGGGCCCCCGAACGCGTGCACGGGCTCCTTGCCCACGGGGACGAGCAAGCGCGCCTGGCCTTCCTTGCGGAACATCGTGCAGACGGTGATCGTGAGCTCCTCGACGACCGTCTCGTGGAAGACGTGCCGGTCGAGCTGGTAGGTCGAGCCCGCGTGGTGCACGCGGTGTTCCTTCTTCACGCCGACCGGGTCGCCCAGCGGGTGACAGTCGGCGTCGAATGCCCGCTCCGCCCCCGCGGCCCGAGCGTTCTGGACGTGCCACGGCTGCCAATCGAGGCGCGTCGCGCGGTCGTGGGTGTGGAACAGGGTCTCCCGGATCTCGCCGACGACGACCGTCGAGCGCAGATTGAAGCGATGGTCGTGCACGGCGCCGCTCTCGCGAATGCCAGGCCTGACGAGGTCGGGGTGCCAGACGTGGATCCGGACCTCCGGCTCGACGTTCTCGCGGATGTACGCCTGCAGGACCCCGATGCCGTGGTGGCGCCAGGCGAGGTCGTCTCGCGCGAGAACCTGCGCGACGAGGGCTCGGAGCGCGTAGGCGGACATCACGAGCCTGCTCCCTTCTCGATGAGGAGCCAGCCGTTGCGCTCCATGACGTCGGGGTCACCGTGCCGTCGCTCTGCGTCGGGCTCGTCGATGGGAACGAACCAGACGTCGTCGCCCTCGGGCGCGTAGAGCACATCGACGACGAGCACCGCGCCGCGCCGCGGATGCGCGTACCGATCGCCCACTTCGGGGCGGAGCGCGCGGGTAGTCGGATGGAGGTCCCGCATCACTCCTCCTCGTCGTCGTGCTCGGCCACCACGCGGTCGGCGTCGCGGATCGCGTCGTCCATGGCGTCGCCGCGGCCGCGCTTCTTGCCCTTCGACGGCGCGGGCTCCGCGAGGCGCTCCAGGTCGAGGTCGGCACGGGCGGCGTTCTCGAACGTCTTCGGGTCGATCTCGGCGACTGCGAGGAGGCGCTTGCTCGGGTCGAAGCTCGCGCAGGTGCAGAAGTACATGGCGAGCTCGACGAGGAGCCCGCGCAGCTCACTGATCGCCATCTCGGGCACACGCGCGAGGAACAGTTCGAACTCCCCGTCGGGGTCGCTTCGCTGCTCCTCGTCGAGCCAGCCACGTCGGACGAGGACCTCCCCAATATCGCCCGCCCCCACGAGCTCTGCGGCCGCGGCGAGCACGACCGCGCGCGAGATCTCGAGGCCCCGATCCGGGCCGTGCTCGCCGCCCTCCACCTCGCCGACGAGCTGGCCGATCGCGAGAGAGAGCGCCCGCTTCTCGATCTCCCACTTCTGGGGTCCCTCGTCCTTCGCGGACCGCTGCGGCTTCTTGCCCTTCGACTTCGGCTTGCGGAGCTCCTTGATCCCGGCCGTGTCGGTCGCCGCCGGCGTAGACTTGAGGACGGCGAGAACCTTGGCGCGTCGGGCGGCCTGGATGAGCGCGCCGCTCGGGGCCTGGATGTAGACCGGCTCGAGCTCGGCCAGGCGCTTGGGGCCGAGCACCGCGTTCCAGGTCTTGTCTCCCGTGAGCTGGTAGTCGTGGCCCTGGAGATCCACGAGCGTCTTGCTCTCCAGTCGATCGCCGCCGTACTGCGAGAAGAGCTTGTCCTTCTTCGCCTGCGCCTTGGTGATCACCTCGCGCCCCGACGCCTTCGCGGCCGCGAGGGTCTTGTCGTCGCTGGCCTTCTTCTTGTCGTTCCAGCACGCGACGTCGGTGCACACGTCCGCCTTGCCGAAGCCCGCCGTCTCGAAGAGGAGGGCCTGGTTCCCGCTGCGCTTCGGGCATGCCCCGCACGCACCAGCCTTCGGCACGAGCTCGGTGTCGGCCGTCTCGAAGGGGGCGTCCGCGATGCGGAGCATGTAGCCCCGGAGGATCCGGTCCCGGGCCCAGCCCGTCTGGACGGGCCCGCTGTCTTCGTCTCGGTTGCGGGTCAGCTCCTTGACGGCCTCGTCCTGCGTCTTCGGGTGCGAGATGCGCGAGAGCGCGTGCGCCACGGCGAGCCCGATCGTCCCGTCCCACATCGCCTTCCTGCCGGCCTCGCCCAGGCGCTCGAGCGCGAGGCGCTCGTACACGTACCCCGTGGAGCGACGGATCTTCGCCGCGATCTGCTCGGCCGTGTGGTGGTAGCGATCGCGGAGCGCGACGAACGCGTCGGACTCCTCGAGCGGATGCGGATCGGAGCGCTGGTTGTTCTCGACGATCGCCAGCTCGAGCGCCGTCTCGTCATCGACGGCCGAGCCGTCGTCGAAGCGCTTCACATCCACCGTGAGGGAGGTGAGCCCCGCGAGCTTGGCCGCGCGCCACCGACGCTCGCCGGCGATGATCTCGAACTCGTCGCCCCCGATCGCCGGTCGCGCCCAGATCGGCTGCTGCACGCCGAGGCGTCGGATCGACTCCGTGAGCTCCGCGAGCTTCCGCTCGTCGAAGTGCTTGCGGTACTGTTGCGCGCCGGGGCGCAGCTGCTCGATGGCGACGGTCTCGCGCGTCGTCCGGATCGGCCGCGCCGCCTCGACCTCGACGGGAGGCCCTCCGCCGCCGCCCGCCTTGCCGCGCTTGCGCACCCGCTTGCCCTGGTCCTCGATGGTCTCACTCGCTTCCATGCTCTCCTCGTCCTTCTGCCTCGGTGCTCGAGGCCTTCATCCACGCCGCCCCGACCTCGGGGCGCACGAACGTCCTTCGCCGCCCGTCGGGGGCGGTCACCTCCGCCTGCACGACGTCGGCGAGCTCGGGCTCCGCCATCCGCTGCGCGAGCAGCTCGAAGCGCGGACCCCACCAGTAGAGGCGCGCGCGGCCGCTCGGCCCGAAGAGCGTCGCGCGCCAGGGCTCCTCGACGCCGCCGTCAGCCACGGTCCACCACGCGCGCGGCCGCGCGCTCCCGCTCGAGCTCCGCGAGGTAGCGCGAGAAGTCCATCGCGCGGCCGTGCCACCACGAGGCGCGCTTGTGGTCGCCGGTCGTCTCGGCGCAGCGCGCCGCCTTCTCGCAGAGGTCGCGCACCGACTGGCAGAGCGCGTCGAGCTCGTCCTCGTGCGTCACGCTCGCCCCTCCTGCGCCATGAGCCCCTGCGCGCGCCGGAGGTCCACGAGCTCGGTGTTGACGCTCCCGCGGAGCTGGGCGAGCACGCTCGCGAGGTGGAGCGTCGTCTCGAGGACCTCCGCACCCGCGCGCGCTCGAGCGAGCCGTGCCGAGCGGCACTTCGGGCAGAGGCAGCCGATGGCCGGAGCGGTCATCGCGCCCTCCGGTGAGGCAACCGCTTCGGCCACGCCGCCTTGCGCGCCGCGTGATCCCGCTCCGGCAGCGGGTGCATCGACGACAGCACGATGAGTAGCGCTTGCTCTCGCGTGAGGCCGAAGCGCTTGTTCATCGCATCCGCGATCCGGCGCGCAGGCTCCTCCGTCTCGAACGGGCCGTAGGTGAGTGGCATGTGCCCGAGGACGTTCTCCGTGGCGAGGGTGACTCGCCAGCCCTCGCTACTGACGTGGGTCGTGGCGGCGATCGCGGGCACGGCGGGCGCTGGGGCCAGATCGGCCAGAGAGCCGCTCACGCTGCCTCGCAGAGACCGCGGCCGTCGCGGAGCGCGCGGACGCCCTCGTCGAGCGCCTGGGTGAGGGCCGTGCGGAGCTCGACGCTCGCGCCCACGACGAGGATCTCGGGCGTCTTGCCGAGGGCCATCTTGTCGGTGCGGGTGACCTCGCGCTCGGCCGCGAGGTCGCCGACGTGGTAGGCGCGCAGCATGCAGCGGCCGTCGAAGCGCTCGAGGCGGACCTCGATGCCCATGCGGTTGGAGCGGGACTCGACGACGGTGGTGGAACGGGTCTGGTTCTTCACGATGGTCTCCTCGGTTGGCCTGCGCCCCTCGCGCAGGTGGAAGGCGGCGCCGCGCAGATAGCGGCGGAGGGTCTCGAGATCGGCGTCGGGGGCGGCGACGCGCGTCGCGGCGAGCACCACGCGACCGAGGTGGGTGGCCTGCTTGGGCCGGCAGTCGCAGCGCCGACGGCCGCGCTCGTCGAGGTCTTCGCCGCAGAGCGCGCAGAGCTCGCGGATCATCGCGACCCCGCCTTCTGACGCCGAGCGATCTCGCGCTCGACCACGCGCAGCTTCGCGCCCTTCACGCCCGCGTTCGCGAGAGCAGCGTTCCGCGCCTCGCGGAGGTCACGCTCGAGCTCGAGCAGGAGCGGCCGCGCGTACGAGTCGGCGGCCACCTTTCGGTACGTGCGCGTCTCTCTGATCAGCCACTCGATGTGGAGCGCGATCTCCTCCGAGGCGATGCCCTTGCGGTAGTGCTGCTGGGCGACGGCGCGGAGCTTCGCGAGAGACGCCGTCATCGCGACCCCCGTGCGGTGAGCTCACGCTCCGCAGAGGCCTTCGCTGCGGCCAGGGTCGGCCACGAGATGCCGCCTACGAGCAGTGTGATCCCGCCAGGCTGGTGGATGGAGATCCTCCACGCGTGACGCGTGACCATCCGACGCCCCCGCGGCAGGTGTCTCTCACGCGTGACGCGGAGCTCGCACACCAAGAGGCCGCCCTCGCGGATCTCGGCAGAGTGGTGCGAGCCGAGGTCGCCGTTGAGGCCGCGCTTGCGCCAGCGGATCATCGCGACCCCCGCGCATCCGCGGCGCGCCGCGCGTCAGCGACGCTCGCGAACGTGCCGACGTGGCGGCTGCGCTCGAGGAGCGACCACGGCTCCCCCGCACGGGCGGCCTGCGTGTCGTAGCCCTGCGCGATCCGATGCGGACCGCGCACGTGGTCGGTGTACGAGCGCCCGCGCTCGACGACGTGCTCGCGCTGCCAGCTCACGACTCACCTCGCCACGTGCACGCATCCACGGGGTCCACGGCGCCCGCCCACACGAGCGCCTGACGCACCGTGGCGGACCATCCCTCGAACCCGCCGAAGGCACGGAGGCCGTCCTGCGTCGGCCGCCCCGCGTCCTCCCACGCGAGCAGCAGAGCCCGCGCGGCCCGATGAGCGGCTCCCAGCTCGGCGGCGGAAGGGTGCTCGAGGTCGCCATCGCAGACGATCCTCAGCGTGCGCCGCGCCAAGTCTGGGTGGGACGGGTCGCGCGAACGGGTCACGGCGAGCCAGAGCGGTACGAGAGGCCCCTCGAAGCTCTCGATCGTTCCCTCGATGCGTCCGCTCCACGTCTCGTTGGTCAGCGCAGCGCAGATCGTCTGCACCGAGTCACCGCTCGAGGGCAGATACGACAGAGCAACGCACTCGCTTCCGCGAAGAGCCGCCTGAGTGAGACGCGCCGCAAGGCTCCTCCCAGGCATCGCCCAGACGGCGCCCCTGTGGCACGCGGCGAGCGCGAGCGCGCTCGCGATCTCCTCGCCGTCGCGTTCCGTCGTCGCATCCTCGAGCAGGAAGAGCGGCGACGGACCCGCGAGCCCCGCTTGAAGCCTCGCCAGCGGAGTGAGCGTTGCGGCGATCGCCGCCGCGGCACTCAGGCGGTCGTGGATGCCGAGGGAAGCGGCGAGGTTGGAGAGCGTCTCGAGGTGGCTGTCGTTCGGCATCCCCCGTAACTACACTCGTGGTTGTCGGCTGTCAACACGAATGTGATAAGTCGGGGGCGCGTTTGCGCGTCAGTCCGCGAGTCGGGCGCGCGACTGATCGAGCATGGGACCCGAGGAGTGGGAAGGCGCGGCGGACGAGCTGCTCGAGGTCACCGGCGTCACCGCGCCCGTCGATGTCCTCGTCCTCGCCGCCGAGTGCGGCCTGCTGGTGCGATCGTCAGCCCGCGCGGGCGCGTCCATCGACCTCGAGCGCGGCGTGATCGACGTCGAGGCGCGTGCACGGCCCGAGCGCCAGCAGGGCCTCGTCGCGCACGAGCTCGGGCACTTCGTCCTCCGCCGGCACGGCCTCCCGCAGGGGGAGCGCGCGGCGACCTACATCGGGGGGTGCCTGCGCCTGCCGCGGCGCGAGCTGTCACGGGACCTCGCGAGGACGGCGTGGTCGATCGCGGCCCTCCGCGAGCTTCACCCGAACGCTTCAGCGACGGCGATCGCCGTCCGCATCACCCAGCTCCGGCCCGCGGTGGTCGCGCTCTTCGACCCCATCGGGCGCCTCCGCCCCTGGCGGGTGGCCTCCGAGAGCGTCCCGCGCGAACTCGCCCGCGCACCCACGCCCCTCGAGCACGAACTCGCGATCGCGGCGTGGGTGGAGCAGCGCGAGGTCCGTCGCGGCCTCTGCGTCGCGACGCCCCTCCCCGATCCCGAGCGCGGCGAGCCCCGCGTCCTCGTGGTGTGCGACGCCGAGGGTCTAGGCGGTGGAGATCGTCATCAGCACGCGCGCGACAAGTGGCCCGATGCGTCCGTTGATCGCCTCGTGGAGGCATGACACGTACGGCTCTTGCGGTCGCTCGCCGACCGAGATCGAGGCGGGGAATCCGAGACGCCCCGCGACCGCGCGCCAGAGGACGCGTGATGTTCGACCGTTCCCGTTCACGTAAGGATGGATGCGGATGAACTCGGCAACGGCGCGCGCGACGGCTGCCGCCACCGCGCCGACCAAGGCCTCGTCGGTCAGCCCGTCCGCGTTGCGATCGAGCTGCTGGGTGCGCGTGTTGATCGCCGCGCAAAGGACTTGCATCTCCGAAGCGACGACGCCTGGGGCGGAACCGAGCCGACCGCCGAAGAGCACGTCTCCGTTGAGGCACGGCATCGATGCGGTGACCTGCCTCATGTTCCCGGCATAGTCCGTGAGCGGAACCCAGCCCTTGAAGAGGTTCCGATGCCATCGGTTGACGATCGCCACGCGGAGGGGCGTGGAGTCCGATGCCACGGCATCACCAACCGCCTCCGCGTGGGCGACGAAGGCCGGGTCCCGCTCCCGATCATCAGCCCAGGCCGGGCACGTCACGCAGCCGAGGTCTCCCGTCTGGCGCGCCAGGACCTGATCTTGTCAGCCAGCCCGGTGACGAACGCCGAGCGGCCTTCGATGGGAACGCCGAGGTGGTCCAGCCCTGCCTGGAGCAATTCGGCGTCCGATAGTTCGATCCGTTCGCCAGGGAGCACGGGCGCTTCCGCGACTCGGCCGACATCGACATCGACGACATCCTGCCCCACGGCGGTGGCCGAGAACGTTGCCGCGAACATCGTCACCGCCGTACCAGCCACCGCTGCGGCCATCGCCCATGGTGAGGCTTCTCGATACCGCGCGGGTCGCTTGCTCCCAGCCGGGGGTACCACGAACCCCTCACCATCGAGCCACGCCCATACCTCGAATTCTGCGAACTGGTTCATGATGGCTCCGTCGGTAGGTTCTGCCGCGCTTGACGTAGCGCTTCTCCGAGGGCGGGGACGAGCAACGTAGAGAGATCAATCCGGACCACGGGGTCCACCTGGAGTCCAGCTTCTGCCTGGGCAACCCGCCTGGTTGCGGAGGCAGGCACGTCGTAAAAGTCTAGCTCGAACTCCTGATTGGACAAAGTGGCGAGGATCACGTTGGACTTCACCGTAACGCAGTGTTCGGGCTCGTCGGGGGGCTCGCAGAGCGGCCGCTCGTCGAGGCTTCGGGACGAGAGAAACTCCGCCGCGCTCTGGAGCACGCCCCGCTCGGCGCTGAGCTGATCGTAGAACTTCGCGACGGCGTCAGGCGTGGAGACCACCGTGACCAGCGCCCGAGGGCGTCCATCCACCTTGCGCTGCCAGAAGTGGAACCGGCAGTCCGCTGGCGTGACCCGGACCGACGCCTCGTCGGCAACGAAGTGGCGGACAGGGATCGGCGCGCTCCCCATCGGTAGCAGGATCTGGAGGCCGTTTGGGATCTGTCGGATGACCAGCGCGTTCCGCTCGATCATCCAGGGTCCAGCACCCGTCGCGAGGCTGACGGGGGGACGCTTCTTCATGCTCATGGTTCTCCTGCCAAGGCGCCGCGAGGCTAGCCGACCTGGCCTAGCCCGAGCAACCGGTCATCTCCGGGGCTTCTTCCGGGCTGATCCCAGGGGCGCGAGCTTCGGCTTCGGCTCGGGGCTGATCGCAGGGCGCTCGACGAGCTTGCCGGCCACCAGGCCAGCGTCGATCGCACGCTTGAAGGGGGGCATCCGGTTCTCGCCCAGCCAGCCCACCGCGGTACGATCACCGCGTTCCACCGTCGCGATGGCCTCGCGGAGCAAGCCTCTGCACCGCTGACCGTCGTGCATCGCATCGATGCGAGCGGCGTGCGGCCGCGCGCAGGGCTTGCCGATCGGTGCTCGGCACCGCGGGCACGCGATCACCATCGACCACTGCTCGTCGGTGATCGCGGCGAGATCGCGCATGAACGCCAGCGCGCGGGCCTCGGTCATCGCGAGCCGCCCCGCTTCTTGAGTGGCGCGATCGGAGACTTGGGTGCGTTCAGCGCGGGCCGCTCGAGGGCCTTGTCCGACTGGCGCGCGTGCCAGCTCTCGTACGCGTGCTGCACGAGGGCGTCGGTGATCTCGGCGGTCTTGTAGAAGGTCCGCCGCAGCGCGAGTTGCGCCTCGGCGGCGAGCGGGCGGCCCGCCGCTTCGCGATCAGCGATGAACCTCTCAACCGCGGGCGCGCCCCGCTCGTCGTCGCGCTCCAGGGTCTCGCTCGTGAAGAAGTCGGGGGACTTCCCGAATGCGCGACCGATCGCGACGGCCGAGTCGAGTTTCGCCCGCCGCGTCCCCGAGATGTAGCTCGAGATCGCGGACTGCGAGACCTCGCCTCCTGTGCGGTCCGCGATGGCCTGCTGTGAGAGGCCGCCGGCCATCAGCTCGCGGAGGAACGCGACGAGTCGTTCGTGAGGGTCAACCACGTCCGTGATTGTGGCAGGCGACCCCAACATAATGGTGTTGACGCGCGCTGCCACAAATGTCATTGACGGGGTCATGCTCGCGAGAGACCGGCTGCGAACGTGGATGGAGGCGCGCGACCTGTCGCAGCAACAGGCCGCGGCGCAGCTCGGCTGCTCGCAGAGCATGGTCTCGGCGGTTCTGACGGGGCATCGAACGCCGAACCTCGAGCTCGCGTTCGCGATCCAGCGCGCGACCGAGTCGTGGGAGTGCGGTGCGATCGACGCGTCGTCATGGCTTCCGAGCGTGGAGACCGCTCCGGTGGCTGGGGAGGGACGATGAGAGGCCCGCTCGTCCCCGAACAGACGCACAGGGCGCATCGCGTCGCGACCGAGGACGCGTTCGGCGATCGCGTGCGTGCCCTCGTCGCTCGCGCCGGCGCCAAGCCCACCGACGTTGCGCGGCTCCTCGGGCTCCGGCGCGAAGATCTCTACGAGGCCTTCGACACGATCAAGCACTTCCGCGCGGCGTGGATCGAGCTCCTGCCGCCAGCCGTCGAGCTGCTCTACCTCGCCGAGCGGGCGGCCGCGCACGGGCTCGAGCTGCGCCAGGCCGGCGACGATGCGCACCCGCGCGCGCTGCCCGACGTCGTGCGCGAGCTCTCCGAGGTGATGACCACCGCGGCGATCTCGGAGGCCGACGGGCACATCAGCGTCGAGGAGGCGGAGCGCGAGCTGCGCGAGTGGGCCGACGTCGATCGCGTGATGGTCGCCCGCACCGCGCGCCTGCGGACCGCGATCGCGCAGCGCGGTCTCTCGGTGGTCGCCGGAGGTGCGCGGTGAACATCCACGACCCGAAGGCGATGCAGGCCGAGCTCACGCGCCTCGGGATGAAGGCGTGCGATCGCGTGCTCGGCGCGACCGGCCAGCGCGAGGCGCTCGAGAAGGCGATGCGCGAGGCCATGGCCGAGGCCGCGCTGGCGATCAGCCTCGAGCTGGACGCCGACGACCTCTCCGACATCGACGACGAGCGCGAGCGCGATCAGTGGCGCGCGGCGAGGGCGACGTGATGCGCACGTGGCTCGCGATCGCGGCCGCGGCGTTGCTCGGGGCGACGCTGCCGGCGAGCGCGGCCGAGGGCGTACCCGATGCGCTCCTCCTCGCCCGCGTGTGCGTCTCCGAGGCGGGCTGGTCGTGCTGGGAGACGGGCGACGGCTTCGTCATCCACGAGAGCTTCCTCGCCGGCGCCGAGCGGCTCGAGGTCAGCTACGCGGACTACGCGCGGATCTACTCGCCGCGCGCCACGGGCGCGAGGCCCGCGACGACGCCGCGGCTCACCTGGGTGCAGGCCCTCGACGAGGCGCTGCTCCGCCCCGTGGGCTGGCCCGCGCATCTCCCGTGGTCACCGGAGGATCGGCCGCGCTCGCGCCGGCGGACGTACCGCGCGCGCTGGCTCGAGGTGCTCGACCAGGCGCGCGAACGATTGGCGCTCGCGCTCGCCGATCGCGAGGCGTGGTCCGTCTGCTCCGTACCCGTGACCGATTGGGCCGCCCGTGGGCACGCGCCTAGCGCCGGTCTCACTGCGATCGACTGCGGCCCCACGCGGAACGCCACGTACACGCGGAGGCCGCGGTGAGCACCACCTACGAGATCCTGCTCTCGCTCGGCATCGGCGTCGCCACTGCCGTCCTCATCATCATCTCGATCATCGGGAATGATCTCGGTGACGATGACGAAGCCCCACCCGGAGGCCCGGCATGACCGAGCCTCGGCGTCTCCACCGTCGGCGGCCGCGTCTCGAGGATCTCGACGACGTCGTCCAGTACGACGCCGCTCGATCGCGACGCCGTGAGCGAGCCTCGACGCTGCGCTCGAAGGGCACCTTCGAGGAGGCCGTCACCGCGTGGCCTCGCGAGGAGCTCCGCCGCTACTTCCCCGACGGAGGGTCATCGTCGTGACGGCGCGCGCCGCCACATCGCCCGCTCGCTCGAGCGGGCCGCGCCTCGGTGTCGCTCGTCGCCAGCGCGTGCGCACGGCGGGCGGCCGCGTGGGGCAGT
>FKKE01006154.1_pt2 | contig 12788 bp, 13 predicted proteins | sample 1106331 | NCBI WGS metagenome assembly FKKE01 (sample SAMEA3931202, study PRJEB13176) | freshwater metagenome | biome: Drinking water system; feature: drinking water; material: freshwater | place: China | collected 2013-02-06 | reverse complement strand
AGCCGACGGACAGCGATTCGTTCATCCAACAAGTGACCGGCTTCAATCAGCTCGATCAGCTCATCAAGCTGGTGAAGATCGGCGAGCAACAGCTTGAGGCGCAGGGGGTATCGACAACCGGCACGGGCGGCGGAACGACCATCATTCAGCCAGGCGCGGACTATACGCCGCCGGAGTTCCAGTTGCCAGCGTAACTGAGGCACAGGCATTTTTGAATTGACCGCATAGGTTTGTCATTTGTATTAGGAGGTTTGTCACATGGGTCTGACATCACTGTTCGCAGCCGTCAGCGGCCTGAATGCATTCGGGAACGCGCTGTCCGTCACCGGCAACAATATCGCCAACCTGTCGACCGTCGGGTACAAGTCGCAGAAGGCGACCTTCTCCGACCTGGTCACCTCGAGCCTGGGCGGAAGCTCCGGGGCCAATCAGATCGGCCGCGGCGTCTTTACCGGCGCGGTGTTGAGCCAGTACACGCAGGGGTCCATCTCGACCTCCGGGAACGGACTCGACATGGCCGTGGACGGCAACGGCTTTTTCCGGATCAGGGACAACAATAACGCCATTTTCTACACGAGAGCCGGCCAGTTTCGGGTCGACAAAGACGGGAAAATCGTCGATCCCAACGGGAATTTCCTCCAGGGCTATCAGGCCAATAATACCGGCGTGCTCTCAGGAACCTTGTCGGACCTCACCTTAAGCAATGCGATTTCGTCGCCGCAGGCGACCACCACGGCTAGAGTATCCGCCAATTTGAATGCCTCGGCAACGGTGCCCGGAGCCTTCGTCGCCAGCGATCCCAGCACGTATAATTTCGCCACCAGTATCACCGTCTATGATTCGCTCGGGTCCAGTCACACCTTGAACCTCTATTTCAGGAAGACGGCGTCCAATACCTGGGAAATGCATCATCGGCTGGATGGCACAGCCACTACGGGGACGACCGATGGTGGAGCGCAACCGACGGCGATCACGTTCAACGCATCCGGGGCCATGACCGCTCCGGCGGCGGCGTTGACGATCGGCTACACTGCGGGGCAGGTGGGGAACGGAGCGGCAGCAAGTTCCATCGCGCTTACCATTACGTCGATCACCCAATTCGGCGCCCCCAGCGCCGTGAGCGAAATTACGCAGAACGGATTCGCCTCCGGCTCCATCGCCGGGACGTCGATCGATACCAGCGGAGTCGTCACCGGACGATTCACCAACGGCCAGGTCCGAACCCTCGCGCAGATCGCCTTGAGCCGGTTTACGAACGCGGACGGCCTGAGCCGGACGGGAAAAAATCTGTTGGCGGAAACCAACGCCTCCGGGCAGCCGACGACGTCGGCGCCGAATACCGGCGGAACCGGACGAGTGCTGGCCGGTTCGTTGGAATTGTCCAACGTGGACCTCGGCGAAGAGTTCATCGATATGATCTCCGCGCAGCGGGGATTCCAGGCCAACTCGCGGGTCATCACCACAACGGATGATCTCCTGCAAGAATTGGTGAACCTGAGGAGATAACGGAAAAGTTCACGGTTAACAGTAGACGGTCTTCAGTTCAGGAAGGAAGGAGAGGGGCGATCGGTCCGGAAGGGCGATCGCCCCTCTCTTTTGCGGTACCCGAGAACTGCTTACTGCGAACTCACAACGACGGCTTCCCCGTCACCATTCTGACATCGTCAAGCATCGAGTTGGGGATCTGGCCGTCCCATGACGGCCGACGCGCGTGGAGTTTCCGATTCCCCGGGCTGACAAAAAACGTCACCATCGTGATCCCCGCATCTGGCGCGACATTTCCGCCGTCGGCGCGCCGGGTAGAAACTGCCCAATCCGGCCCATGTGCCGACTTCCTTGACGTTTCGAATGGCATATCCATTGCAGTTTCCCCCAACGGCTCATCCTAGGCTAACGAGAGGATACGATTATGGCAGACGCAGAAGACAAAGGCGCAGACGGCAAACAGGCAGAAGGCAAAGACGCTCCGGTCCCGCCGGCCGGCATTCCGATCAAACTCGTCATCATCATCGTCGCGGGGGCCGTTGTGTTGGGGCTCGGCGGGGCGATGTTGGTGTTCAAGCTGCTCTCGCACCCTCCGCAGGAAGCGGCCGCGCCGGCTTCCGCGCAGGATGCTGCGGCGCCCGCTCACGGCGGGGGACACGACGCGCCCAAGGCGGCGGGGGCGTCGGCCAGCGTCGGGGCGATTTTCGACCTGGAGCCCTTCATCGTCAACTTGGCCGATCAGAACGAGATGCATTATCTCAAGCTGACCGTGAAGCTCGAGATGGAAAACGAAGCCATGAAGGACGAGGTCACCAGGCGGATCCCCCAGATGCGGGACGCCATTCTCATTTTGCTGAGCAGTAAGGATACGACGACGCTCAAATCGACGCAGGGGAAGTTCCAGCTGAAAGAAGAGCTCACGACGCGGGTGAACGCGGTGCTGCCGAAAGGCGGCATTCGCTCCGCCTATTTTACGGATTTTGTGGTGCAGTAGCGGAAGGTTGAGGCTGAGGGTCGGTCCTCAGCCTCGACCGAGACCTCAACCTGAGCCTGTTTTGATACCCAATGGCCGAGAAAATTCTCTCACAAGACGAGGTCGACGCGCTGCTCAAGGGCGTGGTCTCCGGCGAGGTCGACACCACGCCGAAGCCCGCGGAGGAGGCGGGGCAACCCGGCAAAGCCTACGACCTGTTGAACCAGGAGAAGATCATCCGGGGCCGCATGCCGGCCATGGAGATGATCACCGACCGGTTCATTCGGCTCCAGACCACGACCTGGCGGGCGACTCTTCGCGAGGAAATCGATTTCAGCATCGTCTCCACCCAGGTCGTCAAATTTGGCGAGTTCATCAAGAAAATTCCCCTGCCGTCTTCCCTGAGCATCTTCACGATGGAGCCCTTGCGCGGACAGTGCCTCTATGTGATGGACGCGTTCTTGGTGTACCTCCTGGTCGACCATTTCTTCGGCGGCAGCGGCCAGACGCACGTCAAGCCGGAAGGACGCGATTTCACCCTGGTGCAGCAGCGGGTGATCAAAAGCGTCGTGGCACAGGCCTTTGCCGATCTGGAAAAGGCCTGGCAGGCCATGGCGCCGGTTCGCATCAAGCATCTGCGGTCGGAAAGCAATCCTCAGTTCGCGACGGTGGTCTCGCCCTCCGAAATCGTCGTTGCCGTAACTTTGCAAGTGGCGCTGGGAGAGAACACGCGGGACTTCTTCATCGCCTACCCCTACGCGATGATGGAGCCGGTCAGGGAGAAGCTGTACGCGGGACTGGTGTCCTCGGATTCGTCCGGTCAGGACAGCGCCTGGATGATGAAATTCCGCTCGGAACTCGTCAACATCCCCGTCCGCGCGACGGCGCGACTGGGCACCGCGACCGTCCGGATGCGGGACGTCATGAGCTTCAGTCCGGGTGATGTCCTCGTGCTCGACCAGGGGCCCGGGGACCCGCTGCAGCTCATGGTGGAGGGGACGCCAAAATTCGAGGGGGCCGCGGGGGTGGTGCGGGGGAGTCAGGCATTCAAAGTCTTACGGGTGATGGCCTCGGCCGAGGATCGGTGAGGCGGCACGCCTTCATGGAACGATGAGGAGCAGGTACACGCATGGCTAACACAGAAGTCGTACAGGCGGATAAGCCGGTGGCTCAGCCGGGTGACGCCAAAGGCGGGGCCGTCGAGATGAAAAACCTGGATCTGATTCTCGATATTCCCATGCAGATCAGCGTGCAACTCGGATCGGTGAAAATGTACGTCCGGGATTTGCTGCAATTGGGGCAGGGTTCGGTCGTGGAGTTGGACAAAATGGCGGGCGAACCCATGGAGGTGCTCGTCAACAACAAACTGGTGGCCCGGGGCGAAGTGGTCGTGGTCAATGAGAAGTTCGGCATCCGGTTGACCGATGTCGTCAGCGCGGCGGAGCGGGTCGAAAAGCTGAAATGAAAGGCGCAGCCGGAGGTGAGGGGCCTGGGGAGCGGAGGAAAACGCCGCTCGCCTCGCGCCTCAACCTCGTGCCTGCGACAACGTCGTGGATTTCTGGGACAGCCTCATTCGGATGGTGTCGGCCCTGGCCGTGGTCCTGGGCTTGATGGGGGGCCTCGTCGTGCTCAGCCGACGCTATCTCGGGAATCGGCTGGCCTCGCGAGGGGGCGCGCCGCTGGTGCGGGTCTTGGGCAGCGGCTACCTGGGCCCTCGCAAGAGCGTCGCCGTGGTGGCGGTCTGCGGGGAGCTGCATGTGCTGGGGCTCACGGCCGATGACGTGGTGCCGCTGGGAAAGGTCACCGACCCGGAGCATGTCCGCCGGCTGCTGTCCGTCACCGCAGCGGACTCCAAGGTTCAGGCTGAGGCGAAGGTTGAGGGCAACGCACGCCTATGACCCGCAAACGGTTGCTCATGTTCGCCGTGGCCTTCGCCGTGGCCTCGGCCTGCGGCCTTACTGCCGCATTCGCGGACGGGCCCTCGATCACCATCGATCTGGGCGGCAAGGGACGCGGCCAGACGGCCGTCGTCATTCAGGTTCTGGCGCTCTTGACGGTCCTCTCGCTGGCGCCGGCCATGTTCATCATGATGACGTCCTTCACCCGCATCGTCATCGTCCTGTCGTTTCTCCGCCAAGCGTTGGGCACCCAGCAAGTGCCGCCGAATCAAATTCTGATCAGTTTGGCGCTGTTCCTGACGTTCTTCGTGATGGCACCGGTTTGGCAATCCGTGTGGGCCGACGCCGTCCAGCCGCTGATGGCGGAGCAGATTTCCCAGGAGGATGCGTGGACCAAGGGGATGGCCCCGATCCGCAATTTCATGCTGCGGCAGGTTCGGGAAAAAGACCTGGAACTCTTCGTGGATCTGGCCAAGGTCGCCAAGCCCAATGCGCCGGGCGATCTGCCGATTCATGTGGTGGTGCCGGCGTTCATCCTGAGCGAATTGAGGATCGCGTTCCAGATCGGATTCCTGCTCTATATTCCCTTTTTGATCGTCGACATGGTAGTGGCCAGCGTGTTGATGTCGATGGGCATGATGCTGCTCCCGCCGGTCGTCATCTCGCTCCCGTTCAAGCTGATCCTGTTTGTCCTGGCGGACGGGTGGTATCTGGTCGTCGGCGCGATGGTGAAGAGCTTTCAGTAACCGTGTCTCGTCGCTCGTGAAGCGTCGCTCGTCTTCGCGAACAACGAGACATGAGATACGAGGGGCGACGAAGCATGACTCCTGAAGTCGTGACCGAAGTGGGGCGGCGCGCGATCGAAACGATGCTGTTGGTGTCCGGGCCGATGCTCGGGATCAGCCTCGCGGTGGGTTTGCTGGTCAGCATGTTTCAGGCCATGACGCAGATCAATGAAGCGACCTTGACGTTCGTGCCGAAGATCGTTGCCTTGTTCGTGGCTTTGCTGCTGTTCTTCCCGTGGATGATCGGGGTGTTGGTGTCCTTCATGACGAGCATGCTGATGAGCATCCCGCAGTATGCGCACTGAGCAGGTACGGGGCGGGTGTCGGGTGAGGCAAAACGGAATCTGGCAATCTAATTGATCTGTTGAATCTCCGACCACTCATCGGATCGACAATCGTCAGATTTCCTGAATTCATGACCAAGATACGCATGACCAACTTCGTTCTGTACGCCATTCCCCAATTTCAGACCTTGTTGACCGTCTTGGTCAGAGTGGCGGGCATTCTGGCGGCCTTTCCGGTATTGGGGAGCCGAGTGGTGCCCCTGCAGATCAAAGTCGGCCTGGTGATCACGATCGGGTTGATCCTGATGCCGATCGTCAAGGTGCCCCTGTTGCCGGATGATCCCTACCTGACGGGCCTGGGCTTGGTCTCGGAGTTCGTCATCGGCATGGCCCTGGGATTGGCATCGAGGATCGTGTTCGGCGGCATCGAGCTGGCCGGCGAAGTGGTCGGACATCAGATGGGACTGGCCGTGGTGCAGCTCTTCGATCCGACGGCCCAGGCGCAGGTGCCGCTGATCAGCCACTTTCAAACCATCCTGGCTTCGTTGGTGTTCCTGTCGATCAACGCCCACTTCATCGTGGTCGAGGCCATCGCCACGTCGTTCGATCTGGTTCCCCCATTCGGCGCGGGGCTGTCCGCGACGTTGGCGGAAGATGTGCTGCGGTATTCGCAGGGCATGTTCGTGCTGGCGTTGAAAATTGCGGCTCCGGTGATGGCCACGATGCTGCTGATCAATCTGTTGATGGCGATTTTGGGGCGGACGGTGTCGCAGCTGAACGTCTTCATCCTCAGCTTTCCGATCACGATCACGATCGGGCTACTGGTGATGGGCGCGGCGATGCCGGTGACCGTCGGCCTGTACCAGTCCGAGTTTCAGAATTTGGCGGGCGCGTTCGCGAAGATCCTGGCGAGTCTCGGCGCTCCGTAGCGCGTCGGCGGAATCGGCACGATGGCTGAACACGATCCGAGTCGTACAGAACAGGCAACCGCGCGGCGGAAGAACGAGGCGAAGAAGCGCGGGCAGATCGCCTTAAGCCGCGAGGTGCCGACGGCGGCCGTCCTGTTGGGCGGCGTGCTGCTGATCTATGCGATGGCGGCGGTGGGGACCGACCGCCTGACGGCGCTCATGCGGCAATGGTTCGGGCGGGTGGGCGAGACGGGCACGCAGGTCATGACGGCCGATACCGTCCATTCCTTGGTCATGTCCGCCGGCACGGACGTCATGATGATCGTCCTGCCGGTTGCGGTCGGAATTGCCGCCATCGGCGCGGCCTCGTACGGCGTCCAGACGGGTTTGATGATCTTTCCGGAGAAGTTGAGCTGGGACATCACCAAGCTGAATCCGCTGAGCGGCTTTTCCCGGCTCTTTTCGCTCCGATCGGTGGTCGAGTTGGTGAAATCGGTTCTGAAGGTCGCGTTGATCGCCGGAGTCGGAGTCTTGGCCATACGGAACGACATCCCCGCGCTCCCGTCCTTGATCACGGCCGACGTTCAGACGGTGCTGGGCACCACCGCCTGGCTGTCGTTCAAGATGGCGGTCTGGGTCTGCGCGGTCATCGGGCTGTTGGCGGCCGCGGACTATGCGTACCAGCGCTTCGAGTGGGAACGCGGCCTGCGCATGACGAAAGAAGAGGTGAAGCAGGAGCACAAGGAAACGGAAGGCGATCCGATTCTCCGGTCGAGGATCCGCGGCATCCAGCGGTCCATGGCCCGCAAGCGCATGATGGCGGCGGTGCCCAAGGCCGACGTCGTCATTACGAATCCGACGCACCTGGCGGTGGCGTTGCAATATGACCAGCGGAATATGGCGGCCCCGGTCGTGGTGGCGAAGGGCGCCGGCTATCTGGCAGAAAAAATAAAGGACGTGGCCAAGGAAGCCGGGGTCCCGGTCGTCGAGAACAAGTTCGTGGCCCGGACGCTCTATGCGCTGGTGGAAATCGGCAAGGAAATTCCGGCCGACCTGTATCGCGCCGTGGCGGAAATCCTGGCCGTGGTCTATCGGGTCAAGGGACGGGCGGTGTCGGCGTAGCTTTTATCCGATGATCTATCGATTAGCCGGAATTGTCCGAGAAATCGTCAGACCAGCAGATTCCGTAGTTAGTTCGCGAACGACGAAAGGCGGGTAGCGAGACAAAGATGGCGGCCACGGATTCCACATTGCTTGATGCAAAACTGCTGCGGCAGCCGGACGTGCTGATGTCCGCCGGCGTGGTCGGCATTCTCATGATCATGCTGCTGCCCATGCCGCGGATCGTGCTGGACCTGCTGATCTCCCTGAACATCACGGTGGCGATCCTGGTGCTGCTGGTCGGCATGCAGATCCGCAAGCCCCTCGAGTTCTCGGTGTTTCCTTCCGTGCTGCTGGTGATCACATTGTTCCGGCTGTCGCTGAACATTGCGGCGACGCGGCTGATCCTCCTGCACGGCAACGAAGGGACGGCGGCGGCGGGCGAAGTCATCCGGGCCTTCGGCAACTTCGTCGTCGGCGGCAACTATACCGTGGGGCTGGTGGTGTTCAGCATCCTGATCATCATCAACTTTGTCGTCATCACGAAAGGCGCGGGCCGCATCGCCGAGGTGGCCGCCCGGTTCACCTTGGACGCCATGCCCGGCAAGCAGATGAGCATCGACGCCGATCTGAACGCCGGGCTGATCAATGAAGCCGAGGCCCGCCGCCGCCGGCAACAAATCGCGCAGGAAGCCGACTTTTACGGCGCGATGGACGGCGCCAGCAAGTTCGTCCGCGGGGACGCCATCGCGGCCGTCATCATCATCTTGGTGAACATCCTGGGCGGCTTGACGATCGGCGCGCTGCAGCAGGGGATGAGCATCGCGAACGCCCTGCAGACCTACACGTTGTTGACGGTCGGGGAAGGGTTGGTCGCGCAGGTGCCGGCGCTGATCATCTCGACGGCGGCCGGTATGGTCGTCACGCGCGCGGCGTCGGAGGCCGATCTGGGATCGGAAATCGCCAGGCAGTTGTTCGTGTCCCCCAAGGCCTTGGGCACCGCGTCCGCCATCTTGATGGGCCTCGGGTTGGTGCCGGGCTTGCCCCATATCGCGTTCCTGGTGCTGGGCAGCCTCGTCGGCTGGCTCGCCTATGAGCAGGCGAAACAGCAGCAGAAGGACGCGCTGGCGCCGGCCTTGCCGGATGCGGCCGCGGCGAAACCGGTCGAATCGCAGCCGCAGGTCTCGCCGGTCGATCTCATGGAAGTCCAGGTCGGCTACGGGCTCATCAACCTGGTCGACAACGAGCAGGGCGGAACGCTGCTGGATCGCATCAAGGCCTTGCGCAAGACCACGGCGCAGAGCATGGGCTTTCTGATTCCCCCGATTCATATCCGCGACAACCTGCAATTGCGGCCGAACGAATATTGCGTGCTCTTGAAAGGCGTGGAGTTGGTGAAGAGCGACGTGCTGCCCGGGCATGTGCTGGCGATCGATCCGGGGACGGCGCAGAAAAACGTCGTGCAGGGAATTCCCACGAAAGAGCCGGCGTTCGGATTGCCGGCGCTCTGGGTGCCCGAGCATCATCGCGAGCAGGCGCAGATGGCCGGCTTTACGGTCGTGGACGCCAGTTCGGCGATCACCACGCACTTGTCGGAAGTCATCAAGCGCCACGCGCACGAGCTTCTGGGGCGCCAGGAAGTTCAAGGCTTGCTGGATGAATTGGCCAAGACGCATCCCAAAGTCGTGGAAGAACTGATCCCGAATCTGTTGCCGCTGGGAGCGGTGGTGCGCATTCTGGCGAATCTCTTGAAAGAACGGGTGCCGGTTCGGGACTTGCGGACAATTCTCGAAGCGGTCGCCGATCATGCCGGTGCGACGAAGGATCCGGAGATCCTCACCGAATCGGCGCGTCAGGCCTTGGCGCGCAGCATTACGCGCCAGTATGTGGGGAGCGATGGGCTCTTGCCGGTCATCGCGTTGGATCCGCGGCTGGATCGCAAGTTGGTGGAAGCGTCCGGCGGCGCGGCGAATACAGGGGAATGGGCGCTGGAGCCGGCCGTGTCGCAGAAACTCTTGGGAGCCTTGAAGCAGGCGGGAGAACGGATGGCCGCAAAGGGCCAGCAACCGGTGATTCTCTGTTCGCCCGGCGTCCGGCGCCATCTGCGGCGGTTGATCGACCGGATCATGCCGACCGTGCCGGTCTTGTCCTTCGCGGAAGTGGATGCGATGGCCAAGGTGAAGGCCGTGGAGACGGTGCGGGCCATGGAGGAAGCGGCATGAGGCGGGTTGAGGCCGAGGTTGAGAGTCGGCACGGAGTGACGGTGATCCTCAACCGTAACCTTGACCTCAACCTTCTTTGAGGGATCGATGAAGATCAAGACGTTCCAGGCGATGACGATGGCGGAGGCCTTGCGGACCATCAAGGAAGAGTTGGGGCCGGACGCCGTCATCCTGTCCACGAAGTCGGTCAAACAACAGAACGGCATGTTCGGATTGTTCGGCCGGACGGTCGTCGAGGTGACCGCGGCGGTCGACTTCGATCCCAAAGGCGAGGGAGCGACTCGCCCCGATCCGGCCGATGCTCCAGCCGGAGGAGGAAGCCGACCGAACCCGACACGGCCCGCCTTCCGGGAGACGCTTCACCATTCGCTGCGCCAGGCGAATGTGTCTCGTGACTCCGCCGGGGTCGGCTCGGTTTCGCAGGCCCGACAGCCCGCCCCATCCGGCCAGGAAGATCGGCCCCAGCCGGAGACGACGGTTCCCACCGTGGCGCGCGAGCAGGGCACGCCGGAAGTCCAGCGGCTTGCGGAAGAGATTCGAAGTTTGCGCCGGTTAGTGGAGGCCAGCCTGCCGTCTCGTCGGACACCACGCCGGTTGTCGCTGAAGCGCCTGCCCCCGGCTTGTTCGGCGTTTCAGCAAGACTTGGTGCGGGCCGGCTTGGATGCCGAGGTGGCCGAGCAGGTCCTGGCCAAAGCGGCGACGGCCCTGCCGGCCGGTGACGAAGAGTCGGATCTGGCCTTGCGCCAAGCCGTGCACCAAGCCCTTACCCGGTCCGTCTCCGTGGGCGGCCCCCTGCTGAATGGAACTGATCAGAAAAAGACCGTGATCTTCGTCGGCCCCACAGGTGTGGGGAAAACCACGACCATCGCCAAGTTGGCGGCGCACTATACGCTCAAAGAACAGCGCAGCGTGTCCTTGATCACGCTGGACACCTACCGCGTGGCGGCGGTGGAACAGCTCCGCCTGTACGCCAAGGTCATCGGGGTCACGCTGGACGTGGCGCTCACCAAGCGGGATGCCCTGGATTTCATTCGGCGCCGGGGCCGGTCGGAACTCATCTTAATCGACACGGCGGGGCGCAGCCCGATGGACGGGGCCGGCCTCCAGGAATTGCGGGACCTGGTGTCGTTGGACCATCCGCTGGAGACCCATCTCGTCCTGTCGTCCGCCACGCGTGAGCAGGATCTGGTCGGCGGGGCGGCTGGTTATGCGGGCATTCCCATCACCAGGCTCCTGTTCACCAAGCTGGATGAAACCCGCGGGTACGGCAGCCTGTTCGGCCTGGCGCGGACCAGCGGCCTGCCGCTGTCCTATCTCGGCACGGGCCAGAACGTGCCGGAGGATCTCGAAGCGGCGCGGCCGGAGCGAGTGGCGGATCTTGTGTTGGGCGCTCCGCTGAAGGATCCGCCCCGCGCCACGGTCGGCCACCGGACGTAAACGCAGCGACGCAGATATCGGGAAGACGGTCGGAACAGGGAGGAAACGCGTGGATCAATTGTCGGGTGTACGCCGGTTGGGGGGCGCCCAAGCGACCGAGCCGGTTGAACGGGTGCAAGTGATCGCGGTGACGAGCGGCAAGGGCGGGGTGGGGAAAACGAACGTCTCCGCCAATTTGGCCCTCGCGCTGGCGCGAAGCGGGAAACGAGTGTTGGTGCTGGATGCGGACTTGGGGCTCGGGAATCTGGACGTGCTGCTCGGGCTGGTTCCGCGGTACACGCTGGAGCATGTGCTGTCCGGCGAGAAAGCGCTGTCCGACGTGATCGTGAACGGCCCGGGCGGCATCATGATCTTGCCGGCCAGCTCGGGCATCCACGACCTGACGGCCCTGAGCCAGGATCAACAAATGCAGTTGCAGGAAGAATTGGAGGGCATCACGCGATCCATCGACGTCCTGCTGATCGATACGGGCGCCGGCATTTCCTCGAACGTGCTCTTCTTTGCCGTGGCCGCTCAGGAAATTCTCGTGGTGGCCTCGCCGGAGCCGACGTCGATCACCGACGCCTATGCGCTCATGAAAGTGCTCCATCATCAGCATGGAGAAAAACGCTTCCGGCTGCTGGTCAACATGGCCGACGGAGGCGCGGAAGCCCTGGAGGTCTACCGGAAACTGTGCACGGTGGCCGATCGGTTTCTGAATATCTCGATCGATTACGTCGGGTACGTGCCGCAGGACGATTACGTGACGATGGCGGTCTGCCAGCAGCGGGCGGTGATGGACGCCTATCCGCGCGCTCCCGCAAGCCGGCAGTTCGAAAAATTGGCGAAGGTGATCAGCGGGTGGGCGGTGCCGGAGTTGCCCAAAGGCACGATGCAGTTCTTCTGGAGACGACAGATATCGTAACTCGTCTCTCGTCGCTCGTATCTCGTCCCGACTTTCACGAGATACGATTCACGAGCGACGAGACATGCAGTTCTAGCGGCAGGGAGGCCATGTGAGAGTTGCAAGCGGAAAAAAGAGCGGAGAGGGGTCCGTGCTCGACCGCAAAGCGGTGAAATCGCAAAAGGCCTTGTCGAAACAAGAGGCCGAGCGCGAGCGCATCATCCGGGAATTCTCGTCGGTCGTGCGGGCCATGGCGCACCGGTTGGCCTATCGTCTGCCCGCGCACCTGGACGCGGACGATTTGATTTCGGCCGGGGTTATCGGCCTCATGGACGCGATGACCAAATACGATCCGTCGCGCGAGACCAAGTTCAAGACCTACGCGGAGTTTCGCATTCGGGGCGCCATGCTGGACGAGATCCGGTCGATGGACTGGATTCCGCGTTCGGTGCACGAGCGGATCGGCCTGCTGCAGCGGACCCACCATGATCTGCTGAAGAAGTTCGGCCGCCCGCCGACCGACCAGGAAGTGGCGGTCGCCTTGAACATGAGCATGGATGAGCTGGACGAGTTCCTCTCGCGCTCCCAGGGGGCCGTGGTCATCAGCCTCGACGATTTGGGCGCGCGGGAAGTGGACAGCCATCGGATTCTCACGGCGCTGGTGGACACCGAGCATCCGGACCCTTTGGCCCAGGTGCTCTCGGACAACGTGCGCGATGTGCTGGCCCGGGCCATCGGCGAATTGCCGGACAAAGAGCGGACGGTGTTGCAGCTCTACTATTACGAGGAGCTGACGATGAAGGAGATCGGCG
>FKKE01001628.1_pt2 | contig 12802 bp, 9 predicted proteins | sample 1106331 | NCBI WGS metagenome assembly FKKE01 (sample SAMEA3931202, study PRJEB13176) | freshwater metagenome | biome: Drinking water system; feature: drinking water; material: freshwater | place: China | collected 2013-02-06 | reverse complement strand
CATATACCCAGGCACTCGGTAGTAATGGCGCAAAAAATAATGCACAGAGCAACGGAGCACCAGAGCAGCAGAGGGGGAGTTAATCTGAATTACTTCAATCGAGTGACAAGCCATCTGCCGGCACACAAGCGCAGAAGAGATTTCGGTCTCCGTAGGCATTATCAATCCGACGAACTGACGGCCAGAATTTGAAACTCCGTAGTCCCGGGACCGGAAACGCTGCTTTCTCTCTCGAGTACGGATAACTCCACTCATCCGCGCAAACCATCTCTCCCGTATGCGGGGCGTTCTTTAGCACATTGTTCTCACGATTAGCGCCCGGGCGCCCAATCTCCTCGATCTCGCCGTAGATTGAGACCATCGCCTCACAGAAACGGTCGAGCTCTGCTTTCGATTCGCTCTCCGTCGGCTCAACCATGAGTGTCCCAACGACGGGGAACGAAACAGTCGGAGCGTGAAAGCCATAATCCATCAGCCGTTTCGCGATATCGATCTCATCTACGCCGGTACGCTTCTTAATCTCACGAAGATCAAGAATGCACTCGTGGGCGACGAATCCCTTCTCCCCTCGGTAGAGCACCGGGAAGTAGCGATCGAGACGAGCTGCAATATAGTTTGCGTTTAAAATCGCAACCTGTGTCGCTCGTGTAAGACCTTCTCCGCCCATGAGTTTGATATAGACCCACGGAATGCAGAGAATTCCAGCCGAGCCCCATGGCGCTGAACTCACCGGCCCAATTGCTCTATTCCCACCGATTTTTCCATGTGCATGCCCGGGGAGAAACTGAACTAAATGTTCCCGGACTCCGATCGGCCCAACTCCCGGACCACCACCACCATGTGGAATACAGAAGGTTTTATGGAGATTCAGGTGACATACGTCTGCACCAAAATCCGCTGGTCGGCAGAGGCCTACCTGGGCATTGAGGTTTGCGCCGTCCATGTAGACCTGTCCGTCATAGTGATGGACAATCTCGGTGACCTCGCGAATCCGTTCCTCAAAAACTCCATGGGTCGACGGGTAGGTAATCATCAAGGCGGCAAGTCGGTCGCTATGGGCCTCAGCTTTCTTACGTAGGTCGGCCAAATCAACATTGCCAGACGAGTCGCAATCCACTACCACCACTTCCCAACCAACCATCGAAGCAGTCGCCGGATTCGTGCCATGCGCCGAGGATGGGATGAGACAGATATCGCGATGATTCTCTCCCCGTGCTCGATGGTAGGCTCGAATCACTAACAACCCGGCATATTCGCCTTGAGAACCAGCGTTTGGTTGGAGCGAGATTCCGGCAAAGCCAGTGATCTCCCCAAGGAACGATTCAAGTTCTCGGATGAGAGCGAGATACCCCTCAGCCTGCTCTTCCGGTGCAAACGGATGGAGTGCGCCAAACTCGGGCCAGGTGACCGGATACATCTCGGTCGTCGCATTGAGCTTCATCGTGCACGAGCCAAGTGGAATCATCGATGCGGTGAGTGAGAGATCTCGTGACTCAAGCCGCCGCATATATCGCAGTAACTCAGTCTCTGAGTGATAGCGGTTGAATACTGGATGCGTGAGATACGAACTTCTCCGTGCAAGCGCATCTGGGAACGTTGTGCCGGCGCGCTCGATGAATTCACCGATGCTCCTCCCGCTCGATGTCGAGCTAGGAAAACAATCAAGGATTTCGCCCAAAGTCTCTTCGGTGACTGTTTCGTCGAGCGTAATCCCAACCGATTCATCTTCGTAGATTCGAAAATTTATCCGCTTCGCAAGTGCCCGCTGAAGAATATCGCTCTTCTGCCCCTTGGTTTCCACTCGGAGCGTGTCAAAGAAGAAGTCGGAGCGGAGCTTATAGCCGTGCGCGACGAGCGCATCGCGAAGTGCCGCCGTATATCGATTCACCCGGAGCGCGATTCTCCGCAGTCCACGTGGTCCATGGTAGACCGCGTACATGCTAGCGATAACCGCAAGCAGCACCTGGGCGGTGCAAATGTTACTTGTCGCCCGATCACGCTTGATATGCTGCTCACGAGTCTGGAGGGCTAACCGATACGCTGGCTTCCCGCTTGCATCCTTCGAGACACCAACAAGTCTGCCCGGGAGTTGTCGCTTGTACTCGTCTTTCGTCGCAAAAAATGCAGCGTGCGGTCCGCCGAAGCCGAGCGGCACGCCAAATCTTTGGCTATTCCCAACGACCACATCAGCGCCCCACTCCCCTGGCGGGGTGAGGAGGAGCAGCGAGAGTAAGTCTGCGGCAACAACAACGAACGCGCCGCTCTCGCGGACGCGCTTTGCAAACGCTCGATAATCGCAGACTTTTCCGTCGGTGGTTGGATATTGAATGAGCACACCGAGGTAATCGCTGCTGAGGTTCAGTTCTTCCCATTTTCCGCTAATAACTTGGATACCAAGCGGCTCGCATCTCGTTTCCACTACCGCCCGAGTTTGCGGATGGACATCGCTCGCAACAAAAAATCTTCTCCCCGCTGCCTCGCCCTTTAAGCGGAGCGAGAACGATACCGCCTCGGCCGCTGCCGTTCCCTCATCAAGGAGCGAGGCATTGGCGAGCTCCATCCCGGTGAGATCTGCAATCATCGTTTGGAAATTGACCAACGCTTCCAAGCGGCCCTGAGAGATCTCAGCCTGATACGGAGTGTACTGCGTATACCATCCAGGATTCTCAAGGATATTGCGTTGAATAACGGCCGGGGTAAGGGCATTTGCGTAGCCAGCGCCGATGAAACTTCGAAAAACTTCGTTCTTCCCCACCATTCCTTTGAGCAGTGCAAGCAACTCCGCCTCGCCTAGGCCAGTTGGGATGCGAAGCGGACGTGATGAGCGAATAGATTGGGGCACTGTTCGCTCCACAAGTTGCTCGAGAGATTTCAGTTTCAGTTCAGCAAGCATCTGACTGATCTCATCTGGCTGTGGCCCAATATGGCGCCAGATAAACTCCCCAGCTGTCGTTAACGAAGCAGTGTTCGTTGAACTCACACCACCGCCTTGCTCCTGATTTTGTTCTCTCATTTCCGCGCTCATGCTTTCATTACACTCCAAAGGCATTCACTACTTTGAGATCTCAGCTAAGAAACCAGTATATTGTTTTGCGTCGAGCAATTCGTTGAGTTGCGTTTTATTGGTCGGCTCAATGACGATCATCCACGCATTCTCATATGGCGACGAATTGACGAGTTCCGGTGATGACGAGAGGTTGTTGTTCACCTCAACGACTTTTCCATCAACTGGTGCATAAATATCGCTCACCGCCTTCACCGATTCGACGGTTCCGAAGGATTTCCCTTTGGTTACCGTAGCGCCAACCGCCGGGAGCTCAACGTAGACGACGTCGCCCAAGGCGTGCTGGGCGTAATCCGTGATTCCGACCAGACATTTTCCATTACGGTCTCCCGCCCACTCATGCTCCTTCGTGTAGCGAAGGTTCGCTGGCACATTCATCGTCTCTCTCCTCTGCTAGTAGCGTCGTCGTCAGTACGACTTTCTGTAAAACGGCAATTTTATAACGCGCAAAGTGAGCTCGCGCTCACGCACCCGCGCGCGTATCTCAGTTCCTACTTTCGTAAACTCGGTTCGGACAAACCCAAGGCCGATCGCTTTGTTGAGCGTCGGGGTTTTCGTGCCGCTTGATGCAAATCCGATCTCTTCACCCGTGGTGCTGTAGAGTTTTGTCCCCTCACGAACGATCCCCTGCTCGCAAACCTCAAAGCCAATGAGCTTGGATTTTAGGCCGAGATTCTTTTCGCGGTCCAACGCTTCACGTCCAAGAAAATCTCCCTTCTCGAATTTCACCACCCAAGCGAGACCTGAGGAGAGTGCATTTAAGTCATCACGGAGCTCATGCCCGTGAAGGGGCAGTGCCGCCTCGAGGCGTAACGTATCGCGGGCGCCAAGACCTGCGGGCTTCACGCCAAACTGCTCACCAACCGTAAGTAACTCACGCCAGATCCCGAGCCCATCGTGGGAAATAGAGAAGATCTCGAACCCGTCTTCCCCGGTGTATCCCGTTCGCGCGATGAGCACACCCTGGTAGGGGATACCAAAATCGCGCCCTGTACGGATTGAGAAACTCGGAAACTTCTCCAACGAGAACTCTCCCATATCAGTTTTCGCCCAAGCGGCAAGGAGTGCGACTGCCTTCGGACCTTGAATCGCGATCTGAGCATACTCATGCGACACGTTCTCGATGTCTGCCTTGAGTCGCAAATTGTCGGTTAACCAAGTAAACACTTTCGGGGTATTCCCCGCGTTCACACAGAGTAAGAAGTCTTCATCGGCGAGTTGATAGACAATAATATCGTCAACTACTCCGCCCGCGTGATTGAGGAGGAAGGAATACTGTGCCTTCCCGGGCGTAAGTTTCGATACATCGTTACTGGTAATAAACTGAAGGAAACTGTAGGCCTGTGGTCCGCGGATAGCGATCTCGCCCATATGGCTCACATCGAAGAGTCCCACAGCATTGCGCACCGTTCGGTGCTCATCGATGACGCCGCTATACTGAACAGGCATTTCCCACCCGCCAAATTCGGTAAATCGCGCACCAAGAGTTCGATGCGAATCAAAGAGTGGCGTTCTCTGTAATGAATTAGTGGACAATTGTGTACTCACGGGGTTCCTCCGATTCGACGACCCGAGCCGGGGGGATTTTATAGCGTACTACCGTACCAAGCCAAAGGACACTCACTGAACTTTCTCTGCGGCCCGTACTGTATTAGCAAGCAGCATCGCGATGGTCATCGGGCCTACCCCACCAGGAACCGGCGTAATTGCACCTGCCAATTTCAGCACCTCTTCGTAATGAACATCACCGACGAGGGTCCCGCTATCAGTTCGATTTATCCCAACGTCGATAACAATCGCACCTGGTTTCACTGACTCCGCGGTGAGAAATTGCGGCTGGCCAATGGCGGCAACAATTATCTCTGCTTGTCGACAGATCTCGGGCAAATTCACTGTGCGCGAATGGCACATCGTAACCGTGCAATTTCGTGCAAGGAGTAATAGCGAGACGGGTTTGCCGACGAGGAGCGATCGTCCAAGAACCGCCGCCCGAAGGCCTGAGAGATCTGGGCTCAACTTTAGTTGAGCCCGGGCCTCTTCAATAAGTCGAATCACACCAGCAGGTGTGCAAGGAATAAGCCCTTCTCCACCTCGCATGAGCAATCCCTGAGTCTCTGGATGGAGGCCGTCTACGTCTTTTGCCGGCGCGATTCGAGAAATTGCGGCAAATTCATCTAGTCCCTTGGGAAGGGGGAGCTGGAGCAAAATCCCATCAACCGCGGGATCAGCATTGAACTTATCAATCGTGGCGTGAAGTTGGGATTGCGAGGTATCAGCAGGAAGTTTCGCGTCGAAGGTGCGAATTTTGCAGAGCGCCGCGTTTTTCGTTTTCGCCTGGACGTAGACCTTAGACGCTGGATTATCACCAACGAGGATAACTGCTAACCCTGGCGCTCGGTTGTATTTCCCGGCAAACTTCTCCGCCTCCGACCGAACGGTCTCTTGCACCCGTTTTGCCAAAGCCTTGCCGTCGAGAATGATTGCGCCCAAGGACCTTCGCTCCAATGCGCCTAAACGCCGGCACCACTGGGGGCCTGCGCTGTGTTTTTATAAGAAGATTTATGTAGGTTACCACAAATGGTGAAAGCTGCTAGTGGTAGGGGGACTTATGATTCTTGTGGGATTGATTCGCTAACAGAAATATAATACCCTACCGTGCCGCTGCTAGATTCTACGTACAGGTTCAGCAGAACATGAGCCCACAGCTTGGCGCGCAGATCTTGCGCAGGGTGTGGCTTTGGCGGGAGCATTTACGGACTGGGAGAAACGGTATGATTATCGGTATTCCGCGCGAGCGTAAGCAGGGGGAACGGCGTGTTGCGATAACGCCAGATGGAGTGTCCGAACTCACCAAAAGCGGACACACGATTCTCATCGAGACTCAAGCTGGCGAGCTCAGCGGATTTGCTGATAGCGATTTTCGTTCCGCTGGTGCGAAGCTTGTCCCAACGCTCGAAGAGATCTGGGGCAAAGCGAATCTCGTGGTAAAGGTGAAAGAACCTGCGCCCGAGGAGATAAAGCTCTTTCGACCAGGGCTTGCTGTTTTCTGCTTCCTTCATCTCGCTGTAGCTCCCGAGCTCACGCGCGCGATGGTCGCGGCTGAAGTCACCGGGCTCGATTACGATCTCGTCATGCTCGATAATGGACGGCTCCCACTGCTTGAACCGATGAGTATCATCGCCGGCAAGCTCGCAATCCAATGTGGTGCCTACCATCTCCAAGCGGGAAGCGGTGGCCGCGGAGTGCTTCTCGGTGGATCAACTGGCGTTCGCCCAGCCCGGGTTGTCGTGATTGGCGCTGGCGCCGCTGGGAGCAACGCAGCGCGGGTAGCGCTCGGGATGGGTGCCGAGGTATCAATCCTCGACATTAACACCGCCAAGCTTACGCCGTTTGCCGATAGTTTCCCCCGTGCTCGCACACTCTATTCCACACCAAATGCAATTGAACGCGAACTCGCGGAAGCAGACTTGGTAGTTGGAGCGGTGTTAATTCCTGGAGCGCTCGCACCCAAACTTATAAAGAATGAGCACATCACACATATGAAGAAGGGCTCTGTGTTAGTTGACGTCTGTATCGATCAAGGAGGCGTTTCAGAGACGAGTCGCCCGACGACGATTGGCGAGCCGGTCTACACCGAACATGGCGTCATCCACTACTGCGTGCCAAACATGCCAGCGCTTGTTCCCCGAACCTCTACCGAGGCACTCACCAGCGCAACGCTTCCGTATATCAAAGTGCTCGCTGAGGATGGTATCGAACAAACCATCTCGCGTTCTTCCCCACTTCGTCGCTCTCTCACGAGTTTCAAGGGACACCTCACCAATGAGGTCATCGGCGAGGCGATTGGAATGAAGGCGATTAGCGAGGCCGAAGTCGAAGAATACCTGCTCCGCTAATTGTCATTGCCGCGGTCGCTTACGCTCCCTCGCAATGACAGTGAACGTTCCAGAAAACTTAGGCAGCGGCCATTTTAGCCAACTTCCGGGGCTTCCCCATCACTGGCGTGTTGATGATTAACGCGGTGGCGCTATCGTCGCGGCGCCACTCAATATCCAAGTGTTTTCGCTCGAGGATGAAGTATTTGGAGATCACGTCGAGCAAGTCCCGACGGAAAAAGTCCATGTCCTGCGATGAAAGGCCACTTCGATCTTGGACGAGAACCATTTGCAGACGGTTCTTCGCTGTCGCGTTACTCAGCCGACCACTAAACAAGCGATTTTTTAATTGTTCAAATACCGGCATCACGACTCTCTCCTAACGCTCTTAGGCTGCCCGTAAACGTTTGCCAATTCGTGCAAAAAATCCGAGCCCGAGGTCGAGCTCTTCTACTGGGACATTCGCACCTGTCAGTCGCTCCGCAATCTGCATAAACGCGCGTCCAGCGATTGACTTTGGATTGTACACTACCGGCTCACCAGTGTTCGCCGAGACAATCACCTCATTATCTTTGAGCACGATCCCGACCTGCTCGACCCCAAGAATCTCGAGGACATCTTGCGGGGTGAGCATATCTCCACGGCGCACCATGTTGCGGTCGACCCGGTTGAGTATCACCGTTGCTTCAAGCCCTTTCGCCGAGAGCAATCCGATTACTCGGTCAGCATCCCGTACCGAGGCCACCTCCGGTGTAACTACGACGATTGCATCATCCGCCGCAGCGACCGAATTCCTGAATCCATGCTCAATCCCCGCTGGGCAATCGATCAAGATGAACTGGAATTCCTGCTTATACATCGCCACTACATCATGCATCTCCTTCTCGGAGAGCGTGTCTTTATCATCAGTTTGTGATGCAGGAAGGAGGAACAGATTACTCGACCGCTTCGAACGGATGATCGCCTGCTGTGGTTTACAAACATCCTTCGCCACGTCGACGAGAGTGAACACAATACGATTTTCCAACCCCATGATCACGTCGAGGTTTCGAAGTCCTATGTCGGCGTCAATCACTAATACTCGCTTCCCCTTTGCGGCAAGCGCAGCGCCTAAATTAGCGGTAGTGGTGGTTTTTCCCACGCCGCCTTTCCCAGATGTAATGACGATCGACCTTCCAGCCATTGTATACCTCAACAGTGCTAACGTTTACTCTCTCTTCACTCCTTAAGATCTAGCGCAAGCGACGGGGGACAGCAGCGCGCGCGTTAAACGATTCGACGATAATTCGTCGATCTTCGATCCGCGCAATCTCCGCTCCACTCACAGCTTCACCACTCCCCCGTGAAATCACCGAGCCGATTCGGAGCTGCATCGGACGCATCTGCAACGCAATAATGACCCGGCTTGTTCCATCGTCATTATACGCTGATGCGTGAGCTGTTCCACGCAAGCTCCCAAAGACGACAATGTCGCCGCCAGCGACAATGTCTGCTCCAGGATTCACGTCGCCAACAATCAGCAAACTGTACGGGGTTTCGACGCGCTGACCCGAACGGAGCGTTCCGTAAACCACCTTCGCATTCGCCTCTTCGTCATAGAACAGGTCATCTCCAAGCACCTGGGCGACCCGATTCCAGTTGCGACTCGATTGGTCGTGCCCACGCTCATCTCCTGCACCAATGAAGAACTCGCTCTCAAAATTCTCGTGTTGCGGCATCTCATCTGCAGCATTTCGGTTGCTTCGATCACGAGTGAACATCTCTCTCCTCGCTTGCCCCTTTCGCTTCTCCTCAGCACGGTCGCCTGTGGGCTTTCCGAGCTGGGCCTTATCAAAGAGAGGAATGGCCACCCCCTTTTGAACCTCTCCCGGAAGTTCGCCCTTTTCACGGAGCATCAAAGCACCGTCCGGTTTCTTTCGCCGACCAATCACCGCCACTCCGTAATCCGTGCGAAGTTTTGTCTCAAGTTCAAGACTCTGCTCCTTCGTCGGCAGTCGGTCGAGCCATTCTACGGAGACCGCACCACCATCAAGAAAGTTTCGCCGCTCTTCGAGGAAGGAGTCGAGGTCCGCCAAAATCTGAGACCACTCCGCTCGACCATCAATCCGAAGGATTAGCCCCTCTTCAGTTCCTCGCGCATCAACGACGCGCGCCGTTGCTTCTCGTGTAAAAGTTTTCCGCTGTCTATTTTCAACGGCGAACCCACTCGTCGGCTCTTCTTCAATAATATCCGTCACAACAATCCCGCTCGCCTTCCGTGGACCCAGCGGTCCCACCGTTCTATTCTTCAGTCGCCTTTTAAGTCACTTGAAGCTTTAAACTAGTTATAGCAGTGCTTATTTTCCTCCGTCAACACTTGGCTTTTGTCGCAGAATTTAGTAGGGAGTTTTAACTATCTCGCTAACCCGACTTCGCCCCCTCGTCGCAGCAATCGGCGACGTCGGGTTAGCCCAGTCGAAGCCCGTCAACCCGTTTGTAAACGGTCGGGCGGCTTGGCGAAGACGGGCTAACTTGTTCACATGCTCACCGATTCCAAAAAGGTCCGTGTTCGCTTTGCACCGTCGCCGACGGGAGCACTCCACGTTGGAGGCGCAAGAACCGCGCTCTTTAACTACCTCTTCGCGAGAAAGTATGGCGGTGTCCATATCCTCCGGATTGAAGACACCGACGAGGCACGCTCCACTGAGGAAGCGCTCGATGCAATCCTCGATGGGCTTCAGTGGTTACGTATCGGCTACGATGAAGGACCGTTCTTTCAATCGGAACGGAACGCCATCTATCAGCGGTATGCCGCACGCCTCCTCGAGCGCGGCATGGCGTACCCTTGTAGCTGCAGTGAGCAGCGGTTAGAGGAGATCCGAGAAGAGCAACGTCGTACCGGGAAGAAACCACAATACGACCGGCTCCACCGACCAGCTGAATCTACGCCTCAGCCAAATTCGCTCCCGACCAAGAGCGCGTCGAATCCGTTTGTGATTCGCCTGCGCGTTCCTGAGCAGGGCGAGACGGTGTTTCACGATCTGATTCTCGGGGAAATTCGTACAGCAAATGAGGAATTAGACGACTTCATCATCATTCGAAGTGATGGTTCTCCGACCTATAACTTTACTGTTGTCGTAGACGACATCGAGATGGCGATTAGCCATGTAATTCGCGGCATGGATCATGTCTCGAATACCCCGAAACAATTGGTCATCTACCAGGCATTCGGCATCATACCGCCTCAATTTGCGCATGTGCCGATGATCCTCGGGCCCGATAAAAAGAAGCTCTCGAAGCGTCATGGCGCGACCTCGGTGTTCGAGTACAAGAACGAGGGCTATCTCCCTGATGCATTCATTAATTATCTCGCGCGCCTCGGCTGGAGTCACGGTGATCAAGAACTATTCAGCCGAGCGGAGCTCGAATCATTGTTCACACTCGAGAACATCGGGAAAAGTCCTGCTGTATTCGACCAAGAGAAACTGGGTTGGGTGAACGCCGAGCATTTGAAGCAAATGAGCGGGGAACAACTTGTTCCGCACGTCGCCGAATTTCTCGCTGGAAGAGGATTCGATACCTCGCGGCTTCTTGGCGATCGAAGTTTTCAGCTCCTCCTTGAGAGCTTGCGCGAGCGAGTACGGCGACTTGATGAAATGGCAGCGCAATGTGAGTGGTTCTTCTGTGACGACAATCAAATCGTAATCGAAGAGCGGGCGCGAACGAAGCATCTTGCCGAGCCGCGAGCGAAGGAGGCGTTAGTCCGGTTGATCGATAAGCTGAAAACCGTAGAGCCATTTACTGAACCACAGATTGAGGCGGCATTTCAGGCCGTGACCAAGGATCTGCAACTGAATCTGGTAAAGGTCGCTCAACCAGTGCGCGTCGCACTCACCGGTACTGACGTAAGCCCACCGATTTACACCGTGCTCGAGGTGCTCGGGCGAGCACGCTCGCTTACTCGGTTAGAGAAGGCGGTAAATTCATTGTAATTTTTATAGTAATCGCTGCCACCAGCTTTGGGTAGGTGTGGTGATGGGGATTGCAAACCGTTGGCGCATGTAATTGATTGCTCCCCCAACGCAGCGAGTAAGGTCGCGATCAGCCGTAATAGTGCTATTGTAGGCGACTAATTTTTCGAACATTGCCTTTCCTCCATAGTTGCCAACAATTCGTGCCGCGGTGCATTTGTCTCCACGAAGAGTTCCCGCCCATATTTTTTCCGCTGCCGGAAAGAAGTTGGCTTTCTGTACTCTCCAGAGAGCGGTAGTCACTTGCTTTATTAACATGCGATCGTCAGTGGAGAGGAGTGCAATGAGCTGTGAGGCTAATTGCGGCGTTCCGATATTGATCAGTGCATTCAATGCAAAACCGCAATCCAAGTCGCACTGAAGTCGACGTTTTATAAGAAGCGAAAGCAAGGCGGGTGCAGCCAATGGTTCTTTCAAATCACCGAGGCGATAGATCGTCCACAGCAGAAAACGCTGGCCCTGACTCCATCGCTCCAATTCAAAATCGGTGAGTGCACGAAGCAGAACGGTGCGTTCACTTTCGGTAGAATTTTTCGGAGTGTAATCGAATAACGCTCGATGATGCTCGACAACTGGCGTATAATACGACCGTGCCTTTTTTTGAGCCGTGGCTACCAGGGTGTAAAGTCGATCAAGTTGCTCGCGATCGCCAAACGCAAGTAAGGTATCAAAAAAACAAAGTCCATTGTTCGGATCAGTCGAAGACGGGGTATTATCTCCCGAGTAAATACGCTGCAGCTCGCTTTCAAGTAGCGCGGCTACTGACGTTTTAACTTCGGACCCCAGATCTAATACCGCCGCCGTCGCCACTATTTTTTTCTCGATCGAGAGCGTGAGATCGCAATTCTTTATGATGTCAATATACAGTTGTAGCATTTCTTGCTTTCTCGACCCCCGGAGAAGCGGTAGGACAATCGGGACTCCTCGCTCTTCTAGGGCGGACTTGCTGAGAAAGTCGAAATTATCGGTAATGAGGCTAGTTTTTTCTTGCTCTGAAAGAAGGTCGATAACGTATTGAAGCGCGGCTAGCCGAACATCCGCTGATGCTTTATTGTCATTAGCGAGACTGAGTAATACCTCCTTCCCCTTCTCTTCCTCCCCATGGTCGATATGCCACTGGCCAAGGCGCAAGCGATCTTTGTCTGTAATCGCATTCTCCTCCTTGGCCTTCGAAGGCATCGAATACCTCCATTGATATTCTTGGATAATGTCATGTAGGGCTTGATTCGAGCGCGCTTTTTCAAACGCTTCATCTACTCCGGGTGCGCCAGGATAGGACATGGAAAGTATCGTCGCTGCTTGTTGGCTTGTCGTTGCTGTCGGGCTAGTCAGCAAGCCGATGAGATAAGGAACTATTCGTAAATCCTGCTTCGATGCGAGCGCGAAGACAACAAGGGCGATCTCGTGCAAATTAAACTTGGGCAGCACCTGAAAGATACGATCAATCGCTGGTTGTCCTTCTAACTCAATAATAAAAGTAGCGAGGTCCGAATTGTATCGGTCTGGTTCTTTGAGGGTCAGGACAATCAGTTCCTCAAGTTGCTGTTCTGTAGGTAACGAACTCAATCGTGTTAGCGCCCGGAAATTTTCTAGATTATCTCGTGTCGATTTGTCGACTTGGTCCGGATAATTGTGTAACACTCGTGTTAAACAAGGATCCGCGTGTAATCGCGCTTGCTTAGCGCTATTATGGGGCATTGAAAAAACTAAATAGTACCGTCCACTTTCGAAATTCTGAAAATAACCATTAAATGAAGTATCAAGTACAAGATCGTCCCTTTTCTCTCCTTTAAAAACATCTATCACCTTGAGGTGACCTCCACTGATCGACTGGCCTATAAAAATGAAGTCAA
>FKKE01003272.1_pt2 | contig 12809 bp, 8 predicted proteins | sample 1106331 | NCBI WGS metagenome assembly FKKE01 (sample SAMEA3931202, study PRJEB13176) | freshwater metagenome | biome: Drinking water system; feature: drinking water; material: freshwater | place: China | collected 2013-02-06 | reverse complement strand
TTACAGGCATTGATGATGGTGTACGGGATAAAACCATCAATCTTAAAATGAAAAAGATGGCTGGCTATTTTGGTAAAGTAGAATTGGGTGGTGGATTAAAAGATAAGTATGATAATTCAGTCATGGCAAATTTTTTCCAGAACAAACGGAAAATAGCCGGTTATGGAATAATGAGTAATACAGGTCAAACAAACCTGGATTGGCAGGATGCTCAAAATTTTGGTGGTGGCCCTGAAAATATGACATCTGGTATGAATGATGATGGCGGAATGTGGATCACCGTTTCAAGCGGTGATGATAATTATTGGGGGGGCCGCAATGGTATTCCAAGAAACTGGAATGCCGGTTTTCACTATAGCAACAAATTCAATAAAGAAAAGAACAGCTTCAATAGCGGTTATAAATTTTCGAAAGTGATATCACCCGGCGAAACCAGGACTTTTTCGGAAACATTTTTACCTGGCCAGGATCCATGGAGTAGTAACAGCATTTCAAAAAATAGAACCTCAACAGACAAGCATGCTGTTAATATGACGGTTGAATTCAATCTCGATTCAAATAATTCAATCAAGTGGACTTCAAGATTCAACAATAATTCTTCTCTTTCCAATGTTGATTATTATTCTGAAACGCTGGATGAGAATGATGATTTTATCAATAACAGTACAAGAAGAAGTACCACTAACTCTGATAAAAACAATGTGGCCTCTTCTGTGCTGTGGCGTCATAAATTCAAAAAAATAGCCAGGACACTTTCTATCAATACCGATTTTAACTGGAGCCGCTCCAAATCAAACGGGTTATTATATTCTTTGAACAATTATTATAATAACGGGGTCTTTAATTTCCGTGATACTACTGACCAGGAAAACATTACAGACATAACTAACAATACGATCAGCACCAAAATATCGTACACAGAACCGCTTGCAAAAGACTTTTATGTTGAACTTAGTTATGGGTTCACCTACAATAACAACCAAAATGACAGGCTCACCAATGTAAAAAATATCAATGGCAAATATGAGGACATGGTTGATTCATTGAGTAATTTTTTTGTATTCAATCGTACGCAGAATACACCCGGTGTTAATTTCAGGATCAACAAGAAAAAGCATAATATCACATTTGGTACAGCAGTAGATATTAACGAGTTTGAGAAAAAAGATCTTTCGAAAGACACGATCACCAATTATAATTTTGTGAATATCATACCGAGGGCATCGTATACTTATAAAATAAAAGCCAATGAAAGCCTGCGCATAAATTATAATGGTTCTACCACCGCCCCATCGCCTGAACAATTGCAACCTACCCGTATAAACACAGACCCATTAAATATATATATCGGCAATCCTGACTTAAAACAATCTTTCAGAAGTAATATTGGTTTGAATTATAATTATTACAATGTGCTCAAGGAAAAGAATTTTTTTGCTAACATGAATTACGCATTTACCGACAATGCCTTTGTACAATCCAGCACCATTGATAATTCAACAGGAAAAAGAACATATCAAACAGTTAATGCCGATGGCAATTCTTATTTCAATATAAATGTTATGTATGGTTTTAAAATAAAAGGCTTTAGCTGGAGAAATGATATAGGACCCAGTTTTAATTTAAATCGTAGCGTTGAATATATTAATGGTGTAAAAAACATTAATTCAACAAAAATGTATCAATTACAACTTGGCACAAGCAGTTATAAACAAGAAAAACACATGGTTTGGATCTCGGCAAGGGTCGGTTGGAATGATTCAAAATCATCAGTAAATACAAACGCTAATGCTGATTATTGGTCAATAACTTTAAATGGAAGCGGAAGCAAAACAATTGCCAAGAAATGGGATATTGGCTCTGATATTAATTTGCAAATGCGCCAGAAAGATCCCCGCTTTCCGCAGAATAACAATTTCACAACATGGAATGGATTTATCACGAAAAGGTTTTTTAAAGAAAATCAGTTTGAATTGAAGCTCCAGGTAAATGATATTCTGAATGAGAACAGGGGGTATAACAGGAACTTCAGCAGCTATAGCTTTACCGAAACTTATTATCAAACATTAAGAAGGTTCTGGTTGCTGACAGCAACATGGAATATTTCCAAAAATGGAAAACCAGCAAAAATGTTCTAATCCTTAATTCATTGACATGAAAAAAATACTTTCATCAATTATAATTCTGGCTTCATTTTCTGTGAATGCACAGCAATTCATCGGTACCGGGTTGATCGAATATGAAATGAGGGTAAACAATCACCGTATGTTTGGTGATGGTCTTTGGGGTGAAATGTTCAAGGATAAGATGCCTAATTTTTCTACTTCCTATTATCATTTGACATTTGATAAGAATAAGTCGGTTTATAAATTCGACCGGTTGAATGAGAAAGATAAAATGCCGTGGGGAAGTAATAATGCCGAGGAAAATATCTGGTACAATGATTTCACTACCTCAACAAGAATAAATCAAAAGTTTGTTTTTGATCAAACCTATCTCCTCTCCGATTCATTGATGAAAATGGAATGGAAGCTTGTACCCAATGAAACCCGTGAAATAGCAGGGTTTGTTTGCAGAAAAGCACAAGCAATAATATTTGATAGTGTTTATGTGTTTGCTTTTTATACTGATGAAATAACGGTAAGCGGCGGCCCGATGGGAATTAATGGCTTACCCGGTATGATCCTTGGCATTACAATTCCAAGAATGTTCAGCAGCTGGATAGCCACAAAAGTGCAGGTAAATGGTGTAAATACAAATATCATCGTTGCCCCAACAAAAGGCAAAAAGAAACCGGCTTCCGAATTAGAAGCCTCAGTTAAGAAAGCAACCAGGGATTGGGGTACCTGGGGACAGCAATCAATTTGGAATATCTTTTTATAATTTATTTTTTTAATTCTATTGCTAATAAATATTTACCTCCAAGGGTAAGGTTTGGCTCAAGATTAAAAGTGTTTCCGGTAGCTATATCAAAAGCTTTTGTAAACCCACTCAATCGTTCAGCAAATCTAGACATATCGATCGTTGCAGATTGTTCATTTGTATTCATAATACACATTACCGTTTGCTTGGCAGTATACCGGAAATAAACATATACCCCATTTTGCGGAATGAACTGCATTGTTTTTCCTGTTTTAAGAGCCGAAGATGTTTTGCGATAGTTAGCAAATGTTCTTATGTAATTGAATACTTCATTTTCCTGTGATGTACGTCCGGATGCTGCTAACTTATTTACAGCATCTCCGGGAAAGCCACCGGGAAAATCATATCTCACTTCCTGGTCGGTTGGATTTTTAAAGTTCTTCATTAAGATCTCATCACCATAATACATATGAGGAATGCCACGTAAAGTGAGCAACATGGCAAATCCCATTTTGAATTTTGCAACATCTTCACCAACTACAGAAAAAAAACGGTTCAGATCATGATTATCTAAAAAGATACAGTTGTTCAATGGCTCTTTGTACACAAAATCTTTGGCAATGGTCAGGTATAATTCATTGATACCAGATGTCCATTCTGATTTTTGAGTTAACGCATTATGCATGGCAAAACACAACGGAAAATCCAATGCACCCATTGCATTATGGTTAAAAGGCAGATTCATTGTGTTACGGACAAAATAGGCATTGGCAACAACATCATGCCCCCATGCTTCAACAAATGTGGTGATAGCGGGAAATTCCTTCAGCAATGCCGAATTCACATTATTCAAAAACTTTTCATCGCAATATTTATATGTATCAACACGAAAACCATCAAATCCAAATTCTTCAACCAGCCAAATAGCATTTTGAATAAGATATGTGGCTACAAAAGGGTTGGCAAGGTTCATATCGGGTAAATGACGGACAAACCACCCTTTCAACATGATCTCGTTATCAATTTTTGACTTGTTGGGGTCAAATACGGAAGCATCACGATGACCGGGCCCTGTGAACTGTGGCCATTGATTGATCCAGTCTTTTGATGGTGGATCCAGGTTCATCCAATGATAAAGACCAATATGATTATATACCGCATCATGTACGATCTTTAATCCTTTTTTATGTGCTTCATCGATCATTGTTTTATAAGATTCATTACTACCATACCTTTTATCAATGGTATAATGATCGGTTATCCAGTATCCATGAAATCCGGCAAGACTAAAAGATCCTTCGTTCATCCTTGGCATATTGTTTTCAACCAGGGGTGTAGGCCAAATGGTAGTTACACCAAGATCTTTCAGGTAATCAAAATGATTGATGATACCTTGTATATCGCCACCATGTCTTGCATATTTATCCTCCCTGTTTACCTCCTTATCCCGCAAATCATCGAATGAATCGTTTGTGGGATCGCCATTGGAGAAACGATCCGGCATTAATAAATAAATAAAATCTTCTGAGTTCACACCTTTCACTCTCCCTTTTCCATTTTCTTTACTGCGGGTCTTTAATTCATAACTTACGTCTTCGTTTGGCAAACCACCACCGGACATTATGATCTTAAACCTGCCCGGCTTAGCTGCCGGAGATATGGTGATATCTGCCAGCAGGTAATTTTTGCTTTCAACCTTTGTTATTTTGTTTACCGTAACTCCCGGATAATTCATTGTTACTTTAGTAAACATTCCCACATTTTCACCATGAAGGATCAACTGAATTTTTGACGTTTTCATACCCACCCACCAATGTGAGGGATAAACTGCGTAGAAATCAATGCTGAATGCATTAAATGAAATGCAGATGAAAAGAAGAAAGAATATTTTTTTCATAGTATTATTTTTCTTTAATACGTAAAGTGAGAAAACCGGCTAATATCATTGAACAACCTCCCAAAACAATAGCATAAATAGCCTGATTGCCGAATAAATGCTTTGTAAAAATGCCTAATAAAGTTGCAGCAAGTATTTGTGGTATTACAATAAAGAAATTAAAAATACCCATATACACTCCCATCTTGTGTGCAGGTAATGATTGAGTAAGCATTGAATATGGCATTGCTAAAATGCTTGACCAGGCAAAGCCAATGCCTGCCATGCTTATGATCAATAAATTCTCATCTTTAAAAAGATAAAATGATATTAGACCCAATCCGCCACATATCAATGCAATCAAATGTGTAACGGGTCTTGAAAACTTAGCAGCTAAAACAGGGAGTAAAAAAGCAAATAAAGCAGCAAAGCCATTATAATAAGCAAACAACACTCCTACCCAATTACCAAGTTTATTGTATTCAGCTGAAGAAGTGTCTGTTGTATTTAGCAAATGCTGTGCAAGTGCCGGCGTAGAATATATCCACATTGAAAACAAAGCAAACCATGAAAAGAATTGTACAACTGCCAATTTTTTCATCGTATTGGGTAAATGGCCAAGATCATCTAAAACTTCAACAAATCCATTATCCTTTCCATTCTTATGAAAAACACCCGCAAGTAATTGAAAAATACCATAAGCAGTTAAGCCACCGGTAAGCACATAAAGTTCTTTCTCAAGTTTATTGGTTGCATTGCCATTATAGAAATATAAAAGTGCAGATAAAACTGCTCCAATGAAAAGCCATATCATTCCCCGATTAATAAAAACAGCAGCAGGAGTTTTGATATATTTTGTTTGCGTATCCGCTTCGCTAAATTCACCAAACTCTTTCATTTGTGCTGGTGAATATTCTTTGGTTGTAAAAACGGTATATGCAATTGCAGCAATAAAAACGATAGCGCCGATATAAAATGATATCCTTACGGTATCTGGTATCCCCGTAGCAGATTCGTTACTAATATTGAATTTTTCCAATACATATGGAAGTATTGAAGAAATAACTGCTCCTGTACCGATAAAAAAACTTTGTGCAGCAAACCCTGTTGTTAATTGCTTCTCTGGCAACATATCACCCACAAAAGCTCTGAAAGGCTCCATTGAAATATTGATCGAAGCATCTAATACCCATAGCAACAACGCGGCCATCCATAATGCCCAGGCATTGGGAAAAACAAAAAGAGCAAGCGAGGCAAATATGGCACCGATCATAAAATAAGGCCGGCGTCTTCCAAATTTTCCTAACCATGTTTTATCACTCATGTGACCGATAATAGGCTGTATCAACAACCCCGTTAATGGTGCTGCTATCCACAGAATTGGTATCTCATCAATTTTGGCACCTAAGGATTGAAATATTCTGCTCACATTGGCATTTTGTAACCCGAAAGCAAATTGGATCCCTAAAAACCCAATGCTCATATTTATTATTTGCAGAAATGTTCGGTTCGGTTTTGTACTATGAATTTTCTTTTCAAATGAAAAGGATGTATCGGCCATGACAAGTTCGTTAAGTGAAGAATTAAATGGAAGATAGTAAGTTTATGTTTTCAATACACATTTTGATGTCAAAAAAAAGAGAACCGAAGTTCTCTTAATAAATTTTTGTTAGCTGATCACAAATCCATTTGGGATAATAGCTCCCTTTTTCACAACTACGATTCCATCCTTCACTGTATATAGCGAGTGATCTTTATTTTCCAAATGCTCGCCTCCATTGATGCGTACATCATCTCCGATACGAACATTTTTATCGATGATAGCATTTTTGATATAACAACGATTTCCTATTCCCAGTAAGGGAATATTTCTTTCTTTCACATGTGTTATTTCTGCGATGGTTTCATAGTAATCACTTCCCATCATGTAAGTGCTCACCAATGTTGTTCCATGCCCCACTCTTGAACGAATGCCAATTACAGAATTTTCCACCCGGCTTGCTAAGATGATGGACCCTTCAGCTACCAATGTTTTTTCCAACGTAGTGCCGCTGATCTTTGCCGGGGGCAACATGCGGCTGCGGGTATAAATTGTTCTATCGCTATCGAATAAATTAAAATCAGGAATATCTTTTGTAAGATCAAGGTTGGCTTCAAAAAAAGAATAGATATTCCCAATATCTGTCCAGTAGCCTGTGTATTGATAGCTTGCTACTTTATATTTTTTTATTGATTGGGGAATTATTTCTTTTCCAAAATCTGTGGCATCTTTGAATTCTTCCTTTAAGAAATCAAATAAAAGATTACGGTTAAAGATATAAATACCCATGGATGCCAGGTAGTTTCTTCCTTTTGCTTTCATATCATCACCGGTATCGCTTACCCAATCGGGTAATATATCTTTTTTAGGTTTTTCAATAAACGAATCGATCAAACCTTCTTTCGATTTCAGGATCCCAAATTCAGGAGCCTCTCTTGCTCCTACAGGTATTGTAGCTACAGAAATATCAGCCCCATGCTGCTTATGATTATCGAGCATTTCAGCAAAATCCATCTGGTACAGCTGATCACCTGATAAAATCAGTATATAATCGCTTTCAAATGGCTCAATGTGACGAAGACCTTGCCTTACGGCATCAGCGGTTCCCTGGAACCATGTTGGGTTATCCGGAGTTTGCTCTGCAGCCAGAATATCAACAAATGCTTTGCTGAATGCACTAAAGTGATAAGTGTTTTTTATATGGCGATTTAATGATGCCGAATTGAACTGTGTTAATACAAACATTCTTCCTATTCCATTATTCAAACAATTTGAAATAGGAATATCAACTAACCGATATTTACCGGCAATAGGCACTGCCGGCTTGCTGCGGCTGGCAGTAAGTGGATAAAGACGGGAGCCTGCCCCACCGCCAAGAATTACACTAAGAATTTCTTTGGAATGAGTGATGGTTCGAATGGCCATAGTATTTTAGATAATAGTGAATAGATAATAGATAACAATTTTTAGAAGGCTACAGATCTTGATTTTATTGTCTTCACACTTGAAATTAGCATTTTCAATAATTCTGTAGCGTCTTTTATCATTGAATCGAACATTTTTTTTGTTATATACTCCGTGGTGTATAAAAGTTCAAGCCAATACACACTTTCATTTGCTTCTTTAAAACCAATATGCAGTTTATGAAGAAAAATTCCTGCTTTCTGCGAATTCTGCTTCTCTTAACAATGCTCCTACCGACGCACCCGCTCTAATTATTTGTTGTGAAATTATATACTTGCCATGTTTTTTCTTCAGGTACTTATATAAGTTGATCACTCTTACTGCAAAATCAAAGCTTTTTGATTTCAAAACGCTGTTGCTGCTCATTATTAAAATTTTATAGGGGGGTTAATTTAAATAAAAGTTATGCAAAAAAACTTTAAGTATGGCACTTTGAAACCACTATTATCTATTCACTATTATCTATTATCTACTTGAGAGACTGATATAATTTAATATACTCCCCCGCAGAAGACTCCCACGAATGATCGATCTTCATCATTAACTCTATCATTTCTTTCATCTGTTGTTTTTTATTGTAAAAAAGATCAATGGCCCTGCCAACAGAATAAGTCACATCCCATACACTGGCCTGGTCAAACCGGATTCCGAAACCACCGGGGTCACCAAAATCAACCACTGTATCTTTTAATCCTCCCACATTTCTTACGATTGGCATTGTACCATATCGCAATGCATACATCTGATTTAAGCCGCAAGGTTCAACACGGCTGGGCATAAGCAAAAAATCAGCTCCTGCATACATAATATGACTTAATGGTTCGCTGTATCCAATAAAAGTGCTTACATAACTGCTTAATTGATGCTTCACACTTTCCAATTGTCCTTCTACTGCTGGTTCCCCTGAGCCAAGAATTAAAAAATTGCAATTCCCCTGGTGCTGATATACGGATGAACTGATGGCTTCTGGTAAAATATCAGCAGCCTTCTCCCCCACTAATCTTCCAATAAATGTAAATAAAGGCTTTTCTATATCAAGTCCAAATTGTGAACACAGTTGTTCTTTATTTTTTCTTTTCCCTTTTTCAAAATCATTTACAGAGAATTTTGCAGTAAGGTATTCATCGGTTGCCGGATCCCAAACCTCGTTATCAATTCCATTTAATATTCCACTGCATTTTCCTTTTTCGTATTCAAATAGATCTTCAAGCCCATTGGCATTGTAGCGAAGCTCTTCCATATAGCTTTGGCTCACTGTATTTACCTTCCATGCACAACGTACCGCACAGGCCATCGGGTTGATATTTTTTTTCCAGTCAAGCAAGCCCCATTTCCAGCTATCGTATGCAGGAATGTAATGACTTTTATCCCATCCCATCCAGCCCTGGTATTGCCCGTTATGAATTGTGAAAACAGTGGGCACCTGGCTTAAATGGCTAAATGCATAACAATATTTGATCATAAATGGAATTAATCCAGATTGATGATCATGCACATGGATCACATCCGGGAAATGCTGCCATTTGCCCAGCCAATCACAAACGGCAATCTGAAATGCAGTGAATCTTTCTGTATCATCATCGTAGCCATAAATTTTTTCACGGTCAAGCATACCATTTATATCCACGAGATAAAGATCGAAGCCCAGCTTGTTCGTTTTTTCTTTAATAACACTATATTTAAACCATCGGGGACCGAGGTATTGACTTCCTTCATGCACAAGTTCCCATTCATTGTTATACAAAAATTTTGTACGATACATCGGCATAACAACTTTTGCCACATGGCCAAGCTTATTTTGATATTTTGGCAATGCTCCTACTACATCACCTAACCCGCCGGCCTTGGCAACAGGGTAACATTCCGCCGATACATGAATTATTTCCATTTGCAGCTAACAGTTGTTTTCTTGATCCAATTTCAAAATAAGTTGTTTTTATCAAAGCAACGCATTTGATATAAAAATTTTTCGCTAACAAAAAATGTTTATTTTCATCACCTAATTATTCATTAAACGATTGCATCATGGCAACAGCAATGGGACCTTCCCGATCAACTGCAGTATCAACAGGCATTCCCACCAATTACGGAGCATTGAGCACATTAGTTCTTGTGTTTTTTTTCTGGGGCTTTATTGCTTCCGGAAACAGTGTGTTCATTCCTTTTTGTAAACACTATTTTCATCTTGACCAGTTTCAAAGCCAGTTAGTGGATTTTGCATTTTACACCGCATATTATATCGGTGCCTTAGTATTATTTATGTATGGTGCATTCGGAGGAAAAGACCTTGTTGCCAAGTGGGGTTATAAAAAAAGTATCGTTTATGGACTATTATTTTCTGCATTGGGCGCAGCGGCAATGATCATTGCGGTAAATGCAAACACATTTGCTGGAATGCTGGCGGGTCTTTTTATTGTTGCTCTTGGATTTTCATTACAGCAAACAGCGGCACAGCCATTCGCTATTAATCTCGGTGATCCATCTACTGGTATGAGCAGGGTAAATCTTGGAGGTGGAGTTAATTCCTTTGGAACTACCATTGGCCCTATTGTTGTTGCTTTCGCATTATTTGGAACAACTGCGGCTATAACAGATGAAAAGATCGCTTCACTTAGTCTTAGCAAGGTCATTATTTTATACACCTGCGTTGGTTTATTATTTATTGGTGCTGCAATGTTGTTCTATTTTTCTAAAAAAGTACCAGCAGGTATTTCATCAGAAAAAACAGAGAATGCAAACAAAGCATTAACCTCTTTATTAATAATGACAGGCCTTTTGATCGTATTATTTGTACCTGTGTTTAAAAGTTATAATTCACCCGAACAAAAAAGAATCGAAGCAATAGAAAAAAATATCGGTGATCAAAACAAGGTGGTTGATTCTACATTAAAAGCAGTTTTACCAAATATAAAAGATACAATGTTTGTAAAGGGCTTTTTGAAAAATAAACCAGACAGTATTATAGCTCATCACCTTGATTCTTTGTCAAAACTATCGACTGAACCTGCTTATGCATCTGCTATTGCTTCGGTAAAAACTACAAAAACAAAAATCGATGAACAAAATAAAGAAACCGATACTTTAAAACATCCATTAGAAACCTACAGGATGAAATGGCTATTAGGAGCACTTATTCTTGTTGTGGTGTCATTGCTCGTTTCTAATTTCAGTGCAAGAAGAAAACCTGAAGGATGGGGAGCTATGCGTTATCCTCAACTGGTTTTGGGTATGCTGGGCATTTTTGTTTATGTAGGTGTTGAAGTAACTATTGTAAGTAATCTGGCTGAGTTATTAAAGCAACCTGATTTTGGCGGCTATCAATCTTCGGAAGTGGCACCATTTATTTCCATGTATTGGGGCAGCTTAATGATCGGACGATGGACCGGAGCCATATCCGTTTTCAATTTTAAACAATCCACAAAACAAATCCTGATGTTCGTTGTGCCACTTGTGGCATTTGGAATAGTACTGGGAGTTAGTGCCATTTCACAATATGATGTCACTCCCTTATACTATTATATCCTTTGTGTATTTATTCAAATGGCTGCTTTTTATTTAAGTAAAGACAAGCCGGCAAGAACATTACTGATATTTTCGGTTTTGGGAGTAGCTGCTATGCTGCTTGGTATTTTTACAACAGGAAAAATCGCAATTTATGCTTTCTTAAGCGGGGGCTTATTCTGTTCCATTATGTGGCCGGCAATTTTCAACTTATCAATTCTTGGATTAGGGAAATATACAACCCAGGGTTCTGCATTTCTTATTATGATGATTCTGGGTGGTGGTATCATTCCCCCAATACAAGGTAAAATGGCGGATTATATTCAAACAAAATCAGATGTGGTTGGATATGGTATTCATCAATCATACTGGATCGCTGTTCTTTGCTTTGCTTATCTCGCAGTTTTTGCCTTTGCCGTAAAAGGAATTTTAAGAAAACAAGGGATAGATTATGAAAGTACGGCAGATGAAGATCTCAAGTCTTCTGAAACTTCTCCCGAAGGAGCTTTGGATGTTACTAAAAATAAATAGCAGAAAAGAAAAAGTAAATGGCTAAAAAGAAAAAACAGATATTCCCTCCAACGGTAACTCCGCTTGCAATAGGAATTGATATTGGAGGTACCGGAACAAAATATGGTATTGTTGATCGTGATGGAAATGTTTTGTTCTCCGGTGAAATGTCAACCAAAAAACATAAGACAGTTGAGGGTTTTATTGATGAATTGCACCAGGTAGTATCGGAAGCAATTGAAAGAGCCGGCGGCGTAGGAAGAATGAAAGGAATTGGCGTTGGTGCTCCCAATGGAAATTATTATACCGGTACAATCGAATATGCCCCCAATCTTCCCTGGGAAGGTATTATTCCATTAGCAAAACTTATATCGGATAAATTTCTCCTGCCGGTTACCTTAACCAATGATGCCAATGCCGCTGCAATCGGAGAAATGATGTATGGCGCTGCCAAAGGAATGAAAGATTTTATTATGATCACTCTTGGCACCGGTGTGGGAAGCGGTATTGTTGCCAACGGACAATTGGTCTATGGCCATGATGGTTTTGCCGGGGAATTAGGACATTCTATTATTATTCCGGGTGGCCGCATACATGAGGGCACTGGTAAATATGGCTCATTGGAAAGTTATGCTTCTGCCACAGGTGTAAGGTTAACAGCAATAGAGTTTTTGGAGAAAAGCAAAAAGCCAAGTTTATTGAGAAAAGTGCCGCATGACATGCTGGATTCAAAAGCTGTTTATGATGCAGCAATTGAAAGCGATGAACTGGCAATTGAAATTTTTAATTATACCGGAAAGATTTTGGGTATTGCCCTGGCAAATGCCGTAATGACTACCAGTCCTGAAGCCATTATTTTATTTGGCGGACTTACCAAAGCAGGTGAATTCATCCTAAAACCAACCCGTGACAGCATGGAGGAAAACCTTATCAAAGTTTTTCAGAACAAAGTGAAAATACTGATCAGTCATTTGAAAGAAGCACATGCTGCTATACTTGGGGCCAGTGCCCTGGTGTGGGAGAAAGAATCCACATAATAACTTTTCGTCCTTCTGT
>FKKE01013973.1_pt1 | contig 12810 bp, 8 predicted proteins | sample 1106331 | NCBI WGS metagenome assembly FKKE01 (sample SAMEA3931202, study PRJEB13176) | freshwater metagenome | biome: Drinking water system; feature: drinking water; material: freshwater | place: China | collected 2013-02-06 | reverse complement strand
GCAGTAGGCCGATCAGGCAATACACCGGGCGGTTTGTTCTGACATTGTTTCTTATCCTCGTGACCATCGCAGGCGGACTCACGCCACTTGGGTCGTCCCGCGTTATGGCTGAGACTCTGGATGATTTTCGAATTTGGGGGAACGTAACAGCCAGGGGCAATTTTGGATTCGTCGAGTCCGGCCTCAAACAATGGCGGTGGTGGGCAGAAATTCAGCCTCGGACGAGAGAAGAAGGCGAGGACATGGATCAACTCTTGATCCGCCCTGGGATCGGCTACGCGCTGACCGATCACTCGACGGTATGGATCGGATATGCCCATGTGATCAACTTCCCGGCAGTCGGCGACAATATCCATGAAGACAGGATCTGGCAGCAGTACATGTGGTCAGGGGCGACCCCTGTTGGCGTCTTCACCAGCCGAACACGATTCGAACAGCGCTGGCAAAGCAATGGAGGCGAAACCGGCGGGCGTTTTCGTCACATGTTCAGGCTCAGTTGGCCGCTTCCCTTTTATCAGCCGGTCAGTCTCGTTGGATGGGACGAGGTCTTCATCCATCTGAATGATACGAATTGGGGAGCCAGGCAGGGGTTTGATCAAAACCGTGGCTTTGCCGGGGTCGGCTATCGTGTGCTCCCTCCGGTGCTGGTCGAAATCGGATATATGAATCAATACATCAACAAAGCCACCGTCGATAATATGAACCACGTGCTCTCGCTCAATCTGTTTCTGGACTTTTGAACGCTACGCGGCTCCATCAGCTGGATGGAACGAAGCGATCACGAATGAACGGATTGAACACACCGGACTCGTTACTTCCCTAAGTTCTTGGCGTCCTGAAGCAGCGCATTCACGACTTGCTCGGCAACGCGGCTTTCGACGGTTTGGTGCAGCTTGAAGAATCCTCGCTCATACTCGTGGGACCAGAGGATCTGCTTCGTCTTGGAGTCGATCAGCCGTAACCGCCCCACTCCCAAGAAGTGGGTATCCAAGTCTCCCTCCAGTCCATAAAATCCTTCCATCCCATGGTACCATTTCTCAAAACCGGCCAATCCGATGAGGATAGCGTCAGACTCCTGCGGAGATTCTGCGACGGAGAAACGCCCTGATTGAGCCAACCTGTTGCGGATCTCTTCCCTGACGGCGTCCGAGTTCTCGATGAGGTCGGCGCCTTCTTCTTTGCCGAGGTCCTCGATGTAGATTGATTTGACGGACGCAAAACGGGCGGAGTCCTGAATGCCCTTGGGCGACGCACCCTTGGGGCTCTGGCAGGCGGCGAGGAGACAGCAAAGAGCCAGGATAGCAACCGACCTTATCGTGAACAAACTCTTCAAGGACCCACCTCAGTGATTCGCGGGCCGGTGCAGGCTCAAAATCGGTACAGGACTCCAAGGCCCACATTGGTGTTGTGGGCCTGGAGATGCGCGTGTTCGGCATCGAGATTGCGCTGAGCCCGCTGGACGGTCAGCATCAACGCCGTATCGTCCGTGAGCTGATACACGAGCCGCCCGCTTCCAAGGAAGATGTCTTCACCCCCAAGAAAATGATGTTCATCATCGGGTATTCCGGACGTAAAGTTGTTGCGCTCATAGTGGAAGTCGAGCTCCAATTCCAGATGTTCCATCAAATCGGCTTCAAGCGCGACCGACGCAAAATGATGCACGTAGGAGCTATCGTCATGGAATTGAGGATAGTGGCGCCCCTCCGCCAATCCACGTTCATAGTGATAGCCGAGCACCATTCTCGCATGGTGCGTCATGTGCCACACCAAGTGCGGGCCGATCGTCCACAAGAAGGTGTCCCGCTCGGCCAAGGGCTTATTGAAGCGGCGGATTCCCGCGCGCCCATACAGCTGAATCTCCCAATGCTTGGAAAGCCGTTTGTCAAATCGAACGGAACCGATATGGGAGCTGACGCGTGCATCTTGCAGCCCGAAGCCGTCATGCTCGACCGTAGTCTGACCCAACAACTGGTCGGGAGCCGTAAAAAACCGCAACCGGACAGCAGTGTCAGGATTGAAGGCATGCACTCCCTCAAGGTAGATGCCGGCCTGACTGAATTCCGGGTTGACGGCGTAGACGAATCCTCGGACCTTTGCGGTGAATGCGGTCTGGCCCCATGAAGAAGGAACGAACTTCATCACGCGGAGCGTGGGCTCAAACACCATGTCTTTGTTATGGCCGAACGGCGAATTCTCCACCACCGGTTGCGATGGGTCGCCATCGAGACTTGATCGGCGCGTGGCCGAAAAGAGATTGGAATTGTCGGTGTAAAACAACGAGCTCCCCGCCGTGGCGGACCATTCCGCTAGAGCAGGAACGGCCGTGCTCAACAGCAGCAACGCCGCCGGTATCGTCGCACCCAACACATTATTTCGGTACCGCGTTACGGTCGATACGGCGTTCGACATTATGGATTTGTTAATGAGTTGGAATTAGCGTATGGAAAAGGATGAGCGGCTCTTTCGACTGCCGTAGACCTCACCGGCTGCTGCGCCCAAGCTCGATCGCTGGCACTCTCCTCCCCTGACAACCATTTCCGCCTGACTCTCACTCAGCATGTAACACGCTGACGGACCATAGCGATATGGTGTCCCGATTGCACCTCGTATATTTACCTGGATCAATACAAATAAATACCGGACTGTTTCAGGCGGCGCCTTGTGCGCGTTGGCTTTACCGTCAAGGTTTGGCGCCCGTCTTCCCGAAGTATTCCAACCGGCTCACCGCCACGTCGGCGACGAACATGACGCCGGAGTGCCGCTCGAACAGGGGTTTCAACCCGGCCAAGATCGGCTCGACTTTCTCTTCGGGCACCACCGTCATGATCATCTCGAGACTTTCCTGTTCGCTGAACATGAAGTGGGCTTCACGGACGGTGTCATGACCTTTCCCGGACACATTGCCGATGATGGTGTAGCCGGTGGCTTTGACACGATCGAACAATTCGGTCACGAACGACCGATGTTCCCCCGCCACGATCACGCGAATTTCCTTCATCGGATACAATGCCAAACTCATCTCTCCGTCTCCTTTCCCGGCCTTGCTTTATAGGGTCATCGCGCTCCACTCGCCGCTGGGGCGATACCGATACCATATCCGGTTTTCGGGGTCGAACGCGACGAGGTGCACCCATTCATTGTGATAGTAATGCCGCAGCACTTCATGCCGCGCAATCAGTTTCTCGATTCGTTCCCTCGGGGCTTCGATGATCGTCAGGAGTCGCATCGGTTCGTGATACGGCACCTCGCCGTTCATGACGGTTTGCCTCGCCAATCCCAGCCGGAGATCGCTCCAAGGACCGGACATGATGCCAAGCCTCCCGACCACATTATGATAGATCTTGCTGCCGCTTCCGTACACTTCGTTGTCGACGGCTGAAAAGTAATGTTCCATGTTGATCCATTGCGCCACGACCTGCGGCGCCGTCAATAGCACTTCGAGCAGCCGGTTGTTCGGATCTTCTCGATAGTCATACGAATGGAGAAACACGCGCCCCCCAAGGTCCAGGCCCTGTGACAATGCTCGCCGCCCGATCAGAAACGCCGTATTGCCGGATAAGCCCCATTCGGGCCGGATTTGGCTCCAATCCATGCTGCGCCGTTGGACGTGCGCCGCCGCTGCGGATCCGTCGAGGGGGCTCGCGACATCGGGAAGCCGGGCGCACCGTTCCCGGCTCGTGAGCCGCGAGGCTGCTTTCAGATCGGCCTGCAGGCGCGCCACGTCCGCGCGGTGTGTGGAGGGGAGGTCTTCCAGATCGAACAGCTGGACTTCGTCAGTGGTCGTGTCCATCTGGCCGGCCAGGAAATGGGTATCGGACGGAATGGTGATACCGAGTTTGGCCACGCGTTCGCGAACTTTTGCATTGTTCGCCATCATCGCCAGGACGCGGGCGTTCGGCTTGCCCTCGTTGCCCCCGCAGGCGCCGCAATCGAGCGCCGATTCGTAAGGGTTGTTCTCCGACGTGCTGCCGTGTGCGCAGAAGAGCACCAGCCGCGCGAAGTTCTTGGTCAGCCCCATCATCCGAAGTGCCGTGTCGACGGTCAGGACCTGCTCTTCCAGGGTAAAGCCAGTTCTGGTGATCCGTTCCTTGTGCCGCGAGGCGGCGCGTGGGTTCAGGCCGTAGTCCCGGCGCAGGGTTTCGATCAGCGCATGAATCGTTTCCGGTGTGAGTCCGGCCCGCTCGGCTTCAGCGACGGGGATCGGCGGCTCCAGGTCTCCCGTTAGCGTCAGTGCGCGCTGCCGCAGGCCTTCGACGAGGGCGGGCGTGATACGGGAACTGCGCAGCCCAAGCCGTTCATGCAGCGCGCGTTTGACTAACGCGTGTTGTTCGGCCGCCAGTATTTCTGCGGTCTCTGTCAACGACGGTTTGTCCACGGTCAAGGTGGTCGCGAGCGACGGCACGAACAATCCCCGCATCCATGCGATGAAGCGCCGGTAGAGTGACGGCAGCAAGGTCTTGCCAAAGATGGGGAACCCGTAAAACCAGCCCAACGATTCGACCATCACATAGGGTGTTACCACGTTTTCCTTCAGATCATGCAGCAGCGTGTGGCCCGTGTGCATCCACTTGGCCCGCACCGCATGGCTCGATACCGTGTCGTCGAGATAACTCCGGGGGATTTCCCGAATCTCGTTCTTCGCACGCATAATCACCGGAAACTGTTCCGTGTCGTGGTCTCTCCCCCAGGCCCGATAGCGGATGAACGCCGCGAAGAATCCCGCGAAGCCGAACGTTTCGTGAGGCCCCATCGATTCCAGATGCCGACGGAGCGGTTCCGACCGCACGTCAATGCAATAGACCGATTGCGAAGCGGGCCGGGTGGAGCCAGAGACTTGGCCCATGCCCTTCTCAGGGGGAACAGCCGTGCTCTCGTGCTCAGGGGCGCTGGAGGGGTTTGGCAAGGAACGCCCCGCTCGTGCATTGCGCGCCAACGCGGCCAACAGCTGCTCCTGGTAACCGGCCTCGAGTGCCTTCAACCAGACCGGACCATGGTCCGATTCGGGGAAGGCCTCCATCCATTCGATGACCCGCTTCAGATCGGCCGGCGTACTGCCGAGGAGTGCGGAGGCCTCGATGCCCAGCGATCGGGCCAACGCGGCAAGCCGTTTCGCCGTACCGCGACGTGCCGCCGCATGTTGGAGGGGAACGATCTCCGTCTCATACCGTTCGATCACTGCACGCCACCCGTTTCGTTTCCCGTGCCGCAAGCGATCCACTTCTTCAGCATAGAGCGCCGGCAGCCGGCCGGCGACCCGCTGCTTCCTCAGGTAGTATTCGTCCGGATTGTTCCGCATGTACGCAGTCACGGTATCGTAGTGTCCCTCGATGCCAAGCTCTTCACGGCAGGTCATCTGGACCAATTCGCGCGCGTACCAGAGACGGATGGCCAGGAACATGACGAGGTCGGCCGGATAGGCCCGTTGCCACGCGTAGTCCCGTTCCTCCGCCCGCCATTTAATGAAGCCGGCCCAGCCCGGCAAGGCAGTCAGTTGGAGGGACAAATAATCCTGTCTGAGATCGACGGGAATTTTCAGCACATCCAAGCTCTCGAGGAGCGCATCTTCCGGATAGTCGGGAAGCCCGTGGATCTTTTCCCGACTGCCGACAATGCCGCAGGGAGACCATTCATCCACCGCCAGCGACTTCCACGCGCCGTAGAGTCCCTGCTCCCGACCCGGCATGGACCAGGTGGCGTGGCCTTCGTCCAGGAACGCCTCGCACCACTTGATCAATTGATCGTTGATCTGCCGGACGACATCCGTTCCGAATGTGTCGTCGCACCAATGAGATAGCGTGAGCCAGCGGCCCAATGCCGCCTGATCTCCATCGGCGATCGCCTGAATGCGACCTTTCAAATCGGGAAAGGTCATGACGGTCTCGATCCGACTCGCCAACTGTTCGGTCAGGTCGTGGGAAGGGTCGGGCAATTGATCGTCGAGCGGCTCGACGATTGGCGTACAGAGTCCATCGACCATACAGGCCCGCAAGACCGCACCGTGGGTCACACGGTGCGAGCCGAGGCGCACCTGTTCTTCTCGTGCGAACGGCTGTAACGCTGCATCGAGATGCTGAAGCTGGATGCGGCCGGACTTGAGGTAGGTGCGATATTGGTGGCCGGACAGATAGCCGGAGCCGCCCATGAACTGCTTTCCGCGCCTGACGGTGTCCTCGAACGGGAACCGTTCCAGACCGTGGAGCGGGTTGTGATGCACGAACGTCCGCATTGGCCAATACTGGGCGATGACCTCGCCCGCGAGCTTGACCACGCCGCGGATCTCCATCCGCCTGGCTGCGTCGGCGATCGACGGATCTAGTTGGTCCATACGTTCCATGCGAACCGACCCATCTCGGCGGTTGCCGGCGTCACCGGGGAGCCGGGTGCGAACACATCGGATGGCACGACACCAAGTGCGATCAAGACCAGCACCGGCAACAGCAGGGCCGCCAGTTCATCTCCGTGGAGATCCGCGTGCCGTAAATCGGCGCGGGGCGCTCCGAAGAGCAGCCGTTGCGCCATGTCGAGGACATACCAAGAGGCCGCCAGCCAAGTGGCCAGGATTACGACGAGAACCGCGGAAAATGAAACGTTCGGAGAGAGCAGCAATCCGACAAAGCCGGCGAAGACCCCGAACGGCGGGAGTCCGATCGCGGCCAGTGCCAGCAATGAGAATAAGACGGCGTAGCGAGGCATTGAGGAGGCCAGGCCGCTCACGGCCTGCGGGTCCACGTCGTCCCCGTATCGCGTGCGTACGATCTGCCATGACGACAAGAGTCCGCTGGTTGCCAGAGCCACTGCTCCGACGAAAACGGCCGCGCTCTGTCCTGTCCCATGGGTCGCCGCAAACCACCAGGAGATGGAGAGAAACGACAGGCTTCCATAGGCTAGTCTCAAACGCACACGCGACTGGGCGGGCGCCTTCAGGGCGCCGTAGGCCGCGCCGCCGCCCGCCAAAATCGTCAGGAGGCCGGTGAGGGTATCAGAGGCGGCCGGTATCGAAGCCATCACGGTCTGAAAGCCGGTGAGGGGAAACAGAACGACCAAGAAGGGGGGCAGACTTCCCGGCAGCCGCGTCAGCGCGCCAAGGAACCCGCTGTGCAACGGCACCAGCGGCATGAGCACGGCCGCGGCCACGAGCATTGCATGAGCGGAGAGACGAGGTTCGGCAACAGCGGCGACGACAGCCGCCAGCGAGCCGGTTCCGCAGATGATGATGCCCAACCAGGACATGGGCCAGAGAGGGCTGTGGTGGCGGAACAACAGCATGGAGGCAAGGGCGGCGATCGCGGCTAAAAATAGCGACCTGATCGGGCCAGCCTGCGTCAGAGTCCCCATTCCCAATCCCAGAGACACCAGCGTCATGAGCCACGAGTGCCGGTGGAGGGGGTGGGCCGGTTGGCCGAGGAGCGACGTCATGGCGGCGATAGGCAGGAGGCACACGAAGAGAAGCACGTTGGAGGGCAGGGCTGCGGTCGTTGCCAATCCCAGCGCGACCGCCAGTGTGGCCCCGGCCGTCACGATGGAACAGGTTCGGAGACGATTCGGGTGGGACCAGCAGGCCAGGCTTGCCAACGCACCGATGAGCGGGAATCCCACCAAGGCCATGGATGCTGCCAATCCGGCGGTCATGACGCCCGTCCTTGCAGACCTTTGTCTACCAGATGGAGCAGCCGTAGCACCCATCCTCCCAGCTTCCGATACATCTCGTCCATATACAGCCGATGCATGAAGAGGAGATACAAGTGAATCCGGAGGCGGGAGACCCAGTTCGGCATGGGCATCGTCTGTCCGTGGGCCTTCATATAGAGATAGATCCAGCCTAAGCCGGTCAGCCCGGTGGCAGTCATGAGGATGAGATCGAAGAGCCAATCGGGAAGATCCGCGGCCTTGAAATAGGAGGCCACTTCGTCGGCGTTGGGGTAGAGAAAGGCCGTAAACGATTCAACGGCGAAGAGATACACGAAGACGATGAATGAAAGGACAGCGAGCATCGTGCCCGACACTTTCCATGACGCGACTTGGCGGAGGCGCATCAAGGTCAGGATGGCCTGTGACGAGGTGATCCAGATAAAGAACAAGAGAATCACATTCCCTTGAGAGGTCAGCAGAGGAATATGCAGTATGCCGTGCGTGGCCAACAGGATCAGCAAGGGAATAAAGAGCGTGGTGACAAAGCCAGTCGCCCAGGTCAGGCGCGAGAACCCATGCTCGGCTTCCTGCTGGTCCGTAGGGGGGAGGTGCGGTTCCATCCGTGCTTTGTGAATGACGTTGCCACAGTTCAGAAACACGGTGCCTTTGAACAGTCCGTGCGCAATCAGATGGAAGACGGCGAGCGAAAACGCGCCCAGGCCGCATTCCATAATCATGTAGCCCATCTGGCCGATGGTGGAGAACCCGAGGGTCTTCTTGATGTCGTTTTGCGCCAGCATCATGGCGGCGCCGAGCACCGCGGTGAGCGTACCGACCACGAATGCCACATGCAGCGTGATGGAGCTGAGACCAAAGAGTGGGGCCAGCCGATTGATCAGAAACCCGCCGGCATTGATGATTCCGGCATGGAGCAGGGCATGGACCGGCGTGGGGGCGTACAGGGAGCTGGGCAGCCAGAGATGCAGGGGGAACTGTGCCGACTTGCCCATGGCGCCGACGAACAGGAGCAGCGCGACGGCCGTAGGGCCATGGATCTCGATGCCCGGCCAGGGGGTGAGTGAGACCGGCGCGGCGGCGGCCCGGACGAACAGCTCGTGGAACTCCAACGTGCCGTATATGTGATAGGCGAGCACCATACCGGCGAGAAACGCGATATCCGCCGCTCTCAGGACGGTGAATGTCTTGAATGCCCCATCAAGCGTCGCAGGATGAGTGTGGTTGTGCGCCAGAAGATAAAGGAGGTAACTGAGCAGTTGCCAGAACAGGAACAGCATCATGAGATTGGCGCTGGATACCATGCAGAGCAGCACGAAGTCTGTGAGGCAAATCAACACCAGATATCGCCGGAAGTGGCGATCCTGATACAGATATACCGTCGAGTAACAGTAGATCACTGTGCTGACACCGGTAATGAGAGTCATCATCACCGCGCTCAGGCGGTCGATATACAAACCGATCGGAAAGGCGAGGGAGGATGGTGATGAAGGGTCGTAGAACCGGAGGATGATCGGCCCCTGTGACGCGACAAAATACAACATGGCAATGGCGCCCGCGAACGATGCGCCGACGAACAAGGAGCCGAGGCGTGCGTGTGTGTATCGGGACCGGTCGGGACCGGCCAGCACGAGTCCCCCGGCGAGTAACGGGAGAAGGGGAATGGCGAGTACAGGCGACACAAGGACCTCCCGAGCCAGGTGACACGCAGAGAGAACGCGACCGCGCATCGGCGCATTCTTGTCGGCCCGTCGGCAAAGGGTAATCATTAATACGCTGCCAGCGGTCCCGTCAAGAACCGAGGAGTGAATGTTTCGCGAACAGGGACGCGAGGGTTAAGGCCCGCCGCGCGATTCGGGGGCCATGCGGAGAGCAGAACAGGTGGCGGTCATACGGGCCGCGACGTGCGCTTGTCGAACCGGTGGAAAATCTGACTCACGACTCTGACAAGCCGTTCGTAGGCGTAATCTGCGTAGATCCGATTGAGGAACAAGATGTACAGGCGATTCCGTATCCCATCTACCCAGGCCGGCATCGGCATCGTCCGTCCGTGGGCCCGCATATAGAGGTAGACCCAGCCGGCCCCCGTAAGGAGCGTTGTCCAGAGGATCACCAATTCGAACAGCCAAGTCGGCAAGGCGGCAGCCCGGAAGTAGGCTGCGACTTCCTGAGGATTGGGGTAGAGGAACGCCGTAAACGACTCCACGGCGAACAGATACACGAACACGACAAACAGCATTGTCACCAGCATCGCGGCGGATACTTTCCACGAATCGACGGCGCGCAGGCGGGTCAAGGTCAAGATGGCCTGAGAGGACGTAATCCAGATGAAGAACAAAAAGATGACGGTGCCTTGTGATTCCAACAGAGGAATATGCAAGACGCCATGTGTGATTAAGAGGATGAGCAGCGGAATCAGCAACGTCGTCGTGAAACCGGTCGCCCACGCCAAGCGGGAGGGTTCGGTCTCCTCCGGTTGGTGGACGGGATGGGGCACATGTGGTTCGAGGCGTGCCTTATGAATCACGTTGCCGCAATTCAGGAACATCGTCGCCTTGAACAGTCCGTGGGCAATCAAGTGAAAAACGGCGAGCGAGAACGCGCCCAGACCGCACTCCATGACCATGTACCCCATCTGACCGATCGTGGAGAAGCCAAGGGTGTTCTTGATATCGTTCTGTGCCAGCATCATCGTGGCGCCGAGGACCGCCGTGAGCGTGCCGACGAGGAATGCGATGTGCAGTGTCGTCGAGCTGAGCCCAAAGAGCGGGGCCAGCCGGTTGATCAGAAACCCACAGGCGTTAATGATCCCGGCATGGAGCAACGCCGTGGCGGGCGTCGGCGCATACAGGTAGCGGGGCAGCCAGATGAACAGGGGGAACTGCGCCGACTTGCTCATGCCGCCGACGAAGAGGAGCAACGTCACCGCCGTCGCGCCGCTCAGTTCGAAACCCGGCAACAGCGACAGGGTCGCGGTCGAGGCGGCCGCGCGGTCGAACAGGTCGGGAAACTCCAACGTGCCGTAGAGGGAATAGGCCAGCACGACTCCCGCCAAGAAGAACACGTCGCCGAGGCGCAAGATGACGAACGTGCGGAACGCCCCTTCCAAGGTACCGGCATGTGCATGGTTGTGGATGAGAAGATAGAGCAAGTAGCTCAGGAGTTGCCAAAACAGGAACAGCATCATGAGATTGGCGCTGCTCACCATGCAGAGCAGGACAAAGACCGTGAAGCCGATCAGGGCGAGGTAGCGGGGTTCATGATCCTCCTGGTACATGTAGGGGAGGGAATAGGCGTAGATGATCGTCCCGATCGACGAGATCAGCACCATCATGACCGCGCTCAGGCGGTCCACATAAAAACCGATTGGAAATGTGAGCGCTGAGAGCGACGTGGGGTCGTACAGCCGCATTGCGATGGGCCCTTGCTGCGCCACGATGTACAAGACAGCGACGGCGCAGGCGAACGCCCCTGCTATAGGCACCAGGGCGAGCCGTGTGCGGGTTCGGCGAGACTGTTCGCCGCCGACTGTGACCATGATTGCGGCCAGCAGTGGTAACAGCGGAACGAGCGTAATTGCTGCTGGTGACATGGTTGATTCCAAAAAACAAGAAAGCCAACCAGGGCTCGACGTCTCGTCGAAACCACATGGTTGGCTTGTACTGCAACCGGTCGAATGAAACCGGTCGCCCTACGGCCATTTGCTTGTCACTGAGCCTGCCGGACCTTCCCGTTCCGGTTCGCCGCCGGGACAGGGGACACCAGGGAACAGATCAACGGTCCCTTTATCGAGCATCCGGTTGCTGGAGTCAAGGCATCGGGTACATTTCCCTCACCTGCCTAGGCCTTTGGGCCCAAGTTTCCCCCTCTTCGTTCTAACAAGCACGATTTGTCCTTGTGACCCTCACAATCATCCCTCTATACTCCGAGGTCGGTGTGTGAGCTGGAATAGGGAAGCGACGCCATGGAGAACGAACGGACGAAAGCCGAGATGGAGGTGGCGATCCGTAACGCCATCATCAAATTCGAGCAGGATTTCATGGGGCGAGGCCCGACGGACGTGCGGGCGTTTATTGTCAGGGATCTCGTCGTCGTGCGACTCAAGGGGGTGCTTACTCCCGCCGAGCGGCAGTTGGCCAAGACCCCCGATGGCGTGGACATGGTCAAACGAATCCGGCAGACCCTCATTGCCCAGGGCCGCGACCGGCTTATCGAACAGGTGAGTGACATTACCGGGGCGAAGATCATGGCTCTCTTTATGGACATTGACGCTCAAATCGGGGAAAAAGTGTTTGTCTTTACCGTGGAGCGTGACTTAGAACCGAGAGAGCGCTGAACCGAATGGCCGGTCGTCACGCTTGCAGGATGTGAGCATGCTCCGGCAGATTGGAACCGTGGCCGGTTGTACTCTCGAACAACTCTCCTTCGACAACACCTACGCCAGGCTGCCTGAAGCCTTTTACGCCAAGCTCAACCCAACGCCCTTCTCTGAGCCGCCGTATCTGGTCGGCTTCAATCCCGCGGCGGCGGCGCTCATCGATCTGGATCCCGCAGAAGCCGACCGGACTGAATTCGCCCGCCTGTTTGGTGGAAGCCTGCTTGTGCCGGGCATGGACCCTCTGGCGATGCTGTATTCCGGCCATCAGTTCGGCGTCTATGTTCCGCAGCTCGGCGATGGACGTGCGATTCTCCTGGGCGAGGCAACAAACGATCGAGGGGAGCGTTGGGATTTGCACCTCAAAGGGGCTGGGATGACGCCGTTTTCGCGTGATGGGGATGGCCGCGCCGTGTTGCGCTCGACGATCCGAGAATATCTGTGCTGCGCCGCGATGCAGGGGTTGGGGATCCCAACCACGCAAGCGCTGTGCTTGGTCGGCAGCGATGACAAGGTGTATCGAGAACAAGTTGAAACCGGTGCGATGCTAGTTCGCATGGCGCCCTCTCATGTCCGCTTTGGCACGTTCGAGATCTTCTACTATCGGAAGCAACATGAACATCTAAAAGTTCTCGCCGACTATGTGATCGAGCAGCATTTTCCCCATCTTCGTGACGTCGACGACAAGTACGCACGTTTCTTTGCCGAAGTCGTCGAGCGCACGGCAAAATTAATTGCCCAGTGGCAGGCTGTCGGCTGGGCCCATGGGGTCATGAACACCGACAACATGT
>FKKE01011557.1_pt1 | contig 12815 bp, 16 predicted proteins | sample 1106331 | NCBI WGS metagenome assembly FKKE01 (sample SAMEA3931202, study PRJEB13176) | freshwater metagenome | biome: Drinking water system; feature: drinking water; material: freshwater | place: China | collected 2013-02-06 | reverse complement strand
TTAAAGTATAGTACCACCCGGTAATTTCTATATTACGACAGAAAGTTTGCAGAGAAATTAGTGAAAGCCAAAAAAATAACGATGGATAAAGTATATATTTATCCTCGAACCATCGTTTTAATCGCTGCCCAATTTGATTCAAGAAAAAAAATTAATATAGTGGGCGCATCAGGATTCGAACCTGACGCCTTCTCTACGTCAAAGAGACGCCTTAGATTTTTATTACGCCGAGCGAGGAGCAACCGCAAAGCGAAGCTTTGCGATTTGTCCGAGCGACGGCGGAACAAAGATTGATCTTTATATCCAACGTGGGCGGTAGAGGATTCGGACCTCTCGCCTTCTCTACGTCAAAGAGACGCTCTACCAAATGAGCTAACCGCCCACGTTGTTCACAAAAATCTTTCGCAGCTCTGCTGTCATTCCGGGGTACAGAACTCCGCCGCCGGAAGCTGCTCGTTGTGCCCGCGAATGTAAAGACTTTTACATTCGCCCAAATGAGCTATGCGCCCAAATTACTTTTCAAAAGTAACGTAGCCATCATACACAACTGGATAGTTTAGTCTAGGAATCCCCTTTGAGGAGAGAGGGAGATTTGGGTTATGTGAATCATTGACAGTTGCTATAAAAGTGTTTAACTGATCGCAGTCTTCTCCTCTTCAGTTGGAAGTGCCGTGAGTAACGACTTTTCCACCCTGAAGGAGGAGATGCCATGAAATGCGCTTCTTTGAAACCAACCAATCTGCTCAGGATCATCGCGATCGTAATAGGCGCGGTAGGAATATACACATTCCTGTACGCTGACCACTTCGCATACTACAAGAGTTTTGTGAACGATCCGCAGTATGTCACAAACCCTACTTATCAAAGTGGCGCAGAAACTCATGATCACTGGCGAATATGGGGGCTAATCTATCTCTCCATTGCTACTATCGTCTGGTTACTGTCACGTCTTGGACGAAACAATGGTGGAGGGCCTGCGTCATTTGCCCAAAGAGTTCTGGCAAGAATTGATCAAATAGTAAGTTCGCTTTTTCGACTCCAAGAATATGAGTTCAAGCCCGGGTGCCAGGGAGCAACAAGTGAGCGGCACTACTTTAATTTCGGCCCTTACTGCGGAATCGTTCATGCCGATGGGTCGATGGAAATCGGAACCATTTTTGAAATGGTCCACCTCTACGACTGCCTGGGGAAATTGCTTCTTCGGCGCTCTCGCTGGAAACTCCCGCGTCTACCAGGTGATCGTTTCATTTATGGAAGAAATGCGGTGACGAGTGCGTATCGATGTGTTGCACAGAGAGCATTCTGATTCGCCGGAAGCTTATGCTACTGCCGGAGCCGCCCACCTTGTTGGGCGGCTTTTTACTCCCAAGAAATTAACGAAAGACGGGCAAAGAAGAGAGAGTTTGATGTGGATAACGATCCTTTTACCAACATGAAAGAATGCGTCATATTGGGACTATTATGAACCATGCTTCGAACCATTTCGCGATTCCTCAGCTTATGGATTGGACCATTCTTCCCGCCAAGGTTATTGCGCGTGCTTGGGTAGACTCGGACTTTAAACAGGAGCTTATTAATCATCCTGCGACCATCCTGCAAGAGGCAAGTTCCCGATGGCCAAGTGCAAAAAATAAATCATTCATAATTGTTGAAGATTCAGAAAGCATTCGTCACCTTATTCTCCCCTTTTTCAAGACTTCGCTTAAAAGTCTCCCCCGAGAAAGAGTTTTGGAGATTTTGAAATTTGAAACGGGAGAGGATACGAGTCTAAAATGGTTTTTGCCGGCTGAAGCGATTGCGAAAGCATTTTTTGATCAAGAGTACAAAAAAGAACTCTTACAGGATGCCAGTATGGCATTAAAGCGGTGCGGTTATGTTATGGATGACCTGCGGTATAGAGTTGTGGAAAATACCGTGGACACCAGTCACTTGGTTTTACCGATCAATCCGCTTGGCAATAGAGATCGGACGTTCCAAATACTGCATGAAAGCTTAATCGGAGAATTTAGCTGCTGATTGAGAATATTTGAGTCGAAAAGAAAAGACCCACTACGCGTGTCGCGCAGTGGGTTCTTTATAACCCTCCTGTAGCTAGTGGAAGTACTCTGCGGCTTTCCGCGGAATCCATGCTCCATCCACGAATTCCTGGCTGCCTTCGGGAAGAGGGAATTCGTACAGAGAATCGGGATGGAAGAAAGTCCATTGAAGAGGGGTCGGCCCTATGGGACATTCCCCCTCTCTCTCCTCCACTCCCATTGCTTTATAGAGACCGCCGGAAATCTTGCTGAGTCTCCGTCTCTTGAGAGTAAAGGTGCCGTAGGGGATGGCGAAGAATCGCCATTCGCATTTCTCAGGGTCACTAAGGCCTAAGGTATCAAGGATGAGCAGGCCGCAGCCCGCTGGTAGATCTGCCGGCACCTTGGGCAAGATATCTTCCGGGACCTCGACGTGTTCAGCGAGTCTCGCGAACACGGATATATGCTCCCGAAGCTGTCGCAGGCAATCTGCGATCGCCTCCTCCCGATTGTTTCCGCTTCCCTGGATGTAGAACTGTTTCTCATCTTTCTCGATGAACAGCCCGGCGGTCCAATCCATACGATACCTCCTTCCCAGGTTATCTGAGATCCTCGCGTCGAGAATCCCGGATAGCTGAGAAGGAGAATGATAAAGAACTGAAGTATTAACTAGTACTCCATAATCCTTGTTTGTCAAAGCGATAGTCATTGTGTTTGTGAAAAGAAAACAGGCCCACGACGCTTGTGCATCATGGGCCTGAACTGTCAGTGAGAAACTTTGAGGAAAGTTGGCAGATTATCGATCCCCGTAGCAGTTTTTAGAAGCTGCCAGATCTCGTCACGTCGAGCATTAAGAACGCCGTTCATGAAAGTACTTAGCTGATACCGCGGTTCGCTTTCGGGAGAATAGACTTCCATCCGGTCGGTTTCGGCTTCAGCTTCCAACCAATCCTGAAGCCTTACCGAAGCTCCTAGCGTGAAGTCGAAGAAGCAACTGCCGTTGGCGATGATATATCGCAACAGAGCCTGAAGTTCACTGCGAATCTGGTGAAGACTGATAGGCGAGCCATCTCCTGAGGCAGTAATAATCATTCTGACTATCCATTCGCTGGCATCCAGATTCTTCGCCCATCGCTCATTGCTGAAACTCCCGAGCCGCAATTGCTGATTTGATGTGGATGACATGATGAAGGCCCTCCTTAGAGCGTGCCTCAAGCAACACAAGCATCAGCCTCGCCCCAGACAAGGGCGTTCTTTACATAACGCTGAATCGCCTCCAGTCCACGCCATTCGCCTTGGTCGGTGATCAGGACGGGAAGAGTCTCCGGGGGAAATTCCTGAGAATCCACGGCAACCGGAGCCGAGGAAAAGCGCAGCCCGTTCGTACGGAACAGTTCAATGGCTTGTTTACTTTGGTCACCATCATTCAGAAAGAGAGTCCGGAACCTACGCATGGCAGTAACCTCCATTTAAAAATAAAGGGAGCGTCTCACTCGCAGAACCAAGAAGGACTACTATCAATTTCTTGATAGGGGGGAAGAGGGTGCAGACAACTTCCCCTGCCACCTTGGCTGGCGTATTGGACGCTTACTCTCTCCGCGGAATGACCCGAAGATCAAACGCGAATCACTACAAGGAGACGCTCCCAACTGTTTCTAATTCTCAATGAGCTTTTATACCTTGGAGCAGGGGTCCACGCCAATGGATAGCCCCCGCCCCAAGGCCCGAGGCCGAAGCCTCTCCTGCATTTTTATGGTAGACTTTTGCAATTATTCGTCAAACTTAAAAGGCAGGTTTGTTAATATTGAGGACTAAAGAAAAACCCTCTCTACGCGAGAGGGTTTTTCTTTAGCTTAAAATATTCCTATAGAGAGATTTTGACTTGTTAGGCAAAAACTCAGGTGAGTAGCCCGTCGAGTGACAATCTTCAAACTCTTGATCGCCTACTCGAACAAGTGATCGCATATACATGCGCTCACTCCTGGCCGCCGTTGAGACAACGAACGTAGCCATCATACACAACTGAATAGTTTAGTCTAGATGAACCCCTTGGAGAGAGGGGAGAGTTTGAGTTGGTAGCATGAATAAGGTTATTAGAGTATAAAAATAACTGGATAGTGCTCCGATAGCTGTGGCATCAACCGCCCCAGTTCGCAGGTCCGGGGTCCAGAGGGCGGCAACATGTTGGTAATACGTATATGATGCGATAATTAGTAAGACGTCTAACATAAATAGTATGTAAAGGAATATTGCTGCTCTCTTCCATGTGACTATGCTTCTCCAGGTCACCATGGCTTCCCTCCTCATTCAATAAAAAAAGGATCATCCTGCGGCGCAGGTGATCCTTTGAGGCGTGTCACTTCCAATACAATGCCACAAGCCATATAGCAATGATAAAACTCCCAAACAGCGTTGCCCATAGGACATTGGAGCTTAGAAGGAACGCTGCCAGAACGATTAGAAGCATCCCTCCAGTTAGAAATAGGAGTGTCAGGACCTCGCCTTCTGTCAGTTTATTGGTATCCTTAACAAACTCTCCAAGCTTAAGCGCCCAAGTTTTCTTCAAACATCAACAAACAAGCACCTGCAACCTTTCCTGCACGCGTTTTATGTGTGGTCATAGCCGCCTCCTTATTTGATTGTGGCAATGAGTATTGAAGAATGAGCAAGAATGAGCTAGGTAAATTTGTTGCATATGGCTGTATTCTTGTCAAGGAGCGGGCGCATAATCCCCCCCATCCTCACCCAAACAAAAAAAGCCGGATTTACCGGCTTTTTTGTTTTTGAGGTGGGAGATTTTAACTTTTTAGAAAAGTAGCGCCACCGGGATTTGAACCCGGGTACCAGGCTTGAAAAGCCTGTGTCCTGGACCAGGCTAGACGATGGCGCCAAATCGAAGAACGCCTCCTACCTTACCAATATTATTGAAAAATATCAATAAAAGCGCTACATTTCCTTGGTTATGAGGATACTCGCCATCGAGACAAGCTGTGACGAAACAGCGATTTCTATAATAGAATCCCGCGGCGCAGGTGCGCGCCGTCGCTTTCGCGTGCTATCAAATATCGTCTCCTCGCAGGCCAAGCTCCATGCCGCCTTCGGCGGCGTGGTGCCGAATCTTGCGAGCCGCGAGCATCAGAAAAATCTCGTGCCTATCTTGATCGCGGCACTCAAAGAGGCAAAGCTCTACAAAATCCAGAAAAAGAAAAATCTTGATCCACAAATCGAGATGCTGCTTACAAAAGAGCCGGAACTCCTGCGTCGCGTGAAAGAAAAAATTATTTCGCTGAAAGTTCCGGCGATCGATGCGATCGCCGTCACGCACGGACCGGGGCTCGAACCCGCGCTCTGGGTCGGCGTCAATTTTGCCAAGACATTAAGCACGCTCTGGAAAAAGCGGCTCATTCCGGTCAACCACATGGAAGGGCATATCTATTCAGGACTTATCAAAAAAGATTCAAAGGGATTCATACTCGAGAAGCTGAAGCTTCCGGCACTCACGCTTCTCGTGAGCGGAGGGCATACCGAACTGGTCATCGCCAAAAAACTCGGGAAATACTCGATCATCGGCGAAACCGTCGATGACGCATCCGGCGAGGCATTCGATAAGGTGGCGAAGATGCTCTCGCTCGGCTATCCGGGCGGGCCCGCTATCTCGAAAGTCGCGCTCGAAGGAAATGAGCGCGGGATTCCGTTCCCGCGCCCCATGATCAACGCGAACAATCTTGATTTCAGTTTTTCGGGATTGAAAACTTCCGTCCTCTACTATCTGCGGGACAATAAAAAATATAAAACGCCGGATGTGGCCGCGAGCTTTCAGCAGGCGGTCGTCGACGTGCTCGTATCAAAGACTCTGCGGGCGCTTGCAAAATACAAAGCGCGCACGCTTATTCTCGGCGGGGGAGTCGCGGCAAACAAGCTTCTGCGAAAAACGCTTCGGGAGAAAATTTCCGCGGATATACATCTCTACCTCCCGGAAATCTCGCTCACCGGAGACAACGCGCTCATGATCGCGCTTGCAGCATTCTTCCGAAAACCAGCCAAAAATCTTTCAACCATACGAGCCGACGGCAACCTCCGGCTTTCGTAAAAAGCAGTTTTTACGCTACTATTAAGAATGTCTATGCAGGAGATCCCGACCGCCTATAACCCGAAAGAGACCGAAGACCGAATCTATGCCCTCTGGGAAGAGTCGGGCTTTTTTAATCCGGACAAACTGCCGGGAGACCGCACAAAACCATTCACCATTGCCGTCCCGCCGCCGAACGTGACGGGCACTTTGCACATGGGACATGCGTTAAATGCAATCATCCAGGATATCCTGATCCGCAAAAAACGTATGGAAGGATACCGCACGCTCTGGATTCCCGGCACCGATCATGCGGGCATCGCCACGCAAAACGTCGTCGAGAAGGATTTGAAAAAGCAGGGGCTCTCGCGGCATGATCTCGGACGGGAGAAATTTCTGGAAAAGATCTGGGAGTGGAAGGAAAAATACGGCGGCATCATTTTGGGGCAATTTAAGAAGCTCGGCGCCTCAATGGACTGGTCGCGCACGCGCTTCACGATGGACGAGGAGTATCAGAAGGCAGTGAACGCCGCCTTTCTCGAATACCACAAGAAAGGACTCCTCTATAAGGCGGAGAAGGTTATCAACTGGTGCACTAAGGATCAGACCTCGCTTTCCGATCTCGAAATCGAATACAAGGAGGAGAAAGGGAAGCTCTATTTCATCAAATATCCGCTCGCCGATGATGCGGGAAAATTTGTCGTCGTCGCTACCACGCGGCCCGAGACGATGCTTGGGGATTCCGCAGTGGCCGTGAACCCGAATGATACGCGCTATAAAGATCTTGTCGGCAAAAAAGTCATCCTGCCGATTCAGGAACGCGAGATCCCCGTCATCGCCGACGAAGAGATTGATATGGCGTTCGGCACGGGAGCGGTGAAAGTTACGCCCGCACATGACCTGCTGGATGCAAGGATTGGCGAGAAGAATAATCTGCCGGTGCACAAAGTCATCGGGCCGTTGGGCAAGATGACAGATGAGGCCGGCGTCTGCGCGGGCATGAAGATCGCCGAATGCCGCGAAAAAGTTGTTGAGCTTCTGACCGAGAAAAATCTCATCGAAAAAACCGAGGATCACACGCACAACGTGGCGCTCTGCTATCGCTGCAACGGCGTGATCGAACCGCTTCCCTCAATGCAATGGTTTTTGAAAATGGACGGCCTCGCGAAAAAGGCCATCGCCGCTGTAGAAAGCGGAGAAGTTGTCTTCCACCCTGAAAGCTGGAAGAAGGTGTATATGGATTGGCTTGGAAAAGTGCGCGACTGGAACGTGTCCCGGCAAATCTGGTGGGGCCACAAAATTCCGCTGGAAGGGGAGAATGATGTTCTCGATACCTGGTTTTCGTCGGCGCTCTGGCCATTTGCCACGCTCGGCTGGCCCGAAAAGACTGAGGATATGGAAGTATTTTATCCGACCAATGTTTTGTCGACAGCACGCGATATCATCAACTTGTGGGTTGCACGCATGATTTTCTCCGGCCTCGAGTTCACCGGCACAAAGCCGTTTTCGGATGTGATCATCCACGCCACGATCCTCACCAAAGACGGGAAGCGTATGTCAAAATCCCTGGGCACGGGCATCGACCCGATGGATCTGATTGAAAAGTATGGTGCTGACGCGACACGCTTCGGCATCATCTGGCAGGCGATGGGCACGCAGGACATCCATTGGGCAGAGGAGCATGTCGTTGCTGGAAAAAAATTCGCCAATAAGCTCTGGAATATCGCGCGCTTCGTGATGACCAAGACTGGTGACGCCGGCGAGGGAGATATCGCGAGTGCAGACATCGACGAAAAGGGGAGGGAACTTCTCCAAAAACTTTTGGAAGCTTCGCGCGCCGCCGATTCATACATCGAGAAATACGATTTCGGACAGGCGATCCATACGCTCTATGATTTCGTGTGGCACGATTTCGCGGACGTCTATATCGAGTACTCGAAGGAGAAGACCGATGCGGGAACCAACGCGGTTCTCCGCCATACGCTTGAGACGATTCTTAAACTTCTCCATCCCTTCATGCCGTTTCTGACGGAAGAGATCTGGAGCAAACTGCCGATCAAGGATAAAAAGCTGCTTATCGTCGAATCATGGCCACGCTCATCGGAATAAATCTTGGATATCTTCTGATCACATTCCTGCCGCCGATCGCATGGCTTCTGTTTTACCTGCGCGAGGATGAAAACCCGGAGCCGAAGCGTCTTATCCTCATCACGTTTTTGGGCGGCATCTTCATCGCAATCCCCGCGGCCGCGGCGCAGTATTACGCGATCAGACTCACGGGCATCCCGCTGCATACTCTGACGCAGCAGTATCCGTTCGGCGTATTTTTCTTCGTCGCATTCGTCGAAGAGTTCGCCAAGTTCCTGGTCGTGCAGAAACTCGTGACGATCCGCCCGGAATTCGACGAGCCGATCGACGCCATGATCTACATGATGAGCGCTGCGATGGGATTTGCCGCCATCGAGAACGCGTTATTCGCCTTTCCGGTTCTGCGCATCGGATTTTTCGACGGACTGGGGCTTGTCGCGGGGCGGTTCCTGGGAGCCAACCTTCTCCATGTCCTCGCCTCCGGCGTACTTGGATTTTTCCTGGCAAAGGCGTATATTTCAGTCCATCGAAAAATATTGATAATCTGGGGTATTTTTACGGCAACCGTGTTGCACACGCTGTTCAATTACCTTATCATTATCAAGGGAGGAATTTCCGAAAGTCTCGTATATCTGGCGATTTTCCTCGCAGTCATGGCCCTCATTATCTTCGCGCAATTCGAGCGTCTGAAGGCAGACAAAGTAAATATTCCGCAAGTTTAACGTCTATAAATATATGGTTTCATTTTTCGAAAAAATCACAGGGACGGTTCCGGTCGAAAAAGCAAAAGAAGCTCCTATTGCCGCGGCTGAGCCGGAGACTATCGAAGTGACGGAAGCTCCGCACGAAGAGGAAGAAATGGAAATCGAACTTACGGCGAGCAAAGGCGCTGTCGCGGAACGCCACAAGAAGGACGACTGGTCCGCGCTTCAGGCAGAAGGACAGCTCACCGTCGACATTTTCGAGAAAGGGGACAAGATCGTCATCCAATCGGCAGTCGCCGGCACGGATCCCGATGATCTCGACATCACGCTTACCCACGACATGATCACGATCAAGGGAACGCGCAAGCATTCTGAAGAGATCTCGGAAGATACCTATTTTTACCGCGAACTGTACTGGGGGTCATTCTCGCGCTCGATCATCCTTCCCGAGGAAGTCGATGAATCGAAGGCGGAAGCCTCGATCCGAAACGGAATTCTCACCATCAAGCTCCCGAAGAAAACCCGCGGCAACCAGAAACTGAAAGTCCGCCAAGAGTAAAGGGCAAGGCCCTTTGTTGCGACGGCGCTCGGATGATACAAATCCATTAGATTCATATCACTCCTCGCTTGTCGCAATAGTCTTCATAATCCAGTACGAAAAAATCCGCCTTGCCTGATACGCAGCATCGTATCGAACAAGACGGATTTTTGATTTTCGTTGCTAATATTCCCCGACCTTTTTAGCTAGAAGATGGAACGGACGCGGCGCGCCGTCACAAACAGAAGACCCTGAACGCTTCTGAATGAATCTTTGGCAAAAAGAAATCCGAGACCTGCAAGAACCGAAAGGATGATCTGCGTCGAAAGCTTGGTATGCACGAATGCGTTGTAGAAGTAGAGCGCGGTGGGGCCGAAGCCGGAAGCCGAATTCCCGAGATTTTCGAAAAACTTCTGGAAAAATATCGAATCTGCGGCAAGCTTGAGCCCGATTACTAAAAGCGGAAGTTCGATCAGAATGAGAGGGCCGAAAAGCCGGGCGATCCAGATGCCGAATACCCGCCGCATAACGCGGTCCTTTATCGCCGACGAGGTATTACCCATTTCAAGTTCGCTCATAATTTAAAATTTGTTTTCTTCATCCTGTTCCGCCACCTTCTTAAACGCTGCCCGCGCGCGGAAAAGTTTCATCTTAATAGCTGAGACTGTTTTCTTCTCGCGTTTCGCGATTTCTGTATACGCGAGATCCTCAAGATAATGCTTCGAGAGAATTTCCCTCAGGTCGTCGGGGAGCTCTTTAAGCACTTCTCTCACGATCTGCTTGGACACTGGAACCTCCTGATTCGAAGAAGTCGCGAGCACCTGCTCCAAGACCACTGGATCTTCGAATTCCACGCCATTGTCGCGATGCTTCTGCGCCTTGCGGTAGTGGGTGAATGCCGTATTCAAAACGATCTTATACGCCCAGCTCTTGAACGAAGCTCCTTCCTGTTTCTGGAATTTGCCCGCGTTCATGTAGATCTTGGTAAAAGCTTCCTGCACGATATCCTCGGCCTCTTCTTTCTGTTTCACTACGCGAAGCGCCGCCCGGAGAAACGCGTCCTGGTACCGTTCGACGAGCATTCCGAATGCGTTCGGATCTTCCTGAGACAGCCTTAAAATCTCCTCATCCTTCTGAAGAGCCGTCTGTATCGCATCCTGATCTCGCTCGAGAAAAAATTCCATAAAAATGAAAAAGGGCGCGTACTGCTGGATAGAGTTACTGCCGGAGCCTTCAGTCTCCGGCAGCGACGGCGTTCTTCAGAGAATCACATATGAATACTGTCTTCATAGTGTGGAACACCGCACACGCCTCAAAAGTTTCTCGAATATTCTACCATAAAAGCGCTGTTTTTACAAGAGCGTTGGGCAGAAATTCATGAACACACTGAAAGCAAGTTATCCACAATTGCAATTTGAAGCTCACTTTTTATAATTCGCTTGTTACGTATCTATTTTCAATCACGCCCGAGCTGGACATTGAAGCACGGAATTTCTCCGCACTTCAAAGAGAGCGACGGTAGTTTACAAAATTGTCGAATCTTCTTCCGAAGAAAATCTTCTTCACCAAAGGCGTCGGGGTGCATAAAGAATACCTGACGTCGTTTGAATTGGCACTCCGCGATGCGGGCGTCGCACCCTACAACCTCGTGACGGTCTCAAGCATCTTCCCGCCGAACTGCAAACGCGTACCGCGGGACGAGGGCCTCAAGCTTCTTTCGCCGGGCTCCATCGTGCACTGCGTCATGGCCAGGAACGCGACTAACGAGCCAAACCGTCTCGTCGCCGCATCGATCGGCGTCGCAATGCCCGCGGACCCCAACCAGTACGGATACCTCTCGGAGCATCATCCGTTCGGCGAAACGGAGACGAAGGCAGGGGAGTATGCCGAAGACCTCGCCGCAACCATGCTTGCGACTACCTTGGGAATTGAATTCGATTCCGACATCGCATGGGACGAACGCGAACAGCAGTACAAAGCATCGGGAAAAATCATCAAGACCTCGAACTTCACGCAGTCAGCGCAAGGAAACAAAGACGGTCTCTGGACGACTGTGATCGCCCTCGGCGTCTTTATTATGGAATAGCGCGGTACCAGAAACGCTCAATCAAAAATCACCCGCTAGTGCGGGTGATTTTTATCCGTTACTTTTTATTGAACCACTCAGGTTTTAGCAAGGCGACAATGAGAAACAAGGTTATGAAAGCAGTAAAAAAGAGATGTCCGCGATGGTCGGAGTGAGTGAGAAATTCATGCCAGGACATAACTTCTTCTGAAACCGCATGCGCAAGAGCCGTTTGGCTGCGCATAAGCAGCAGAATAAGTATCGAGAAAGGAATTAGGGCGACTCGCGTCATATAATACGGACTACATTAGCGTCAAGGGAACCAACTGATTGCTAATAGCGGATCAATGGAGAGAGCTAGATGTTTAGTATCTCAACTGAACGCTTAATTGCCACAAAACCATATCCCCATAAGAACGGCAGCCATAGGGGCATTAATCCAAACAATGAGTTCCTTATAAATATCTCGACGCCCGTGCTTACAAAGAGATATTCAGAAACAGTCATTATGACAAAGCCAAAACCAAGGATAAGGAAATCATTGGGAGTCCGCTTTATTGATAAGGAAACCGCAATTATGATTGCGTAAATCCCGGTCAGTAAGTAATCATTTTGTACTAAAGGTATCATCCTAATCATTACCAAAATCGGGATTGCGTTCAGAAAAATCTTATAAGTTTTTTCCGAAATAGACATTGTTATGAGAAATATGACTTTTTGTAACTGTGGCCTGTACTGTGATACACCTCGAACCTTAGACCGACTCCTTGAGCGTCTTATGAATTTCTTCGACGCTCCCGCAGAGCCAATGAGACACGGATCGTAGCCTCTACAACTGAATAATAGCGTGATGAAACCCTTTGGCCAAGGAGGGAGATTTGGTATGAAAAGAAAAGGCCCACAATAACCAGGTGGTGTTGAGGGCCTTAAAGACTTTCCTTTCTTAAAACATGATGAAATTATTAGCTGGGCTTAAGCCATTTTCCAAATGACGCGGCAGAAAGAGAGGGTAAGGCCAACCATGATTGTCATCCACGCAAAGAAGAGAATGTCAATGAGGATGGGCGGGCCGCCATAGAGTTTCAGCACGCATGCAGTTATGCCCGAGATGAGCGCAACCCCACCAAGAAGAGCAGACCATTTCTCCCAGCTTAACTTTTTCATAAATGCCTCCTTTCTAGGTTCATTCGAAATGTTTGTGGTAGAAAAGCTTGCATAGCTTAATTAAAAGAGCTTAATTATCAGTACAGTTATATAGTATTAGTACCTATGTGTCAAGTATCCAAGACAGAATCGCAAGAAACAGAAAAGCCCTTAAGAAGGGATTTTCTAAACT
>FKKE01015504.1_pt1 | contig 12819 bp, 9 predicted proteins | sample 1106331 | NCBI WGS metagenome assembly FKKE01 (sample SAMEA3931202, study PRJEB13176) | freshwater metagenome | biome: Drinking water system; feature: drinking water; material: freshwater | place: China | collected 2013-02-06 | reverse complement strand
ATAAAAAGGATTTTGCAGAAAATAAAAAATTAAACGAAACAAAAGAAAAACAAACAGAGATAAAACCTGCCCCGAAAAAGAAAATAATAGGAACGAAAGATGATCTTTCTATTTCAACAACGAATGATCCTGTTCCAGTAAAAGATTCATTCAAAGCAATATTGATCCAATCTGGTGATGTAAAGCAAAATGAAGAACAGATCACTAAGCCAATTGAGAATAAAATTGATTCGATAAAGCTTGAAACCGTTGCCAAAAAAGAAGAAATAAAAAAGGACAGTTTGGTTAAAAAAACAGATAGCCTGTCTAAGGTTGTTTCGGTTGATTCACCTGTTGTCAACTTTCCAAAAAGATCTTTTGATAAAAAATGGAATTTAGGAATTGAATTTGATCCCGGTATTTCTTCGTTCAGTGAAAGCTTTTTTTCCTTTAGTATGAATAAAAGTGCTGCAGATTATAGTGCAAGCCCCGGTAGCGGAAGTAGCAATCCTCCTGCAAGTCCTTCACGCCGACAACCTGGTTTTGCATTTCAGATCGGAGGCTTTGCAAAAAAACAATTTGCAAAACGCAGTGGCGTTTCTCTTGGCCTTCGCTATGCTTTTTATAGTGATAATATTAAAATCGGTCAAAGAAGAGCCAATTTCAATAATGCACTTTACCAGTTCTTAGATGCACAAGGCGCTAACCAGGCTTATGGTGCTGCAGGAGACACACTTCATTTTACAAATAGTTATCATTTTATTGAGCTACCCATAAATTACACTTTAAGATTAAATAAAAAAGAGTCAAATCCAATTTCATTACAGATAGGTTTAAAACTCGGTAGAATGATCGATAGCCATGCATTGGTGTATGATACTGTTGGAGGCGGTATTTACTACAGATCAGATAGATATTTTAATAAAACTCAATTTGGATTTTCGGCAAGCCTTAACTGGACAGTAATAAATAAGCAGAAATTTCAATGGACACTGGGGCCGGTGTTTGATATTCATTTCAATAGTTTATTAAAGAGCCCGTTTGAAGACCGGAATTATTTGTTCTTTACCGGGCTGAGAACATCAATGAAATTTAATTCAAAAAAATAAAGCAACGGTAATTCAAGTTGCATTGTCAACCTTAAAAATTGCTTTATGAGAATAAGATCTTTTTCCGCATTATTTGCAAGCAGCATTGCTTTGTTATTCGTATTCAATAGTTGTGTACGGGATACCTGCACCCGTCGCTATGAATATTGGGAACCCATTTACAGAACTAAAGATGAAGTAAGGGCTAATATTAAGAATAATCCCGTTCGTGAAATTGAGAGACCCGGAAAAATTTATATCCGCGGCAACTATATTTTTCTCAATGAACTTGATCGTGGTATCCATGTAATTGATAACAGTATTAAAACTTCTCCAAGGCAAGTTGCTTTTATTGATATTCCCGGGAATCTTGATATGGCTGTAAAAGGAAATATCCTTTACGCAGATTTTTATACCGACCTTGTTGCTATTGATATAACAAATCCTGAGCAGATCGTTGTAAAAAAATTTACTGAGAATATTTTTCCGGAACGTCATTGGGGAAACAGCTTTTCACCAGATCCTTCAATGACGATCGTTGATTGGGTAAAAAAAGACACCATCGTTACGGGGTATTGCGGAGGAAATGGTGGAATATTCGGTCGCCTCAAATCAATGGATGGAGTGTTCATGTCAAATTCAGGAGCCCAGGCGGGTAGCTATAGTGCAGCTTCTTCTCCATTTGGTGTTGGTGGTTCTATGGCCAGGTTTACCATTGTAAATAATCATCTCTTCGCGGTTTCAAATTCTGATCTTAATGTAGTTTCTATTGTAAATGGTGCTGATCCAACGTTAAGTAATAAAGTAAACATTGGTTGGGGTATTGAAACACTTTATCCTTTTAATAATAGATTGTTTATTGGTTCAAATACAGGCATGTTCATTTATGATATCAATAATCCAACTATTCCTGTTAAATTAGGTTCATTTGCTCATGCACGAAGCTGTGATCCGGTGATCGCTGATAATACGTATGCCTATGTTACGCTTCGATCAGGCAATGCTTGTGTTGGATTTAATGAGCAATTGGATATTCTCGACATCCGTAATTTATCAAGTCCTGCGCTGATCAAAACTTACCAGATGACAAACCCCCATGGTTTGGCAAAAGATGGAAATACGCTGATCATTTGCGATGGCCGTGATGGATTGAAATTTTATAATGCTGCTGATGTAAGAAATCTTGTTTTGCAAAAACAGATCACAGGATTGAATACCTATGATGTGATAGCAATCAATGGATGGGCATTGGTAGTAGCAAAAGATGGATTGTATCAGTATGATTATTCATCGCTCAGCAATGTGAATCTATTAAGTAAACTCAGCGTTAAAAACTAAAACTATGCGATCAGGATATTTTTTAATCGTGTTGTTAATATGTAGTTCTCTATTTTCTTCCGGTCAAAAGAAAACCAGTAATTATACATTTCATTCAATTAATAGTCTTTCCTTTTTAAATGGCGAAAATGAAGTTTCTGCAGGCTTGCAATCGGTGAATGGTTTTCAAAAAGGGAATTGGTTTGGTGGAATAGGCGTTGGCATTGACTATTACATTTATCGAACAATCCCTGTATTTGTTGATTTTCGCTATGAATTTGGGAAAAACAAAAACAAATTTTTTGCTTATGCAGATGCGGGAGCCAGTTTTGTTTGGATAGAAGAAACTTTTAATGATGAGCCAATTATTTGGGAAGGCTCAAGCTCTTCAAAGTTTTATAATGGCGTTTATACCGATGCAGGATTTGGATATTCTTTATATATGAAAAAAGCAGGTGCATTTTGTTTATCGTTAGGCCATTCCCATAAAACTTTAAGAGAAGATGTAACCTATACAGATTGGAGAACGCAACAGCTCACTACAGATATCTATCGCTATCGCTTTAACAGGATCGTTGTAAAAGTCGGCTGGAAGTTCTGATCATTTGCTTTGTAAAAATTTCAGATTTCTTTGAATACCCTTGAGTTTACTCCGGCTTAGCGGTGATTGCCTGAATATTTTTTTGAATTTTTCTTCCGTCATTGTTTCCCATTCTTTGGTGGAAATAGTAAACAGCTCAGGTAAAGGAGTAAACTCAGTTTCATTTGTTGGTTTTGAAAAACGATTCCAGGGGCATACGTCCTGGCAGATATCGCAACCAAACATCCAGTTCTCAAATTTGCCTTTCATCTCCCCGGGTATCAGCATATCTTTTAACTCAATTGTAAAATAGGAAATACATTTACTCCCATCAACAACTTTACCAGGCAGAATTGCATCAGTTGGGCAGGCATCAATACAGCGGGTACAAGTGCCGCAAAAATCATTGCTAAATGGATCATCCGGTTCCAATTCAAGATCGGTGATCAATGTTGCAATAAAAAAGAATGAACCCATTTGCTTGCTGATGAGATTCCCGTTTTTACCGATCCAACCAAGGCCACTTCGCTGTGCCCATGATCTTTCAAGCACAGGAGCACTATCAACAAAACCCCGGCCATGGATTTCTCCCACTTCTTTTTTGATCAGTTCAATAAATTGTTCCAGCTTATCTTTTATCACTTCATGATAATCTTTTCCATATGCATACTTTGAAATTTTTGGATGATCATCTGCCGGGGGTTTTTCCGCAGGGAAATAATTAAGCAGCAATGTTATTACTGACCGTGCACCCGGTACAAGTTTGCACGGATCGATACGCAGATCAAAGTTTTTTTCCATATACCGCATGTTCCCGTGCATTCCTTTGTTCAGCCAGGATTCCAGCCGGCGTGCATCCTCCTCCAGCTTTTCCGCTTTTGCTATGCCGCAAAACGAAAAACCAAGCTGCCAGGCAAGTTTTTTTACTATGATTTTATTTTGTTTCAAACAGATTTTTAAATTGAAACGTAAAAATTATCTTAAATAAAATTAAATTTGAACTACAACTAAACCACCATGAGAAATTCGCTCTTATTTACCCTCTTTATCATTTTATCATTCTTTTCACCGGCACAGGAAAAAACGCCGGTAAAATTCGGAAAAATATCAGCAGATGATTTTAAAACTTCGGTTTACAGTATAGATAGTAATGCTGCAGCCGTTGTAGTTGCTGATGTTGGGTATTCAAGATATGAAGGAAACGAAAGGGGGTGGTTCACTTTTTTTCATGAACGTCATAAAAGGGTTCATATTTTAAATAAAGCCGGTTATGATGCAGCCGATGTTCAAATACCCTTGTATGTTGATGGTAATGTAAGGGAAGACCTGGTATCATTAAAAGCGTATACCTACAATCTTGAAAATGGAAAAGTACAGGAGATCAAACTGGAAAATAAAAATGTTTTCACTGAAGTTGTGGATAAGAATCATGTGTTAAAGAAATTCACCTTTCCCGGTGTAAAAGAAGGCAGCATTATAGAGTTTTCATATAATATCAAATCAGATTTCTGGAGTTCCCCCACTAATTGGTACTTTCAGGGTAAGTACCCGGTGCTTTGGAGTGAACTTGAATTTCATATTCCTGAATTCTTCTATTTTGTATTCATCACCGAAGGCTATATTAATTTTTACAAAAAAGAACCGCCGGTTGCTGCCAGCAATTATTTTGATGTAACATTTGAAAGTATGGAAGCGGGTGGTCCTATGCAAAGAGAAAGAAGAAGAATTGATGCCCAGGTGTACAAGCATCGGTGGGTGATAAAAGATGCTCCCGGCTTACGACCGGAGAGATTCACATCTTCTATAATGAATCATATTTCCCGCATCGAATTTCAGTTATCTGAGCTCAGAAATCCACTTGTTTACAAGGCTTACATGCAATCATGGCCAATGTTTACAGAAAGATTATTAACGTCTGAATATTTTGGCCAGCATTTGAGTGGTGCAAATAACTGGCTGGATGAGGAAATGAGAGCCCTCAACATAAGAACGGGAACCCATAGCGAGAAGGCAAAAGCTATTTATGATTTTGTGCGGGACAACTTTACCTGCACTGATCATAGTGCCCGTTACCTGAGCCAGAACTTGAAGAATATTTTAAAAGCAAGAAAAGGAAATGTGGCCGATATAAACCTGCTTTTAATTACGATGCTCAAAAATGCAGGAATAAATGCTGAACCCGTTTTATTAAGCACAAAAGATCATGGATATACTTATGCAATGTACCCGCTTGAGGATAAATTCAATTATGTAGTGGCCAGGGTTGATATTGATGGTAAAAAAATATTTTTAGATGCAACAAGGCCAAGGCTTAGGTTCGGGCTGTTGTCTCCTGATTGTTATAATGGGTTTGCCGTAGTTGTTAATAAGGCTGCTGAGCATATCAATTTCGATCCTGATTCTTTATCTGAACGAAATGTGGCCATGGTGCTCATCAATAATGACGAAAACAATAAGCTCCTCGGTAGATACCAGCAGCAATTCGGAGAGTTTGATTCCTATGAAATAAGGAACAGGATCATAAAAGAAGGAGTAGAAGCTTATTTTACAGGCATCAGTAATTCTTTAACCGGATTAGAGATAAAGATGACAGATAAAAGTATTGATTCGTTAAAAAATATAGAAGCCCCTTTATCGGTAAAGTATGATTTTGAATTCGTGAACAGCGAAAACGATATTCTTTACTTTAACCCCATGTTGATAAATGGCTATAAAGAGAATCCTTTTAAATCAACCCAAAGATTTTACCCTGTAGAAATGCCTTATGCCATGGATGAAACCTATATTTTCAGAATGGAGATACCGGCAGGATATACTGTGGAAGAATTACCTAAATCAGCGAAAGTAAATTTTGATGAAACAGGCACTAATTATTTTGAATATATGATCGGGGTTATCGACAACACAATTTCCCTGAGATCAAGATTAAAACTTACCAGGACCTATTATGCTACAGAAGAATATGAGATCCTACGTGAATTTTTTGAAATGGTAGTCAGTAAACATGCTGAGCAGGTTGTTTTTAAAAAATCAAAGTAGATATGAAAAATTCTTTGCTGATCTTTTGCTTTTTATCAATTACATATTCCGGATTTGCCAACACGGTTCAATACGCCGTCTCAGCTATACCTCCTGCACTGATAAAAAATGCCAATGTGGTAAAACGGATGGAAGAGGAGAGGTTTACATTAAAATCCCCGGGTGAAGCGGTGTACTACCGTAAATATGCCATTACAATTTTAAATGAGAATGGAGATAAGTATTCATCCTTCAGCCAGTACTATGACAAATTTGTGGAGATAAAGAAAATTGAAGGGGTGTTGTATGATGCCATGGGAATTAAAATAAAAGAGCTGAAGAATAAAGATATCCAGGATTACAGCGGTGTAAGCGATATCAGCCTTATTGATGATAACCGTGTCAGGTTTCATAGTTTTTATTATAAAGTATATCCTTATACCATCGAGTACACTGTAGAGCTGAAGTATAATGGTACAATGTTTTACCCGTACTGGCAGCCAATAGACGGAGAGTTTTGTGCTGTACAGCAAAGCAAATTCATTTTTGAATGTCCATTGAATTATGAGTTTCGTTACAAAAGTTTCAATTATGATGGTCAACCGGTTGATCAAACCGCAGCCATGCAACGAAAAATATGGGAGGTAAAGGAATTGCCGGCTATAGTAAGAGAGCCCTATTCTCCTTCCTTGCAGCAGCTAACAACAGGAGTAATATTTGGACCTACAGAATTTGAAATGCAGAATTATAAAGGCAATATGAAAAGCTGGCAGGAGCTGGGTAAGTTCATGTATGCCCTAAAAGAGGGGCGGGATGAATTACCGGCGAACATAAAACAAAAAGTGCATGAAATAACTGGTGGCATAAAAGATCCAAAAGAAAAAATCAGAGCGTTGTATGAATATATGCAGAAAAACACCCGCTATGTCAGCATACAACTGGGTATTGGTGGTTGGCAGCCCTACGATGCAAAGTATGTAGCAACAAAAGGCTATGGCGATTGCAAGGCCTTATCAAATTACATGTATAGCATGTTAAAAGAAGCAGGTATTCCTTCCTATTACGCTTTGATAAATGCTGGTCGTACAAAATCAAATATTGAATCAGCATTTCCCACCGCTCATTTTAATCATGTCATTCTATGTGCAGTTTTAAATAGTACCGATTCAGTATGGCTTGAATGTACAAGTCAAACAATGCCATCTGGCTATTTGGGAAATTTTACAGATGACCGTTATGCACTTTTGATAACCGAAGAAGGCGGAAAGCTTGTCCGTACACCAAAATATGGTTTAAAAGAAAATCTTCAGCAACGCATCATCAAGGCTAAGCTGGAGCCTGATGGAATGCTGACAGCTGAAATAAAAACAAACTATACCGGCATGCAGCAGGATGACCTGCATATGATGATCAATAATCTATCAAAGGATAAAGTAAAAGAATACCTGAGTGAAGAACTTGAATTTCCCACGTATACAATAAATAACTTTTCTTATAAAGAGAAAAAGAACATTTTACCATCCATAGAAGAAGAGCTTTTTGTTACCGTGGAGCATTATGCTACAATTAGCGGCAAGCGATTATTCATTGCGCCAAATATCATGACAAGATCATCAAGAAAGCTAAAAGCCGGTGACGATAGAAAATATGATATTGATCTTTTGATTGAATATATGGATACTGACCTGGTGGAAATAGAAATACCCGGAGGCTATAAGCCAGAATCAATTCCAACAGATGTGGCGATTGACTCAAAATTTGGAAAATATAAAGCTTCTGTCCATATCGAAAACAATAAGATCACTTATACACGAAGCATTGAACAATACAGCGGTAAATTTCCAAAATCAGATTATAGTGAAATGGTGAAGTTCTATGATGCTATTTATAAAGCCGATCGCAATAAACTGGTATTTGTAAAAAGTGAATGATCTCGTTACGCATTGTCCAGGTGTAACCGGTGATACATACGGTGCAGTGCCGGTGCCAATATGATGCCAATATTTGTAATGAATACTACTCCACTGAATAAGGCATAACACGATGAGAATATCTTTCCCGGAACTGTATTTATTTCGATCACCGGGCCCATACCGCTTAATATCATTGAGGCATTATGAAATGAATCGAGCCAGCCGGCTTTGCCCCAGTAATGATAACCCACTACGCCGATAAGCAAACAAACACCCAGTATAAAAAAGGCGGTCAGGATATTTTTAAAAACCCGCTGATAAAATATACTTACCGGGGCCAGCTTTTGTTTTGTATGCTCGTACATAAAATATAGTTTAAGTGAAAAAGATAAAAGCAAAGTAATTTAATTGAATAAAATTTTTTGTCAGCCATTTTTCAATATTTTCATGTCTTAAACCAACTTGCATGGGAAAGCTGGAAAGTAGTGACATCATAGTTTTTTGTATCTACTTTGTACTTGTAGCCGGTTATGGTTATTGGATCTACCGGCGGAAGAAGGCCGCTCAAACCACCTCCGGCGATTTTTTTCTTGCTGAAGGCCAATTGACATGGTGGGCTATCGGGGCTTCCCTTATTGCTTCTAATATTTCTGCCGAACAATTTATCGGAATGAGTGGAAATGGCTTTCGTCTCGGCATTGCCATTTCTGCTTATGAATGGTTAGCCGCCGTGTCACTCATTATTGTTGCCGTTTTCTTTATGCCCATCTATTTAAAGAACCGCATCTTCACCATGCCCCAGTTTTTGAAAACAAGGTATAATGAAACTGTTGCAATGATCATGGCAGTCTTCTGGTTGTTCCTGTACATATTTGTCAATCTTACTTCCATTTTATATCTCGGAACCATTGCGATCAATAGTCTTGCCGGCGGGCAATATTTTCATTTGATCATGATCGGTCTTGCGGTTTTTGCACTCGTTATCACATTGGGAGGTATGAAAGTGATCGGCTATACTGATGTGATACAGGTTTTAGTACTATTGATCGGTGGCCTGGTCACATCCTATATTGCACTAACTGTTGTGAGTGAAAAATTCGGATACGGCAAAGACTTTCTGGCCGGCTTTAATCAATTATTAAAAACCGCACCGGATCATTTTAAAATGATATTTGATAAACCCGGAGCAAATGCTACGCAACAGGAGATCAATCATTATTCCAGTTTGCCGGGAATGGCAATGCTTGCAGCCGGTATGTGGGTTGCGAATTTAAATTATTGGGGATGCAATCAATATATAACTCAACGGGCCCTCGGAGCTAACCTAAAAACAGCCCGTACCGGAATTTTATTTGCCGCCTTCTTAAAAATATTAATGCCCTTATTGGTTGTATTGCCCGGTATAGCTGCATATGTTTTACATCAGCAGGGAGAATTGCAGGCGCAAATGCTAACCAATGGAGAATTCAGAGAAGACAATGCTTATTCAGCAGTGCTTGGTTTTTTACCAGAAGGATTGAAAGGTTTATCAATGGCGGCATTGACCGCTGCTATTGTTGCTTCGCTTGCAGGTAAGGCTAACAGCATTTCTACAATTTATACATTGGATATTTATAAAAAGTATATCAACAAAGGATCTTCTGAAAGAAAAATGGTTTGGATGGGAAGAATAGTTGTAGTACTTGCATTGATCATTGCCATCATGGTAAACTGGCAGGATTCATTGGGTATTGGTGGCAAAGGTGGATTTGAATTCATTCAAAAATACACCGGCTATATTTCTCCGGCTATCTTCCCGGTATTCCTGTTTGGATTTTTCTGGAAAAAAACAACATCAAAAGCTGCGATAGCAGGTATTATTGGCGGCGTTATCTTAGCTGTATTGTTTGATAAATTTTTACCCGGGCTTGCGGGTAATGAAACGATGATCTATACAGCTTATCCAACGGGTACCGGCGCATATGAAATACCATTCTTAATTCAAATGGGCTGGGTTTTCTTTTTTACATCAGTGCTAATAGTTATTGTCAGCTTGCTTGATGTTAAAGGCAGGGCTTTGGGGAATGCATTGCAGATCGATAAGAGCATGTATAAAGTAACACCGGGAGTAATGGCAATGATCATAATTGTTTTAGGAATTATTATTGCACTTTATATTCGTTTTTGGTAATTATGAAATACTTACTTGGATTCGATATCGGCTCATCCTCTGTAAAAGCAACCTTGCTTGAGGTCGCTACAGGAAAAACGGCAGCATCAGCATTTTCTCCTTCATCAGAAATGCCAATGCAATCACCACAACCAGGTTTTGCAGAGCAGGATCCTGAAATGTGGTGGAAAGAATTGGTGAATGCAGTAAATAAATTACATCATCAGGTTTCATTTAATGGAGATGAAGTTGCGGCAATCGGTATTGCTTATCAAATGCATGGCCTTGTTTGCGTTGATAAAAACTTAAGCCCTTTAAGACCTTCTATCATCTGGTGTGATAGCCGTGCAGTGAAGATCGGTGATAAGGCTTTTGAAAAATTAGGGCAGAAGTATTGTCTAAAAAATTATTTGAATTCACCGGGAAATTTTACTGCTTCTAAACTTAGTTGGGTAAAAAAAAATGAACCAGATGTTTATAAGAATATTTATAAGATCATGTTACCGGGGGATTATATCGCATTAAAATTGACCGGCGAACCTGCAACAACCATTTCCGGTTTGAGTGAAGGAGTAATGTGGAATTTTAAAAAGGAAAAACTCGCTGCTGATCTTTTGGGATTTTATGGTATTGATGAGGGAATGATCTCTCCATTAGTTCCTACTTTTGGTGAACAAGGAAGAGTATCGGCTTCTGCGGCAAATGAATTAGGATTAAAAGAAGGAACTCCTGTTTCTTATCGTGCTGGCGATCAGCCAAACAATGCCTTTTCTTTAAATGTATCACAACCCGGAGAGGTTGCGGCAACAGCCGGTACATCCGGAGTTGTGTATGGCATAATAGATAAACCAAATTATGATCCGAAATCAAGAGTGAACACATTTGTTCATGTAAATCATACAAAAAAAGATCCTCGCTATGGCGTTTTGCTTTGTGTAAATGGAACTGGTATTTTGAATAGCTGGTTACGTAAGAATTTTTTTGGTGATTCATCCTACGAGCAAATGAATAAGGAAGCGTCAATAGCGCCACCAGGTTCTGATGAGCTTTTGATCTACCCATTTGGCAACGGTGCAGAAAGGGTGTTGGAGAACAAAGACCTGGGAGCAGTAATGAAAGTAGTTCAATTCAACCGGCATAATCGTGGACATATTGCCCGTGCCGCACAAGAGGGGATCGTATTTGCATTGCAATACGGTGCTGAAGTGATGAAAGAAATGGGAATGGAAATAAAAACGGTAAGGGCTGGTCATGCAAATATGTTTTTAAGTGATGTGTTCAGCTCTGTTTTTGTAAATACGATCGGTTGCGAACTTGAACTCTACAATACGGATGGCGCAACAGGAGCAGCAAGAGGGGCTGGCATTGGCGCTGGCATTTATAAAGATTTTGCAGAAGCATATTCTTCAATGGAGAAAATAAAAACTTACTCACCCGAAAAGGAACAACAGGAATTATATTCATTAGCCTACAAAAAGTGGAAGAAGCAATTAAAAAAATTGTGACATGATGCATGAGGCGAATCAGTATGGCAATTGGGAAAAAAGATGGCACCCATTAAGAAGAGAATGGGTGGTATATGCAGCGCATCGGAATTCACGCCCCTGGAATTTTGATAAAAAAGAATCGGCGAACAACGCTCCTGTATATGATCCCACCTGTTATTTATGTCCCCGTAATAAAAGAATAAGCGGGAAGCAAAATCCTGATTATACTGATGTTTTTATTTTTGAGAATGATCACCCGGTTGTCGGGTTGAATTCTCCTGTTATCCCTGATGAATTTCTGAGTTTACATGATGGATTATATAAGAAAAGTAAAGCAGGTGGCATTGCAAAAGTTGTTTGTTATGATCCTAAGCACAATGTAACGCTTAATGATATCTCAGTTGGAAAAGTAGCTACTGTCTTCAAAGCCCTGCGTGATGAAATGATCTTTTTTGAAAAGCATGAGGCAATTAAATCAGTTTTGATCTTTGAAAATAAAGGAGAGATCGTTGGGGTATCCAATCCTCATCCGCATTGCCAGATCTATGCGGTTGATTTTACAATAAATGTTGTAAAAAAAGAATTGGAGGCAACTGCAGAGTATCAAAAAGATAAAGGCAGAAATATTTTTGCTGATATCATTGAAGCGGAAAAAAAAGATGATATAAGGATCATTGCTGAAAACAGGGGTGCGATATCATTTATTCCGTTCTTTGCCAGGTTTGCTTATGAAACTTATGTGTTTCCAAAGAATCGTCATTCAACACTGATCACAATGAATGATGATGAATTATTTGATCTTGCCGAAGTATTTCAAATAACAGCAAAAAAATTTGATGCAAATTTTAAAAGCAGTTTTCCCTACATTATGGCTTATGCACAGGCGCCGGTTGATGGAAATGATTATCCCGGGTATCATATGCATTTAATCATTTGCCCGCCATTGCGTCAACCGGGCATCATGAAATATCTTGCAGGGCCTGAAACCGGAGCCGATACATTTATGGCAGATACAATGCCTGAAGAAAAAGCAGCTGAGTTACGCAGAATTAAACTATGAATGAATTCTTTTCAAAAGATGAACCCATCATTTCTGCATCTGCACCCGGAAGAATGGATGTAATGGGGGGGATAGCCGATTACAGCGGTTCACTTTTATTACAGATGCCAATTAAACAAACAACAACTGTCAGTCTTCAAAAAAGGGATGATGGAGTTTATAAATTAAGAACACAGCATTCACCAAAAAAAGTTTTTGATTTTGAAATTGAGGTCTCCGAATTAAAAA
>FKKE01001208.1_pt1 | contig 12822 bp, 10 predicted proteins | sample 1106331 | NCBI WGS metagenome assembly FKKE01 (sample SAMEA3931202, study PRJEB13176) | freshwater metagenome | biome: Drinking water system; feature: drinking water; material: freshwater | place: China | collected 2013-02-06 | reverse complement strand
GCGATCCGATACATCTGCTCCTGGTGGCCGAACATCGCCTTCTGCCGCATCACGGCGTCCTGCTGCTCCAATTGCAGTCGCGTCTGCACGGGCGCGATCGCGTTCAGTTCGGTGATTTTGCGGTTGACATTCCGCATGTCCACCAGTTCGCCGACATCGACCCCTCGCTCGCCGGCAACGCGCGTAGCTTCCTGGAACGGCGACTCAGTGTCGCTGCCCCAGAAGCCTGATTCGATCGCGGCGCGGTTCGAGTATTGATCCAGCGCCAGCTTCGACTGCTCGCGCGCCATGACCATCGACTGATTGAACAACCGTGTGTCGCGCAACTCCTGCTGCTGGTAGCCGATCTGTGCGGTGATCAGGCCCTGCGTGAACTGCTGGAAGTTCTGCATGCCGCGGGCCTGATTCGCCCGCTGCGATTGCAGCGCCTGCTCGGCATTGCCCGCCCGTAGCCCTTCGTACGTGTTGGCGTAGGCGTTCAGACCCTCGGCCAACATGAGCGGGCCGGCGTAGTTGTCGAAGCGCCGAACAATGGGCACGTTTCACCTACCGATCGAAGGCCGAGCCAAGGCCGTATCCCGATGCGCCGGCGACGGCCAGCCACGGCAGCGACAGCGGCGATCCGGGGAAGGCCATTGACGTATACAGCGCGTTGCCGAGCACGCCGCCCGCAAGGCCCAGCGATCCGCCTTGACCGCCAAACAGCGTCTGCTGATCTTCCAGGTACTTGCGGTAATCCTCTGCGCCCCAGGACGAGCCGATGCCCTGCCAGATGCCGGTGAGCTGCGACTGGTCCGGCGGCACAAGGTTCATACCCTGCCAGACATTCGCCAGGTTGCCGAAGTAGTTGCCCTCGACGCCGAGGTCGATGCCGGCCAGGTTCAGGATGTCGCCGTGCTGCGTCGCGAACCGCGCGTCCTCCCAGTTGGCCGACTCGCGCCGCTGCATGTCCTTGGCGTTGATGATGTCAGCGTCGAGCATGCCGGTAGCGTCGGCCTTGAGCGTGTTCACGCGCTCGTTCAGGCTGGTGATCGCGCGCGACTTCTCGCGCGCCAGGCCGGTCTGCATACTGCCGCTGACGGTTGATCCGTAAAGCCCGCGGTCGATCAGCGACTGCTCGATGTTCTCGCCTGCGTTGCCGAACTCGACATCGATGTCGCCGCGGGTCGAAGTTCCGAACTCGTCCAGCAGACCGAGCACATCCGTCTTGCGCTGCTCAAGGTCGGAAATCACATCCTTGCCGGCGTTGAAGCTGTCCACCTGGTCCTGCGTGGCCATTTCGGCCCCGCGTTCGTCAAGGTTGGTGTAGCTGCGTTTGCGGGCATCTCGCACAAGCGTTCCGCCCGGCGGCGCTGACTTGCCCACGTCGCCGCGCTTGCTCGGGCCGAGCGACAGGTCGTCGGGGTTGACCTGCATCGGCGGACCTTCGTCGTCCTGCCAATAGTAGCGATTGGCGTCGCTTGCACTGGAATCCAGTAGGCCTAGGTCGCGTTCAGCCCGCCGCGTCACCGAACGCTGCGCGCGGTATCCACGGTCTAGGGCGGCTAGCGTTTCGTCGATCTGCTCCTGAGTGGACTGCTCGTAGTTTTGGCGCTGGCGCTTGTAGCCGCCCCAGTTCAGCAGCCCCAGGCCGATTTGTGCAGCGCGTCGCAGCTTGCCCATGATCAACTCCATTCCAGCGGCCACAGCATGCCGTAGCTGCCGGCTCGCACGGTCGCACTGCCGACGTTCTCGCGCTTGGCGCGGCCGATCAGCGTGCCTTCGTTACTGCCGTTGCGGAAGATACCGTAAACCTCGAACAGACGGCGACTTGTGCCGTTACTGTCGGTCGAAGCCGTGTCGTTATCGTAGGACGTTGAACCGGCCCGCGCGGCCGCCGTCGCGCTCGTCCAGTACAACTGCGTGTAGGTGATGCCATTGGAATTGCTCGGTCCGTTCACCGCCACGTCGATGCCGGTCGTCGTTGCGTTAGCGTCGCACGACAAATGGAACTTGAAAGCGTAGTTCGTGTTGGTCGCAACCAGCAGGCCAGTCCCGCTCATGTCAGCAAAGGCTGTAGTCAGCGACTGGTCGGTGTCCATGTAGGCGATTGCCGGGTAACGAAGCCCCTCGCGAAGCCGCTGCCAAATTTGCCGCCACTCGTCGAGCGTGTTGAAACCAGCCCGCAGGATCGAACGCATCACGCGCCCCGCAGTCTGCCGCCAGGCACTGAGCCGAGTTCCATTTCCTCGATGGCCGACTTCTCGCCATTGCCGCGGTCGAACAGGCCAACGCAAAATGCAGCGCCGCGCACTCGCGGGTGAATGCCGGTATTGAACCCGGCTGCCACGGTCGCCGTGAACTTGCCGGCCGTCTGCACGCTGTTGTACGTCGGAATTGATTCCTGCGGCGTGTTCCCGGCGTAGATCGTCAGCGATGCGTTCTCGGCCAGTTGCGGCAGCGATGCGCTGATCTCGGCTAGGATCGAATCGCCGCCGATGCTCGACGCGCCGCGAATCGGTCCAAAAATCAGTTGCCAATTAAACGCATCGGCCACATCCAGTCGCCGCTGGCGCGAGAAAAACCGCACCAGCCCGTTCTGCCCGCCCATCAGCACAACCGTCTTCGGCAGGACCGTGCCGCGCGACTGCGAGATGATGTACGGCTCGTAGTTGTGCGACAGCGTGAACGGCCAGAACGCCTCGGTGCCGGGGTCGAAACGCCAGTGGTAGGTCTTCTTGGTCGAGGCGAACGCGGACACAAACAGCAGGACGCAGTTGCGCTCCACATCGTAGGCCATCATAATTTTGAAGTCGTCCGCGTTCATGTTTGTCAGCTCGGTCGGGATGGCGCGCTTCGACACCGGCTCGACCAACCCGTTCGGCATCATGCGGAACATGCCGCCGCGACCGACGAAGTACAGCGCGCCGAACGGATCAATGCACCACGCCTGCGCACTGACAATCCCGGCCGCCAGCGAAACCGGCAGGATGTCGCCACCAAATCCGGGGTCGCCGCGCATGGCGTAGATTTCGTCGGCGGTCGCGATCAGCATGGAGTCGTCGCGAAACGGAATCAGGGCCGTGATGCTTTTCGGCAGCTTGCCGGTATCGCCGACCGTGCCCGAGAAGGCGCGCCCGCTGTCGCCCTCGTTCGCGCCGTAGTTCCAGTCGAACGGATCGCCACGGCGCGTCATGTACCATTGGTGCGACGGATTGCCAGCCACCACCAGCCGGTCGCGGTACTCGCAGATCAGGTGACAGCCGACCGGCGGCGTACCTTTTGTGTTCGTGTCCACACGATTCGTGGCGCTGTACGGGAACTGCCAGTCACCCAAGGCCGACACCGAAGGCGTGAGGTACTTCATGCCGCGACGGATGCGAATGGAGGCCGAGATTCCAGCGCCGGATGCGCCGGGGTTCGCCGTAAACTCAGGCACCATCAGCAACGTCGTCCCACTCGGAACCGATGCAATGCTGTACGTGCCCAGGGGCAGGATGGTTGTGTCGCCGGACGAGTAGACCTCGACGACGAAGTTACCAGCCGAAGCGCCGGCCGTACTGCTGATGTTTTGGATGCGGAAGCTGTAGGGCGCGCCGCCACTGGTCGTAAACACCTCGACACTCGCGTCGTCTACCAACACGTCGCCGTGATCTGCGATCCACAGGTAGCCGGTTCGCTGGGCCGTGAACACGGGCCGATCGTCGATGATCGATCCGGTGAAGTCCAGCACATTATCGCCGCGGCGATCGGAGGTCGGAGCGATATGAACCGATCCACCGCACCCTACAATGTCGCGGTTTACTTGCACGCCTATAATGTCGGCCGTTCGCTGGTATCGCAGGTTCACGAAATCGACAATGGCCCGATCGCCGCTGGCAGTGGGCGTCATCGACCAACCTGAACGGACGCCGCCCGCAAGCGTGATTGCCGCGCTTTGGCCTATCGATACCGCCTCGGTTCCGTCGATCCAGACCGTCACGTCGGTCGTGCCCTGATTCCAGTAGACCTGAATGACGCGCGTATCGTGCCCGCTCAGCGAGCCGGACTGCGACGCCTTTTGCCCGGCCCCGCCGCCGCCGACCTTATCGACCGTAACCGCGTACGTGTCGTTGCCGCCCGACGTGGCCAGCGTCACCGCGACGATCACCGCCGAAGTCGTCGGGTCCGGCGTGGACGCCAGGTCGAAGTAAATGCGGTAAGTCGCCTGGTGCTCGCCAGCGTATGGAACGACCTGCATGGCGAACGAAAACCCGCTGGCGTGGCTGGGGTTCCAGTCGCTTTCGGTCTGTCGGAACACGCCAGCCGTGTTGTTGCTGGCCGCCCAGTCGGCGTAGAACCACTTGTTTTCGCCGTCGATCAGCGGACTGACCAGACCGCCGGTTGCGGTGTCGAAGCCGCCTTGTAACGCGGTCGCCCCTGCGCGCATCTCCCAGTACGCGGTCGATGTCGTCTCGCTGATCTCCAGCGGCGAAAGCATATTGATCGGCTGCGAACCGCTGCCGTACTGCGTCTGGTACAGCTTCGCGATGCCGTCCCGCGAACCGACAATGCGCCGCTGCGCCTGGCTGGAGTCCGGCCAGACGTTCATGCAGTAGGGCGTGCTGAATGGCGGTTGCCGCTGGAAAGCGGTAGACCGCACCAGCCCGCCCATCGGCGGTTCGATGCGGACACGGCTAAGCATCTACCGGCACTCAAGCGTGATCTGGATGTACATACCGAGCAGGTTCGTAACCGTCCCGCTCCAGTCCATCATCAGGCTGTCGCCCTTGCCGATCAGCAAATCCTTTTCGCTGGTCGTCAGCGAAGCATCGACGACGGACAACAGGCCGCCCGACGCCAGGATGTCGGTGGTGAGCAGATCGACGCCGCTGGCCGGCGCGACCAAGGTACCAGGTGACTTTTCGATCATCACCGTGCCGCTCGTGCTCGCACCAGCAAAATTGGACTTGATGCCAACGAGCTTGTAGTCGCGGTTGGCCGTCCAGAAGATGCTGTCGATGGCGTTGGTCGCCGCGATCGGGCCGACCGTGAAGCTGAACTCGCCCATTTCGTTGTGATAGTTCATCGTTAACTCCTAAAAACTGCCCGCCGTCCGGCGGTGCGTGTAATTGATCTCGCGACGGGTAAAGCCAGCCGTGGCCAGCAGCCCCGGATTCGCAGCAACCGCCGCAATGGATCGCTGGTGTAGATTGCGGGGCGTGTAAGCGACCTGCTGCGCGCCGGCGTTCGTGACGACCACGGAGCCGTCTGGCAGTTTCGTGTCGTACTTGTAGGTGTCGTTGTAGCGCGAGACGCAGGTCCAGGTGACGCCGGAATCGACGACGGTGCCGCCGACCGCCACCGGCCAATCGGTCGCAACGGTTCCGGTGTTCGTCGGCTCAGTCGCGCCAACAGCGCCAGTTGTGATCGCTGAAACGCGGTAGATGAATCCGTTCGGCTTCGTGGGCTTCCGATAATCGCCGACCGCCAGCGTCGCAGGTGTTGACCATGCGGTCGGGTTGACCATCGCGCAGCGTTCGGTCAGCAGCCCCGTCCACCACGTTCCAGTCACGGCCGAGTTCAGCACGCTCGAATAGACCTGCGTTGGCGCTGGCGACGGATTCAGCGAATCGCCTGTGGACAGGTCGATCGCAAGCGAGGCTGGTGTGTGCGACTGGTTGGCGAAAAACCGCTCGGCATAGCCCTTGCCGGTTCCGGAATCGAACATCGTGATGAACTTGTTGATGTCGGTTTCATCCGCGCCGCTCGTCTGGATGCACGTCTCTACGAGCGTGCTCGTCCATGTCGTGCTGGATGTAAAGCTGACATAGCCGATGACGTTATAGAATTTTAGCATTCGCGCCGACATGGCCGCGCCGCTGGAATCTAGTGCACCAAGGCTTTGCGAGGTTCCGTAGCTGTTCTGGCGTTCCTCCCACTCGCTACCGTCGTCCTGATCTTGGTTCCAGCCGGGGTATGTAAGCTGCGTGTGTGACGCTGCGCCAGCGGTCGGAAGCGTGATGTAATCGACACCATCGACTTCAACGACCGCGTAACCGTGGTCGTGACCCTTGATGATCGCCTCCACGCCATACGCGCGTGCCAGCAGGTGCAGCCGCTGTTCGTGCGTTCCCTCGCTGACCCCCAAGGCTGCGAAGATGCTTTGGTTGTTGATCTCAACGCCGCTGGTGCGAGAGTAATAGCCGGTCTTGCTGGTCTGCCCGATGCTGACGCCGCCGGGCAGCGCGTGCGTGAAAATCAACTTGTTCGCGGAGGCATTCGCCGCCAGCGTTGATTGAATCCAGGCCAGTTGCGTCGCACCGAAGCGGAACTGGTCCGGGTAGTCGCGATAGGTGGAGTCGTCGCCGCCCACATCGCTGTAGCGGCAGTAATCCAGCATCATAAACAGCGTGTTGCCCCAGGTGAAGGCGTACCAGTTCTGGAGCGGTGTGCTGGTATCGTGGATCAAGGCCGGAATGCCGGTGCCGACCCATTCAGCCGACGTGTTGCCAGCCTCGCCGCCCTCGCTGTAGGTCGTGTTGTCGGGGTTGCAGATGCAGCGGATGCGCGTGTTGAACGCCTGCTTCTGCGTTGCAATCGTTCCGCCATTGGCGATCTGGTGGTAGCCGCACTCGCCCTCGTGATTGCCGAGCACGTAAAAGTTGCACTGCCGCTTGAGCATGCGCGCGTAAAAGCACAGTGCCGACCGCCAGGTCAGGAACTTCCACGTTGTTGTGTCGTTCGTGTTGACCGCGCCACCGGCAGCATCTCCGAACGCGTGGTCGCCCATCCAGATCAGGAAGTCGGGTGCGGTATCGCTGTAGATTTGGTGCGCGGTTCGGTACGCGGCGAAGCGGTTGCGATAGCCCTCCGTGCTGTTGGCCGCCATCGAGCTGCGTGCTAGCGCAATATCGCTGTTCCACGCCATGTCGCTCGGCGTAAGGCTGCCGCCGCCGGCAGTGATGTGGCAGTCGGAAAATGTCTTGAACGTGAAATCGCCGGTCGTGCGCCGCGTGGTGAACGTGCCGATTCCGGCCGGGAATGGGAACCAGTTGGTGTTGTCCACCGACCACTCGGCCAGCCAAAAGTATTTCGTCGCCGTGCTCAGTCCAGTCACGTCGATGCGGATCGCGGTCGCGGCCGTCGTCACCTGAGACGACGTGACCGGCGTTGCGCCGTCCACTCCAGCGACCGTCGTGGCCATCTTCACGCGCACGTAAACGCTGGCTGTTTGCAGCCATGCGGACGTGCAGAATTGGAAGCTAGCGCCGGTTGTCTTCGCGCGGCCCGGCCAAGGAGTCGCCCAACTCGTGAACAGGCTGGGAACGATTGCGCGCCAAGTGACAGTCCCGTCCGTCACTTCTCCGCGCTCATAAGCCGCACCTGACGGCTCGGCCCCCGCACTGGTCCCGGCGATGATGCATTCGTAGAGGAAGTCGTCGTACTGATACGGCGCGCCAGCGGTCGCAAACTTGCGAATCTGTCCCAGCGTGTATGCGGTGCTGTTCGCCCGCGCGGTTGCTGCATCTAATTCCGCGGCCTTGCCGGGCGGCGGGCGGTGCATGATGTATGGGTCGTGCTCCAGCTCGACGACTTCGTCATCGGTGAGACGCGCGTTCCAGATCACGAGCGAGCGAAGCTGCATGTCCGAGAAAACACCGGCGTTATTGACACCCAGAATCCACGACTTTGCGTCCTTTGTGCGGACGGGGCCAAGGTAGGTACTCGGGTTATTCCCGGACGAATTCGGAGCCGCACCATTGACACGGGCCGTGTAGCCGGTCCCCCAGCGGACAACGATGTGGTTGACGGCGTTGCGCGTCTGGCCCGTGAAATCCATTGTCCGCAGCACACCCGCGTTGTTGTCGCGAACCTGGACACGGATCGTGTCCGCGCCGCTGACCCAGAAGACGCACAGGACGTTATGCCCAATGTCGGCCGTGGCGACGACATCGCCGCTGCTGATGAGCATGCGCTGTGCTGCGCTACTCCCAGCGTCGGAAACGACGATAGAAATCGTGCCTTCCTGGTAGAGCACGTCGCCCGTGGCCGTCCCAAAGGTGGCGCTATCGCCGGTCGCAAAGTCGTAATACAGAGGCGAAGCGCTCCACGAACCTGTGCCTCCGGCAATGGTTGCGTTTCCGAGCGAAGCGCGCGCGAACGCCTGATTGGTCAGCGTCGTGCCACTGCCCTCGTCCACCGCAAAGGCTGCAACGACCCGATCGGCCTGTGGGCCTTTCGAGTTCAACTGCGTCTCGCCTGCGGTGGTCCCGGCGATCGGCATTTAGAAGTTCCCGCGGTGGTGTGGGGACCGCTCGATTGCAAATACCGGACTGCCCGCGATGGCCTCGTGCGTGAGCAGCTTCAACCCAGGGCCGAAATACGCGAACGCGCCGGATTGCAGTGGAAATTTATTCGTGGCGGCGGCCATAGAAGCCGTCACCGCAACAGTGTCTGGCGTCTCAGAGACCGTGAAGATGATCGTCGCCGTAGACGAAGCGTTGGAAGTATCAACGCCGACGTGAATGCAGCGGTACGCGTATTGTTCCTCAACCTGCACCGTGCGATCCGCGCCGTTCGTGGACTCGACGATCGCGATGTGCTTTCCGGTCATATCAACGTCTGCCATTAGTACTGCACTCCATTCACGGTGACGTAGTGGATGTCGCTGTCGCGAACACGACCATCGGAGGCGTCGCCGTTGTAGCCAAAGTCGTCGGTCGCGTAGAGCGTGCGGTCGTATTCAATGCTGGACGCAAGCTGCGTCAGGAACTCGCCGTAGTGCGGTCCGTAGCCGCCGTTCAGCATCAGCTCGGCCGCAGCCAAGCAGGCTTCAAGGATCGTCGATGCGTGTGCCGCGCCGCCTAGCGCGAACGCGACGCCTGAGGAAATATTGTCCGGCAGGATTTGGTAGCGATACTTGAGCGTGTATACGGCGTCCGGGATCGGATCTACCAGCAGTTCCCAGCGCTGCCCAACCGATGCCGTGATGGTGCTCTGCAATCGCGGACGGAGCGCGACAGCGGTAGGCCGTCCGGCGTCGGTCGAGCGTTGCTGCCGCTCGTAAATCTGGTGCTCGCCGATGATCGGCAGCGGGCCGTGCTGCGTTTCCTCGCCGCTGAACACCGGCTTGCCGATCAGGCCGCCGAACCCGTCCGGCAACTGGTAGCTGCCGTCCGAAGTCATCGACCACTGGATGTTGTCGCCTTCGGCGTTCGGATCTGGCGTGACCGTCAGCGTGGTCGCGCCGACGGCCGTGATCGTGTAGTCGGTCGATCCGAGATGGATCGCCTTTGTGAGCATCGAGGCGTAAAACGTCGTGCCCGTGTCGGCCGTCACCGTATCGGCTGACGTATCCACGAGCCGCGACGCCGATGCCGCGAACGCGGGCCAGACCGCGATCGTCGTAACCGGGCGCAGGAACCGCCACTGGTGGTTCGATGCGCCCGGTATTGGCGGGTGCTTGTAGAACAAGCGCAAGCCGCGTTTGACGATCTGGTCGATGTTGCTGGACTGGGTGGACGACCAGCTCCCCGCCGTTCGACCGGCTCCGATTTCGTAGCCGATCTCCTGTCGTAGCTCGGTGTACGCTATGGCTAAAGTTGACTCTGCCATTACGACTCACCTGGGTCGCCAACCCCTACGCCACCACCTGCGGCGGCGCTGTTCCGAAGTCACAGCAACTGCACGCAGCGAATCCAGTCGCAGCGCAGCGTCTTGGCCGCGCCCGAACCGGACTTCGCCGCAATCACGGGACTGAGCAGGACGCCGCTGGGGAAGTTGGTCGTGCCCGCGTCGGAAACATCGATCGTCGTCACCGCCACGCCGTTGACGTAATACGTCAGCGTGTCAGCGATCGGATCGAAGACGAAGCCGAGCTTGACCCAGGTATCCGCAACGGCTGTGTGCTTGTCGGATGCGGCGATCACAACCGTGCCAGACGCCTTGCCGTGGATGCCGTCGAAGACGACAGTTGAGGCAGCCGCGGGTGCGTTCCAGCCGATGAACGCCGCAGTCGTGACCACAGCGCCGGTGTCGTCCACATGCACGCCGTTGTCGGCCGTAGCGCCAGGCGCGCCGAGTCCGACGAACACCGCGTGCTCGACCAGTGCCGCGACCTGGATGCGCGCCTCAAACCACAGCTTGCCTGCGGTCGCCGTGGTGATCTGGAACGCGCCGCCGGTGTCGCCGCCCGCCTGCAAGACGGGCGCGTCGTTGTCGGTCGTGTCCGTCACCAGTGCAATCACGCCACCGGCCAGGGCGACCTGCGTGATCGTGTTGCCGGTGTCGATGTAGGACGAGTAAAGCTGCGTTGCCTGGTCGGTGTTGTGCGCGCCGAAGTTCACGAAGTCGTCCCAGAACTTGATGCCGCAGCGCGGCCCAAGCTCAAGCTCCGAGTCCGACGGGCAGTCCGCCCAGATGTTGGCCGACGGATTTCGATCCGTGTTGGCCGTCATGTTGTACTTGTGTCGAATGAAATCCATGTGCGTCGCTCCTTACGTGGTGGTGTCCGTCTTGGACTTGGTGGACAGAACCGCGTTTGCGCGACGGTTCACGCACACTTCGTTCCAGCTCATGTCGATCCACACTTCCCAGACGTTGTGCTGCTTGGCGGCCTTCGCAGGCTCGGACTCGCGCAGGTAGTCGCCACTCAGGCAGAATGGGAAGAACGTCTCGGAGTTGATCATGTAGACGGGGTTGCCGGTGTCGGCGTCGAGCTTTGGCACCCAGACGATGGCGCTGCCCTTGAACGTGGTCATGCCGTCCATCGAAGCGATGTTCGAGCCGAGGTTTTCGTTTTGGTTCTCGGCAGCCAGCTCGATCGCGTTCAGCACGTCCTCGTTCGTGTACAGGCGGTAGGTCGCGCCCACGCCGCTGCGGAATTGCTCCACGCCGATCGGCGACTGGAAGCCGATCTTGCGGTGCGCCGTGCGCATCTTGGCGATCAGGTCCGACTTGCCGACGGACGTATAGCGCCCAGCCCAATTGGCCCAGCGCGTGTACGTTGCCGAGTCCAGGCCGCCAGCGCCGGCCGTAAAACCTTCCGGGTTGGTGCCGGTGAAGCCCGGCGTGGTCGTGCCGGTAGGCCACTTCACGATCCAGGTCGGCACGCCGTAGACGTTGAGTTCGTCGGCCGACGTGGTGGGCTTCGACCAGTGCTGCGTTTCCAGCAGTTCGGCCAGCGCGATGAGCGCGTCCGCACGCCGGATGGTCAGCAGGTCGGTCAGCTTGCCTTCGCCCGCGTTTTCGAGGATTTCGCGGCGCTCGTAGGCGTACGGCACTTTCGTGCGCCGCCACGGAACGCTGATTTCCTTGAGCACGTCCGTCACGTCCACGTCGTCGGTGTCGTACAGGCCGGTCATCACCGCCTGGTTCGAGTGATCGACCATGACGCGCGTCTTGAAGCCGCCTGCGCCGCCGGTGAACACCACCTTGTCTTCGCGCAGGATGGTGTTGAAAAACACATAGTTTTGAATGCGACTGGCGATCTGCGTGAAGTTGGGTTTGTCCAACTCCTGCAACGTAGACACCACCAAGTCGTTGATTTCGGTGTCGAGCAGTGTGGGCATGGGTCAGTTTCCTATATGACTGCCGGCCGCGCATGCCCGTTGTTGTTGACGCGAATGCCGTACTTTTCGGCCTTTTCGCGCGCGACTTTGCGGGCACGTTCGATCGGATCAAGCAAATTCGGCTCGCGGGCAGTCGGCCGGGCAATGAAACGATCCCGCGCATCGCGCGCGTCGTTTTCGGCCGTCTGGGCCGCGATCTCCGAAACCTGTTCAGGGAATGCGCGGGCGATGGCTTTCCGGATGATCGAGCGCGACGTTGCGGCTTCGCCTTTGCGGCGGGATTCGTCGCGCATCCGGTTCCATTCCTCGAACAACGAGTCCTGCGCCTTCTCGTTGCCCGGTGCCGCCAGGAAGTCTTGCCATTCCTGCGGCAGCTTGTCCACGGCGTTCTCGAAACTCTCCCGCTTGAGAGCCATGATTTCGCCGTTGACTATTGCAGCGTATTGCTTGACCTCGCCGCCCCAGGCCTGCTGCCGGGTGTCGAAGCCGTTCATGTGCTCGGTGAAATGCTTGTTCAGGCCGCTGAGCGAAGTCTTGATCGACTCATCTACGGCTTCGTCCAGGCTGACCGCGTACTCCGGTATGGCCGGGTGATCATACTGGCGTGGACCGCGTTGCGTCGGCTGCGCCTCAGGCTCGGGCGTCTGCTTACCGCGCGCCTCGACGATCTCGACCACGCTTTTGAGCGCGGCGGCCGGCAGCGACTTGGCCTGCTTGTAAGGGATGTTCATGCGTACGGCGCGCTCGATCAGTTCGTCGTCGGACTCGTCAGCGACCGGCTCAGCCTTGGTCTTAGCGGGTTCTTCCACTCGCTGCGGCGGGCGCGGCAGCCCATCGACAGTCTTTGACGGCTCAGCCGGCTTCGGCTCGGGCCGCTGCTCGCCGGGGTCTTTGATGTCCCACAGCTTCTTCGGCTCAGGCGCGGTCTTGGTAAGGTCGGCGGGTTGCTTGTCCTCGAACGCCTGTGGAATCTTCCGCGTCGCGTTCGGGTTCTGCGGCGGATCGACGACGGGGCGCTCTACCGATTTGGCGGGCTTGGCCGGCGACTTGGCCGGTGCCTTGGCGGCGGGCTTGGTTTCGGGCGTGTTCTGCTGCGGTTGAGCTGGATCGCTCATCGTTTACCCTTGAAACGAAACGGACCGCGCGAACGCGGCCCGTCGTAAGGGCAACGATCTACGACTGATCTAGCGGGGAGCTTATTTCCGCTTTCAGCCTTCGCAGGCCACGCACGCGCGGCCCGCTTCTGGTTATAACTTTACGGCGCACGCAGCGCCGCGTCTACACCTTCTTG
>FKKE01010721.1_pt1 | contig 12834 bp, 23 predicted proteins | sample 1106331 | NCBI WGS metagenome assembly FKKE01 (sample SAMEA3931202, study PRJEB13176) | freshwater metagenome | biome: Drinking water system; feature: drinking water; material: freshwater | place: China | collected 2013-02-06 | reverse complement strand
CGCCGCCGCCGCCTACGCCGACGCCGCCGACGCCGACGCCGCCGACGAAATGCTCTCTCGGTTTGCGGAAGCCATCGTGCAAATCTTGGTTGATCTCAGATCACCCGGCGCACAGTGGCTGTCACTTACGGAGACACCATGAACCTTGGTGAGATAGCGATAGCCTTTCTTGCTCTGTTTGTTGTCTGTGCCTGTCTTATGGAGTTGGGCATGTGGCTGTGGGATAGGAGGGGGAAATGAGCGATACGCCAATGACGGATGCGATTACACAAGACGCGACGCTTAACGGCGATCAGGAAGCGTTGTCACTCGCCGCTCTCGCCCGCCGCCTAGAGCGCGACAGGGCCGATCTGCTGAAGGCGCTGGTAAAGATAGGAAACACGGCGAACGCATCAATTCCAACAGCAAAAAAGCTGGCCCGAATTTCAGATCAGGCCCGCGCCGCAATACGCAAGGCAGGGGGTGAGGGATGAGCACGCAGGCCGAAGCCACGAGGGGCGTTGTGTTTTGGATTGTCGTCCTGTTGCTAGTGCTGTTCTGTGCTGGCGACCCTGACCTGCTGGACGCCATTATTACGCGGGTGCTTTGGTGCGGATAGTGTTCATCAGCGATACCCACGGCATGCACAACCGCATGACGCACGCTCTGCCGGCCGGCGACGTGCTGGTCCATTGTGGCGATATGTCCGCGCACGGTCGCCACGAGGAGTTACGGGACGTAGCCCACTGGCTCGGGAAGCAGAACTTCAAGCACAAGATCGCGATCGCCGGAAACCACGATGCCGCGCTTGAAGGCGCGTTCTATTTCAATTCCCTGTACGGCCGGGCGGAGCTTTGCCACTCTTCGGACCTGCGGACGCGCACCGAGGAGCTGTTCCAGTACGCGGGGGTGAACTATCTCTGTGACCGGAGCATCGAGCTGGACGGCGTCAAGTTCTACGGCGCCCCGTGGACGCCGAACTTCTGCAACTGGCACTTCATGCCGCCGCGCAACAGCGAAGAGCTGAAGGCCAAATGGGACGCGATCCCCGACGATGTACAGGTGCTCGTCACGCACGGGCCGCCGCACGGGATTCTCGACGCGTACGTGGAGCCGGACTACATCGCGGCTGCCGATCAGGTGCACGTTGGCTGTGAGCTGTTGGCGGAACGAATCGCGTCACTGGGGAAACTTCAGGTGCATGCGTTCGGGCACATCCACGAGGGATACGGCACGTACCCGATGTTCAACAACGGGAGCACGGGCTGGTTCGTGAACGCTGCGATCTGCACCCGAGAGTACAAGCCTACCAATCGGCCGATCGAGGTGGTCTTATGATGGACGACAATGACAGGTTAGTACCATGAAAATCGTCTTTGATATCGATGGCGTGCTCGCTGATCCGAGCCACCGCCTGCACTACATTCAGCAGGAGCCGAAGAACTGGGAGATGTTCTTCGCCGAGTGCATCAGAGACGCCCCGATCAAGGCCGGAGTCGAGCTGTTCTATACCGTGGAACGGGGCAGTCGGTACATCGGAATGGAGCGCTACAACGACATCTCGCTTTGGACCGGGCGTCCAGAGCGGGTCCGCGTGCACACGAAAGGCTGGCTTGCCGTGAACATGTACAGAGCGGATTCTATGCCTCTCATCATGCGGGCCGACGACGACCATCGTCCGGACCACGAGGTCAAGGCCGACTTCATCAAGAAGCACGGCAAGCCGGACCTCGTGTTCGAGGACCGAAAGTCTGTCGTGGATATGTACCGCAGTCATGGTATACTCGTGGCGCACATGGCCGAAGGAAATTTTTGATGCGCGACGATTTTCAGGGCTTCTGACCGTGAAGTACAGCGAGCGCAACGACTGCTGGCCTTCCATACCACCGCGTCTGGTCCGCACCCTCGCGGACGGGGTCATGGTGTCTCCGTCTCCCGCGGTACGGCACGAACCGGTGACCCCGCGGGAGATTGATTTCTCTGCGGCGCCGCTCTCAAACCCGCTCAATCTCGCCCGGGTACGGGGAGAACTTGCTCGGCAGTTGAGGGAAAGATGACTCCCGAACGCCCGCCTCCCTCGATGTATCTGTCGCTGTTGGGGGCGTTGGTGCTCTTCGGTTTGTCTGTGATCTCTGTGTGGAATCGAGAGCCCGAGCCCGTAGAGGCGAAAGTCTCTTCTCTGGTCTATCTTACCCAGTGCAACAATTTGGTGGGGGCGGTGTTCCTGATGGACGACGGGACCACCGGCGGTGTAGCCGGGATCAGCGCTGAGGTGGTGACGCGCGTCATCAACGACATGGCGCCGCACGTTCCGCCGGAAAACAGGGACTGGCTGGAATTGACGCCCCCGAAGCCGTTCGGTTGTCCCGACGGTACGATTTGACCCCCGAGCCGGGCGGGCCGCTACGCGGAGACCCCGGACAGGCGTTGGACGTGAGTGGCCTGTAGCGAAACTAACCGCGTCCGTCGTTGGCCGTGTCAACGTGTCGAGCGCAAGCTCCACTACCTCCTCACGGCGCGAACGGCAGGGGCCCGACCGGACATCAATCCGGCCGGGCTTCTTGATTTAGAGCTTGCGGCAGACCGCCGGGGGGTGATAGACGCCGCGCTCGTAGTTCGGTCCTTGGCTGTTGTAGTCCGTTTCGTCGTACAGATAGCATCCGACGAACCGGAATTTCTTGCGCGCATCCCGGCAGGCGGAGATGAAAGCCTTCCTTGTGGCCGAGTACGTTTCCCCGGTATCGATGAGGTCGTCCACGAACAGGTAGCGGCCGCCGACGAACCCCTCCATGGCGTTTGACGAGTGTGCGGTCTCGGTCTTTTTCCTGACGATCGCCAGTTTCTTACCGGTCCGTAACGCGAGCATGCTGCCGAACAGTAGCCCGCTTATGCCTCGAACGACGATGACATCGTACTTGACGTTCTCCAGCGCCTTGACTGCCTTTTGCACGACAGTCCGCGGGGCCTTGAGGGGAGGGCGAAGGTACGACGCTGCATAAAACGAGTGCTTGAAGCGCGACACGTTGGTCTCCTCGAAAATCCCCGGCGAGGTTACCCCGCCGGGGTGTGGTGGGTCAAGCGGCGAGGGCCAGAGCCTCGGACATCGCCCGGTTCTTCAGCGTCTTGCCGGCGCCGTACCACGCGGATACGAGCCGCCCGTTTCCGCTCTTTCGTTCCGGGGCCTCGTGGTCCACGAAGCGCGTGACAGCGTTCAGCAGACCGAACGCGGTGCCCTTCGCGCTGGCGAGCTGGGCTCCCGGACCCGAGCGGTAGAGCGCGATGAGCCGGTCGATCTTCGCCGCGGACTGCTTGGTCATGTGGCCCTTCTGGTCTTCCTTGCCGACCAGTCCGACGAAGTACCGGAGCATCGCGTCGTCGTTTACGCCGGTCTGCGCGAGCAACTGGGCGCGGGCCTCGTACTCGTTGGCGGCACGGATCAGGTTCTCGGTCTGCGCCTGTGCTTGCGCCGGCTTGAACGTGCTCATGTGGCCGATCGAGAAGCCCGAGACGATCGACTTGACCTTGTCGCCCTCGCGCTGCTCGTAGGCCATGTTGAGCGTGTTCCAGCAGACCACACGGACCCCGGTGAACGTGCCGATCGTCGCGGTCTCGCCGTCGTAGCTCGTGGTGAGCAGGAAGTACGGGCGGGTCACATCGCCGCCGGGCAGCTTGATCTCGTGATCGAGCCGGGCCAGACCCCAGACGCGACGGCTGTCGAGCAGCGTGCCCGCGGTCTCCAGCGTCATGCTCCCGGCCTCGACGAACTTCCGGTAGAAGTCGATGATCTCGGCGGGCTGCACGATCTTGTACTTGTCGGACACCACGCCAAGAGGCGTGCCCGTGTCTTTACGGAAGGTAACGAAGCGGTCGGCGAACACCTGTGTGCCGCCTTCAAGACCGTCCGGAGCGTAGCGCACCGGCGCCTTGGCGACGATGAAGTTCAGCCCGGCCTCACGCTTCCACGTCTCGATATCCGCGCCTTCCGACAGGTCGGCGCCCTTGCCGTGCCACGGCCGGCTTCCAGAATACGCCATGCGGATAATTTCGTCTGTCATGTTATGCTCCTAGTGTCCGAAATGGACAGCCCAATTTTATAGGGTGGGGGGTTAAATGTCAAGCCCGAAATATGGAGAAGTCCGAGAGGACGGGTTTCGATACCGAAGGAAGGGGGCGTGGCTTTCTCCGAAAGCATGGCGCAACATGCAGAACCGGGCTAACGCGAGGCAAAAAGCCCGCCGTCAACAGGACCCAGCCTTTGCGCGCCGATTAGCAGAGGCTGAAAAGAAGCGTCGTCGCCGCCAAGCGGAAGAGAATCCGGTCTCATTTATGCTGAAAGAAAGCCGCCGATCAGCGGCCAGACGGGGGGTTCCGTTCGATCTCTTGGAAACAGACATTGTCCTCCCCGAGCGGTGCCCGGTGTTCGGGATTCCGCTCTCTGTTTGCTCTGCGGGAACTGGGGACGGTTCAGCAACCGTGGACCGGATAGATAATCGCCTTGGATATGTTCGGGGAAACGTAGTTGTGGTTTCTCATCGAGCTAATCGGCTGAAGTCTAATGCTACTCTCGGTGAGATGCGGGCACTGGTCGAGTTCTATTCGAGGTTCGAATAAAAAGAGGCCGCCACAAGGGCGGCCAAAGTCCGCGTGGTGCCGCGGGAGGTTAGGCGGGGCTCAGGCCGAGCGGCGGAACGTCCGCCGAGAAGGCGCTGTGGTCGCCGTTGAGCCGCTGCTCGGGCCCGGGGCTGTCGGGGTGCCATGCCGGAAGGAACTCGGCCGGCCAGTAGTCATCGTCGCGCAGCTCGGCCGCGGTGCGATCGTTGGCAACCTGCTGGAGCAGGTCCTGCGAGAGCTTGAACTGGAGGCCGGGCTTGGCCTGCACTCTCGTGTAGAGCGGCACGCCGTCTCTGGAAATGACTTTCGCGATCTGCATGGTGGTCTCCTCGATTGTCAGTAAAGCGCGATCGCCATCATTGTATCGCAGGACGGCGCCGCGCGTCAACCGTGGTATGGTGAGGCATGCGTGCTGTTGTGCTCATCGCTGTGCTGTTAGCGGGCTGCTCTACGCTGCCGCCGGAGTGCAAAACAGACTACGCGCACACGCTTTCCCACTGCCCGAGGCCGTTGCCGAGACCGCCGAAGAACGAGGCGGAATGCAAGCAGGCCGGCGGAGTGACGGTCATCAAGGACGGCCGGTTCGTAGATTGCGTATCGCCGGAAGCCCTTCGGCACTTCATGCAGGGCCGTCCGTGACTCAGTGCGGGAAGATCGCCGACACCAGAGCGTGCATGAGCGGGTCGAGCACGTAAGCCACGAACCCAGCAAAGATGAACAGCACGGCGAACACGATCGCGAGCCATACGGTAGCGACGAGCGCGAAGCCGGCGCCGATCAGCAGGCGCCCGAAGAGGTTGGGGTCCGGTCGAAACTTCATGGCATAGCTCCTTCTGCTGGGGCGGGGAAAGCGTACAGCAACCCGGAGTTGCGGTCCGCGATGTAGTGCAGCTCGATCTTCTGGCCCGGCCAGATGGCCCGGCCGTCGCAGCGAAGCGTGTCGGGGCGGGCGTCGAACGGCGCGCACAGATCGGGCGGTGCGTACTGCGGATTCGTGGCGCTGAACCGGAACTGCCACGGGCGCAGGTGCTCGATGTCGGTGACGCCGGGACCGTGCCGGACGACCCAGAATCCGTTCTCGTAGCGCTCAACCACAGCGGAAATGGGGGTTTTCATGGGCGGTGTTTCTCCTGAAAAGTGATAGAGTTAGCTCTGGTTGGACAGAGCGCGGTTGATGGCGGCGATGCTGGTCTGCGGATAGCCCGCGTAGCGACGCGATTCGCCAGTCACCAGCTCGGGGCCGGACAGCGGGACGGCCGACACGTAGTGGCCTTCCCACCAGTTTGCGGGGGCGTCGGCGGACACCACGCGGAACTCGTAGCGGGACGGGCTCCACTCGGTGTCGCCGGGGACTTCGACGCGCCAAACACGACAGGCGATCATGTCGGTCTCCTCTTGGGTTGTCGGTCAGGCGACCGCGTTGATGAAGGCTTGGCGTGCGTCATAGGCGGTGTCCTGCTCGGTGGCGTCTCCGGCCACGGCCTGAAGAACGCGATCGAGCGTGAAGCGGCGGGCCTCGAACGCGTCGAGAATCCGCTCAGCTCGCCGGAGCTGGGACAGGAACGGTGAGCTGCGGTCGCCGCTGCGGGCCATGAAGTCCGCGATGGCGAGCCGCACGGCGTTGGCGGGCGTCTCCCCAGCACCGCCCAGTTGATAGAACAGCTCGAACTCGTTCAGCGGGGCGCCGGACGCAGGCTTGGTAAGCGGCCCGGACGGATGGTCGGTGCGAAGTTTGCTGTGCATGTCGGTCTCCTCGGTCTTCGGGACGTGCTGGCGGCAGAACAGGCCCTCGGGCCCGTGGCCGGGCTTGCGCGAACACTGGCGGCCGTGATCCCACATGTCGGTCCAGATGGATTGCGCGCACCGCTGGGGGTCGTACGCGCGACCTTTCGGGTCGCCGGCCCACGCAGCGTATCGGTGTTGCTGGAACTCGGAACGGGTCTTCATCGTGGTCTCCTCGGTGCAACTGCACCCCACGGGCCCCTCGGGTGAAGGGCCCGCAGGCTGCGGTCAGCCACCCATCGCCTTGTGCAGGAGGTGGCTCTCGATGATCGGCCCGCAGTACGAGCAGGCGCGGTCATCCGGATGCGGCCCCTTGCACCAGTCGGCCGCGGAGATCATCTCCTCGGGACACCAGTTCGGCCGGGCATTGAGTTGGCGCTGACGGGCGCGCGCACGATCGCGGGCGTCGAGCGGCTTGCGAAGCGCCTGTTCGGCGAGGTCTAGCTCGTTTTCGTCCCAGTGCTGGCGATGGGCGACGACCTCGCGGATCAGCCAGTTGAGCGTGAAGCGCTCGGGGGCGAAGCGCAGCGGGGACACCGGGTCGGCGGTCGGTTCGCTGCCCTTGAAGCGCAGGTTGAACCGTTTGGCGATCTCGTCGCCGCGGTGTTCGAGTGGGCCTTTGCCGGCCGGTTCGGCGACCTGAGTGAAGATCAGCCCGCCGGGAAGGTTGGGGGCCTCGAAGATCAGTTTGCGGTTCATGGGGTTCTCCTCAGATGAACACGAAGACGGTGGAGGGGATGTTGTGCTTGGTCGCCAGACGCTTGATCGGGGTCAGGGCCTTGCGGTACTCGGCGACGGTCGGCTCGGCCCGCTTCTGGATCAGCTCCTGAAGCTGGCGGGCAGCGCGGCACGGATTCGGCCACGAGTGCCAGCCGTCGCTGTTGTTGTCGGTCCACTCGGCGAGGTTGCTGAGGGTCCGCACGGCGGCGCTGAGCACGGGATAGTCCGGGTTGTCGCCGTAGCGGCGAACCGCGTCGTAGATTTCGGATGCGTTCATGAACAGCATGTCGGTCTCCTCTCGTCCCACGGTGGGACTGTGAGCAGATTTTACACCCCCTCCCCCTAATTGTCAACTCGTGTTCTGCCCGGTACATCGAACGCCCGAGGATTGGACCGCTGTCCAGCGATTAGACAGGTGTCTAACGGCTAGACGGGTGTCCAGCCATCCCGATGCACGAGAGAGGGTGCGGGCGAGGTCGGAAATCGCGCGATTCGCTCCAGACTGCCGCGCTCCCTGTCGCTCGCAGCCGCCCTGCCACGATCTCCGCGCCCCCGTGCTGCGAACCGCAGGGCGGCGTTCGGCCGCCAGACGGGCTATAAAGAGCTGCCGCTAAAGCGCGCACCGACAACAAAGGCACTTTCGCCGGGGTCCGCCCCGGCCATTCTTCGGAGACGAACATGGCCCAGTTTCCTTCGCACCGCATCTCGCAGTCGGATAATATCCGTACCGGCAACGCCGTTTCGGCTGATCGCACCGTTAAGGGCGCGCCGCTGAACGATGACACCGCACAGGCTGTGCTGGTCGTCGATCTCGGCACTCCAGTGGTCGCCGACCCGGACGGTCTCGTCACCGGCTATTCGGGCGCCGCAGGCACGATCCCAATGGACGGCGCGCTCGCCGCGACCGTCGATGCGAACGGCAACGTCGTGCTCGATGTGCCGCGCTGCCTCGTCGTGGATTCTGGCGGTGTAGACACGGCCGTCATCACGATCACCGGCAAGGATGTGTACGGCGTCACGATCGTCGAGAACATCACGCTGAACGGCACGACCGCGGTCAACGGCGTCAAGGCGTTCAAGAAGATCACCAGCATTGTCGCCGGCGCGACGGTTTCCAACGGCGCGTTCATCGGCACGACCGGCACGCTCGGTCTGCCCTACGCTCCGGTGATCGGCGGCTTCCTCGGCGGCATCCTGAACGAGAACACCGCGGACGCAGGCACGTACGTTGCTCCATCGCGAGTCACGGCCACGGCCACCACGACCGACGTGCGCGGCACCTACCTGCCGGCCGGCGCGCTCGATGGCACGAACCGCTACAAGGTCCGTATGGCCGTGAAAAACGGCCCGAACGACACCGACCTGTTCGGCGTCACGCAGTACGGAGGGTAAGCCATGGCTGTACTGGGATTCATTCTACTCGCGGCCGTCATTGCCATCATCGTGATCGCGGTGCGCAGGGACAACAAACCGCCGTCCGGCGGCTCAGGTTCTGGCGGCTCGCAGCCCAGCGATCCGACTCCACGGCGCCCGGACTGATGCCGTGCGCTACGGCTTCAAAGCGAAGGCCGGGCTGTGAACGGGCTGCGCGACGAGCTTCGCTGCACTTACGGCGGGGTTCCCGACCAGCTCCTCGAAGATATGCCGCCTGCTGTTGCGGCGAACATTCGCCGGCAGATTGAGTCCGCGCAGGCCACAGTCCCCCGCGATACTCGCGCTCCTCTCGTGATCGCCAAGGCCGACGCTGATCTTGCCGAGCAGGAAGAAGACCTCGGCGAAACGGACGACTACTTCGACGGGGTGTGACCCATGCGCGTCGTCCTGACCCTGCTCTTCGCTTTGGCGGCGATCGTCATGCTCACATGGGGGTTCGCCGGGATCAGCGAAAGGCGATGCGACCAAGCGGAAGAGTACGTAGCGGCCTTCACGCACTGCGCGATCAGCCCGATGGACCGGGGGATCGCCTGCATGCTGACCGTGGACGATGTGCTGGAGATTCGCGAGGCCAGCCGGACCCTGACAGCCTGCGGCCGGCCGATCGAGCCGTAATCGCCGGGCGGTGTTGTCCGCCCCTCCCCTGTACACTTTTCGGGTGTGTCCATGTTGCGTGGACAGCCGCAGATAACGAGAAGTCTTAGCCCGTGAGCGCAGCGGCAGCGCGAGAGGGCGGAGAAGAACGATGAGAGTAAAGACCCGAACCCTCGCCGCTTTGACGGCCGACGATAACGGCATCGCCCTTGCCCAGAACACAACGGCCGGCACGCCTCTCACTCTGGAGGCCGGCGCGGCCAGCCTGTCGCCTCCCCGCCAGTTGAGCTTCGATGCTGCCGCGGATATCAGCGGCATCATCTTCACCGTCGTCGGCAAGGATCGCGCCGGCAACACGATCACGGAGACCGTGACGGGCGTCACCACGACCCCGGTATCGACCGTCGGCATCTACGCGAGCGTGACCAGCATCACCCCGGACACCACGGACGGCGTCAACTCTGTGTTCGTCGGCTGGACCGACGAGGTGATCTCGGCGCCGATCATGCTCGACCACTTCCGCAATCCGTTCAACGTGGGCGTCACGGTGGACGTGACCGGCACCGTGTCCTACACGGTCGAGCATACCCAGTCCGATCTCCAGAACGCCGAAGGCCAGAGCGCCAGCATCTACGAGGGGCTGGGGTTCTGGCTGCCGCACGCCACGCTGGCCGCGGCCACGACCGATGGTGACGGCAACTATGCGTTCGCGGTGGAAGCGATCCGGGTGCGCAAGACCGGCACGGGCTCGATCGTATTGCGGGCGATGCAGTCCGGGGTGAGGGGCGCGTAATGCACGCCATCGTGTACATGCAGCCGTTGGACGCTCGTGGGCGGCCGTACTGTCCGACCAAGGTGGTCGGGACCGTTCCGCGGGACGGTGTCCCGCACCGGGTCCATGGTACATTCGACCTCGACAAGAACAAGGAGCCGCCGCGGTACGTGCGAGTGTACGCCGACGGCGCGCCGGAGCGAGGCGGAGTGTTCCCCCTGTTTCCGATCGACAAGGCCCTTGACCGGGCAACATTAGTGCAGGACCTGACCGTCCTGCCAAGGTGAGAACGACATGAATGCACCATCACCGATTTCTCCGACCGCCATCAAGGAACGGTACGAATTCCTTTGCGGAGTACGCGACCGGATCGAAGAGCGCGTTGCTTCGGCTCGTGCCAATCTGCGGGCCGCGGCAGACGAAGCAGAGCTGTACCGGGTCAAGGCAATGAAGGCTCGCGAAGAGCTGGATGTGGCCATGAACGAAGCGATTGCCGACTCGGGTGTCGAGATCGCTCCCGCGGAAGATGTCGAGGACGCTTCGCCGTGGTTCTCGCTCAAGAAAGAGATCGGGCTGCTCGCTTCCCTCTACCAGAAGATCAAGAACACGTCCGAGGTGAAGTAAGATGGCCGCATTCAACCAGTTCCACGAGTTCTACAATCATCTCGGCACCGGGGTCCACAACCTTAGCACGGGCTCGTTCAAGGCCGGTCTCTCGAACACGGCGCCGTCGCTTGCGAACGACACCGTCTGGGCGAACATCACCGAAATCACCGCAGGCAACGGCTACTTGGCGGGCGGTCCGACGCTCGACTCCGAAGCGTGGGCCGAGACGGGCGCGGGTACGGGCATCTGGCAGTTCACCTGCGCGGACGAGGTCATCACCGCTGCGGGCGGCAACATCGGCGCGTTCCGATACGTGATTATCTACAACGATACGCCGACCTCCCCGGCCGATCCGCTGGTGGGCATGCTCGACTACGGGTCGTCGATCACCATCACGGACGGCAACACGTTCACGATCGATGTCGGCGCGAACGGCGTGTTCCGTATCGGGGCCGGCACGATCTCGTAACGGAGGCCAGCCATGGTCGGGCTGGTCATACGTGCTCGGACAGCGGTCGGAATCTTTCCCTCCGGATCGTATGTTGCTTCGCACCATGTAGCCCCCTTCACGTCCGTGCCGGGGGCGATGAATGATTACGTGGATTTGGGGTCGAGCGCGTGGGCGGCGGCGGTCAGCTCCGGCACCCCAACGAATTTCGGCACCGCCCTTGCTCGCGCGCAGGCGCCCAACAAAGTTCGGCTTCGCGCTGGTGAGTACGGCGGACCGTACACCGGCAATCGCTGGATACCGTCCTTCGCGGCGGCAGCCACCAACAGCAATCCCGATAATCCGCTCGTGTTTTTCACCGAAAACCCTGCTGCTGCGGTCTCGGTCTACGGAACGCCGAGTCTGTATTCGACGCTGCGCAAAGTGGGCACTCCTTTCGGTACGGATAACCCCGTCCTTGGTGTTCTTGATGGAAACACGCGGAACCACATCGTGTTCGATGGATTCCATGTCAACGAGGCAGACGCACTGTCTGCTCCGAACGGGGGCATTTTCCAGCTAGCAGCGACCACAGGGCTGCAATACCGCCGGTGTGCTATCACGCGAGGCAACGGGACGCTGTTCTACGCCGCGGGCCACAACGCCAATCCGTTCTATGCCGAAGGGTGTATTAACTGTGCTGTGCTCGATTGCATGCTCGATGGCTTTGTGCGCCGAAGCGACGGGGTAATCCACCAGAACAATTCGAGCCTTGAGGTTTACAACAGCACCGGCTTGCTGGTCATGAACAATGATTTCCAGAACTTCGGGTACGGGCTGTTCCAGAAGGAATCGGACAATCAGTGGAGTACTACCGGCGCGTATCGATACAACCGCTTCACCAACGGCGGGCTCGCGATCAACGTGCAGCAGGGATCACTGTTCGAGTGCGACCACAATCTCGCAATCGATGTGGACACCGGCTTCCATGGTGATGGCGGACCGGTGACATACGCCGGCGGAGTGCGGCCCCCACAGGTCCTCAACGTACATCACGATACATACATCATTCGCTCGACGCCGTTCATTACTGGCGGCGCCCGCGGTGCGATCATCATCGAGAACGGAATGCAGCTTCGGACCAGCACGATGCGGGACATGATCGTGTACTCGCGCGCTGGTTGGGCAGATCGCCACTTCCAAGTGGACGCCGGTGGTTCGAGTAGCTGGGGATGGAACGATTGGGCAGTTCTCAACAGGAACCTCTACTACAGAGAGGGCGGTGGTACACCTACGTTCATGGGACTCGCGTTTAACGGAATAACCGGGCTGGTGAACTGGCAAACAGAGACCGGACGTGAGGCCAACAGTATCGTCAGCGACCCGCAGTTTGTGAACGCCGCTGCCAACGATTTCCGGCTCGCCAGCAATGGACAGGCCGCGCTTACCGCATCGTCTACAGGCGGAAGACTGGGCGCATTTGAAACCGGAAACGAGGAGATTGGTCGCCGGGCCAATCCGGTGTACTAATGGCCCTCAAGTTCTACTGGCGCTGCGAAGGTACGACGCTCGACGCGACGCATGACTTTACCGCTGGTGACAATACCGCGGCGCTGACGAACGCCGTCATCAATACCGACGCCGCGATGTACGGCACAAATGGTTTGGACATGCCCGCCGGTGGTAGCGGAATGTTCGCCGCCTTTGTGGTTAGCTCCGGGGATTTGATTTCCTCTGCGGTCGGCGCGTTCGGATTCAATTTCCGGTTGGTATCTTTCGTTTCTGGAATAGTCATGTTCAGGGCCGAAAATACGGGGGCCGCGAACAATCACATCTCCTTGGAGATGACCGGCACGGATGACTCGACGGGGCGAGAACTTCTGCTCCGCATTCGGATGGTCGGTGGAGC
>FKKE01002220.1_pt4 | contig 12841 bp, 13 predicted proteins | sample 1106331 | NCBI WGS metagenome assembly FKKE01 (sample SAMEA3931202, study PRJEB13176) | freshwater metagenome | biome: Drinking water system; feature: drinking water; material: freshwater | place: China | collected 2013-02-06 | reverse complement strand
CGACCCCCAGTCCCCCAGACTGGTGCGCTAACCGGGCTGCGCCACGCTCCGACCGGCCGCGGCAAGGGCCGAGCCCATTCGCGGGAGCGGTGTCTTTAGCGGCCTGGGCGCGGACCCGCAATGCGCGTTGCGCGTCCCGTCACTCGCTTCGGTTCATCCACTCGAACAGCGGCTTCAACGGCGCGATCCAGATGACGCCGGCGACCGCGTAGAACAGGAACTGCGCCCAGGGCGGCCAATTCACGGCGTGGGTCGCGCCCACGGCGACGGCTAAGCCCACATAAGCCGCGAGGTAGATGAGCAGGCCGGCGCAGCCCAGCGCCTTACGTGTGCGCATGTTCATGAGGCGGGTCTCCCGCGCGGCGGCGCGCCGCGTTTCGGTCATGCTCGGGCGGTTCTATGGGAGCGGCGAAGGGACGAGCGCAAGCATGAGTGAAGGGGACATTTGGCCGCCGCGCCAGCGTCTGGTGGGAATCTGGCTCTTGGTGGTGTGCGCGTTCGTGTTCGCCATGATCGTGGTCGGCGGGGCGACGCGGCTGACCGATAGCGGCCTCTCGATCACCGAATGGGACTTCATGAAGCACTTCGTGCCGCCGCTGAGCGAAGCGGGCTGGGCGGAGGAATTCGCGCTCTACCAACAGACGATGGAATACCAGGCGCAGAACAACGGCATGAGCATTGCCGAATTCCGTCAGATCTATTGGTGGGAGTGGGGCCATCGCTTTTTGGGACAGACGCTCGGCCTGGTGTTTCTGCTGCCGGCGCTGTTCTTCTTTTTCACCGGACGCTTGCGCGGGCGCTTTCGTGTGACTGCCTTGTTGTTCGCGCTTGGCGGCCTGCAGGGCGCCATCGGCTGGTGGATGGTGACGAGCGGTCTGTTCGATCGCCTGGATGTCAGCCCGTTGCGCTTGGCGATCCATTTGGCGATGGCGTTTCTCATTCTGGCGATAGCGCTGTGGACGGCGCTCGGCGCGTTCGGCTGGCCGTCGCAGAAATCGCAAGCTGGCGTTTGGCGCTGGGCCCCGTTCGCATTGCTGGCGCTGGTGTTCGTGCAAGTGATGTTCGGCGCTTTGCTTGCGGGCAGCGATGGCGGCAGGGCCTACGCCGATTGGCCGACGATCGGCGGCGAGTGGATGCCGTCGAGCGCGTTCGGCATGGATTCGTTCTGGGCGAACTTCATCGAAGAGCATGCGACGCAGCATTTGCTGCATCGTTCGTTCGGCTATGTGGTGGCGCTGAGCGCTGTGCTGTTGGCGCTCGTCGCGCTTTTCCGCGGGCAGGGCGAAGCGCGTGGGGCGCTGGCTCTCGTCGGTCTGGCTGCGCTGCTGCAGGCGGGGCTCGGGATCATGACGGTGGTGGCCGCTTCGCCGCTCTCGCTCAGCCTCATTCACCAGGCGGGCGCCGCGCTCCTATGGATGGCGACGGTGATCGCGGCGCGGGCGGCATGGCGGTAATGCACTAACGGTGTCATAATACCGTTCGATCAAATAATTGAATATACAACGGAAATCGACGCCTATTGACGTCGATTCCGCGCTGCAATAAACGCGCGCCTTCGTTTTGTCAGGACCCTTTCCAATGCGCACTCTTTCGACGCGCTCGGCCAAGGCCTCGGAAATCACCAACGGCTGGATCGTTGTGGATGCCGAGGGCGTTGTGGTCGGCCGCCTCGCTTCCTTCATCGCGTTGCGCCTTCGCGGCAAGCATCGCGCCGATTTCACCCCGCACGTCGACACCGGCGACAATGTCGTCGTGATCAATGCGGAGAAGGTGGCGCTGACCGGCAAGAAGATGACCGACAAGGTCTATTATCGCCACACCGGCCACCCGGGCGGCATCAAGGAGCGCGTCGCGGGCAAGGTGCTCGCCGGCAAGCATCCTGAGCGCGTGCTGGAGAAAGCGGTCGAGCGCATGATGCCGAAGGAAAGCCCGCTGGCGCGCAAGCAGCTCGGCAAGCTTCACGTCTATGGCGGCGCCGAACATCCGCACGCGGCGCAGAAGCCGGTGACGATCGATTTCAAATCCAAGAACCGCAAGAACTCGAGGATCGGCTAATCATGAGCGACATCAGCCAAGGTCTTGAGTCTCTGGGCGAGATCACCGGCCGCCAACCCGGCACGGGCACCGAACACATCGCCGTCGCGCGCGAGAAGAAGGTCGACAAGTTCGGCCGCGCCTACGCCACCGGCAAGCGCAAGAACGCGGTCGCGCGCGTCTGGGTGAAGCCCGGCAAGGGCGTCATCACCATCAACGGCAAGCCGAGCGACGCCTATTTCGCGCGTCCGGTTCTGCGCATGATGATCAACCAGCCGTTCAAGATCACCGAGCGCGAAGGCGAGTTCGACGTGATCTGCACGGTCACCGGCTCCGGGCTTTCGGGCCAGGCGGGCGCGGTGCGCCACGGCATTTCCAAGGCCTTGGCCGATTATGAACCGGGCCTGCGTCCGGCGCTGAAGCATGCCGGCTTCATGACCCGCGACAGCCGCGTGGTCGAGCGCAAGAAGTACGGCCGCAAGAAGGCCCGCCGGAGCTTCCAGTTCTCGAAGCGCTAAGCTTCACTTTCTGGTACACGGAACGGGCGCTTCGGCAACGGAGCGCCCGTTTTGTTTTGGAGTTTGGTTGTGAGTCGTTCGCCCGTCATTCCGAGCGCCAATCTGTCGCCAGCACAAATGAGAGCGGCGTTACCCAAGATTGAACGAAGGTTGAAAGAACTTGGGGAGTTAGACCCGGCAACCGTGAAGGATCGAGATGATCAGCGGATTACGCGACTCGAGACGGCGATGGAGCAATTTCTCCGGAGTGTCTTCGGGCACGGCACCATTGAATATGCGCGATACAGCGACGTTATGCATTTAGACACGGCGTCATACGTCATGGGCGGAACCCCTCTTCGGGAGGTTCGAGAAGGATTGGAGTACGGCCTAGGGCGAGCGAAAACGATCCTAGAGCAGATTAGGGACCACTTCCTGGAGGAAATGGGCGACGCCGACCTTGATCCGACGTCTTCAGTATTGCGAGCCTACAATGGTCTGTCCCTGCATCCAGAAATCGATCGTGCCGCCAGCGGCCTCTTTCGAGATGAACACTACGCTAACGCGATCGAGGACGCAGTGAAGGCGTTGAATGGGCTTGTACGTTTGCGGAGCGGTGTCGAGGAGGATGGGGACTCCTTAATGCGCAAGGCGTTCAGTCCAAACGCCCCGATCCTCGCGTTCAACTCTCTATCAGACGAGTCAGATCGAAGCGAACAGCGAGGTTACATGGAGTTGTTCACTGGCGCAGTCGCCGGGCTCCGTAACCCGCGCGCCCACAAATTGATTACAGATACTCCGGAGCGCGCGGTCGAGTTCATTGCATTTGTCAGCATGCTCGCCAAGTTACTCGACGGCGCAAAAAAGGTCTGAGTATGGACGCGAAGGTCTTCATCGACGGCGAAGCCGGCACGACGGGACTGCAAATCCGCGAACGGCTGGAAGGCCGGCGCGACATCGCGCTTGTTTCGATCGATCCGGCCAAGCGCAAGGACGCCGACGAGCGCAAACGTCTGCTGAACAGCGTCGACGCGGTGATCCTGTGCCTGCCGGATGATGCGGCGCGCGAGGCCGTCTCGCTGATCGAGAACGATGCGGTGAAGGTGATCGACGCGTCGACGGCGTATCGCACCGCGCCCGACTGGACCTATGGCTTTGCCGAAATGGCCAAGGATCAGCGCGCGAAAATCGCGGCGTCGAAGCGCACTTCCAATCCAGGCTGCTATCCGACTGGCTTCATCGCTTTGGTGCGGCCGCTGGTGGAGGCAGGCATGATCCCGCGCGATTGGCCGCTCAGCGTCAACGCCGTCAGCGGTTATTCGGGCGGCGGCAAAGCGATGATCGCCGAATTCGAAGACGAAACGTCGCCAATTTACACCCATGCGCCGTATCGCATCTATGCGATGGCGCAGAAGCACAAGCATGTGCCGGAAATGCAGACATACGCAGGCCTGGCGCGCGCGCCGATCTTCGCGCCGAGTGTCGGGCGCTACTACAAGGGCATGATCGTCGAAGTCCCGCTGCCGCTTTCGGCGCTGCCGGCGAGGCCAAAGCTTGCTGACGTGAGCGCGACGCTTGCGCGTGCGTATGAAGGCGAGCGCTTCGTCTCGGTCGCTGGCGCGGAAGAGGCCGGCGCGATCAAAACGCTCGCGCCGGAGGAGCTCAACGACACCAACCAGATGAAGCTTCACGTCTTCGGTCACGATGACGAGGCGCGCCTAGTGGCGCTCCTGGACAATCTTGGCAAAGGCGCGAGCGGCGCCGCGGTGCAAAATTTGAATATCGCGCTGGGGCTGGAGGAAGGCGCCGGGCTGGAGTGAGCTCGTCGAGCGGGTTTGCGTCCGCAAAGCGTTGGCCTTCAGCTATCCCTATACGGCGCCAAGCTCTCGTCCAGATATTTGCTGTTCGCTTCGCGCACCTTGGCGGCCGCGTCATCGTAGAGAAACGGCAGGAATGCGAAGCGCTCGCCGCGCGTCACCGGCGTCGCCTCGTGCAGGAGCGCGCAAGCGAACACGACCGCGCCGCCGGTGGGCGCGCGATAGGTGCGCGCGCCGAACTCCGGGAACCGCAAATCGCCGCCTTCGTACTCGCCGGCGTTGAGATTGATGGTGACCGCAAAGCGTCGATGCGCGGTGCCGTGGGTGGTGTTGTCGCGATGCGGCTTGAAGAAGCCGCCGCCATCGGCGGCGTAGCGCGCGACGAGGTAGCGCTCCATGCGCGTCGGGCGCCACATGAAGGCGCGTTCGATCATCGGTCCCAACCGCCAATAGATGCGCTGCATGATGGCCTCGCGCAGCGCCGTGTCTTCGATCAGGCAATCGCTGCGGCGCTTGAAGCCGTCATCGAGCGCCACGAAGGTGCGCCCGCTTGTATCCTGCTGGGTGATGCCGGAAGCGACGCCGCCGCGCTCGCGGTAATAGGCGATGAGGCGGGTGCAGAAGTCCGGCTCGAAAATGTGCGGCGCCACCAGAACCGGCGCCGGGCCGGCGCGTTTCGCGGGAGGCGGCGCGGCGTCGAGCGCACGCAGCGCCGTGGCCGCGTCCTGCAACGGCCAGGCGCCCAGCACGCGCAACGCCGGATCGAGCAGCAGGCAGCGGCCCTCAGGCATGCGCGGGTCGAACAGGCGGCAGGTTTCGGCGGCCTGCGCATCGTCGATCACGAGGCGCTTGGCGCCGACGGCATCGAGTTCTGGGCTGGCGGCGCCGGCCGTGAACACGGCGCAGAGGCGCGCCTGCTCGTCGCTGCGATAGTCGGCGATCTCGGCGAGTGCGGTTCGCGCCGCATCCGACTCGATGTCTTGGATGGCGCAGATCAAAGTGTAGCGACCGCCCAACATGCCGAGCGCGAAGCGCGGGTTGCGATTGGAGACGGCATGAATCAGCGGCAAGGGCTCGCCATAACGGAGCGGCCGCACGATCTGGGCGGTGTCGGCGCTCACGTTTTCAGCCGCAACTGACCGGTGAAGTCGCGCTTGCCGATGACGACGCCCTTGTGGCGCAGGATGTCGTAGGCGGTGGTGGCGTGAAAGTAGAAATTCGGCATCGAGAACGACATCAGGAAATTCTCCGCCGTGAACGGCAGTTTGAACTCCCTGAACTCGAAATTCATGTCGCGCCCTTCGAAGGCGTTGATGTCGCTTGGCGCAAAAGCGTCCAGGGCGGCCAACCCCGCAGTCACGCGCTCCTTGAGCGCAGCGATCGTGCTGGGCGGCGGGGTGGTGTCGGGCGAGAACACGCCCTTCGACAGCGCGCTCAAAGCGCCGGCCGAATGCACGACCGTCGATTTCATTTGATAGCTGAACGGCAGCATGTCCTCGAACAGGCGCGCATTGACGAGGTCGGCCTCGGGCGCCCCTTTCTCCGCGCAATGGGCGGCGGCTTTGTCGAGCAGCCCGTTCATCGCGCCGAGGGTCTGGCGGAAAGATGGGACAGTGATGTCATAGAGGGAAAACGGCACGGCAGGCTCCAGGTTAGGCGTCGCTCGATCGGACCTTCACATACTCGCCGGGCGCGTCGCACAAGGGCTGCAATTCGCCGTCGCCGGGGCGGCGCGCCGGCACCTCCGGACCGCTGCGAGAACGCAGCCACGCATCCCAATGCGGCCACCAGGAGCCCGGATGTTCCGTGGCGAACGCCATCCAATCCTCGATCGAGCCCTTGAGATTGTTGTTGGTCCAGTACTGATACTTCTTCGCCGCCGGATGGTTGATGACGCCGGCGATGTGGCCGGAGCCGGCGACGATGAACTCGACCGGCCCGCCGAAGGCCAATGCGCTGCGATAGACGCTGGCGGCGGGCGCGATGTGATCTTCTTTGGAACTCTGCATGAAGATCGGAATCTTCACGTCCTTGAGCGAAAGCTTTTCCCCGAGCAGCGTGAGCTTGCCTTCGGCCAGGGCGTTGTCGCGGTAGAATTTGCGCAGATAGAAGAGGTGCAGCGCCTTCGGCATGCGCGTCTGATCGGCGTTCCAGTAGAGCAGATCGAATGGCGGCGGCTGTTTGCCGATGTAGTAATTGTCGACGACATAGTTCCAGACCAGATCGTTCGACCTGAGCGCATTGAAGGTGTCGGCCATGGTTTGGGCGTCGAGCACGCCGCCGGCCTGCTCCATTTTGTCTTCGAGGAACTTGATCCCCTGCTCGTCGGAGAAGACGAGGAGATCGCCGGCGCATTTGAAGTCGGCTTGCGACGCAAAGAAGGTGGCGCTCTGAATGCGGCGATCGCCGGTTTTGGCCATGTGCGCCAGCACGGCGGCGAGCAACGTGCCGCCGATGCAATAGCCGATCGTGTTCATGCGATCGACGCCGGTCGCCTTGGTGACCGCGTCGACGGCTTCGTAAATGCCTTCGCGCGCATAGTCCTCGAAGGTGGCTTCGGCCATGTCTTCGCCGGGATTGACCCAGGACACCAGGAAAACCGTGTGCCCCTGATCGGCCAGCCATTTGATCATCGAATTCTTCGGCTGAAGATCGAGGATGTAGAATTTGTTGATCCATGGCGGGAAGATGAGCAACGGCACTTCGTGCACGGTCTCGGTCGTGGGCGAGTATTGAATGAGCTCGAACACGCGGTTGCGGAACACGACCTTGCCGGGAGAGGCGGCGACGTTCTCGCCGACGCGGAAGGCGCCCATATCGGTTTGCGAAATCGCCAGCGCGCCCTTGCCGCGCTTCAAGTCGGAGGCGAGATTTTGCACGCCTTTGACTAGGCTCTCGCCGCCGGTTTCGAACAAGGCGCGCAAAGCGGCCGGGTTGGTGACCAGGAAATTTGAGGGCGAGGCGGCGTCCACCGCCTGTTTGATGAAGAACGCGGCTTTGCGTTTCGTCGCCTCATCGACGCCCTCGGCGCGGTCAACCAAGTCGGTAATGAAATCGGCGGTGGCGAGATAGGATTCGCGCAGCATCGAGAACGCTGGATTCGAGCGCCATTCCGGATCCTTGAAGCGCTTGTCGCGGACCGGCCCTTCGTCCGGCTGCTGGCCGGTCAGCATGTAGCTGGCGTGGCGCTGCCAAATGTCGGCGTAGCGCTGCCACAGGTTGGCGTGCGCCGAGCGCAGCGTCTCGGGCTGCGCGGCGAGGTGCGACCAGACGTCGTTGAGCGCCACCTGCATGCCGAGCGGATCGGGCTGCCAGCTGGCGGCGTCCTTGGATTGTTCGAGGAAGGCTGTGGAGAAGACTTGATTGGCGCGCGTCATCGCCTGGGTGAGATTTGCCGATAGGGCGGTCAGGCTTTCCGCGGTTTGCGCCATGATCACTTGGTTGAGCGGCGCCGGTTCCGCCGCCGGCGGTTTCGAAGCGGGCTTGGGCTCGGGCGCAGCGGGGGCCTCCGCGGCGGCTGGCGTCTTCGCCGCCCGCTTGCGCGGCCGCTTCGCGGTCGGCTGGCCGGCGTCTGGTTTCGCGCCCTCGGCGGCGTCCGTCATCGGATTCTCCCTATGGGCGCGATTGTAATGCGACTGGGCGTGGTGGCGCAAAGCCAGGCTCTGGTATAGGACACAGATTAGGTCCGGAATCGAACCGAGAAAGTACGTATCGATGCGCAGAGCCCTAGTCGTTGTGGCGTTGGCGGCCGCTCTCGGCGCTTGCGTGAACACGCCGGGCGGCGAGACCCCGGCCTGGGCGGACGTCGAGGGCTATCCGGCACTGCGAGAAGTGCCGGAGGGCGGCACCTCCGCCAATACCGACGCACGCCATTGGCGCGCGGCTGAGGCGGAGCTCCTGGCGGCCCGCGCGCGTGTGGCGGCGCATCCGCGGGCGCAGGATCCGGCGCCGACGGAAGATCCGAACGCTTTCGTTGAAGAGGCGCGGCGGGAGCTTGAGGCGACGCGCAACTCGCACAACCCGTACTGAGATCGCGCCGGCCGCGATGAGCAGCTCAGAGTTCCACAAGATTCGCCGCTTGCCTCCGTACGTGTTCGAGGAGGTGAACAAGCTGAAGGCGCAGCTGCGCGGGCGCGGCGTCGACATTATCGATTTCGGCATGGGCAATCCGGATTTACCCGTGCCGCAGCACATCGTCGACAAACTCTGCGAAACAGCGGCGAAGCCGCGCACCAATCGCTATTCGGCGTCGCGCGGCATTCCCGGTCTGCGCAAGGCCATGGCGGGCTATTACGATCGCCGCTTCGGGGTGAAGCTCAATCCCGACACCCAGATCGTCGCGACGCTCGGCTCGAAAGAGGGTTTCGCCAATCTGGCGCAGGCGATCACCGCGCCCGGCGATGTGATCATCTCGCCGAACCCGTCCTACCCGATCCACGCTTTTGGCTTCATCATGGCGGGCGGCGTCATCCGTTCGATCGAAGCGCATTCGCCGGAGCAATATCTGCGCGGCGTCGATCGGGCGGTGCGGCATTCGGTGCCGCCGCCGATCGCCATGGTGGTGTGCTATCCCGCCAACCCCACGGCGCAGACAGCCGATCTCGATTTCTACAAAGACGCCGTGGCGATCGCGAAGAAACACGAGATGTTTCTGCTGTCCGACATGGCTTATTCGGAAATCTATTTCGAGGGCGCGCCGCCGCCTTCGGTGCTGCAGGTTCCGGGCGCGCTTGATGTCGCGGTCGAGGTGAATACGCTGTCGAAAACCTATTCGATGGCGGGCTTTCGCGTCGGTTTCGCGCTCGGCAATGAGCGGCTGATCGCGGCCCTGGCGCGGGTCAAATCGTATCTCGATTACGGCGCCTATACGCCGGTGCAGGTTGCGGCGGCAGCAGCCCTCAACGGTCCGCAGGATTGCGTCGAGGAGATGCGCCAGACCTACAAGCAGCGGCGGGACGTGCTGCTGGAGAGTTTCGCCAAGGCCGGCTGGACCTTGCCGAAGCCAAGCGCCTCGATGTTCGTGTGGGCGGAACTGCCGGAGCAGTTCAAGCATCTGGGATCGGTCGAGTTTTCCAAGCGCTTGATGGAAGGCGCGGAGATCGCGGTGGCGCCGGGCGCGGGCTTTGGCGAGTACGGCGACAGTTTCGTGCGCATCGCCCTGGTCGAGAACGAACAGCGCATCCGCCAAGCGGCGCGGAACCTAAAGAAATTTCTGCAATCCAACGCCGCCGCCGCGGAGCGCACATGAGCAAGCTTCGGGTCGGCATCGCCGGTTTGGGAACGGTCGGGCGCGGGGTGGCGAAATTGTTCGCCGATCCTGGCTCGCGCCTGAACGAGAAACTCGAACTGGTCGCGGTCTGCGCGCGCGATGCACGGCGCGATCGCGGCGTGAACGTCGGGCGCTATCGTTGGTTCGAGGACCCGATTGCCTTGGCCAGCGATCCCAGCATCGATGTGGTCGTCGAGCTGATCGGCGGCGCCGTCGGCGCAGCGAAGAGCGCGGTGGAAGCTGCGCTCGGCCGCGGCGCCCACGTGATCACCGCCAACAAGGCGCTGATCGCCGAGCATGGCGAAGCGCTGGCCGCACTCGCGGAGAGCAAAGGCGCGAAACTCTTGTTCGAGGCGGCGGTCGGCGGCGGCGTGCCGATGGTGAAAGCGCTGAAGGAAAGCGTCGCCGGCTCACGCGCCAGCAGCGTCGCCGGCATCTTGAACGGCACCTGCAATTACATCCTGACTGAGATGGAGGCCTCTGGCCGTTCGTTCGAGGCGGTGCTCGCCGAAGCGCAGCAGCTCGGCTACGCCGAGGCCGATCCGACCATGGACATTGGCGGCTTCGACGCGGCGCACAAGCTGACGATCCTCTCGGCGATCGCTTTCGGCGCGCGCCCCGATTACGGCCACGTCCGCATCGAGGGTATCGAGCGCGTGTCGCTGACCGACATCCGCTTGGCCGGCAAGCTGGGCTATCGCGTCAAGCTGATCGCCAAGGGCGCGCTGGCGGACGGGGCGGTCGAGATGCATGTGCGCCCGGCGCTGCTTTCGCACGATCATCCGCTGGCGAACGTGAGCGGCTCGCTCAATGCGCTGGTGGTCGACGCCGAGCCGGCGGGGCAGCTGACTTTCATTGGCCGCGGCGCCGGCGAAGGTCCGACAGCGGCCTCGGTCGCCTCGGACCTGATCGATTTGGCCGAAGGGCGCGGCGGTTCGGCCTTCGGGCGCCCGCTTGCACAATTGGCAAGTGCGCCGCGCGCGACGCCGGCCGAACGCGGGCGCTATTATCTGCGGCTGCAGGTTGTGGACAAACCCGGCGTGGTCGCGGCGATTTCGGATCGGCTGGCGCACGAGGAAATCTCGATCGAGAGTTTCCTGCAAATGCCGGTGCAGGGCGAAGCCGCGGTTCCCATCGTGCTGACGACCCAAACCTGCGCGCGCGCGCGCATCGAGGCGGCGGTTGCGGCGATCCAAGCACTCGGCGTGGCGAGCGAGGCGCCGTTCGTGATGCCGGTCGAGCACGGCGGCGGCGCTCGGATGGGCCGTTAGCGCCGGCGCTTCAACCTGTGCGATGCTGTCGGCGGAGAGTCGATTCGAACCGGCAATGACAAGTGCTGCGCGCAAGATGGATTACGCACAGGATGCGTTTCTGGGCGTCGAGCGCTCGCTGACCGGCCGGCGCTGGCGCACCCGCGAAGCTGATCACACGCTCGTACAAGCGTTCGCGCGCCGCTTCAGCTTGCCGGAGATCGCGGCGCGGATTCTCGCGGCGCGCGGCGTGGCGCTGGATGACGCCGAGGCGTTCCTGGCGCCGACGCTGAAGACCCACTTCCCCGATCCTTCCAGCTTTGCCGACATGGACGAAGCCGCGCGCGTCATCGAGGACGCCATCGTCAGCGGCCGCCCGAGCGCGGTGCTCGCCGATTACGATGTCGACGGCGGCTCATCCGCCGCGCAACTGGTGCGCTACTTCCGCGCCCGCGGACGCGAGCTCAAGATCTACGTGCCCGATCGGATGAAGGAGGGTTACGGGCCCTCGATCGTCGCATTCGAGCGGCTGAAGGCCGAGGGCGTCGAACTGGTCATCACCGTCGATTGCGGCGCCGCGGCCGAGGCGCCGCTGAACGCCGCCGCTGAGCTGGGCCTCGATGTCGTCGTGCTCGATCATCATTTGATGAGCGGGCCGCCGCCGAAGGCGCGCGCGGTCGTCAATCCCAATCGCTTGGACGATCGGTCGGGACAAGGCCATCTCACCGCCGCCGGCGTGGTGCTGGTGGCGCTGGCGGCGGTGAACCGCGAAGCGCGCCGCCGCGGCTCGCCCGGATCGAACCATCTGCCCGATCTCATCCAGATGCTCGATCTGGCCGCCATCGGCACCGTCTGCGATGTCGCGCCGTTGACCGGTTTCAATCGCGCCATCGTCGCGCAAGGGCTGAAGATCCTGCGCAACGGCAAGAATATCGGCCTTGTGGCGCTCGCCGAGAATGCCGGTCGCAAGGGCGCCGCCACCGTCTACGATTTTGGATTTATCCTGGGGCCGCGCATCAATGCCGGCGGCCGCGTCGGCGACGCCTCGCTCGCGACGCGTTTGCTGTCGACGGAAGATGACGACGAAGCACGCGAATTGGCCGCGACCTTGGAGGCGCTAAACCAGGAGCGGCGCCAGCGCGAAGCCGAGATGCTGGCGGAAGCCGAGACTGCGGCCATCGCGGAAGCGGAGCAGCGTTCGGTCGTCATTGTCGGTTCGCACCGCTGGCATCCGGGCGTTATTGGGATCGCCGCGGGGCGTTTGAAGGATCGCTTGCACAAGCCGACGATCGTGCTGGGCGGCGTCAGCGAGCACGAGCCTGCGAAGGGGTCTGGCCGCTCGACGCCGGGCGTCAATCTGGGCGCGGCGGTGGCGGCGGCGAAGCAGGAAGGCTTGCTGCTCAACGGCGGCGGCCATGCGGCGGCGGCGGGGCTCACGGTGGAGTGGGACAAGGTCGAGGCGCTGAAGGATTTCCTCTCGGCCAAACTCGAAGGCGAAATGGCGGCCGCCGCCGGAGAGGCGCGAGCTTTGACCGTCGATGCGGTGGCCGGTGTCGGCGGCGTCGATGTCGGCCTGATCGATGCGCTCGATCGGATCGGGCCGTACGGGCAGGGCCATCCCGAACCGGTTTTCGCGTTGGCCGATGTCACCATCTCTTTTTCCAAATTGGTGAAAGAGGAGCACGTCCGCTTCACTTTGGAGGATGCGCGCGGCGCGCGCGTCGGCGGCATTGCGTTCCGCGCCATGAAGACGCCGCTGGGCGAGGCCCTGATGAAGCGGGAAGGGCGCTTCCACGCCGCCGTCCGCGTCAAGCGCAACGAATGGAACGGCAATGTCCGCGCCGAGGTGGAAATTGTGGATTTGGCAGCGGCGAGCGGGTAGTTGCGCCCCGCTTGCCAGCCCAGCCGGGCGCCTCTATATGGCCGCTTCCCCGCGAACACGGGTTCCGCGGGCCCTTCGTCTATCGGTTAGGA
>FKKE01002375.1_pt1 | contig 12843 bp, 12 predicted proteins | sample 1106331 | NCBI WGS metagenome assembly FKKE01 (sample SAMEA3931202, study PRJEB13176) | freshwater metagenome | biome: Drinking water system; feature: drinking water; material: freshwater | place: China | collected 2013-02-06 | reverse complement strand
GTGCATTCGCAGCTTATCGGATGATGGCAGGAGTCGACTCGCGTGGGGTGACTCGACGCACCTGAAGTTCAAGCTGTTCGGACGGATTGAGCCCTGGGACCAGCACATCCATTGCCATGACACAGTTGCGGCCGCTCTCCTTGGCGGCATAGAGCGCCCTGTCCGCTTGATCGATCAACTCCAACGGAGCTCGCGCTCCAAACCCACTGGTCGACACACCGATACTGACCGTCAGAGTCATCCCGGACACCGTTCGCACACGGCTACCGGCTTCCGCTGCCACACGGGCTCGAAGGCGCTCCGCCAAGCCAGTCGCCTCGGCCAATGTCGTCCCCGGAAACATCAGACAGAACTCCTCCCCTCCATAGCGTCCCACCATATCCGTCAACCGTACCCCCGACTGAAGACAGTCCGCGACGGCTTGGATCGCTTGATCCCCGACGGAGTGCCCATAGTCATCATTCGCACGCTTGAAATGGTCGATGTCAACCATGAGACAGCACAGCTCATTCCCGTACCCACGCCCCGCGGCAAATGCCTCTTCAAACAGGGCGTAAAAGGCACGTCGATTGAGGCACCCTGTCAGCGAATCACGAGAAGCCAAACGCTCCAGCTCCCTGTTTTGACGCAAAATTTCGGCCTGTGCGGACTCAAGGCTCGCCACTGTCCGCATCAGTGCCTCATTGAATTCTGTAAGCTGTCGGTTCACATCCCGGAGTTCCCTGGTCCGTTCATCGACAAGATGACTCAACTCGTTCACTTGGCCCGCAACTTTTCTTGCAAGATCCCATTTACGACACAGCGCCGTCGCAATCTGCAGCACTTCGACGCTATTGAACGGCTTCTGGAGGATCAATAACTGATCGGTTCGCCCGATTCGATCCCTGATCTCACTCCAAGGTTGGTCGGAATAGGCGGTGCAGATCACGACTTGTAACGAAACATCTGCTTCCCAGAGACGCTCGATGGTCTCCAACCCATCCCATCCGGGAGGCATTCGCATATCCACAAATGCCACCGCATAAGGGTTCCCGTCCTTCCCTGCCGCTTCCACCAAAGCCAGGGCGGCGGCTCCTTGGTCGGCACAATGAATCGTGAACTGGTCGCTGATACGAGGCGGATGAGGCTCACCGAATAGGGCGGCCCGTGCCAGATCCATAACCTCCGATCTCGTTTCCGGCTGTAGAATCTTCAGGAAGTCATGATGGATCGACACATTGTCGTCCACGACCAGAATACGCCGATTGCTCTCCGCACTTGCCACCCGGCACCTCTTCGAGAAAGCCCAATAAGGACGCGCGAGCCCGCTATGATACGCAGCGACTGAGCCGTCAGACTCCCGGGCTACCGCAGGCGCTCCCGTGTCGCCCTTTTCCCATGGCTACCGTCTCCACCCGCACCACCAACCTCAGACGCCTCTCACGATGCCTGTGCATCGTGGATCCAGCGCCCTCCGTGGTAGATCAGCACATAGTCAGGACCGGCCAAGGACCGATGCGTTGCCGATCGATCCGCCATCATTGCGATCACGTGGGTCGATCAAACGGGAGGAACGACTCCGGTCATTAGGCAGCCAGCGATTCACCCGTTGGCAGCCACCGTCGTAACGCATTGCGAATCTCTTTCAGCCCCGCCGGCTTCGCAAGGAACCCGTCCATGCCGGCGGCAAGACAGGCAGCTTGATAGCTGCTGACGGCATAGCCGGACAGCGCGACAATCCGAACAGGCTTGCCGTCCGGCCTGGTCAATTTGCGCCGGCGAATCTCTTTGCTGGCCGTTAATCCATCCATTTCCGGCATTTCACAGTCCATGAGGACCAAGTCATATTGAGTTTGGTCCATCGCTTCAACCGCCTCTCTGCCCGTACCGACCACATCGGCTGATTCACCGCAGAGATCCAACATGCCCAAGAACACCTCTTGATTGATCGCATTATCCTCGGCCAAGAGGATACGCGCGCGCGATCGAGGTTTAGGTGGAACCTCACCGGGATGTGTCGTAAGATTCGAGCTGTATAGAACGGACGGGGTGGGCTGAGCCGTCGATTGGCTCTCGGCTCCATTCGTATCCTGGCTGCTCTGTTTCTGCAGGCGGATCGTAAACCAGAATGTCGACCCTTGCCCCGGGATACTGGTGAGGCCAATGTCACCTCCCATCAATCGGACAAGACGTTGCACGATGGCCAGTCCCAAACCAGTTCCTCCAAATCGTCTCGACATCGTCCCGTCGGCCTGAGCAAACGGATCAAAGATCTTCTCCTGGGCATCAAGTGGGATCCCGATTCCGGTATCGCACACCGTTATTTTGAACAAGGCATCGGTCAGTCGATCCTCAACCCGCTCAACATGAAGCAGAATGCCGCCTCGTTCCGTAAACTTCACGGCATTCCCTGTTAAATTGGTCAGAATCTGCCTGAGACGCACGGCATCCCCCCGCCACAGGACGGGCACATCAGGGGCAATGTGATATTCCAGGCTAAGCCCTTTTCGCCGGGAAGGCTCGAGAAACAGATCGACGACATCCTGTACCGTTGCGACCAAGTTGAGCCCTGCGATGTGGAGTTCCATCTTGTTTTCCTCGATCTTCGACAGATCGAGGATGTCGTTGATGATCTGCAGGAGCTGCTCGCCGCTGCTGTGAATGGTCTGCACAAAATGCCGCTGCCGGTCGTTCAAAGGGGTCGAGAGCAACAACTCATTCATGCCGAACATCCCGCTCATCGGGGTCCGGATCTCATGGCTCATGTGCGCCAAAAACCAGGACTTGGCCTGGTTGGCATTGTCGGCTTCCGCTTTGGCCTTTTTGAGCGCTTCCACCGATTTCTGCAGTTCGCTGTTGCGCTGTTGAAGCTCGACCGTCCGTTCGGCAACCTGTTGTTCAAGATGCTGGTTAGCGGCAAGCAGTTCCCTATTGCGGGCATTGACCTCCGCCACAAGATCTTCAATCTGTAACCGGACATCGCGTCCCAACTCCCACTTGCGTGTCAGTGACGCGGCAATCTGCTGAACCTCGATCGCGTCGAACGGTTTCCGCAGGATCAGCAACCGATCGCTCATTCCCAATCGCGCCGCAATTTCTGCCCAGGAGTGATCCGAATAAGCCGTGCAGATCACGACCTGAATCCGGCCATCGACCTCCCAAAGTCGCTCGATCGTTTCCAGGCCATCCCATCCGGTCGGCATGCGCATATCGACAAATGCCACGGCATAGGGCCGCCCCTCCTGCCGAGCCATCCGCACCAACGTCAGAGCAGCCTGGCCCTGAACCGCGTAGTCCAACTCAAAACGATCCAATGCCTCCGCAAGCGATGTCCCGCCAAACAAGTCCGTGCGGGCCCGATGCAGGTCTTCGTCTTCCGGTTGCGCTTGAAGGATTCGGCGAAAGTCTTCGTGAATCGCCTGATTGTCGTCGACGATCAAGACACGAAGATTCTTGCTGTGGTTACCCATATGAATTATTGCCAGCTCCCCATACGAGAACCTGCAGCCCCTTCACGATGGATCCGTCGCTCCGGTCTCGTGTCGTCCACCGGTTACGCACTCATGCCCAGCTTTGAGCAAGAAGAGCGGCTCCGGCACGCAGCGCACAAGGGTCGAGACATGCCGATGCCGGACGGGATTCAACGGGCTGTCAAGCAACAGGATCCCCTTCGCAAGAAGTTCACTCACCTGCGTCAGGATTGCATGACTCATGATCGCGAGAAAGTCTTCCTTCCGGCGACGCATCGCCCCGGCCGTTTCCTGTGAATCGTCAGAGTTCGATCCGGTCATTCGGCTTGCACGGTGCTCCTGAAGCCGTTGAGCGACTGTGCCTACGTTGGCCGTCCGGTGACCTCTGTTCCGTAGCTCCCAAAGAGAGCCGCCCGTGTATGGTCCAACCCTCCCGATTCTATCGGCGGGGACAAGATTTTCCTGAAGTCCTTGCGAAGATTGACATTGTCGTCAAGGAGTACAATCCGACGATTGTTGGCGCAGCACTCAGTGGTCATGCCGCAGCCTCGACAAGGACCAGAGGAAGATCCAGCGTGAATGTCGCACCCTGGCCCTCACCGAGACTCTTCGCTTGCAATGTTCCTCCAAGATTCTTGGCGACAATAGCCGAGCTATGCAGCCCCAATCCCTGACCAGCCTTTCTCGTCGTAAAGCCCTGTGCAAACAGTTTAGAGAGATGTTCGGACTTGATTCCCCCTCCGGTGTCGATCACTTCCAAGCGGGCCAGGCCGCTGCCGGCCGGCACGCCAATCCTCAGCGTCAGACAGCGCGTACGCCCCGAGTGCTCAACCATGGCGTTCTTGGCATTGGTAATGAGATTGACCAGCACCTGCAACACCTGGTGCCGATCCGTCATGATGACAGGGATGGGACCATATTCCCGTACCACCCGGATGTGATACTTCTCCGGCTCGGGCATCGCCATCCCCAATGCCTGCTCCATCATGTCTTCGACCGAAACAGGCTCCCGAATGCTCCCCGCGCGCGCGATATCTTGCTGCGACATGATTGCTTGCTTGATGTGGTCGACCTTTTTCACCAGCGAGTCGAGTTCCTGTTGGATCGTCTGATGGCTTCCACTGAGGGATTCGGCGACCAACCCCAGGTAGGAAGGAATCTGCTTTCCCTTTGGATCGACGGTCAGAAATGACTGCAGATTGTCCTGATGCTCAGTGAAGAGCGCCGCGATGCGGCAGACATCGCCCACCATCGGCCTCTTGAGCGTCTTCAGCAAGGTATCCGTCGAGACGTTGATGCTATTGAGCACGTTGCCGACATTGTGCAGTACGCTCGACGCCACATCCGCCATACCCGCCTGGCGTGAGGCGTTCATGAGCTGTTGATACAGCTTTTCCTTTTCCGCTTCGGCTTTTTTCCGGTGATCCATCTCGATATGCAAATTGGTGTTGGTCGTCTCGAGTTCCTGATTCTTTTGAAGAATCTGGACGCGAGATGCCTCCAATGCATCATTGGCTTCCTTGAGTTGCGAATTAGCCCGATCCAATTCCGTGACGTCGTGAAACGAAACCAACGCCCCTCTGACCGTTGCTCCCTCGTCTATGATCGGCACAGTATTCACGATAAACTTCCGCAACTCTCCGTTCGGCTGTGTCAGGAGTAATGGAATGTTGTCCTGAGGCTGTCGATCCATGACCGCCCTCGTCCATGGATATACCGACGGCAGCTCTCTTGAACCACCAGCTTTCCAGGAAAGCGACCCCAGATCCGATCCGAGCAATGCTTGCACGGATTTGCCGACCGCGTGACTGAATGCATTGTTGGTCAGCACGATGAGGTCCCGTGTATCGAGCATGACCACGCCCTGCGTCAGAGCATCCAGCGCGGCCTTCACCCGGGAGGGAACAATACCGGAGGGATCCAACTGACGCAGGGTGCGCTTCATGAAGGCAAGATAGCCGATAAATCCCATCACGCCGACGAAGGCAAGGAAACGCACCCATGGATCGTTCAGAACACGCTCGACTCCCGACAGATGGGTCGGGCGAAACGCGACTTGGAGCACACCCCACGACCGGTCTCCGGCAAAAATCGGAACTTGGAGAGATTCCAGTGATGAGGTGTCACCGGATGGCGGCACCCACGTGTGAGCGTGGTCCCCCACCTGCGCAAAAACCTCTCCGCCGCTAAGAATCAGGGCCAATGAACGGATTTCCGAATTCCGTTGAACGAAGCGCTCCATCGACAACTTGATGGTCGCAACCTGATTATGCTCCGCCAATGCAGCGTATTGAACCGCCAAGGCTTCAGCCACATCACGACGATACTCAAAATCTTGGCGATCATGATTAGGAACCAGACCGACCAAAGCATCTCCGGCCAGCATCAGACTGATCGTCAAACTCGTGAGGCCGAAACTGATCCAGATTAAGGGACTCACGTTCATAATGGTTTACCCTTCATGCGCTTTTCCTCTTCTTATTCGGTTTCTCCCGTGAGGAAGTTAAGATTCAGGTCCCTATCACATCACTGCTCCCTGCTCTCATGGCTTGTCGATCCGCCAGGCAGGACGTTCATAGGGGTTTACTTGATGGAATCGCCTCGCTCAAACGAGTATCCTCAACCCAGTCCCTTTTATGTTGAAGCCGCACCCTGAACCGGCAAAGTTTGTAATGAACACCTGATAACCCTTTGCCTCCCATCACAAATCTAACTTTTGTCTACACATCAAATCTTGCGAAACACACAGATGTGCCTTTTTTGATACAGAGCGATATTTTATTGATTTAATACTTTACATTTAAAATCATGCTGTTATGTTAAGCCTTTCCTGGCACCTTAATTGCTTTTATCTTTTTGGACGAATGGTGCCTTCGGAATGAGATTCTAACGAGGGAGGGCCTGTGCGGAATCAACAAACCTTAGCATCGACGGTCACTTGCTCCGGCGTCGGGTTACATTCAGGTCAATCAGCGGCTATCACGCTGCGGCCTGCACCGCCAGACACGGGCATTGTTTTCGTTCACCGCAATTCCGATGTTGATGCGTACCTGCCCGTTTCCATCGAATATAAAATTCCGACCGAATTGTGCACCGCCATTAAAGGAAATGGGTTCCAAGTCCAAACCATTGAGCACTTGCTGGCGGCTCTCTCCGGCATGGATATCGATAACGCCTTTATCGAGGTGACGGCCGCTGAAGTACCCGTCATGGACGGAAGTGCTGCGCCGTTCGTCAGACTCATTCAGTCTGCTGGCGTGGTGGCACAGGACCGGAAACAGTCGTTTCTCAAGATCACGGCGCCGATTGAAATCGCTGACGGATCGAAGCGGGTGCGGATTGAACCATCTTCTACCCCCCGCATTACCTATTCGATTCATTACGAACACCCGATGATTAAGACGCAAACATACGACTATGATTGTTCGGTCAACACGTTTGAGAATGAAATTGCGGAGGCCCGGACATTTGGGTTTCTCCAAGAAGTTCAAGCCTTGTGGGCTCGCGGACTTGGGAAGGGTGGAACGCTCGACAATACGGTCGTGCTCTCCGCCGATGGCATTGTGAATCAATCCGGGCTTCGCTTCGACGACGAGTTTGTCCGTCACAAGATCCTGGACCTGATCGGCGATTTTTCCCTCCTGGGGATGCCCTTCATCGGGCATATCATCGCGGATCGGTCTGGACATGCACTCCACACTCGGCTTGTCCAGCAAATTCTGGCCCAGCCGGACAAGTGGCTGCTGCTGAATACCGATTCCTCAGACGTGGAAGTGCATTCAACTCCGTACGGCACTCCACTCCAACCAGTCGTGGCTCTTCAGGCTTCGTAGCTTTGAGTCGCTTGCGCTGTCTTGCGGGTTGAGCGTTTCTGGTAGGACTCACGACACAATCGAGATACTTGCAAGGATGGTACGCCGGGAGTGGGGAACCCCGCTCCCGGCGTATCACATCGCATTGGGGCTTACTTCTTCTTCTTCTTCGCTGCCTTCTTCGTTGCCAAGAGTCTCACCCCCCTTCGCATTGTCAAGTTTGGCCCGTGCACACCAACCCCTAGACGGCTTGAATCAACATATCGTCTAAAGCTTCGAACGTATTGGGACCGACTTTTCTAAAGCGTTTGTCACGCTTAAGCGATGTGGCAATCGACGTCAGCGGTGTTTTTCCTTTGATCTGCAACCCACCTTCGATCAACCGCTGGACAAGCTCCTTTGCATGCATGGACCGATTGGATTCTCGGAGTATTTCATAGGCGGCCTGGGGAACACTCTTCCCTACGTACTTACTCCGTCCAAGAAGAATTTCTCGAGACTGATCGGTCACGTCCATAAGCGGAACAGGCCGAATCCCCTTGGAATCATCCGTGGTAATGATTTGGTTGGAAAGACTGGCAAGCTTGGCCTTGTCGGCCTCAACCCGATAAAGCGTTTCAGCAAGTTCGAGATATTTCTTGATGGTGGCAATCTCGTCATCGAGCCGGCGGCGCTTCTTCTCAAGCTCCTGATACCGACTCTTATAGGCGTTGATCCGCTGTTCAAGACCAACGAGAATGTCTGTTAATTCTTCCACAAGCTCCTCATTGAAAGCATGCTTGCTTTATATCATTGCTTAGAAACTTTGTCAAGTTTCATTATTTGAATAATACATTGCCTATTCAGCTCTGTATCTTGCAAGCAAGTAATCCTTGAATGATAGTTGATCATAAGGCTTGCCCTGGCAAGAGTACCATGTTTTTTGTTCGACGCAAGTCCGGGCATGTTACAATCCAGCGTGCCAACTCCTCGCGAATCACTCTCACATGATGTCCTGCTCCAAGCTGCGGTCGAAGCCGGTCAAGCAGCCGGAACCCTGTTACTGCGCTATGCCGAAACGGGGTTTCAGATCGAATACAAGAACCCCATCAATCTGGTAACCGATGCCGACCGTGCAGCCGAACAGTGCGTGATCGATCTGCTGAAGACTCGTTTCCCCGATCATCATTTTCTAGCCGAAGAACGCGGTCGTGACGACGAAGGATCCTCCCCGTATCGGTGGATTATCGATCCACTCGACGGGACCACGAATTTTGCGCATGGCTATCCCACATATTGCGTTTCCGTTGGTCTTGAATACGAGGGGCGGTGCATCATGGGCGTCGTTTTCGATCCTTCTCGAAATGAACTGTTCACGGCCATTGAACATCGTGGAGCATACCTAAACGGTCGGCCCATCCATGTGTCCAATACAAAATCCCTCGACAGCAGCCTCCTCGTCACCGGGTTTGCCTACGACATCCGAGAAACCAAGCGGAACAACCTCGATCATTTTGCGAAATTTGCCCTGAAGGCTCAGGGGCTGAGACGAACGGGGTCGGCGGCTTTGGACCTGTGCTATGTGGCGGCAGGACGGTTTGACGGATTCTGGGAAGTGCGACTCAGCCCATGGGATATGGCGGCTGGCTCCGTCATCGCTCGTGAAGCCGGCGGGCGCTTGACTGATTTCAGCGGGAACAATCTCTCAATCTATGGGCAAGAACTCGTGGCCAGCAACGGGCGGATCCATGAGGCGATGCTCGCCGTCTTGAACCAAGCACCGCATCAGACGTGACACCACAAGAGATCCACACCGCTTGTCCGTCACGCGGATATACAATCCGACCGAGGATACGGTATGCTGGTCCTACGATTTAGCGACAAAGGATCTCATGGCACGCGCCGTTCCTCCATCTGAACAACCGAATACCCCAGCGTCCAGTGACAATCCGGGTGATCCAACCTGGGAAGTGGAATTACTCCGTGTCCTCGTGAGCCGCAAGGGCACACAGGTTGAAGCCCAATGGGCCATCCATCCGCAGTTAAAGCAAGACCTGCTGCCCGCTGAGTGGCAAGAAGTGGTGGATCTCATGGCGAAAGCAACCGACATCGTCGGTGAGCGATTCTCCAAAGCCCTGGCTCAAGTCGACCCGATCCCTCCCGGCAATGCCTAACCGTTCCGGCGCTCGGTTTTTCACTTCACATCCGAACGACAGAGGAGGTTCCCATGGACTCGTATTACCATTCGCACGATTTAGGGAAGTTTGCTGAGATCGGGAAAGGCAATATCGCTTTGTGGGAAAAGTTCAAGGGCTACTACGATGCTGTATTTGCTGGTGGCGCACTGACCGAACGGGAGAAAGCGCTCATTGCCCTGGCCGTCGCCCACACCGTGCAATGTCCTTACTGCATTGATGCCTACACCCAGGCATCGCTGGAGAAGGGATCCAATGTCGAGGAAATGACCGAGGCCGTCCACGTCGCCTGCGCCATTCGCGGCGGAGCCTCACTCGTCCACGGCGTGCAGATGCGGAAGGTAGCCGAGAAACTGTCGATGTAAGGGCGCGGCGTCGATCAGAGATATGGATTTTCAGGGACCGCCAGAGTGAAATACTTACCACGCTCTTCGTAGAGCATCCGTGAAGCCATCAGCTCGTCAAGGATTGGCTTGAGGGTCGCCTCACTGCAATCGGTTTTGCCTGCCACTGCTGTTCGGATCTGCTCGATGCTTTTGCCTGACTCGTTGCAGATTTCAATGACGAGTGCCGCCACCCCTTCATATCGCCGGCGAGCCGGCCGGTTCGGATTACGCCCGTCGTAGATCGTGACGTAGTTCGGCGCTTTGGAGTAATACAGGAAGGGCTTCTCTCCAAACTTATGCATGCGCTGCCAGCTTTCAATTGCAGCAGCCAGTTCCTGATACAGATGGGGATCCACTGGCCATTTATCCAGTTCATACTCGAAGTCATAGGCAATCTTCTTCAGATCGACTTGCTTTGCGTCGTACACGTATTGATAGGCCAGACCCGGCCCGATGATACGAACGCCATACTCATGCGGTCTGGTAAAGTAGGGGCTGAACCGTTGCAGCCAGAACTTGCCGGTCGCTTCTGGTGGCTGGAGATGGAGCAGTGACGGAATTAGATCAAGCTGGCGTTGGTAGTCCTCGTTCGTCTCTCCCGGAAACCCCAGCAAGATATTCCACAGTACCGTCACATGGTAATAGAAGCTCCACTTGAGACAGACGATGTTCTGCATCGGTGTGGCGCCCTTGTCCATCGCACGGAGCTGATTGAGACTCAAACTTTCCAACCCCGGCTGCATGCACTTCACCCCACCGGCGGCCAAAGTTTTGATCTGGCGCTTCTGCAGATTGCTCTTGGTTTCAATAAAGACATCCAGATCACAATGGTTTTCTGCCAGTTTTCCGAACAGATTGTCGATGTACCCCATGTCGATGATGTTATCGACCAACCGAAAACGGACCGCATCGTAGCGCTGAGAGAGCTCAGCAATCTCTGCGAAGACCTGCTCCGGCTTCTTCGCTCGGAACTTCATGCTCTGCGCATTAAGCCCACAAAACGTGCAGTGATGCTTCTCGCCCCACCAACAGCCGCGTGAGCCTTCGTACAGCAAAATGCGGTCCAAACCCTGTGTTGTCTGACCGAGTTCCGCAAGCAGGTGATAGTAATCGTCGTAATCGGGTGGTCCGGTCTTCGTGAAATCGGAGAAGAGCGTCGGATTCGGTGTGAAGCGGATTTGTCCTCCCTGCCGATAGGCAACGCCATCAGGAATGTGGTCCATATGGCCGTCGAGGATCTCGCGGACAAACGGGAGAAAGGTCTGTTCGCCCTCCCCGATCACCACATAATCGATAAAGGGAAACGCCCGCAGATGTTCAAGCCCCATTTCTCCATCAAAGTTCGCGCCACCGAACACAATCGCGATCTCCGGATAGAGATCCTTGATCAACTTGGCCATTGTCAGGCTCGCGACGTTCTGGTCGAACGTCGAGGTAAAACCGACCAATTTGTATCGTCCCCAATCAATTGACCGCAGCGCCCAGGTTAAGAATTGAGGTGCGATGCGGGTGGCCATCTCCTCGAAATATCCGATCGGCTTCCCACTCTCTTGCGACGCCTGTTCGAACACCGGCTTGAAGATCTTCGGATACTCCGCCCGTTTCGAATTCTCCTTAAACAGCAAGGAGGAAAACAGCCACTCGCCAAAGAGCGCCCGTTTCTCACAGATCGACTCGTGCAACTCCGCGCCGATCAGATGGGCGAATCGCACGTTCAAGTGATGACAGTCGACGGGAATTCCATTGGATTTGAGCAGGGCAGAGAGCGTGCCGAGCTGAATGGAGGGATACTTGGCGTAACTGAACGGCATGTTGACGAGCGCCACTTGTGTTCCGTCGCTCATCTGCTGCCTCGTAGCCAGGGATTGCAATGCGTCGCCAGCTTCATGAAGGTCAAGGTTAAGGCTAAGGGTGAGGAGCCTACACTCCAGTCAGACTTAACCTCGGCCTCAGCCTGTTCGAATCAGTTCGTCGTTAAAAATCATGAGGGCTAGGCACCTGCCCGGAAGGGTTCGAATTCCCGATCAGCTTTGGCCGCCAGATAGAAGTCGCTCTCGGTCAGGCCATTGATCTTATGTGTCCAGATTTCGACCTTGCACTTCCCCCAGGCCAAATACAGATCGGGATGATGGCCTTCGACCTCCGCAATGGCACTCACCTTGTTCACAAACGCCAATGCTTGCGCAAAATCTGGGAACGTAAACAGTCGTTCGAGATGCCCTTGAGCATTCATCGACCACCCTCGCCCCAACTCCTTCAGCAAGGCCTGAGCACGATCATTTGGCACGGGGGGTACGCCCCCACGACAGGGCACACACTTTTGATCAGCGAGACTCATCATGTCCTCCTTACCGCACGCACGACGAATTATTCTAAAGGGGCCCTCAGCGCAGAAACAAGGTAGGACAGCGGCCCGAAAAAAGAAACGCTTACCGGAACTATCGTGTACGTCGATCAGATGTGGGGGCACTTGTGGGTTCAAAAAACACGGGCGACCTTGCACTGAGGTGGGAGGTCGCCCGTGACTTGGCGCTTAGGACGCCGACATTATTCTGTTTTGTCGCGGCCCACGAGACCCACACAATACCAGCGATCTATGGCTTCCAGTCGAGGGAGACCTCGTCAATCCCAGGTACTTGTGTCCTCCTGCAACCGAAAGACTCCTCCGCTCCATGGCCTTTGGGCTTCCTCGGAAGCGCACCATGTGCCTCCACGGCACAGCCGGCGAAGAACTCGGCTAGCAGGACCGACGAGAAACCCACCTCGGTATTGGTGGGCCTGATGGGCCAGGTGGCGTTGTGTCATTCATTTCCACCCTCCTCTCATGATGACGTCATCGAGAGACCTGGATGGCAGCCGCGCGGTCTACCCGATCTCTCGAACTTCGATTGATAGATGGGCCGCACTTTTTTCATTACGCCCATTAGGCAACCTTGTCAAGAGTCGTATCACTTGCCTGGGTACCGGCATACAATGCATAGCAGATGCCAACCAGCACGAGGTCTTCGAGTGGAGAATACCA
>FKKE01001814.1_pt2 | contig 12855 bp, 13 predicted proteins | sample 1106331 | NCBI WGS metagenome assembly FKKE01 (sample SAMEA3931202, study PRJEB13176) | freshwater metagenome | biome: Drinking water system; feature: drinking water; material: freshwater | place: China | collected 2013-02-06 | reverse complement strand
TTTTCGAGCAGGAATGGTCGCTCGAGCATGTCCTGAACGACTTTGAGCCGTTCAATAACATTGTTTGCCGACTCGCGAGAAAAAGGGATTGGAATCAATTCATTGAGATTCGTGTGGTCGACCATCGTGAAACAGAGATGGTCAGAGGCCCACGGAGCATTGATTTCATCGAGGAAGGTTCGAAGTGACCGTAAGTAATCAAAATCGAGTGGATCCGTTGATCCAATTGAGAGACACACCCCATGAGGAATGATTCGATATGACTTTCGAATTGTCTCAAAACATTCGCGAAGATAACCGCCAAAACCGATGTAATCTTCAACGATGATCTCGAACCATCGAAACGGGGGCCTCCGATCGATGATCGCCCGGAAGTGTTCCCGCCTTAGGCCTGCACCAGCGCCTAACGGTTCGAGATCAAAGTTTTTCATAACAACAACGAGCGATGCTTACTCCGCTTTTTTCCCGGAACATGCGTGGTCGCCGTGATCGTGGTCATGGTCACCGCTCTCACTCTTCTCGCCGCTATCGCTTTTACCACCGCCACACTTCTTATCCCCACCGCACTTGTTCTCACCTTGCTCGCTCGATTCGCTCCCTGTACCGGTTGAGGTATCCTCCGCGAAAGCTTGCGCAGCCGAGAGAACCTGCCCCGTAATCAAACTTCCTACGGCCACTGCAGTAAGCGTCGAGAACACTTTATTCTTTGGTGCCATTCCACACTCCACTTTATTTTAATGAGGGCGATTAATAAGTTAGAACAGCAAACATACCGTAAGTTGGTGCCGAGGAACAGCTAGTTAGAGTGTCGAGCCTGAGCGATTGCATGCGTCCATTTACGAAGGCTACGAATGCAAAGATATCAGCTACTTCCAATGCTAGAATTTGACACAGAGCACCAGAGCAGCGGAGCAACAGAGGGGGAAATATAATTTCTCTGGTGCTCTGGTGCTCCGTTGCTCTGTTACTTAAAATTTCTGGCGTGAGTTCCGTGAAGGGTTCGCTTTACATTGCGTGAAAATCATGAAGAATAAAGAAAACTCACTAAAGTCATTATAAAGGCCATAGCCATGCCATTGAAGTTTCTCCACACGGCAGATTGGCAAATCGGCATGAAGGCTTCGCATGTCGGCGACGTCGGCGAGGTCGTTCGAAATGCCCGACTCGAAAGCCTAGAGCGGCTTCCGGAGATCGCTCGGTCGACGGGTGCAGAATTCATCCTCGTTGCAGGCGATTGTTTCGAAAGTAATAGTATTCACCGGCTCCTCGTTCAGAAAACTGCAGACATCCTGAGCAACGTCTCTTGTCCAATTATTATCATCCCAGGGAACCACGATCCCGCGGTAACCGCTTCGGTCTGGGAACATCCCGCCTGGCAATCACGATCGCAAATAACTGTCGCTCGACAGGCTCATCCGATAGAGCTTGATGGAGCTACGATCTATCCTTGTCCATGCTTACGAGCGCATAGCCGCGAGGACCCGACGGCATGGGTGACGCATACGAGCGACCGATTTGGGATTGGGCTCGCGCACGGAACGCTTGAAGGAATTCCAACGAGTGAGCCGGACTATCCGATCTCGCTTGATGCGCCAGCGCGATGTGGGCTCCATTACCTTGCCCTAGGTCATTGGCATTCCTATTACGCAGTGCGTAACTCGCGGGGCGAACCGCGAATGGCGTATTCGGGAAGTCATGAGCCAACGAAGTTTGGGGAACGCGAGAGTGGTTCCCTACTCCTCGTGGAGATCGATTCGCTCGAGTCCGCACCACGTCTCACCCCCATCCCGACTGCAAAGCTCCGTTGGGAAGATCTCGCGATTGAAGTCCGAACAGCGAGCGAGTTAGAAAACCTCCTCGTCCGGGTTGAGCAGCTTCCTCACCCGGAAATAACTCTCCTCCGGCTCAAGCTCTCGGGAATTCTGCCGGAGAACGGGCAAGCGCTCATCCTACGCTTGGAGGAGCTTACAAAGAGTCGTGCTCTTTACTCGCGAGTGATCACAGAGAGTCTCTCCCCAGCTCCTTCTGATACGGCATGGCTCTCGGCCCTTCCTCCTGGTGCGATCCGCGAGACCGCCCTTCGACTCCATCAATATGCGCAACCGGACTGTAATGGACGTCCAACCGGCGTAACGCCAGAACTTGCCTCACGCGCACTCCTTGAACTCTACGCACTCGAGCGCAATGGAGGACGATGATTCTTAAGCAGATATCGCTGCGCGGATGGAAGTGTTTCTCGGAGCCCCTCCAAGTTGGGCCGCTCAGCGAGGGTATCAATATTATTCATGCACCAAACGGTAGCGGGAAGAGTACGCTCTTTGAAGCCCTGAGACGCGGTTTCCTTGATAGCTATCGAGTGAGCGGCGACGAGTCGAACGAACTTCGGCCGTGGAATCTCGACCTTACACCTTGCCTGGAGATAGAGTTTAGCGAAGATGGCGACAATTACCGTTTACGAAAGCAATTCTTAGACAAGCCGAGTGCCGAGCTTTTCCTGCTTTCGGGTGGCGAGTTCAAACCTATCGCTGAGGGAGAAGCAGTTCACGAGCGGCTCACACAACTCCTCCGGGCAACACCGAGTAGCCGTGGACTCTCTCGTGAGGCGAATTGGGGACTGACCCAGGTGCTCTGGGCAGCGCAAGGAAAACTCCACTTAAGCTCCCTTTCAAGCGAGCTCGTCACTGTCGTTCGAGATTCACTCGGCTCACAGTATCTCGGTGAACAAGGTGCTCTACTTGAACGTGAGATCGGGAAACGCTATCAGGAGTTCTTTACGCCGACTGGTAGATTTCGTGGAGGCTCAGAGGCACCGCCATTTGTAAAAGCAACAGCGGAGCGGCGTAAGCGAGCAGACGAGCTCGCAGTCCTCCAGACAAACTACGCCGAGTATGAACAGGCGCTCGTTGATTTAGAAAACGTTCGTATCGGGAGAATCAAAGCTGAGGAACGAACGCTAGAGCTAAAGACGCAACTTTCAAGCGAACGTGCACAAATGACGGAGTTTGTGGCGGTTCGAGCCGAACTAGAGAAACTTACTGCGGAAGCAAAAGCGAGCGAACTCGAATTCAAAGAGAAGCAGACGCGGTTGAATCGACGGAATGAACTGCGCGAAGCGGTATCCGAGAAACAGATGCGACTTACCGCCCTTGTGACTGAGCTCACAAACACGGAGGCGGAGATACGCACCGCTGAATCGAACTTAGAAGCACGGGAAACTGCGCTCGAGCAGTTCGGAAAATTCGACCAAGCGTTTCAGGGGCAAACTCTTGAACTTTCGAAAGCTACCGAGTTCGTTCGGATTAACTCTACACTCGAGCGACTCTCAGGAACGAACTCAAAACATGATGAAACATCGACTGACGTAGTTGTAACGCTTGCTGCAGAAACTGACCTATCACTCTGGATACTTGAAGGAGGAGAGAAGCACCGGCGACAAACTGTCGCTCCGGGCGAAAGTCTCAAACTCACCGGCTCGGCACACGTTGAGGTAGAACTGGAAGGGATCGGGAGAGTAAGCGCTCAGGTCTCAAATCCTGCTACCCGCGAATTCGAAGTTGAACTTCGAAACAATCGGAAGCAGATTCTTACCGAGTACCCAAGTTGGGCAAATTCACCACCAGATCTCGAGCTGCTGAAACGGCACCACGCCGAGGAAAAGGAGAAAATTTCGGCAGGGAAAAGTATGTCCCAACGGGCCTGGCAGGAACAGGTCCAAATTGTCTCCGCACTTCATACGCACCTTACGACTACAAAAAATGCAAGAGTGGAGCTCACAACTTTGCTTGAATCGCTCGGTCGTGAATTACAGCAGCGAGAGCAGGCTTTTCCCAGCGATGCCGAGTTTCAAGCTGAACTCGATCGTCTTGCGCTCCGCTGGCACTCGAAGACTACACTGCTTGACCAGGCGCGAGAGAAACTCCAAACGTATCCACGAGACCAGGTAGAGCGAGTAAGCGCGCTTGAGGCCGCACTGCAAAATGAGCAAGCAGCGGAACGGCGGTTGTTTGCCGAAGAGAAGCGCAAAGAAGCCCTGCTCCATGCTATTTCCGATTCAGGAATATATTCGCGAATCGCGGAACTGGAAGAGGAGTGCGCAAGATTAACTGGGATTATAGGAGAAGGTGAAGCACGGGCAAATGCGCTTCGGTTACTCTATGAAACGTTAGGGAGTTGCAGCAAAGAGGCACTCCAAGAGGTAATGAAGCCGGTCGAAGAGCTCACCGTTCGGGTATTGGAGCAGATCGGCTTTCGCCACGGCGTCGGACTCCGCTTAGCTGAGAACCTAAGCCCGCTCACCGTTCGTTCCAATGATCTGAACCACGTTACCGTGAATCAACTCTCCGTTGGCGAACAGGAGCAGGTTCACTTCGCAGTTCGTCTTGCGCTTGCGCATGTACTTGCCGCAAAGTCTCGACAACTCGTCGTCCTTGATGACGTCCTCGTCTACACTGATGCATACCGCTTAAGCAAAGTTCTCGAGGTGCTCCGCTGGGCAGCAACGAATGTGCAGATCGTTATCCTCTCCTGCCACCCAGAGAAGTACGCCTCACTTACCGAAGCTCAGTTCATCGATCTCCTCGCGCTTGCGCGAAACAAGCCCGCCGTTCCGCTCGCCGCGCAACTTTGATTTCCCTATCCCCATTTGGTAGTTTTTCTGCAGTAGTTAACACGGTTGCCGCGAATTGCAACTAGTGGAGCAAAAATGGATACCGCAAATTCTTTACTTACGGCAAAAGAACTTGCGCTTGCGCTTGAAGAGATCGCGACCCTCCTTGAACTCAAGGGAGAGAATCCGTTTAAAATTCGCGCATATACTGCAGCTGCACGAACACTGTCCGCGCTAACAATGCCGCTCAGTGATTTTATAGATGCAATCGCAGCGCATCAGGTGAAGGGTTTTGGCCCAGCGATCACCGAGAAGGTAACCATCCTCTATCAAACGGGAAGTCTTCCGTATCTTGAAGAACTCCGAGGCGGCTTTCCCACGGAGATTCGCCAGCTACTCCAAGTTCCGGGGCTTGGGGCAAAGAAAGTTAAAATTCTTTTCGACGAACTGAAGATTGCATCCATTGCCGATTTAGAGCGCGCTTGTAACGAAAATAAGGTTGCTGCGCTGAAAGGCTTCGGCGATAAAACACAACAGAAGATTCTCCAAGGAATCACGCAGTTTCGAAATTTTTCCGATCAGTATCTCCTCATTGATGCGCGCAATGTTGGACTGGCAGTCCTGGAGCGGCTACAGAGTTCTGGTCTTGCAACGAAGGTAGAGCTTGCTGGTTCACTCCGACGTTCGAAGGAAGTCGTGAGAGATATCGACTTACTCGCTGCTTCGAAGACACCGAAGAAGTTGATGGAGCTGTTTGTGAGCCACCCACTCGTTGGCTCGGTAACCGCGCATGGAGAGACAAAATCTTCGATTGTTCTCAGTAACGGTATTGCGGCAGACCTCCGAGTTGTCTCTGATACTGAATTTCCTGCTGCACTCCAATACTTCAGCGGTTCGAAGGAACACAATACAATTGTTCGAGGAATCGCGAAGAAGAAGGGCTTAAAATTAAACGAATACGGCCTATTTAAAGGCGAGAAGGCGCTTCGTCTTTCGTCCGAGGAGGAGCTCTATCATGCGCTCGGCCTTGCGTTCATCCCTCCGGAAGCAAGAGAAAATCAAGGCGAAATTGAACTCGCACAAAAACTTTTTAGTGAGGGGAAATCATTTCCGCAATTAGTGAGCGCCGGAGATATCAAGGGAATCTTACATGCGCACACCACATACTCTGACGGAAAGAATACGTTAGCCGAGCTTGCTGTTGCAGTACGCGACTTTGGCTACGAGTATCTCGGGGTGAGTGACCATTCGCAGAGCGCCGCCTATGCCGGAGGGCTCCGAGTGGAAGCGATTAAACGTCAACACGAGGAGATTGACGAGTTAAACCAGAAACTAGCACCGTTTATAATCTTTAAAGGAATCGAATCGGACATTCTTGCTGATGGCTCGCTCGACTACCTAGATTCTGTGCTTGAGTCGTTCGATTTTGTTATTGCCTCAGTGCATTCCCGCTTTGGGATGAGTGAGGACGAGATGACGAGCCGAATTATCCGTGCTGCTTCAAATCCATTCACCACTATTCTCGGCCACATGACGGGGCGTCTCCTCCTTCAACGTGAAGGTTACCCACTGGATGTTCGCGCTGTTCTTGAAACCTGCGCGACACATGGTGTCGCAGTAGAATTAAATGCCAACCCGAGGCGATTTGATCTCGATTGGCGATTCCTCCGGCTTGCAACAGAGCTTAAAATTCCTATTCCGATTAACCCCGATGCTCATGCAATTGACCAGGTCCCCTTCGTCAATTTAGGAGTTGGCATCGCCCGGAAAGGGTGGCTCACCTCAGCTCAAGTGCTCAATTGCCGGGATGCACGCGCCATGCAAGAGTTCTTCCATGCCCGCAAGCGTAGTCGAGGGCAGAGGTAGATACATGGCATCGGGAGCATTATCGCCGATCGATCACATCGCGTTAACCGTATCCGACATCGAGCGTGCAGTGCATTGGTACCAAACAAGTTTTGACTGTCATCTTGTTCAACACGAGCGAACGTTTGCAATTCTTCAGTTTGCAAATATTCGCCTCCATCTCATTCTCCCGAGTGAGGCTCCTCCACATCTCGCCTTCGTTCGAGCCGATGCGCACACCTACGGCGAGCTAATGGAGCAACGAGACGGAACCAACTCAACCTACCTAGCCGATCCCACCGGCAATCCAGTTGAGCTCATTGGCACAATCCATGAAAATTCTCGTTAGCGGCGCAACAGGACTGATTGGCAGAGCGCTCTTCTCGCGGCTTCGGAGCGAAGAGCATGTGGTGAGTATCCTCTCTCGCGAGGAGTCCAAGCTTGGCGCAAAGAGGATTCTCTGGGATCCAATGAATAACCGGTTAGACCGAGCTGAGTTAGAAGGCTTTGATGCCGTAGTTCACCTTGCAGGACGAAACATTGCCCAAGGCAGGTGGAACGAGGCCGTTAAGCAGGAGATTTACGATAGTCGGGTTCGAGGCACACAGCTGCTCTCAACTGCGCTTTCGGAAATTGCAAATCCGCCACGCGTTTTGGTAAGCGCGTCGGCTATCGGCTACTACGGCGCACAACGAACCGAGGAGCTTAGCGAGGCGAGCGAGGCTGGAAGCGGATTTCTCGCCGAAGTTTGTCGCGCCTGGGAGAAGTCGACTGCAGCTGCTGAGACACGAGGCATTCGGGTAGTTCATTCGCGGTTTGGTCTGGTCCTTAGCCCGGAAGGTGGAGCGCTGAAGCAGATGCTCATCCCTTTTCGCTTGGGACTTGGCGGAAAAATTGGAACCGGGAGCCAGTACCTCAGTTGGGTTTCACTGGATGATGTCTGCTCGGCCATTCTTCATTTAATAAATACTGATACGCTCCGAGGCCCCGTAAATGTTGTTTCACCAACGCCTGTAACAAACGTGGAGTTTACGCGCGTGTTGAGTTGGGCTGTAAAGCGTCCAGCGTTTCTCTCCGTCCCTGCAGGAGTACTCCGCTTCTTGCTTGGCGAGATGGCGGATGAACTGCTCTTAACAAACTTGCGAGTGCTTCCAAAATTACTTGGTGAGACTGGATTCAATTTCAAACACGCCGAGTTAGAGCACACCTTGCGCCAACTGCTAAGCGGCTAGCACTGCTACTTGTTGCCTAGAATGCTTTGCGGTATGGTCCTAAAACCTATTTGCCGCAGCGCAAGCATCTCGGAGGGTGAAATGATCAGTGACAAAATTCAAGAACGCTTGAACAAGCATATGAACGTTGAATTCTATTCAGCGTACGCCTATCTCTCAATGTCAGCTTACTGTCGTTTACTCTCGATGAATGGTTTTGCGCACTGGCTTGAGACTCAAGCGCGAGAGGAGCTTCTCCATGCGACGAAGATGTACAACTACTTAAACGACCAGGGCGCCCCCGTCACCCTCCTCCCGATCGACCAACCGCCAACACGGTTTCAATCGCTGGTCGAAGTTTTCGAGAAAGCGCTTGCTCATGAGCGTCATGTTACGGCACTGCTGAACGACCTCACCGGTTTTGCACTCCAGGAAAAAGATCACGCCACTCATACATTTCTTCAGTGGTACATCACTGAACAGGTGGAAGAGGAAGCCACCGTGAACGATATCCTCCAGTCGCTGAAACTCGTTAAAGATAGCGGTCAGGGTCAGCTGATGCTCGACCGTGAGCTCGCGGCTCGGACTCCAGAGGTGAATAGCAGCGCGACATAATTCAGAGCGTCGCATCCCTCGTTCATTTGCGGGTTTCAAAGTTGCTCAAGAATCGTTGTGAAGTTTAGCTCACGTTCGAGCGAAGACTCGTTGCAAGAACCTGCGAGGCTGCAAACGGTGATTGGAAGCCACTGCGACATTGATTTATTTGTGTACTGTTCGATGGGAAGTTTCGAGAGTGGTTCCCTAAACCCGAAATAGGAGCCCACGACAAGTTCCGGCGAGATGAGCGCGTAACATCCTAACCCAAGCATCCATACACAAAACTTAAACGCTACCGCGTTCTTCGTCTCCTCATAGTAAATGAGCGCAATCAAGCTTGCGAATGCAGGAATGACAAGCGCGCCCAGACCCCAAAGTACGTTAATGGAAAATAGCAAATACAGTAGCCAGAGCGCTGCACCCATGCTCAAGATGCCCAAGATCACAGTGGAAATGAACGCCGCATATTTCTCGATTTTTGTGCGCTTCGGCACTTCGCCTGTATACGAAAACTGATGACGTATCGCACTCCTTATCTCTTCCCGATAGCTGGGATTTCGCGCCTTTGTTTCGCGCGCTTCAGATGTTTCGCTTAGCTTCGTAAGAAAAAAATAGCTGAACGGAATGGCCGTAGCTGGAGAGAGTACAACTTCTGCTACACCTATAATTACAGAGAGACAGAGAAAGATCTTAAGGATTCGGTCCATCGAGAGCTAATCCTTGGCATTTAATCTCTTACACTTCACAGTGAAATCGACATGGTAGTGCTCGTCATGTCGTACCCACGATCGTTGTTGTTGTAACTTTAGATTCGCTCTCAGATACGAGGCTTCAACTGTTCGTAGGAGCAGCGGCTGAAGTTTCGGGTCAAAGATTACTCGTCGAATTCCAACTCCGTGCTTAACCGATGCGCGATGGAGCGCAACGAGATGTTGCGCAAGCGCTTCGAAGTCAATCGTATAGTCGTCGTATTTGCCACGTTCATCAAACTCAATCGAGTATCCCCACTTATTCAACGGAGAAGTTGGGAGAACAACGGACATGCCGTTTGAGTCCACAACTGGCACAAAAAAATCAACCGAGAGCCCATTCTGATGTGTCTTATGTGGCTTGAATTCACCCCCTTCAGCGAGCCCGGTTTCACCGTATTTAAATTTCTTTCCAGGTGCAGTTTGCTCCAATCCCGTATACGCATCCACGACGACTTCCCGCACTCGAGAGTGGACATAGGTTCGCCCGAGTGTACGAGCAATTGAGCTATATGACTCGAAGTTGCTTCCTTCGTCGGGCAGTCTCACGCCGTGTTCGAGACGTCCTTTTTCGTGAGTTCCAAAACAAGTACTCGTTTCGGCGGCAGTGGCATGGACCCAGAGGAGCATGACGGACAGGCTAGTGAAGAGGCAGTGTTGAGGTGATCTCAAGTCTCATCCATGCTACGTCGGCCATCAATGGCGTGATTGAGTGTAAGCTCGTCTGCATACTCAAGCTCACCTCCCTTCGGTAGACCCTGGGCAATGCGGGTCACCCGGAGCGCGTACTCCTTCATCCGATTAGCAATGAACAACGCCGTGGCATCACCTTCAACGGTGGTGCTTGTTGCAATAATGAGTTCGCGAAACGGGCCGTTTGTGGACAAACCTTGTTCGACTCGCAAGAAGAGCCGATCGACCGTGATATCATTTGGCGTTACTCCACGAAGTGGTGACCAGAGGCCGTGGAGAACGTGATAGACTCCTCGATATCCCCCGCTCCGCTCAAGTGCGATGAGATCAGCTGGCTTTTCGACCACACAGAGGAGTGAAGTATCGCGGGAACGGTCGCTACAGAACTCACAGACAGCTGTTTCGCTCAAGCCACAGCAAATCTCACAGAAGCGAGTTTCACGCCGCGCCTGGTAGATTGCATCAGCAAGCCGAAGCGCGTCCTGCTCATCCTTGGTCACCAAATGGTAAGCGAGTCGTGCAGCGCTCTTCTCACCGATCGCCGGGAGTTTCGCGAGCTCGAGCACAAGCTGTCGCATGGCGAGTGGATACATCTTAGAGCCCCTAACAATACGAAAATGTCTTTCTTTGCTGCTCTGGTGCTCTGGTGCTCTGTTCACAGAAATCAAGCGTTTGAAGCAGCTGCATAGGCTTTTTATATTGCACAGAGCAACAGAGCAATAGAGCACCAGAGAAAACTGAAGAAGTGGTCTTCATTTTGTTAGAGGCGCTTAGCTAAATCCAGGAATTGGCAATCCCCCCGTGAGAGTTTTCAATTGTTCTTTGATCAATTCCTGAGACTTGCGAATTCCTTCATTTACGGCAGCCCGAACGAGATCCTGAATCATCTCGGCATCACCGCTCGTAAGGAGTTCCTTCTCGATCTCCAAGACGGTGACCACCTGGCCGCCGTTTACCTTAACCCTCACCATCCCACCACCTGCACTCGCATCAACCTCTTTGGATTCGGCTTCCGCTTTCAGTTTGACGAATTCCTCTTGAAATTTCTTCGCCTGTTCATAGACCTGGGTAATATTTCCTGGCAACTTAAACATTTTACCTCTTCAGTACCGATACCTTCTCCACTTTACTCCCTTCAAATGTCGAGAGTACATTCTTAATTACGGGATCTTGACGCATCTCAGATTCAATTCGAAGCGTTCGCTCACGCTCCGCTTCCTCCTGTTGGGCAACAATTGAACCGCTCACTACTGCGCTTGTTGTTGGGCTCGGAGCACGCGACTGCTCTTCAGTGAGCTCGACAAATTGGATATTCCACGGGCTCACACCAGAGTAGCTCGCAAGCGTCTCTTGGAGTGCACGCAGATTCGCTGGCTCCTTCAACGTGGAGCTATCAAATGGTCGAGCCTTTATTCGCAGCTGCCCGTTACTGAAATGCTCGGCTGAAACTCGTTTGAGGAAGGTTGCGAGCATCACCTCCGATCGGCTCTGAACGTGGTGCACAAAATCGACCCAAGATGGATTAAACGGTTCGGTACTCGGCGCAACTTCGGGAACGCTCGGTTTCGCTTGCTGCTTTGGTGCGGACTCTCGGGTTGCCACCTCCGCGTCTCGCCGAAGTTCGGAGAGCATTGCCATTTTCGCTATCCCAGCTTCGAGCACATAGCGCGGGAAATTACTCTGGAGCATGCGCTCTGCACTCTTCTCCGCGAGATCAAATAGCCGCTGGAAATGAAGCGCTGCACCAAGAGTCACTTGAGTTTGGAACTCTCTCAGCTCTTCTTCGCTTACTGCTAATACCCGAACGAGCTCGCGAGCATTCTTCGCGCCAGCTTCGCTTAAATGCGAGAGGAGATTTAGGTTTCGCCAATGGGTGATAAAATCAGCAGCGAATGATTTCAGATCTAATGTCTCGCGGAAAGCTTGGTCGAGTAAGGTGAAACATCTTTGCACGTCACGCTTGAGTACCGCTTGCGAAAGCTCGAAGAAGAATCGCCGATCGAGCACGCCAAAAACGCTCTGGGCGAAATCTAATTCAATCTTCTTATCGGTGAAGGCAAGGAGGCGATCGAAGAGAGATTGAGCGTCCCGCATTCCGCCTTGCGCCTTCCGTGCAAGGAATTCAAATACTTGATCGTCAACCGACACTCCTTCCCCTTCTGCAATCGCCCGGAGTTGTGCAGCGATATCCTGCGTAGAGATTCGCCAGAAATCAAATCGTTGGCAACGCGAGAGCACGGTTTCGGGGATTCGTTGGGGTTCGGTCGTAGCGAAGATGAAAATTGTATTCGGTGGTGGCTCTTCGAGGCTCTTGAGCAACGCATTGAACGCGGCAGTAGAGAGCATGTGCACTTCATCGATAATATAAATTTTATATCTTGAGCCTGGAGGGGGGAGCGATCGGAGAGACTCAATGAGTTCACGAATATTGTCGACGCTGTTGTTCGATGCCCCGTCAACTTCCCACACCGCAACGCTCGTTGAGCGTGCGATCTCTTGACAGTTGGTACAACTTCCACAAGGTTCAATAAGTTTTCGCGAAGCCCGTTCATCTTGGCGCTCAGTAGGAAGAGGACGACCGTTACAATTTAACGCCTGGGCAAAGACTCGTGCGGCTGAGGTCTTCCCAACGCCCCGGGGACCGGCAAAGAGGAGTGCGTGCGGCACTTTCTCCCGTAAGATCGCGTTCGCAAGCGCACGGGTAATGTGCTCCTGACCAAGAATGCTCTCAAACTGTCGAGGCCGAAATTTTCGTGCGAGAACGAGGTACGACATCTCTCCACCGTTACCGTTTGAATACCTTAGCCAGTTCGTATGAAAAGGCGGCCATGACGTTGCGACACAGAAAAGATAACGCTACCGTTGCTTCCTTTCAGACCTGGCGGGGTTCACGCTCCATCTTGCGCTAATCATGACCACCAGCCAACAGTTTTACCGTAGCTTGCGGCTTAGCGCAAAAATGGGCCAAGTATACCCGCTCCAGTTAAGTTCGCGAAAAAAGCGTGGCCGCGCCTTCGGCGCGACGGAATTTCCGGATGGAACGGGTATACTCTTTGCTGGCTCCGAAACAGGCCATCCTTGGCCTGTTTCTCCGCGGCACGGCGCTTGCGCGCCGGCATGCCTTCCGTGGCATGCTATACCTTTCCCATTTGAG
>FKKE01016758.1_pt1 | contig 12857 bp, 14 predicted proteins | sample 1106331 | NCBI WGS metagenome assembly FKKE01 (sample SAMEA3931202, study PRJEB13176) | freshwater metagenome | biome: Drinking water system; feature: drinking water; material: freshwater | place: China | collected 2013-02-06 | reverse complement strand
TGGCTAGAAGACATCTCCACCACCGCCACCTACAAAGAAAATGGTAGCAATACTTACAGCAAAGAAGATAAATAACCAGGCAATCGTAAGAAGTATTACCCCAACTCCCCAACCCATACCCTTTTTATAACCCCAGAATATACCAGGAGCAAAAAGCAAGAATGTGTAAACACAAAAGCTTATAAGTACCAAGAAGAGTGTAATGAAAGGTTGATACTGATACGAAACTATCTCGGTTAGCTTGCTGCCTGCAAAAATAACCATACCGGTGTAAAGCCCCATACCAATTGCGCAGAGGAATGAAATACCCAAGGAAATTGCAAAAAGACCTCCACCCCTTACCTCCTTAGTGGATTTTTCCTTGCCATTCCCTGAAAGCATGGAAAATACTCGGCGCAGAACAAAAATAGCCACAACTAATAAAATGACGAATACACCTACTACTATGGTGGTTTCTTTGGCGTATAAACCAAACCTAGACTTAGCATAGGCGCCCTCTACTTTATATGACTCAAGAGGTGCTAAATTTGAAGCACTTTTGGTAATAGCTCCGTAGCCAATATTACCCAAAAATCTATCAATTGCTGGACTAGCCAAAGCTTCACCACCGGCCGGTGCTACCTTTAAACCCGCGTAGTCTGCTTCAGCAAATCTATAGTCAACTTCCCCCTTTGCTCCTTTTAAGAAAAGGTCGCTATCGGTATTAATACCTATGGTTAATTGATTAATCTCATCGTCTACCTTGAGAGTTTCAATGTTATAACTAAAACCCCCAAAAGAGGTCGTGTCAGCTATATCGGAAGAGCGGAAATAAACAAAAAATGAGCCCGACCTTTGAGGGGCAAGCACCCTCGGAAGTTTGACTGTTAGGGTATCGCCCTCGTAGGTAAAATCAGCTTTTTGGTATTTGGCTACGCCGTAATAGCCATAGTAGTCTGGTTCACCGTATTCCAAACAAACAGGTGGCCGGTAGCCGCCATTACCCGCGTCAAACCCAGGAGTGTCGTAGCGAATACACTGCCCCGTACCTATTATTTGATAAACAGTGAGGTCCCTAGGCTCAATTTCTGGAAAGCGAAGCCAGGTCTCTTCCAAGTCTTCTGATTCACTGGCATTTGCCAAAACCACCTTCAAGGTAACAACAGCCTCACCATTGCCACGAAAAACATATGAATAAAAGTGAGATTGTCCCAAAAAAGGAGTTACAGAACCACCAGGATAGGGTGGCATTATCATCCTATCGGGCATACCAGGTTCCATTCCAGAAGCTCCAGGTTCAGTTTCTTGGGCATTAATTTGCCCTACTAATAAGAAAGAGGTTAAAAATAAAAGGGTTAAAGAAAGTAAAGTCAGGGTCAAACGTCTAACCATTAAATTAAATATACACCTAGCTCTCAGAAATTTGAAGACAGATGATACAATAATAGTAAGAAATGAGATGACTTATTTATGGCCATAGGAAGACAAAACCCAGAAGACGAATTGCGAAAATCAGATACTACAGATTACACCAAATTGGGAGAGTCAGATTCTTCACAAATTGTAGGAGCGGGAGTGGAAGATGAAGATGTCAACAAGCGTTTAGACGAGGTTACAAAATAAAAACTTAACTCGAGTAAGTTAAAAAAGTGAGTTTTTTGATCACAACCAACAATTACTCAAATACACTTTAAGTATTGAGACCATATTCAAAAAGATTAGCCATTGTTCCAGTTTTCACGAGAGTCAGTACCCGTTACGTCGTCTAACCGTTGGTCTACTTCAGGATTGTCAACTCCAGCTTCTTCGAAACCTGCTTCTGGATCACTCTCTGTACCAGTTGCCGATCCTTCTTTTTCGTCCTGTCTTCCAAAACTCATAATATCACCTCCAAACTAACTATGGGGTAATTATACTACAAACTTGGCAGAAATCAATACTTAATTGGACCTTGTCACAACAAAAGTAATTTGCTATATTACTTTCATCCTAAGACAGTGAGTTGAGAAATCGTAAATCTCACCGAGGCAAAATTAGCTACCTTTAATAGTAACTGGTAGTTGACTAAAGACGCCTCGAGCGTCTTTTTTTATTGAGAAAACATGCAAAAACAAAAAAAGGTTGATTTAGTTAATACTCTGACAGATGAGCTTAAAAAGGCAACGTCAATTGTTTTGGTTGACTACAACAAGCTTAGCGTCGTTAAACAGCAAGCTCTAAAAGAGAAACTTAATGCGGTTGGCGCTAGAATGCAAATTATCAAAAACACCCTTTTCAAAAGAGCCGGCGCCGAAGCCAAAATTGCTAAAGAGACTCTTGAAGATGCCGTCTTAACTGGTCCGACAGCTATGGTTATCGGCTTTGAAGACCCTATTGCCCCCCTGCAAGCCCTTTATAAATTCTCAAAAGAGTTTGATGTCCCAAACCTGAAAGTTGGTATTGTTGACGGCAACTTCCAAGGTAAAGAAAGTTTAGAAAAGTTAGCAAAACTCCCCGGCAAAAGCGTCCTTTACGCACAAATGTTGGGGGCACTTGCCTCTCCTATGACAGGAGTTACCTACACACTTAGCGCGAATATCCAGAAGCTTTTGTATATATTAAAAGCAAAAGCACAAGTTTAATTTAAGAAAGTGAGGTGAGTAAGTTATGGCAGACGATACAAAACAAGTTGAAGAGGCAAAAGTAGAAGAGACAAAAGCCCAAGAACCCAAAAAGGAAGAGGCTAAGTCTTCCAAAAAAGTTTCAGGTGCAGTTGAAAAACTGGTTGACGAGATAGCAAAGCTCTCAGTTATGGAGCTAGCTGACCTTGTTAACGCTCTTCAAGACAAACTCGGTGTAAGCGCAGCAGCCCCAGTGGCAGTTGCACAAGCTCCGGCAGCAGCAGGTGACGCACCAGCTGGCGGTGAAGGTGCTCAAGGAGGTGGCGCAGCCACTCAAACAGTTGTCATGACTGGTTCAGGTGGTAATAAAATTGCTGTTATTAAGGCGCTTCGGGAAATTAATCAGAATTTGGGCCTTAAGGAAGCAAAAGATGCTACCGAAAATGTACCTTTTGAAGTAGTCAAAGACGCTAAAGCTGATGATGCCAAAGTTGCAGTTGAAAAACTCAAAGCAGCTGGCGCAACAGTTGAAGTAAAGTAAAGCTTCTTAATTACTTTTTACAAAAAACCACTCTTAATGGGGTGGTTTTTTGTTTCAGGACTCAACCTTAAAAGCATTCCTCGCATTGACCTAATTTTTGTTTGGTGCTTTAATAAGTCATGGTTCTAACCACTACAGACTTAAAGCAGATTGAGACCCTCCTTGATGAAAAACTTGACGAGAAACTAACTCAATTTAAGAGCGATTTGTACAACAAAATAGATCCTATTTTAAATGAAGTAACAACAGCAAGGGACGAGAGGGTTCTCATTGAGAACCGGCTAGAAAAGTTGGAGGAGCTTCATCCAAACGGTGCCCACACACTGCAGTCTTAAATCGCAAAAGTTTTAGTACCCTAATCTAGGTTAGAGATATATTTAATAATCTCCTCCTCTATATTTATACCAGTATCGTGCTTAAGTGATGCCCAACGAGGTGCTGAGTTAACCTCTAAAACATATTTTTTACCTGTTATATCCTCGGTTATAATATCAACTCCCCCAACCTCAATACCCAAAGCTTTTGAGGCTTTGACAGCTATGTCAGCATCCTCCGAAGGCATTGGGGTAAGCTTTGCCTTAATACCCGGATATTGGCCATTAACCGCCTTAAGGAAGCGTTTTCGCCAACGAGTTGGCCTGGTTATACCAGAAATTGCGCGCTCGCCAATGACAAAAATCCTATTTCTTTGAGAAGCCTTAATAAATTCTTGGGCAATAAAGCGCTCGCCCACTTTCTCTTTAGGTGTAAACTCGGTAACTAAGTCGTCAAGTTCTTTCGTTGTTTTCGGAGACCAAACAGCATGACCTTGTTTACCCATGGTGCCTTTGATAACAAAAGGGAAACCTAAAAGCTTGGGGCACACCTCCCGCATCGCCTTGAGCCTACCAAAATAAGTTTTGGGGAGTGGTAAGCCTGCGTCGTAGAGCATTTTTGCTTCCAGCGACTTAGGTAGCGGTATCCTTATAATGCCGTCTGATTGGTATACCCTGTCTATAATGCGAACATCCTTGGCACGGCAATAAGCAGTAGTTAAGGCAGCGTCCTCATATCTTTTGCCAACTAAGCGAAAATAAACTGCGTCAAAACTGGCAAGGTCGACGCCATCAACAGTAACTACTGTTTGACCACCTTCGGTTTTGTATTCTACTTTTGAGAATGATGACAAAGTCACGTCAACACCCAACACCTTGCCTGCATCCAAAAATGGTTGGGCGTGTTTTATCCCCCCACCTACTAAAACTAGTATTTTTTGTTTCATAAAGTGTTAAAAATAATGTATCACTAAGTTACTCACTTTCAACTGGGTCGACCAAAAATCCGGCAATGTCGTTCCTACCCAAAAGTATAGGTGTAGACATGCTTGAGCGGTTTGCCACACTTGCACTTGTTTTAACTTTCCTGCCCTTAATACTAATTGTTAATGCTATAACAGGTCTACTTTGTTTGCCACCTGCCGAGCGGTAGGCAAAGCGTCTGCGCCACAACACATTCTCTTCACTCAAAAGCCCAAGGCTTTCAGCCAAGCGCTTATCAATTGATGTGCGAAGTGCCCCAGTATCAACCCTTGCCTGCGCATAGACTGCCTTTTTACCTGGAGGATAAACCTTTACTCTTTCGACAGGCTTTAAAATCCTAATACCTTCTTTTGCACGTACACGGTCAGCAAAGCGCTCACCAAAAATAGTTTGGGCTATATGCACACCATGATCGGGGTCTTTTACTTGCAACTCCTCTACCCTTTCCAAGCGCTTTTTAAGGCCGGCTCCATTGGCCAGCTGAATGGATAGTCCGGGCTGGTAATTAAGCTCAAGTATCATAGGCCCTTTTTCGGGGTGTAAAACTACGTCTGCACCGTAGTAACCAAGACCGGCTGCTTCGCCAGCAATAACTGCGGTTTCTAGGATTTTCGTCCACATAGGAATTCGCACACCATGCAGTTTTCTTTTAGTATCCGGTTTATATTTAATATAGCCGCCGTTATGCCAAGCGCGCATGGTAATACCTGTGGCCAAATCAACCCCAACTGCAATTGCACCTTGATGCAAGTTGGCTCTCCCACCAGACTCTCTTGTTGGCAGCCTTAACATTGCCATAATAGGCACTTTATTAAAAACAATCACACGAATATCGGGTGTCCCACGATAGGCAAACTTGCGAAGCGTTTTATGACGGCCCACATATTCTTCAATGAAAGCTTTATCAGGTACGTTACCAAGGCTGTAAGCCCCTTCCAGGATATCAAAAGCGTGAAGCTTCAAGTCGTCAATGGTTACGCGCTTCCTCTGGGTCGTAATCCAAGCATCTTTTGCTTTTTCTTTGGCGCCAACCGGGCTTTTGGCTCTTTTTTTAACAACAATAATGCCCTGACCACCAAGGCCCTTGCTCGGCTTTAGAGCAAAAGCATCGGGAAGAGCTTCCCAATTAAAATTGGTTACTTTTTTGGGGGTAGCAAATTTAGCATAAATTTTAGGTATAGGTACTCCACCTTTTTTGAGCCTAAGTTTGGTAAGGAGTTTACTTGTTGCTACTTTTCTTCCATAGCTTTTATTGTAGGGGTAGGAATAAGTCTGGGTCCTGGCATTTAAGCCCAAAAGGTGGGAAAGCTTCATAAAAAGTGTATTTAAACTTTAAAATTAGTTTTTAATAAGTCGCCTAAAACGCCAGACCTCAAGAAGTCGAAGGCCTATATATTTACCCAAAAGATAATCAATGATAAGTATGCCCAAAAGCCATACTTCTGGGTTTAAAAGCGCAAACTCCTGAACCGGTCTAGTAGTCAAGAAAAAGTATGACATAAGCGAAAGTATGAGTGTTTCAGTCGCCAGGTTAACTGCAACTTTGGCGCTTTTGCCCAGTTGAACTTTACTAAAGTCCTCGGCAAGAAGCACAAGAATTAGAACCGGAAAAATAGATACACCGGCAATACCCGACTTACCTATTAAGGGGGTTAAAAATAAAACCGCCAAAATACCACAAACAACAAAAAGCAGTACAAGCGCCATTCTTGGTAAGTACTGAAGCTTCAGTTTTGTCCTTCTCATAACAATACGCACGAAAGTAGATACAAAAACAATTATGAGAAAAAGGCTAATGCCCACTAAAGGACCTGTTGCTACAAACACCACAGAAAGCGCAGCTGGCAAAAATATACCAAATCCCCCTATACCAATAAGTTGCCTAAATCCGGCAATAAGGGTAGCCACACCCGGTAAAAGCAGTAATAAAACCAAGGTGTTGGGGGCAACCCCCCCAGAAACGGCTGCTTTAATAAGCTGTTTAACAAAGTTAAGTGGCAAGAAACCCCCAATTTCTTGATCTTCAATAAGTTTCCTTAAAGGCTCAACAGTCTCATGAGTTTCTTTAGTAATATCAGCCCGGGGAACTGGTGTCGGTTCGGGTGTTATTGTGGGCGTTGGCGTTTGAGTTGGTGAAATTGATACCGTTGGTGTTCTTCTTTGAGCCAAGGCGGGTTCAGAAAACACGCAAAAAAAACCCAAAAGGGCGAGGCTAATAAAAAGCAGCTTGATATTAAAAAGCCTCATTTTTTTACTGCAATCTGGGTATTATACTCTGATTTTTCACCAAAACAAATCAGTTTGATTAATTTTTCAGTCTTAGGTATTGTACAAACTCGCTCGGTCTAACAACCCTTATGCCAAGCTTCCCTTTTATAGCATCAACTTTATAGTGCTTTATATTGTAGCTAACTAAAAATTTAGCTTCGGATTGCTTGGCACCGGCTACGACATGAGCATCATGTGGGTCCAAAACGAAATCACTAAAATCCTCATGTGAAGTAAGGTTTATAACCTGCAAAAAATCCTTGAGTAACTTTCTAAACTTTTCTATTGATAACTTAAGTCTTTTGACCACTATTGTTATTTCCGCAACAGAGATAGACGACACAACTTTCTCTACATACGCAGTGTTTATAAGCATATATGAGGCTCCCTTATGAGATATAAGCGACGATATTACAACATCGGAGTCTAAAAAAACACGAACAGGTGAGGCCATGATTGTCGTTAAAGCTTGAGGTTTTTTCTCGCTTTTGCTAGCGCGTTTTCAACTTCACCAATACTCTTAAAATCCACCTCCTGAGCCTTTAAAATGTCATAGTCCAAACCTGTAAAAACAAAGGAAAGAGTCGCTGGCGAAATACGATAAACCTTACCTATTTTTTTCGCAACAATTTCACCCTTCTCAATAAGCTGATAAATAGTATTTTTGCTAAGCTGAAGTATTTCAGCTACTTGTTCTGGTGTGTAAGCTTTTGGTTGTAACATAACCAAATATTATCAGACGTGACCAAACGTGTCAATACTAAAGAATAATAAACTAAACTAATTACTTATGGAGCAACTTCGCGCCACTGAAGTGTTCTTCGGGTCAAGCTTGTCGGCCAATTGAGTACAAGGTCGGGTGCATAGGTTACAAGATCACCCGGGTAAAGAGTGTCATTAAGGACATTTCTTTGGAAAAGCACTCCATCATTCACACCAACCACGCCTCCCGAGGCTCCCAAACCAACTACACCTCCACGAATTGCCAATTGCAAATCATTATTGGCTCCAGTTGTGCCAGTGCGAACCTGTTGCTCTGCAAAAAGTACGGCCTCAATATCAGGTGTGGGTGAGGAGGCAACTGCGTCCCCAACAGTTACTGCTACGTCAATATTTTGCCCAGCAAAGAGATAAAATCCGCCAAGGCCGTCAGTAACGCTTACTTTTACCCCAAGTGTTACATTAGCACCTTCCACAAAAAGAATTACTTTGCGGCTTGCCAAATCAGCCGAGCCATCGCCACCCGAAACCGTAAGGTTGCCCTGTGCACCCTCGTAGCGATACCAGAAGTAACCAGAGCCTACCGGATATTCCACTCCACCCGATTCAAAGGATGTCGGGGCAACTGTTGGACCAGTTAAAAGTGTCGGGCTAACGCCTGAGGGGATTTTATTTTTAAAGTATGTATAGTTATAACCCTCCGTTCCCAAAAAAGGACCATTGGTAACTCGCCAATTATTGCCCGAGTAAGTACCAGACCCAAGAGCTATTGAGCTGCCACCAGCTGAGGGCACACCCGAATAGCTTGTTGGGTTATCTTTTATAAGCACAGGGTTACAGGTGGGCAGTACGCAGGCACCAGGAATAGACGACGTGATGGACCCGGAACCTGAAGAGTTACCCGCAATAATGTCTCCCCCACTTACCTGCCACCAAGAGCTCGGCGCCGAAACCGAAACTGTTGCGCTATCAGCACATGTTGCACCCGAAACTCCCATTGTCCCAGTAACTGTTAGGGTTGTTGAACCCGATGACATACCTGTTAAATCGGCATTAAAGGCCGCTGCACTATCCGTATAGCTTCCAGAACCTACAGAACAAGGTCCAGTACCCGAAGCACAAACAGTGGCAACTGCCGAGCTGCCAACAACAAAGCCAACCTGGGTAACACTTCCGCCTGAGGACGATATTACCGGATTAACAGAAATAACATTTCCAGCGGCAACAGCATAACTTGCAGAAATATCCAAAGTACAACTGGGAACAGGAGTCGGTGGAACAGGAGTATTAGTTGGTGCAGGTGTAGACGTACTTGAAACAGACCCACCAACACAACAACTTCCACGAGACGAACCAATACTACACCCATACGAGGAACCATTCCATGTTGGTCCAACACACGGATCATTTGAACTTGAAACCCCTTGGTTAGTTTCACAAGAAGACCCTGGAGTGTTATCACAAGCATAGGAGTTTGTTCCCCCAAAAGAGGCAACGCACTCATTGAAATCTGGATCATAATTACACGACTTTGTTTGAATTACGACTGCCGAATCGCAACACGGTAGACCGGGAGCTCCACATGCAGAATGCGGGCAAGTCTGGGCAGTTACTACTCTTGGAAACAGTGCTGTAACAATCAGTACAAATAAAGACCAAAAAACTGTGTAAAAAGTCATACTCTAATTCCAAACCTCGTATTTATTTGGTATACGAAAATTCCTGTAATAACTCCTCAGTGCAAACTCTGGTGGTCCAATTTTTTTTGTGGGTGACGTTATGTCATAAATCAACTTTCCTCCACTTACCGGTGATTCCCCAAAACCGAGATCAGGATACCCTGAACAGACAACCTCATCATTAATCAAACAGTATGCCTTAAGCCTACTCCCCCCCCCACTTTCACTAAAGTACACAAAGCTCAATGTTAAAAACTCACCTCTTACAAATGGGATTTTGTCTACATCTACCCTGCCCATTGAATTTAAACTCGTACTTCCGTCCTTTTCGACAAATTCCCCCAAATGTACTTGGCCAACCACATCAACGGTGAATTCTCTTTCAACTCCACCTTCCAAATATCCCAAAACCAGATCGACTCTAGGAAGTTTACCAAACGGTTCAATAACTTTTATATCCTTAATCCAAACATTGTTTATGGTTTGAGCTAAGTACGGACGAGCTAAACCACCTGACGACTGATCAACGACAAGCTCACCTGGTGAAATGTCGAAACCTTTCATTGGCGGGGTTAACTCAGTTTTGTTAAAGCCACCTCTCGAATAAAGCAAAATTAATAAATAGACCAGAACGAGAAGCAATATTATCAAAAACGAAATTAACAAACGATGAGTTTTTATTGCCATTATAGTCCCAACTTTCATACTAGCAGAGGACATACCCAACCACAAGATCTTAAGAAGTAAAAGGTCATTTATGCCACGTTCGCGCAGCAAGCCACCCATTCTCTAAAATTAATGATTTTGTTAGCAACCATAACTCGTTTGGATTATCAAGTGTCCGACTTCCAATTAAAAAACTAAAGTCGTTAAACAAAACAGCACTTTCAATCTCCTCTTTTGTAAGTATTTTTCTTGACGGCCCTTTGGCTATTTCCTTTATACACCATTGCGCGAACTCTGGTATTACATATGCACCAGTGTTACTTCTTTGACTACAATCTTCCAATTTGGCGCCGCTTGCCGGAAAAAACCAATTCAAAAACAAACCATTTTCCTCATTTGAAGGATTAGATTTTATCAACACATCAACAACCTGCAATAGATTGGCCAAATCTATCTTACCCGGATCCGCAGAGATCTGCTTCCAAGGCTCAACAGACCTATCGTCGGCAGACAATTCATTAACAACCAGTCTCGCCACTCTACCCTTATATCGCACTAAAAGTTCTACGGGTGATTCGTGATCAGTGGGGTCAAAATTTACCCCCAACAGAATGCTACCCATTCTTAAAACATCAATAGGTTCTCGTTTTTGTTTCCCTTCGATCACATAATTTCTACTGTTATATCCATCAACCCATTCTGGTGTACGAGCAAACGAGAATGGAACGGAAGTCCATTTCTTTGCCGCTTTGCTGTACTTTGCAATATTAATAATGTTGTCGCCGTCTGTGTCCACAAATCCATTTTCCAACGTCATTTGAGCAAAAGGAACCATTTCACCATTCTCGTCGGGTTGAAGAACAACTTTCATGCCGTCGATATTTCCCCAAAGACCTTCTGGAGCTTGCAGATTTATATACCTGCCATTTTCAAAAATCTGTACTCCATTTGCTGTTTCTTGAAATGGCGGCATGGTTGCTGTGGGTTCAACAGGAATGGGTGGGACAGATGCCAACTCATCCCTATCAAGCCAAAGTAAATCCGGGTCACCTTGAAGCATGACAAGGTCAACTCCACTGTCAAGAAGTCCAGTAACAACGTCTCCCTCAACCCTGACAATTACCGGCTCACACCCATCAACTATCGCTATGTCGGCCCTCCCACCGATTTTCTGGGCTGGAATCATATAAAGGTACCAATTACCCTCCCCATCACCGACAACAAGGTGTAAAAGTCCGTCAATTGCAAAACTGCCGTCAGGTCGCTCAATAACCCGCGATTCTTTCCAAAGACCAATTTCCCTACCCGCTTCCCCCAAGTGTGGGGCTATTAAAAGCGTATCTGAATTTGAAATACCCGCACTCTGACTAAAATTAACAAGCTGAAAAGGTAAGTCAATTGCCGGAAGTTCCAAGGTTGAGCGCAAAAAATTGACTTCATCGATTACGCTTTGACGGTTGGCAAACTCGGGTATAACAACTCTTCCAGTAAAACCAGCAAGCGCTACCTCGTGAACTCTTCTGGCAACTTCTGAGGTTATTTCGGTCTTAACAACATCGCTGTCTGCAAGTTGAAGCGAGTCAAAACCAGCATTGGACAAGACAGGCACCGCCTTGCCCACTTTATAACCACCAGCAAAAAGCTCTGTCCCCGGACTTCTGCCGCAAGTTAAATCCCTAGGTGCCTCAGTTGGCTCGGGTGATGGACTGGCAATTGCTTCCGTGGCAGGAGCCGAATTTTGAATGTCAGAAGTTGAGGTTGGAGAAGCAGGTGTACCCCCAGCTATGGGTGAGGGTGTACAGGTTGTCAGAAAAATAGCAGCTATTAGACTTGTAAGTAAAATCTTCTTTGCCCTGGAAACATATTTTTTGCGCTTTTCAGTTCCCGCAGCAAGTACTGAAGTGCCCAAAAGCATACCAACCGCCAAGCCCTCGTTATCCTCTCCGCTCGAGGGTAAATCTTTCAAAAAGTTAACAAGGTGTGGCATGGACTTTTCTACCAGTTCGCCAGGACTCCATCCACCTTTAACCGCTTGATTAACCAAATGATTGAGTTTCGCAGATTCATCCCTAATCGACTGCATGCTAACAACCGAATCGGAGTCAACAACTATGTCTCTAAAAACTCCTAAACCGAATTTATCAAGTGCACCTTCTTTCAAATCAGCCAGTTTTTGCCTCTCTGCCTCATTTAATCCCGCCACCCGATCGGCAAACTTTTCAGTTGCACCTTCACTAGCAAACAAATTTGAAAATGGTCCTGTCAATACACCACCGACTTTGTCCTTTGAAACGCCTTCCTCACCTGATAATTCATCTAGGTCTTTTTGCAAATCGTAAGTGTCCAAACCAAAGTGTTCCAAAAGCTCGATTGTTTGGTGGGCTGCTCCAAGGTAGTGATAGCCAAAAGCGTCACCGCCAGAGTCGTAAACATTACCCCGACGGTTAGTATTGCGAGACGCCGATTCCCTGGAGTGTTTCGTTTCTGTCGAACCTGTTGCAAATCCTTGGGTTGTATCCGATCTCTTAAAAGAAACGCCAACTTCGCTCCCCAAATTGTTGCCACCAAAACTGCCTCCACCCTTATGCTTAGGTTTGGAAACACCACTGTTGGGAAAAGCCTCTGAAGTCTCACCATAACGCGTATTCAAGGAGGACGAAACACCATCACGCTGACCGGTGGTACCACCGGGATTAAATGGCATGACTGGATTCATACCTCCCCGTACCGCCCCTGCTATTAACAAGGTATTTATCGCTGCCTTAAAAAAATTTTCGTTTCTACTCATAAACAGTAAAAACCCCTCGCTTTTGTGAGGGGTAGCCTATTTAAAATTGGCAATTTTCCACCAAAAAGCAGGCCGTCATTGTAAAAAAGTTTTCTGCACTTTCCATTCGGTTATTATAACACAAAGTCTCAAGACTATGGGGAACTAGAACTACTTCTTTTGTTGGCACCCCCGACGACTACCCCTAAAAAGTAAAACCAAAACCACACCAAACCAGAAATAGTATAGCTCATATCAAACAGAAAATTAACCGTTAGGGCAATAAAAAGAGCTCCGGGAAGTAGTACCTCAGGCACACCAGATACTAACACAATTTTT
>FKKE01003199.1_pt1 | contig 12875 bp, 11 predicted proteins | sample 1106331 | NCBI WGS metagenome assembly FKKE01 (sample SAMEA3931202, study PRJEB13176) | freshwater metagenome | biome: Drinking water system; feature: drinking water; material: freshwater | place: China | collected 2013-02-06 | reverse complement strand
GCCCGCCAGGGATGGCGGGCGAGAATGAGGCCGCAGGGACTTCGCTCTCTCCTCGATGACATCAGCCACACCGACAACATCAATTTAAACTACATTTAGAAGAATTGCTGACGTCACTGGTCAGAGCGCGAGCATATACCGTTCCACGGCTACTATCCGGTCTCGAAGCACTGCTGCTCGTTCAAACTCCTGCTTCTGCGCCTGTTCATACATCTGCGTTCGGAGTTCTGCGATCAGACGTTTGCATCCCGCGATATCGCGGGGGAGCTCCTGCTCGCCCACGCCTAGTTCGCTTATGAGCACCTCGCTCACAACCTCCTCGCGGCTCACCATGAGCGCTTCAGGGGCGCGTGTTACCGACCGCGGAGTAATACCGTGCTCCTCGTTAAAGCGACGCTGGAGCGCCCGGCGACGTTCGGTTTCTGCAAGTGCTCGACGAATCGAGTGGGTCATCGTGTCGGCATAGAGGATGACGCGGCCATTGATGTTTCGCGCTGCACGACCGATGGTTTGAATCAGGCTCGTATCTGAACGGAGAAAGCCCTCCTTATCCGCATCAAGTACGCCGACGAGACTCACCTCCGGAAGGTCAAGCCCTTCCCGGAGTAGGTTAATCCCTACGAGCAGGTCGAACTCTCCGGCACGAAGTCCGCGAATGAGCTCGATTCGATCGAGCGTGTGGACTTCCGAATGGAGGTATTTCACTCGCACTCCTACCTGTTGGTAATACTCGGTCAAATCTTCGGCCATCCGCTTCGTGAGCGTAGTCACCAGCGTGCGCTCACCTCGTTCCGCGACCTTATTCACTTCACTAAGGAAATCCTCAACCTGGTTTCGCGCAGGTCTCACCTCAACTGCTGGATCAATGAGACCGGTTGGTCGAACAATTTGCTCAACAATGAGATCGCCGCTCTCTTGAATTTCAAACTCAGCGGGAGTCGCAGAAACATAGACCCGCTGTTTCACCCGCTCATCGAATTCCTCAAACTTGAGTGGACGGTTGTCGAGCGCTGACGGGAGGCGAAAACCATACTCGACGAGCGTCTGCTTACGTGAGCGATCGCCGCGATACATGCCAATGAGTTGCGGAACGGTGGCGTGACTCTCATCGATGAATACGAGAAAGTCCTCGGGGAAGTAATCAATGAGAGTTGTTGGGGCCTCCCCCGCTTGTCTCCCCGCAAGATGTCGTGAGTAATTTTCGATTCCGGGGCAGATGCCCATCTCTTCCAGGAGCTCGAGATCGTAGAGCGTTCGTTGCTCGAGACGTTCTCGTTCGAGCGACTTTCCCATTTGCTCTAACTCGGCAAGCCTCGTATCAAGCTCTTCACGAATCGTAAGGAGCGCCTGGTCTAATTTGCCCCTGGTGGTAATGAAGTGACTCGCGGGATAGATGCAGACGTTCTTCAGTTTATGCAGCGTGCGCCCGGTGAGACGATCGATTTCAGTGAGCTCCTCAATCTCGTCACCAAAGAATTCCACCCGAATACTCCGTTCGCTCTCCGATGCTGGGCAGATCTCGACAACATCCCCGCGCACCCGAAACGTTCCGCTGGAAAAATCTGTTTCGCTTCGCACGTACTGGAGCGTTACTAATTTGCGAAACAGATCCCCCCGATTCATGCGGTCGCCACGTTCGAGGTAGATCATCAGTTCGAAATAGTTCTGTGGATCGCCCAAGCCATAGATACAGCTCACACTGGAGACAACAACAACATCTCTCCGTTCTAGGAGCGCCTTAGTCGCGGCATGGCGAAGCTTGTCGATTTCATCGTTAATTGAAGCATCCTTCTCGATATAGGTGTTACTCGCGGGAACGTACGCTTCTGGTTGGTAGTAGTCGTAGTAGCTCACGAAATAGCGAACGGCGTTTTCGGGGAAGAGTTCTCTTAGTTCTGAGTAGAGTTGCGCAGCAAGCGTTTTATTGTGGGCAAGTACCAGGGCTGGCCGATTCAAGCGGGCGATAACATTCGCCATCGTGAATGTCTTTCCCGAACCCGTGACACCGAGGAGTACCTGACTCGACGCACCGCGCTCAATGTTCGAAACGAGCTCGGCTATAGCTTTTGGCTGGTCACCTTGGGGTTCGTAGCTGCTCACCAGTCGAAAGCGACAGGCGGGAGCTCCGTTTCGGGTAATGACCCTCACTTCTTCTTCGAACGTGCCTCAGCAATACGCTCTTTGGCGAGGCGCACCGCGATAGTACCAGTGAGCTCACCGGTGCGCTTTGCTTCATCAAGAATTCTTCCAACAGTATGATAAATCCGAGAGACCCGTTCGTCCACTCGCTTCGGTGTAAAGCCGCCTTCCTCGAGCTCATCCGCGCAGAGGATCACACCGCCGGCGTTAATTGCGAAATCGGGAGCATACATAATGCCGCGAGCCGTTAGGGCTGCTTCCGTTCCTTCACCCTCGAGCTGATTATTGGCAGCGCCTGCGATAATCTTACAGCGAAGGGCGGGCACCGTCTCCGGGTTGATGACCCCACCTATCGCGCAAGGAACTAATACATCGCATTCGGTTTGGAGGAGATGGTGTGCGGAAATCGCCGTGGCCGTAACCTCCGAGCAGACTGATCGTAGGTGGTCTTCACTCGTGTCAGCGATGGTGAGCTTCGCTCCAGCCTCCGCAAGGAGCCGTGCGATTCGTGACCCAACATGGCCAACACCTTGAATTGCGAAATGCTTTCCTTGAATCGTTCCGTCACCAAAGTATCGCTCGAGACACGCTCGAATCCCGCCGAACATCCCAATCGCCGTATACGGCGAGGGATCGCCCCCACCACCGGTCTTTGGGTCCCGACCACTCACAAAAGGAGTCTCTTGGAGCATAATTCCCATGTCAGCGACCGACGTGCCCATATCTTCGGCAGTGACATATTTCCCACCAAGACTGTGCACGGAGCGTCCGAAACTTCTGAGAAGCGCTTCTCGACCTTCGGTCATCTTTCCATCGGCAAAGATCACTGCCTTTCCGCCACCGAGATTCAGCCCGGCAAGCGAATTCTTGTAGGTCATCGCTTCTGATAAACGGAGCGCGTCGTAGAGCGCCGCGTCCAGGCTTCGATACCTCCGCATCCGGCAACCCCCCAGCGCGGGGCCGAGCGTGGTGTCATGGACGGCTACGATGGCAAACAAACCAGTGCGAGCATCACGGAAATAAGTGACCTGCTCGTGACCGAGGTCGTAAACTTGTTCTAAAACAGAACGCATCGCGTGTGTTACGAGTGTTACTCGAAAAGACTCAAATCAACCCTGTTTAACTCTCCCGAGGTGCCCCGGGAAAAGTAGTTCTGAAAGCCTCGGCTCGTAAGATTAGCAACTGCCGAGGAATGAGGGGTACTAATACCTTAAGTTCGGGCCCAGATAAAGCCCCCATAACGGCTAGTCGGAGCGGCTGGAACAGGTCTTTCCCAGAAAGCGCGGTTCGTTTCTTAAGCTGGCTCTGAAGTTGCAAAAATTGCTCTTTTGTGTAGCGGTCACGATCGTCGGGCCCAAACTCCCGAAGTAACCCTAGCCATTCCCGCACAACGAGCTCTCCCCGAGCCCGCTCGTCCCCCGACTTCATTTGCGAAGCAGCTTCGGGGTCAATGGTTTCTGAGGCAAGGAGCGCGCCTAAATGTTCGATATCGGTGAGTAGGCTCATACTGTCGCGGAGTTCGCCGATTGCTTCTTCGCAGTATTTCGGTCCCCGACTGGAAAGCAGCTCCCCCCACTCGCCAGCAAACGGAAGAGCGCGCTCGGCAAGCTCCGGGACCGGTAAGTGACGAAGCCACCATCCATTAAGAAAGAGGAGTTTCGTATCATCAAAAATCGCCCCGGTTCGATTCACGCGATCGAGCGAGAAACTCTTCATCGCCTCGGGGAGTGAAATTTCCTCGAGTGCATTTGGATGGGACCAGCCGAGGAGCACTAAGAAATTGACTAACGCTTCGGGGAGAAATCCTCGTGCAGAGAAATCCTTTACTAGCGCGAGCTCTCCACTCCGTTTAGAGAGTTTCCCACCCTCTCGGGAGAGGATCAGCGGGAGATGGGCAAACTGGGGGCGTTTCTCGGTCAATGCCTGAAACATCACCACCTGCTTTGCTGAATTCGTAAGATGATCCTGTCCTCGAATGATATGGGTGATCTCCATATCAATGTCATCGATGACGCTCGCGAGCTGGTAGGTAGCCACTCCATCGGAACGGATGAGCACCGGCTGGGGACCGAGGCCAAGCGCCTGGAACGAACACCGGCCATAAACCAGGTCATCGACGACAATCTCTGTATCGGGGTAACGAAGCCTGATCGACCCTTCGGTGTCACGGTAGGCACACCGAAGTGAGATGAGTTCCTCTGCAGCCTCGCGATATCGTTCGAGTCGTTCGCTCTGACGATAAGACCCATACGGCCCACCAATGTCGGGCCCCTCGTCCCAATGGAGACCGAGCCAGCTCAATCCGTCGATAATGTCACGCTCGTACTCGACGCGTGACCGCTCTCTATCCGTATCATCAATCCGAAGCACGAAGGCGCCGTTCAAATTCCGCGCGAAGAGAAAATTAAACAGCGCAGTGCGTGCGCCGCCGATATGGAGCGGCCCCGTCGGGCTAGGTGCGAACCGAACCCTCACCATACCATCAACCATTGATTGAGAATAAGAGTCTGTAACAGAATGAAAATTAATGTCATGGCGAGGGAGCGCTAGCGACCGCGGCAATCTCATACCGACCCGAGAGCAAGAGCCTCAGTGCTTGGAGATTGCTTCGCTGCGCTCGCAATGACATCTGTTTTGCAGTCGATGTATCAAGCACTCTGGGCCTCCCCAATTTGCTTTACAGCTTTTACGATTCTTCTCCTAACTCGGAGATATTAAATGGGCCGCGGCTCGCCCACTTCGTCCTCGCCTGGGTAAAGGATTGGGCATCCACCGGACCGGCTTTGTTTGACCAGGAACTACGGATGTAAGTGGCGATAGCTGCGAGTTCGTCATCTTTCAAGGTCGGACCAAAAGGAGCCATCGCGTTATTGTACACAGTCCCCTTTACCTTGATCGGACCAACGAGGCCGTAGAGCATAATCGAAGCGAGTCGCTCTACGTTCTCACCGGTAACGTACGCACTGCCATCGAGTGGCGGGAACACTGTTGGAACCCCTTGTCCAGTTACCTGATGACAAGCGACGCAGTGAGTTTGATAGAGCACTGCTCCATCAGGCCCCGATGATGGACCTTTCGGCGCGACCTGCTCCACATGGCTCACACGTGCTACCGCAGAGACACTCGGCTCCACCGATGTTCCCTCGTAGGAAGTAAGTGGGGCCTTCGCGCCCGCGTAATCTCTCCCCTCGCGCTCACAGCCAAGCGCGACGACTCCGATAACCATCACGAGCAAAACTGTCCTCACTATTCATTCTCCTCGATTACGAACGACCTACCACCCCGAGAGCGAGATTAACCGACTCCCTAGAGGGCATCAAGTTCAACCTCGCCTCTCGGCAAGTCTAGATCATTATGGTATTGATGTGAAAAAATCGGCAACCGGCCCATGCAAGAGAAACCCCCCAACAGTGAAACGATGGAGAAAGCGGCATTTAACGTGCTCGACCTTGAGGGGAAAACCATTGATGGGAAATATCTGATTAGCAAAGTCCTCGGCCGTGGTGGAAGCGGTGTTGTTTACCGAGCCGAGCATACGCTGATCAACCGATTAGTCGCGATTAAGATTCTCCACGCTCACCTGGTAGAAAACGAGGAATCACTCAAGCGTTTTCGCCACGAGGCAAAGATCGCATCAAAGTTGAATCACCCAAATGCTGTCGTCCTCTACGATTTTGGTATGTATGAGCGACTCCCTTATCTCGTCTTTGAGTTCGTCCAGGGAGTGACGCTCAAGGAAATGATTCTCAGACGTGGTGCACTCCCGCTCACCGAGGTCTACACCATTTTCGAGCAGGTGTGTTCTGCTCTCGGAGAAGCCCATCGGCTCGGAATTGTCCACCGTGACATGAAGCCGGAGAATATTATGATCACCCCCCGCGAAGGTGGTGGTGAAACAGTAAAGGTTCTCGATTTCGGTATCGCTAAGGTGCTTCGACACTCTGATGAGTTATCCTCGACCGTCGTCACACAAACGGGCATGTTCTACGGCACGCCTCAGTACGCTTCACCCGAACAGGTCCTCACCCAATCGCTCGATGCTCGCTCTGATATTTACTCTCTCGGGGTTATCCTCTATGAAGCGCTTTCCGGCGAGACACCGTTCAGTGCGCCATCGCTCATGGAGATCCTGATGAAGCAGCTCCATGAGGTTCCGGTGGCTCTCCACTTAAAGAATCCGAGTTTAAACCTCTCGGCAGAGGTAGATGCGGTCTTGCTCAAATGTTTAGCGAAGCAACCGGACGAACGGTTCCAAAGTGTCGAGCAATTGATGCAAGACTTTGCGGTGGCAAAAAGCGTTTTACCATCTCGTTCACGAGGGTCGCGACGGACTGCAGGAATCGCCGTCTCCGCGAGCATTATTGGAGTGCTTCTCGCTGGGGCGTTCTTCGGCTTTCACGCCTGGCTTAATCAGTCACCGAAAGAAATCGTGGCGGCAGAGAAAATAGAAAACCCGGCCCCACAGCAACCGGAAGTCGTTGTAGCTCAAATACCGGGCGAAGCTGCTCCGCTACCAGCACAAATGGCAGACGCCGCTCTCGCGCTCGCGCGGCTCGTTGACCGTAAACTCCCGACGCCACCCGATCCCCCAATCGACGAGATGACGACTCCCGCTCCGCTCGCTGAAGCGCATACTCCACCCCCGGCAGTCGTCGCTCGCGAATTCAACACGGTTGAGAGTAGCGAGCAGCCCGAATTGCCGCCGAGTGAGAAAACTGAGCTCAGCTCGGTCGCAAGCACCGTTTCGGGAATGGTTTCGCAACCACCGTTTCCGTTACCGGATGGACAGTCACCCGAAGAGTTGTTTCGCGAAGGGGAACGCCTTTTCGAGGCAAAGCGTTACGCCGAAGCAATTGAGCGCCTGCGTCAGTCGGCATCGCTTCGCCCGCGCGACGTGAAAACTCGGCTTGTGCTCGGCATCTGTTACTTGCGCACCGGGAACTATCAGTCAGCCTATGAACAATTTACCGTTGCCTCGCAGATTGATAACAACTATGCGCCAGTTCACTACAACCTTGCCTGCTACTATGCACTTACAAAGCAACCAGAGCGTGCGCTCGGCGCACTCGAAAAATCCATCTCACTCAATCCGCGTTCCAGACGGTGGGCACGGACGGAGCCCGACCTCGCTTCGCTGCGTGGGATGGATACATTTAAGCGACTAGTCGGAAACTAAATCTAACAAAATGAAAATTTCTTTCTCTGTTGCTCCGGTGCTCTGGTGCTCTGTGTAATATAAAAAGCCTATGTAGCTGCTTCAAACGCTTCATTTGGTGAACAGAGCAACGGAGCAACAGAGAAACAGAGAAAACTGGAAAGAGTATATACTATGAGTAGCCACCACGACGAGGACGAGCGAATAGACTTAAACGTCGAAGGCATGCACTGTGCTAGCTGTGCGCTGAACATCGAACGACACCTGCGAGGCCTGGGCGTTACTGATGCTGCTGTGGACTTCTCCACGAAGAGTGCGAGCTTCACGCCATCACAGCGAGTTTCCATCCCTTTTGTGCGGGAGGAGATCGAAAAACTAGGCTATAAGAGTAGTCTCCACGCGGCAAGTCTTGATCATTCAAGACGGCTGAACACCATTGAGAAAAAGTTCCTCTTCTGTGCGGTGTTCACTGTTCCACTGTTTGTGCATGTATTCGTTCCGATTCAACTTCTCCACAATCTTTGGCTTCAGCTCATTCTCGCAACCCCAGTATTCCTCGTTGGGTTTTTTCACTTTGGACGGAGCGCGTTTCTCTCTCTTCGCGCCCGACTTCCCCATATGGATGTGCTCATCTTCATGGGTATTACCGCGGCATTCGCCTATAGCCTCATTGGAACACTGCTCGGCCTCGGACACGACTATGCGTTCTATGAGACGGCAGCAACAATCACCACGGTTGTACTCCTCGGAAACCTTCTCGAAGCTCGGGCGGTAAAGAAAACAACGTCTGCGATCGAAGAGCTCGCACAACTTCAAGCGACGAGTGCGAAACGAATCACTGTCGATCAGGGAAGCGAGAGAGTTATTGAAATTAACGCAAAAGATATTCAGGTCGGCGATCTGCTCCTCGTAAACACTGGGGACAAAATCCCAACTGATGGAATCGTAGCGACGGGCACTGGTTCAATTAATGAAAGTATCGTCTCAGGCGAGAGTCTGCCGGTAGAGAAAAGCCCTGGAGATGCTGTGATTGGTGGAACGCTCGTCGCCCGAGGGAGCATTAAGGTTCGAGCGAGCGCCGTAGGCGAGCACACGGTGCTCGCGTCCATGATCCGCTTGGTGAAAGAGGCGCAACGGAATAAGCCGCGTATCCAACGGATCGGTGACGAGGTGAGCGCGGTATTTGTCCCGGTGGTGCTCGTCATCGCTGCGCTTACCTTTACTGTGTCAGTCTTTTTCTTCCACGTTCCGCTTGGCGCGGCGTTGCTTCGAAGTATTGCCGTGCTTGTCATTGCGTGCCCTTGCGCTATGGGCCTTGCCACGCCCACAGCAGTGATGGTGGGAGTTGGCGAAGCTGCAAAGCGCGGGGTGCTCTTCCGCGGCGGCGATGTACTCGAGCGTATGTCACAGCTCAAGCAAATTGTCTTCGATAAAACCGGGACGATTACAACTGGCGAGTTTCGGCTGGTGAATCTCCGTGCCATTGCGCACCGTGATGAAAGTTTTCTAAAATCTCTCCTAGCAAGTATCGAGCGACACTCGTCGCATCCGATCGCTAATTCAATCCGGAAGGAACTCGGCGGTGCTCCACTCTACGAACTCACTCATGTCGAGGAGCAGAGTGGACTCGGAATGAAGGCTCTCGACACAGCGGGGAAGTGTTATCTCGTCGGTTCTTTTGCGAGCGCAAAGAAGGCCACAACGGATGACAGTCATGATCTCTACATTCTCGAGAACGAAACCCTCATCGGCACAGTCTCACTTGTGGATGAGCCAAAACCGTTCGCGAGAGAAACAATTGCAAAGCTGAAAGCGCTTGGCTTTGAACCGATTCTTTTGAGCGGGGATAAAACAAAGAAATGTCAGGCTCTCGCGGGCGAGCTCGGTATCGAGCGGTTCTTCGCCGAGAAGTTGCCAGAGGAAAAGCTTCGGATCATCGAAGCGCTTGACCAAGAGAAATTGACGGGTTTTGTCGGTGATGGAATTAACGATGCGCCTGCGCTCTCACGCGCCTCGGTTGGTATTTCGCTGAGCGATGCCACAGAGGCAGCAATCCAATCGGCGCAAATTGTGTTATTGAAAGGAAGGTTTGAATCACTGCTCACAGCACTCCTCATTTCAAGAATGACGATGAGAGTGATCAAGCAGAATCTCTTCTGGGCATTTTGCTATAATGTGCTCGCGATTCCCATCGCAGCGGTGGGTCTTCTCACTCCGGCGATTGCCTGTTTTGCCATGGCACTCTCCGATGTGGTGGTCGTTGGAAACTCACTACGACTTAAGTCACAACCGTTCGATAATCTGTTAGCTGATTCGCGTCATTAGCCGAGCGCAATTTCGTGTTATAAGCTCAAGTTATGGTTCGTCGCGCGGTAATCGCTGGCTGCTTATTTCTCGCATTCGCCGTTATTGTACTCGTGCTCTTCGAGCAACGGGCGGAGATTAGTGCCCCACTTGTTCAGTGGAGTAATCGCCATCTGATCATCGCCCCAGTTGGATTTATTTTGCTCTACATTCTTACCTGCATCTTCCTCATCCCGGGTTTCCTTCTCACCTACACGGCTGGCGCTATATTTGGCTTTCTTCACGGAACACTCCTTGTCTCAGCTGGTGTCACGCTTGGCGCTGGAGCGGCATTCCTCATCGGACGTTACTTCGGTCAAGCTTGGGTCGAGCGTCGACTCGCGCACTATCCTCGACTTCAGGCGCTCACTCAGCTTATCGTTGATGAAAATTGGAAAGTTGTAGCTTTAGTTCGTCTCTGTCCAGCATTTCCTTTTCGCATCTGCAACTACCTGTTCAGTGTTACGAAGATTCGCTTCTCCCGTTACCTCATTGGAACCTGGCTCGGCACAATCCTACCGGCACTGATTCATGTCTACATCGGCACGGTGATCGTCACCGGGGCCACGGAAAGCGCATCGATTACCCGCGCACGTTTGGGATCCTATCTTATCGGCGTTCTCGCTCTCCTGCTCCTCCTCTTCTACGTCGGCCGACTAGCCAAACGTGCTGTAAACCGGCAGCTTGAAATGCCAAGGAGCCCGGACAGGGCTATCAGTGCTTGAAATCGTAAGTACTCAGCCTGCGATAATTAAAGTGTTGGCCGCCCAGAGTTTCGTGCCTCCCTTCTGCGGGGACGAGGCAATTCAAGCGCTTCACTCGATTGAAGTACTTAGACGTTATACGAAGGGTGGGTAATTACTTGAAATCTTAAATTAGGGTTGATACGGTCAGGCGAAAATTAAATGTCGATGGAAAAAGGCCTACAGGAGGACGACAAATGAGAGCCATAATCCAGATGCTCACTATCGCAACACTGCTTCTCGTTACAAGTTGTGGTGGCAGCGATGGTGACGATTTCCCCGACTATTCGGGAACCTGGAGCGCCTTCGTTGACCTTGCAGACAATAGCTGCCCGCGGACAATCCCCGATGAGTTTCTCTCGATTGCCGAGCAACATCTCGTTTCGCAGGACGAGGATCTAATCTCGATTTTTAACGGTGCCGAGACTTTTAATGGAAACCTGCTTGAGACAATTGACGGGTTTACGTCGTTCTACGGTAACGGTCCGTCACATATTCTCCCAGGATTTCTCGGTGGCTATGACTGCACCGAGGCCCTCGTTTGGCAGTATGAAGATATCGATGACTCGTTCGATGGCGTGTACAACGCAAATTTCGTAACTCGATTCTCGAGTATTACCTGCCTCGAAATTAACGGGGATGATCAGATTGACTGTAACGTGACCTATGTCGGAAGCGCCTTCCAGTTATAGATGAAGAGTCCCTAAAATTTCTTTCTCCGTTGCTCTGTTCACAAAATGACGCACTTGAAGCAGCTACACAGACTTTTTTATTACACAGAGCAGCAGAGCACCGGAGCAACAGAGTTTTATGAACCAGGAAGTTTCCGAAGCGCTTCACTTAAATGGGAACGGTCGGCAAGCACCTTGAGTAGCGGCCCATGCTCGCCAATCTCAACGATGCTTAGGGAACAGACCGGACAGGCTAATCGATGTCGGTAGGAGGCGAGATCGATACCGAGGAGCGAGCAAAGGATGATCCGAATCGTCGCTTTGTGTGAAACAACCAACACCGCGCCAGACGAATGACGTTTGCTAATTGATTCTACTGCTGCTGTTCCACGCTCGGCAATCTCAACTGCTGTCTCTCCCGATGGAGGTCGGTTCACAGCAGGATTATTTAACCACGCGGTATACGCGTCCTGATATTTTGCCTTGACCTCGGCGATCGTCCGGCCCTCCCATTCGCCGTACCCGATCTCGCGAAGTCGCTCATCGATTATTACCTCGTGTTTCGTACGCTCGGCAGTCGGTCGAGCCGTTTCTCGCGCACGTGTCTGTGGACTTACGTAAATAGCCGCCCAAGGAGTGCTCTCGTAGACGTGCGCAAATTCATCAGCCATCTGAACACCGGCGCTCGTAAGCTGTGCATCGGTTCCAGAGCCAGAGAACAGCTCGTCTCGACTGTGCGTTGTCTGACCGTGTCGAAGAAAGTAGATCGAAAGACTCACGTCTCATGCCTCTATCAAGGGCGCAGGCGAGCCCGGCGCGATTCTTACCTTAGACCTGCGGTATCGACTTGACAATGAGAAGAATGGTGGCGCTAACTATTCGGCTACCGCGACCTTGAATCCACCGTAGACCATCCGTTTCACGTCAAATGGCATCGGTTTCCCTTCACACATCCGCTGAATCCGAGGGTCCTTCATTACCCTTCCGTTTACCTGGTTTCGATGAGCTCGAGACTTGAAGGCGACGTAGGAGAAGACGACTGTCTCTCCGCTTTTCAATTTAATGCTCCGTGGAAACGGCGTTACACCCTTTGGTTTTAGGTCATCCCCGATGCACTCTTTGTAATCGAGAGCACCATGTTCACGCCAAATTCGTCCGGCCTTCTTTGCCATCACCATATACGCCCGAAGATTCTTCTTTGGAACAGGGAGAACATAGCCATCAACGTAGTGAGTCGAATTTGCTCCGCGTTTGGTCTTTCGTTTCATGGCGTCTCTCCTTCACAAGTTCAGATTACTTCGGGCTATGAAGAAGACTTTATCACCGGAGAAGGCATTTGCAAGCGGGATCGGCGGAATCCCAGCGCGCGATCGCACGACAACTTTTTCTGAGAATAATCGATTTAATGAGATGAGACACAGCTTCATCAACGAGACGTAACAATTGGAGGTACGACAAATGAATAATACATCAATTTCTAGAGGATTAATCCTTGAGGTCCCGTATACCGAAAAGGACGAAGCAAAAGGCCTTGGTGCACGGTGGGATCCAGAGATGAAGAAGTGGTTCGTCCCAAAAGGGCGCGACACGAAACCGTTCGCACGGTGGATCGCACAAGAGAAGGACGTTGATTTCGGTGATCATGCAGAGAGCGAGTAAAGCGCCGTTTGGCGCACCTGTGGTTTGAAAAGATAAAAAGGGCCCGGGTTGACAGCGTTCTTGGTCGATGATACTAAGATGGGTAATTTGCACAGTAGGCTAGCCAGAAGGCATATCCAAATGCTACAGCTCCCTCGACTCATGGTGCGATTTATTTTCGTTTTG
>FKKE01001065.1_pt2 | contig 12908 bp, 9 predicted proteins | sample 1106331 | NCBI WGS metagenome assembly FKKE01 (sample SAMEA3931202, study PRJEB13176) | freshwater metagenome | biome: Drinking water system; feature: drinking water; material: freshwater | place: China | collected 2013-02-06 | reverse complement strand
CTGTGGCCTGATTTTCGGAAACGAGAGTTTCTCCTCGCACTGATCGAGTATCAACGCCGGGAGCGTCGATTCGGCAGAGTGCTCAGTACTGTGCCCTCATAAATAAATCCTTGTGGGATACCCGCTCGCTACAGATGCCATCCTTCACCATTCGAGATTTGTGACCACTTCACCTGCACGACCACGACAATTTGATCTCCGGCGTCTCTATACCGCCGTAGTACTGATTCCCGCCGTCTACATCATCATTGTCCACCTGGCCCCATGGGCCCTCACCCTCCTCCTGATCGCCGTCGGGTCGATCGCGCTGCTTGAACTGTATCGTCTGAGTTTCCAGTCACGGTTGAATCATGTGCTCGTCGGCGTCGGGTCGGCTCTCTTCGTCCTGACCATTGCCCGATCACACCTGTCACTTCCTCTCCCAGAGCTGCTTCTCGGGGGTGCACTCGCGTTGGTCCTGGCCGCTATGGCTGTTGGCATATCGTCGGCGTACCGGTGGAAGGACCCGCTCCTCGCCCTATTCGGTATTCTGTACGTAGGCCTCCCCTTGAGCACGGTCGTATCGGCTCGGTCCTTACCCTCGGGAGCATTCCTGGTCTTGTTCCTGGCGGTCGTCACCTGGGCATCGGACTCCGGGGCCTACTATGCCGGCACCTTGTGGGGCAAACACCCGCTCATGCCTTCCATCAGCCCAAAGAAAACGTATGAAGGCCTACTCGGTGGGCTTATTGGAGCCATTGCGGCCGCCCTCCTGGCACAGATGTGGTTTGCTTCAGAACTCTCATGGACTGACGCCGTGGCACTTGGTATTCTCCTGACTCTTACAGGCCTGGTCGGCGACCTTTTTGAATCGGCGATCAAGCGCCGGGCAGGCGTCAAAGACTCGGGAGGAATTCTACCGGGGCATGGCGGGATGCTCGACCGGATCGATAGTCTCTTGTTCACAGCTCCCACTTTTTACTACTATGTCGCGTACGTTCGAGGCTTGTTGCCGCCTCTATAGCCCTCTACTCAGAAATGGAGAGGAGATGCCATGAAGTCAATTATCATCCTGGGATCCACCGGGTCGATCGGCACCAACACCTTGGATATTGTGCAACGGTTTCCCGATGAATTCCGAGTGGTCGGATTGACGGCCGGCAACAATATCGAACGGTTAGAGGAACAGATTCACCGGTTCAGACCCAAGGCTGTCGCCGTCTCGACCGAATCCTCCGCCGCACTTCTTCGAGCCCGATGCGCGTCCCTTCCCGTGGAAATATTGTCCGGCGAAGAAGGAATTGCCTCCGTCGCCTCTGAACTCGACGCCGAATTGGTGATTTCCGCCATCGTCGGCGCCGCCGGCCTCCTCCCGACCCTCTCGGCCATTCGCAGTGGAAAGCACATCGCCCTGGCGAATAAGGAACCAATGGTCATGGCCGGTCAGTTGATGCAGGAGGAGGCTCGAAAATACGGAGTGCGGATTTTCCCCGTCGACAGCGAACATAGCGCCATTTTCCAGTCGCTGGAAGGACACCGGATCGAAGACGTCCGGCGATTGATTCTGACAGCCTCGGGAGGCGCGCTCTGGACCCTCTCCCAAGAAGATCTCCAGCACGTCACACCGGAGAGAGCCCTCCAGCATCCGAACTGGAAGATGGGCGCCAAGATCACCATTGATTCCGCGACACTGATGAATAAGGGTTTGGAAGTCGTCGAGGCCCGCTGGCTATTTGATATTCCTGAGTCCCGTATCGACGTCATGGTGCATCGAGAAAGCATTATTCACTCGCTGGTCGAATATCACGACCGCTCGATGATCGCTCAGTTGGGGCTTCCGGACATGCGAACCCCCATTTCGTACGCCATGCGATATCCCGGCCGGATGGCTCTCGATTTGCCTTCTCTGGATCTGACCGAGATCGGACGGCTCTCTTTCTGTAAGCCGGATCATGATCGCTTCCCCTGCCTCAATCTGGGGTACGAGTCGCTTCGAATCGGCGGGACTATGCCGGCCGTGATGAATGCCGCCAACGAAATCGCCGTGGACGCCTTTCTCAATCACGGCCTTCGGTTTGTCGAGATTGCACCGGTCATCCGCAGTACCATGGATGCGCATACCCGGCAGGAGATCTCTTCCCTCGATGACACTTTGGAAGCAGACCGTTGGGCCCGGGAAAAAGCCGAGTCCTTGGTGCATGCGTTGCCTCGCTCATGATCGTTTGCATTTCACGCCGCGAATGTTAGAGTAAGAGACTGAACCGAGACAGGGAGTTTCCATGACGTCTGTACTTTCCTGGTCGCCCGATACTGTGTGGATGCTGCTCCAGAAGGCCTGGTGGTTTCTTGTAGTCCTTGGCGTCCTGGTCGCCTTCCATGAGCTCGGCCATTTTCTGGCCGCACGATGGGTGGGAGTGAAGGTCCTCAAGTTTTCCATTGGCTTCGGCCCCAAACTGTTCGGCAGGCAGGTCGGCGAAACCGAGTACCTTGTTTCTGCCGTCCCGCTTGGCGGCTATGTCAAATTGTTCGGAGAAGACGAGGCGGAGGCCACGACCTCTGATGACCGCCGACGATCATTCGCTCATCAGGGACTCTGGGGAAAAGTCCTGATCGTTGCAGCCGGTCCTGGATTTAACTTCATTCTTGCTTACCTGATCTTTGCCGGGTGGCTGTCGACCGGTACGCCCTTGTTTGTCCCGACCTTTCGTGACCTGAGTGCCGACATCGAAGCGCTGGTTCCCGACTCCCCCGCGGCGAAGGCAGGGATGGAGATAGGCGACCGGGTCGTCAAGATGAACGGGAAGGACATTTCGACCAAGACCGAGCTCTTGGATCTCGTCGCGAAAAGCAAGGGACAACCCGTCCTACTCGAAGTCCGCCGCGAGGGGCAATTAAAAACCATCACCGTGACCCCCGTCAAGATCACCGGAGACGGCGCGCACGACGACGAACCGCTGTACACCATCGGTGTAGAAGAAACGCCTCCGCTGGTCACCTCGGTGATGCATGGATCACCTGCCGCAGCGGCCGGAGTCCTGCCCGGGGATCGCGTCGCCGCGATCGACGGGCATACCATCTATACCTGGGCACAAATGACGACGCAGGTCAGAGAACATCCGCTCACACCGCTCAGTTTTGAGGTCCTTCGGGAAGGAACCAGGACAACGCTGACCGTCACGCCCACTGGTGAAAAGGTCACCATCAACGGGCAAACCGTCGAAGTCGGTAAGATCGGCATCTCAGGCCCCGGCCGCTCACTGATGCACTCCAACAACCCCGCGGAAGCCGTCTACCATGGTCTGGAAGCGACGTGGGGATGGACCGAACTGACCGCGGTTGGACTCTACAAAATGGTGGTCGGCGACATTTCGAGCAAGAACATCGGCGGGCCGCTGACCATTGCCAATATTTCCGGGGAAGCCGCATCTCAGGGTGCCTCCAGCGTGGTCTTCTTGATCGCCATCCTGAGTATCAACCTCGGTGTGCTCAACCTGCTCCCGATTCCCATTCTCGACGGAGGGCACTTGCTCTTTTTCTTGATTGAAGGCATCCTGCGTAAGCCGCTCGGCGAACGGCAACGGGAGGTCGCCCAGCAGGTCGGATTGGTACTCTTGGTCGGTGTGATGATTTTTGCCTTCTGGAACGATCTTGAACGCATCTTCTCCCGCTAGGCGGAATGCTCAAACTTTCCACTGATCAACTCACACGCGAATAGTTACGACACGATGAAGACGTCTCAACTGCTCATCCCCACCTTGCGGGACGATCCCGGTGAAGCGGAAACCGTCAGCCATCGGCTGATGTTGCGCGCCGGCATGATTCGGAAGGTGGCGGCAGGCATCTATACCTATCTCCCGCTCGGTCTGCGCGTGATCCGAAAAATCGAACAGATCGTCCGGGAGGAAATGAATCGCGCCGGCGCGCAGGAACTTCTGATGCCGATCGCATCACCGGCCGAGCTCTGGAAAGAGACGGCTCGTTGGGACTACTATGGTAAGGAACTGCTCCGTTTCAAAGACCGTCATGAACGAGATTTTTGCCTGGGCCCGACGCACGAAGAGGTCATTACCGATCTCTTCAGACGGGAAGTCCGTTCCTATCGCCAACTCCCGCTGAACTTGTATCAAATTCAAACAAAATTTCGAGATGAGATCCGCCCCCGCTTCGGGCTTATGCGAGGACGTGAATTCATCATGAAGGATGCCTATAGTTTTGACATCGATGACGCCGGCGCCAAGACCAGCTATCAGAAGATGTACGACGCCTACACTCGAATCTTCACGCGATGCGGACTGACGTTTCGGGCGGTCGAGGCCGACACTGGCCTTATCGGCGGGGATGTCTCACACGAGTTCATGGTGTTGGCGGAAACCGGCGAAGCCACGGTGGCGTACAGCGACCAAGGCTCCTACGCCGCCAACCTTGAGCGGGCCGAGGTACTTCCTCCTTCCGAGGTCGATACGTCTCCTCTGCGACCCATGACTCCCATCGCAACCCCACGGCATCGGACGGTAGATGACGTCACGACCTTTCTCAAGATTCCCCCTCGTCGGCTGGTTAAAACTCTTTTATACCAGGCTGGAACCGACACCATTGCCGTATTGATCCGAGGGGATCACGAGGTGAACGAGGTCAAATTGGCACGGCTCCTCCAAGTCACCGAGGTGGCACTGGCCGATCCGGAGACGGTCCAACGCGTGACAGGATGCCCGCCAGGCTTTGCCGGACCAGTCGGCCTGAGGCAGGTCCGAATCTTGGCTGATTACGCCATCAAGGGGATGAGAAACATCGTCATCGGTGCCAACAAAGCCGATACTCACTTTCAGGACGCCAACCTTGATCGAGATTTTCAAGTCGAACAATTTGCCGACCTTCGCAACGCCCAATCGGGAGATCCGGCTCCTCGAGGAGCCGGTGTGTTGACGCTCGCCAAGGGAATCGAGGTCGGGCAGGTCTTCTTGCTCGGCACAAAGTACAGCCGTAGGATGACCGCCACGATCCTAGACGACCAGGGAAAGGAGCGCCTGGCCATCATGGGTTGCTACGGCATCGGTGTCGGACGGACAGCCGCCGCAGCAATCGAGCAGAACCATGATGAGAAGGGCATCATCTGGCCCTATCCCATCGCGCCCGTGCATGTGCATCTCTTGACCGTCAGCCAATCGGATCGGACGACTGACACCGCCTCTCGCCTCTATGCCGACCTGATGGCTGCCGGATTCGACGTCTTGTGGGACGATCGGGCCGATCGAGCCGGGGTCAAATTCAACGATGCCGACCTGATCGGGGCACCGTTCCAACTCATCGTCGGCGACAAAGGACTTGCCGATGGTATCGTGGAAATGAAGGTACGAAGAACTGGGGCTAAGTCTCGTATCGTGCCAAGTGAACTCGTCGCCCATCTCAAAACGCTTGCCCTTGAAATGAGTTCCTCCGCAGGGTAAACGGTCCCCCGTTCCGCAACTCACCTTGTGGGCACTGACCGCACCTCACCGACAGAAATCGCCTTATCCCTTGCGTTCTCGTCTTGTTCGTCTAGACTGAGCTTATACGGACAGCGGCGGATAAGGAGTGCGACGAAACCTTACCCTGTCCTCTCCGTACGTTGATGTTCGAGCGACAGGGACCGAGGCTGGTGAGCTTGTTCAGCGTCTTGTGACCGCCGAACTCTGTGACCAAATCATGAGCCGCCACCGCTTCGTCCAAGGCGGATCCCGACGCCCTCAGGTCCGGTTCCCAATCAGGTCGGATGCACACCACAGCAATGACACCGAATGTTCAGGACCTTCAACACAAGATTGATCATGCGGAACATCTAAAACGCATCACCGCACAAATTCACGCAGCCAGCCATCTCGACCATATCCTCCTCGATCTTCACAAAGACATCCTCAGCGTCTTCGACGCCCAAGATCTGACGCTCTTCGCCTTCGACTCGGAGAAAAAAGAAATCTTTTCAAAGGTTCCCCATATCGACGGGGCCGAAGAGGTCCGTATTCCCATTACCGAGCAGAGTTTGGCCGGTTTCTGCGCGAAATACCTTCGCCCCGTCAACATCACCGATGCGTACAATCTCGCCGAACTGCGAGCGATCCATCCCGCATTGCTCCACGACACATCCTACGACAAACGCACCGGCTTCAAGACCAAGCAGGTGCTTACCTACCCGGTCGTCGCGGACAATAAGTACCTCATGGGTGTACTCCAGCTGCTCAACAAAAAGAGCGGGAGTCGTTTCACGAGAAAGGACGAAGAATCCGTCGACGAAATCGCCAAGGCTCTGGGCATTGCCTTTTTCAACCTCAAGAAAACATCCAAAAAGAACCCCACGAAGTTTGACCTCTTGCTCGGCAGCAACCGCCTCACGCAGAACGAATTGGAGCAGGCGATCGCCGATTCCCGCAAGGGCATGAGCGACCTTGAAACCATTCTGCTCGAAAAACACAAGGTTCCAAAACTCGATCTCGGCAAGTCTCTCGCGCAGTTCTATAAGTGTCCGTACATTGAGTATAGCGAGCGAACGATCGTTGATGCCGAACTGTTGAAAAATCTCAACGTCGACTATCTCAAAAAAAACCACTGGATGCCGCTGAAGCGGGACCGCACCGCCATCGAGATCCTGACCGATGATCCGGGTGATCTGGACCGCGTCCAAGATATCAAGCGGACGTTCCCGGGCCTCAATATTCGCTTCGCCATCAGCCTTCGCCGAGACATCGCGCAATTTCTCACGTCGGCAACTGGGCAGAGTGACAACGGCGGGCGAAAGCTTGATGAGAATGTGTCGGATATTCTCGGCGAACTGGTCACCGAGGCCCAGGCCGAGGCCATGGAGGAATCTGCCGGAGCCGGCGGTCTCGACGAAAACGACAGCGCCATCGTCCGTCTGGCCAACCAGATCATTGCGGATGCCTATCGCCAGAATGCCTCGGACATTCATATCGAACCCTACGGAGAGAAGCGTGAAACATTGGTCCGCTTCCGGGTCGACGGCGAATGCTTCGAATACATGAAAATCCCGCAGAGCTATCGGAGGGCCATCGTCTCTCGCATCAAGATCATGGCCAGCCTGGATATCGCTGAGCGACGCAAACCTCAAGACGGCAAGATCAAGTTCAAACTGTCCGAGACAAAGGAGATCGAACTCCGCGTGGCCACCCTCCCTACGGCCGGCTACAACGAGGATGTGGTCATGCGTATTCTCGCAGCAAGCGAACCGTTGCCGCTGGATAAGATGGGGTTCTCGGATCGGAACCTCAGAGTTTTGAAAGAGATTTCCGAGAAGCCTTACGGCATCATTTTGTGCGTCGGTCCGACCGGTTCAGGAAAAACGACCACGCTCCACTCAGTCCTTGGCAACATCAATACCCCGGACATCAAAATCTGGACGGCCGAAGACCCGGTTGAAATTACCCAATACGGTCTTCGACAAGTGCAAGTGCAACCAAAGATCGGCTTCACCTTCGCGAGTGCCATGCGGGCATTTCTTCGTGCCGACCCTGATGTGATTATGGTAGGCGAAATGCGGGACAAAGAAACAGCCGATACGGGAATCGAAGCATCGCTCACCGGCCATCTCGTCCTGAGCACCTTGCATACCAACAGTGCGGTGGAAACCGTCACCCGCCTGCTCGATATGGGCTGCGATCCTTTCAGCTTTGCCGACGCCATGTTGGGTGTGTTGGCACAGCGGTTGGCTCGCCGGATCTGCAAGGACTGCAAGGAACAGTATGTGGGAACCAAAGAAGAGTACGAAGAGCTTCGACAGGGATACGGGGCCGACTATTGGGATCAATTGGACATCAAGCAAGACAATACATTCAGGCTGACTCGCGGGAAAGGCTGTGAGACCTGTAATCGATCCGGCTTCAAGGGACGCGTGGCTCTCCATGAACTGCTCCTCGGTACCGACCGCATGAAACGAATGGTGCAACAAAAGTCGCGCACCGAGGACATGCTGAAAGCCGCGATCGAGGATGGAATGACAACGCTCGTTCAAGACGGGATCCAAAAAGTCCTGCAGGGCCACACCACCTACAAGGAAGTGAAAGCCGTCGCCATCAAATAGCTGTTCAATCCACAGACACCTGCTTTACCGATTCCAGCCCTTCAGTTCCTACGCGCAACCAGATAGAATAAGCCCATTCTTACGGAGGTGTCTCTACTATGCGAGCGTCTATATTCTTGCTTGCCTCACTCCTGTTGCTCGGTGGGTGCGAATCGGCAGATCGTGTGTTGACCAACACTGAACGAGTGCTGGGCAGTCGTACCGGACGGACGGTTCTCGATATTGCGACGGGTAAAGACCCTAAACAAATCCTTAAAGAGCGCGTCGATGCCTACCAGCGCGACCCCGAGGCGGTACTCAGAGATCTCCGGACGATTCAGCGGGACTTCAACACACTGATGACGGCACTCACAGGCAACGTGCGAAAAACATGGGGCGAGAAGGAAGTCAAGGTTCCGGAACAGAAGAAGTACGTCAAATATACACAGAACTATATGAGCCGGACCATCGTCGACTTCGACAATGGGACCATCTTGGTGGAAACCCTGGACGACAAGGCCCCGAAGGAGAGCTTGAAGAACGCAATCGTCACGACCCTGCTCACACCCGACGATCCGCGCTCCGTCGACCTGTTTTCCGACAAGCCAGTGACCCTGACCAGCGAGCATTCCCCCTATTTGCTCGGGTTGGTACTGGATCAGGCGGGACAGCCGATCCGCACCCCGGCTCAAGCGGAAACGTTTGCGGCATCCAGTCTCGAAAACGCCAAGGCAAGGCCGGTAGACCAGAACGGCGCGACAAAACAAGCGCTGATTGCGGAAATCAAGATGGTGGCGAACTTCTCGAACAAACAAGCGGATAAATACCGGGCAGCGGTCACCAGATATGCCGAACAATTCAAAATCAGCCCAAGCCTCATTTTCGCCGTGATTCGGACTGAGAGCAACTTCAACCCGTTTGCCGTGAGTTCCGCCCCCGCCTTCGGTTTGATGCAGCTCGTTCCAACGAGCGGAGGCCGGGATGCGTACCGAAAAGCGAAGGGGAAAGACACGATTCCATCGCGCGAGTATCTGTTCGACCCGGAGAACAACATCGAACTCGGCAGCGCCTATCTGAACGTCCTGTCATACAATCTGCTGGAGCAGGTCGATAATGAAGTCTCACGGGAATATTGTGTCATCTCGGCCTATAACACGGGAACGGGAAACGTCTTCAAGGCGTTTGCCGCCAACTCCACATCCGCCGTTAATCAGATCAACAGCCTTGAACCGCCGGCCGTCTACGACCGGTTACGCACCAATCTCCCGTATCAGGAAACAAGGGATTATCTGGTGAAAGTCGTGGGATTTCGCAAGCAGTTTGTCGCACCGGTAGAAAGCCCAGGGCGTTGACCGCCTAACAGCAGTCGACGCGCACACGGATCGGACTCGCAAGCAGAGGTATCAGGCGGTCAGTCTGGCCACGGACTTCGTCTGATGGGTCATGAAAGCTTGGAGGTGCTGATTGTCATGCGGAGATAACCCCTCAAACTCGACCCCGTAAATCTGTTCCTTGCCCCATCGAACGGTTGCGGTTTCAATGACCATCGATGCCGGCTGAGTCGGCAATCGCAACTGCATGGCAATGCGATCACCGGGTGTAATCACCGCTTCCGTCATGACCCGCACCCCTTTTTCCGACACGTCATAGACAATCCCTACACCTTGTTCGACCACCTCTTTTCTCAATCGCCCCACACGAGCAAACGAACAGGGGAAGGGAGCCGACACGCGGACACGAGGATATCGACGTAACTGCGGAACACTCCGCCCGCCGGTTGAATTGAAGCCTGAATCATCCATGATCATTTCTCCTCCTCTGTGGCATTCATGTACTCGGCCAACTGCCGTGACACTGACTCAGACACCATCCTGAATGCGAGCCCATGGAATTGATGATTCCTCCAACACACGGTAGCCACTGCCACTTCTGCCGGAGGAGCGCTCTTGGTCAATCGGAGCGTCAGAGAGACGTGATCACCAGGCTCGATCGGGGCATCCGTGCTCACACACACGCCACCGGTCGATAGGTCATGGACCAAACCGACATCATGCACGGATTTCCGAAACCACCAGCCTGTGCTCACCGAGGTAAGGGAACAACTGAAGGGCGTAAGAATCCGAACCCGAGGGTTTCGCCGAGGCTGCTTGGAGGTTACATTCGATTGCCGGATCGTTTGCATTATCCACCTCGTGAGACACACTTTAGCTCACGAGGTGGATTCTGCGAACTATTTTCCAACTTTATGGGCGTAATGCCGTTGTCGTCCCGTGCACCGGATTGGAATGGGGCCTTCGAGGTCTGCGGAAGGATCGCGGTTGGTCCGGTCTTCCCTGGCTCACAGCGGAACGACCAGTCCGATGAGTGTCTTGATGTTCGCGCGGACTCGCATGTCCAGGAGTCCCACTTCCCGGAACGATCGGCACGGCCTGTCCCAGAAGACGCTCGATCGCGCGGAGTTGTTGCGTATCCTCGCTGGTCACAAAGCTCGTGGCACGACCGGTCGTTTTCATCCGAGCCGTACGGCCAATGCGGTGCACGTAATCTTCAGGAACATTCGGCAGGTCGAAATTAATCACATGACCGATATTGGCCACGTCAATCCCGCGAGCCGCAATATCCGTCGCCACCAACACGCGGAAGGCTCCCCGTCGAAACCCTTCCAGCGCCGCACGTCTCTGCGACAAACTTCGGTCGCCGTGCAACACGGCCACGCGATGGCCCGCGCGATCCAGCATGCGCCCCACCCGGTCGGCACGGTGCTTCGTTCTGGTAAAGACCAGCGCGGTATCTTTATCCGCCCCCAAGAGCGACAAGAGAAGATCGGGTTTGTCGGCATGTGATGTATGATGCACCGCTTGAGTCACTCCGTCAGCAGTCGTCGCCGACGGTGCCACCATGATGCGGACGGGGTTGTTGACGCTGGCTTGAACCAGCCGGGCGAGATCCGCTGGGAGCGTGGCCGAAAAGAGCAAGGTCTGTCGCTCCTCCGGCAATGCATCAAGGATCTGATTGATTTGCGGTGCAAAACCCATATCCAACATCCGGTCTGCCTCATCCAACACAAGCATCATGATGGACGACAATAAAATCGTGCCGTTCCACATATGATCCAGAAGTCGACCCGGCGTCGCCACCAGGATGTCTGGGTGCTGCCGCAGGCCTCGCACTTGGGCTTGCATGTCCGCGCCTCCCACGATGACGGTCGCGGAGATGCGCCGACTCTTCCCAAGCTTCTCAATCGTGGTCAACGTCTGCAAGGCAAGCTCACGCGTCGGCGCGAGGATCAATGCTTTCGGCTGCCCTTTCGGTAAGGTGGAGAGCCGTTCAATCATCGGAATGACAAACGCCGCCGTTTTTCCCGTACCGGTCTGGGCGCATCCGATCACATCTCGTCCCGCCAGAGCAGGAGGAATGGCTTGCTCTTGAATTGGAGTCGGCGAAGCAAACTTGGCATCAGCCAAGTCGCGTAAAATGGCCTCGGATAAACCGAGGGCGTGAAAATTGCGTGAAACAGACGTATCCACTAAACTATCCTTTCAGTTTGATCGCATTATGACGGGATCAGAGAACCGAGGGGAGAAACAACCGGGCGGGTGCCGCTCCAAACTGGACCTGGTCGCGATGCGATCGCGAAGTCCGTTATGGTTGAAGCATTTCTCTCGCCGGACTAGCACAAGAGGAATGTAGGGTTACCATACTCTATTCGTCTTTGCGCGTCAACTCATCCAAGGTTTGCTGTAGGGCTCGCGCACCAGAGACGGCAATCAACTGCGATGGGTCTTTTGCCCTATACCAAGACCATCTTAACATTCACCCGCGTTCGGGGATTGTGAGATAATCTTTCCATGTTTCTGAAACGCTGGCTGGTCGGAGACCCCCTGAAGACCGCTCAAGCAAGGCACGAACGGCTTTCTAAAACGATCGCTCTTGCCATCTTCTCGTCGAACGCGATTTCGTCCGTTGCCTATGCAACGGAAGAGATTCTTCTGGTGCTCATACTCGCAGGAGCTGCTGCGGTCACCTGGTCGATCCCCGTCAGTCTCGCAATTCTATTCCTCGTACTGGTCCTCACCATCTCCTATCGCCAAATCATCTATGAATATCCGGAGGGAGGCGGAGCCTACGTTGTCGCACGGACAAATCTGGGAGACCGGCCGGCTCTCGTGGCGGCTGCGGCACTGATGATCGACTATGTCTTGACCGTAGCGGTCAGCGTGGCCGCCGGTATTGCCGCCCTGACATCCGCCGTTCCAAGTCTATTCGTTCACCGCGAAGCCCTGGGACTGGTCGCCATTTTATTCATAATCGTGATGAATCTCCGCGGGGTTCGCGAATCCGGCAAGTTTTTCGCCATCCCAACCTATTTTGCCATCGGAGCCCTGGGCCTTCTCGTCGTCGTGGGAACAGTTCGGTCTGTATTCAACCAGGGAGCTCCCTCTATCCCGGCAGACCCTGTCGAAGCGGAAACGCTTACTCTATTTTTAGTACTCCGCGCCTTTGCAGCAGGCTGCTCGGCGGTCACCGGCATGGAAGTTATTTCAAACGGAGTCAAAGCCTTTCGCCCACCAGAATCGAAGAATGCCGCGACCACCATGATCTGGATGTCGACGATCCTGGCTTCTCTGTTTATGGGCATTAGTTGGATGGCCTCACATTACGGCATCCTGGCAAAAGTAGATGAAACCGTGATCTCCCAACTGGCTCGCTTGACCTTCGGCACCGGCCCCATCTATTACGCCATACAGATCGGTACCATGGCCCTGTTGGTGTTGGCGGCAAACAGCGCCTTCGCAGGATTTCCCCATCTGGCATCGATCCTAGCTCGCGACAAATTCATGCCCCATCAGATGGCCACGTTCGGCGATCGCCTGGTCTTTTC
>FKKE01004107.1_pt1 | contig 12915 bp, 10 predicted proteins | sample 1106331 | NCBI WGS metagenome assembly FKKE01 (sample SAMEA3931202, study PRJEB13176) | freshwater metagenome | biome: Drinking water system; feature: drinking water; material: freshwater | place: China | collected 2013-02-06 | reverse complement strand
ATCGCCTATCAAGCGATCTTCGACGTGACGGAGGACGACACCGGCCTCACCGTCAGCACCAAGTGCGTCAAGGCCGGATTGCCGTTGCTCTATCAGCTGTTGAACACTGTCGCGGCGGATGTGAACGCAGTTCCCAAACTTCAACAAGACCTTTCGAAACGGGAATATTTCGGTCGGGACGTGCCGTACCAGGGATTCGTGCCGTGGGAGCGGACGGCTCGGGAGGTCCGGAATTTCATTCGCGCCTGTGATTATGCGCCCTTTCCATCGCCTTGGGGGGCGCCGAAAACCATGCTGGATGCGCTGGAGCTTGGCATCGCCAAAGCCTCGCTGACTGGCCGCATAACCGCCGTGCCTCCCGGGACGGTCGGCACGGTGACCGCGCAGGGTGCGGAGGTCGCCTGCGGGGACGAGTGGCTCTTGGTTACCTCGCTTAAAGTCCAAGAGAAATACAGCAGCCCGCAGGATCTCCTGCGCACGGGTATGCGCGTAACGACGGGACTCCCAACGCCGACACATTGAAGGTGTGACCATGGGTCCGGATCTCGACGTCATTTGCAAAACGGTGCTGGATCTCTTCACGCAGAAGCTCAATCTCGATGTCTCCTCCTACGACGCCGAGTTGCTCCAAACCGGCATTCTCGATTCGATGACCCTCGTGGAATTGTTTGTCCTGCTGGAGCAGGAATTCGGCGTCACGATATCCGTTGAAACCCTCGACATCGCGCATTTCCAAAGCGTCAACACCATCGCCCGTTTCGTGCAGTCCGCACGGCGATAGCCCTAGCCCGTCCTTTCTGTGGCCGGAGCCGGCCCCGCAAACCGCCGAGCCCATTGGCGTCCATGAGTACTCGAACCGACATGCCGTCTGCACGACTGGCCGCCGGGCCGGGCCGGGTGGAACCGATGACCCCGGCGCACCTCCCCGAAGTCCTGGCCCTCTACCAACGACTGTGGTTGAAGGATAAGGTCTGTTCGCCTCGCGCGATGGAAGAATACTTTTCCGGGATACTGTTCGACCACCCCTGGACGGACGCGTCGATCCAGTCCTTGGTCTACCGAGACGCCGGGGGACACGTCCTGGGCTGTATGGGCATGCTGCCCCGGCGTATGACGGTCGACGGCCGGGCGCTCCGTGTCGTCGTCAGCCACAATTTCATGGTCGATCCGGACCACCGGTCGCCGATGGTTGCCATCGAATTGATGAAAGCATTGTTTGCCGGTTCCCAGGATGTGACGATTGCGGAAGGCAACGACCTTTCCCGCAAACTCTGGGAACGGCTCGGCGGCTCCACCGCGCTGATCCACAATTTGCGGTGGGTGCGGCCGCTGCGGCCGGCCGAGTTCGTCCTGAATACCCTTCGGGGCGTCGGTCTGCCGCCGTTCCTCCAGCACGCGGTTCGGCCTTTCTGTCGCGTTGTCGATCACATGGTGCAGCGCGCGGGCTGGAAGCCCTTTCGTTATGACCAAGCCGGACGCTCGGAGGACGTTTCGGAGCAGACCCTCGCCGAGCTGGCCGCCCGGTGGGCGATGCCGCACTGGGTGTGGCCGCAATACGATCTCGTCTCGCTCACCTGGCTCTTCAATATGCTGCGGCGTAAGCGCGGCATCGGTACGCTCCGGGCGCGGCACGTCGCCGGCGCCGACGGCAAGACCGCGGGGGCCTTTGTCTATTTCGCCAAACCGGGAGGCACGAGCGAGGTGCTGCAGATGCTCGCTGCGCCTCAGTCTATCGATGCGGTGCTCGATCATCTGTTCATGGACGCCTGGTCCCAGGGATCCTGCGCCGTCTCGGGCCAACTTGAGCCCCGCTACATGCGCGACATGACCGCGCGGCACTGTTCGTTCAAACACAGCGGCTCCTGGATGCTCGTCCACTCGCGCGATGCCACGCTGATGAACCGGATCCAGCGAGGCCATGCCTACGTGAGCCGGCTGGATGGGGAATGGTGGATCGGGCTCCACGAAGGCACGTTCTAACAGGATGCTGAAAAAGTCCGCCAGCGGCGTTGGGGCACCCATTGCTCTTCTACATGCAATGGGTCTGACGCGAAGAGGCTCAACGTCCGCTTCACCCGTTGCATTCTATGGAGCAACGGGTCCCCGGTACGATTCGCCTCTTCGCGTGCTGCGGCCCGGGTACCCGCCTGGCGGGTGCGACGGCCTTTGTGAGCATCCTGCGTGGCCACTGGTTCTCATCCGCGATCTCGATGCCTGTGACGATGGCGAGGCGCCATGACTGTTTTTCCGCAGCCTGCTAAAGAACGCGGATCACGGATCACCGCTCCATCGCGCGCACCCGGTTTCTTCACTCCCGTCGCAACGACTCCATTGAGCTGGACCCGACGCCGTATGTTTTGGTCGAACCGATCAGCTGCGGACGGCACCATTAGAGTCATGCACGTCGTGGACGTGCTCGGACTGGCCGGCATGGAATATGGCGTGATGAAGGTGGTCAACGGCTTGGTGGCAGGGAGCGAGATTCGCTCATCCATTCTCTGCCTTCAGACCCAATTGGCCGCCGCGAAACAGATTCTCCATCCCAGCGTCCCAGTCGTCGAGCTCCACAAGGCGCCGGGCCGAGACCTGCGGTCGGTTCTTCGCATGGCCGCGGTGTTTCGCCGCGAACGGATCGACATCGTGCATTCGCACAATTGGCCGACCTATTTCTACTCCGTGGCGGCGGCCCGTCTGGCGGGGGTGCCGGTGGTGCTGCACGGTGAGCATGGACGGGAGGCGACGGGGCAATCCCCCCGCCGGCTCCGCCTCTGTCGATGGCTGGCTCATGGCGTTACGCACTTCGTCACCGTGTCGAAGGAACTGGCCGGGAATCTCGTGACCGCCTGGAAGATCTCGTCGTCCCGGGTCTCCTACATCCCGAACGGCGTGGATCTGGATCGCTTCGGCCGACCCGCAGAGCCGGACACGATTCGTCGGGAATTGGGGCTGGCCGACGACTGTCCCGTGCTGCTGAACGTCGGCCGGCTGGTCCCGGTCAAGGACCATCCGACCCTGTTGCGGGCCTTCGCGATCGTGCACCGGTCGCGCCCCGATGCGAGACTCCTGATCATCGGCGGCAAGTCCGGCGCGGAGGGTAAGCACTATGCCGCCGCCGAGGTCTCGAAACGCATCCAGGACTTGATCGCCTCATTGGGTATCGCCGAGGCCGTCCATCTGACTGAAACACGGCACGACGTGCCCCAAATCTTGAGTCAATGCCAGCTCTATCTCAACAGTTCGGTCTTCGAGGGCATGTCGAACACGATTCTCGAGGCGATGGCCAGCGGCAAACCGGTAGTGGCGACCGCCGTCGGCGGCAACCCGGAACTGGTACAGGACGGCGTGACCGGATACTTGGTCCCCAGCGGGGATGTCCAACAGATGGCCGACCGTATCCTTCGCCTGTTGCAACAGCCAGAGCAAGCTCTGGCTTTTGGGGCAGCCGGACGGCGGGCGGTCGAAGCGCGCCACGCCATGCCCTCCATGATTGCGGCCTATCATCGGCTCTACACGACGCTCGCCCGATCCCGACCGCGAGGCTGCGCTTCCCGCATGGCACAGTCCACGGACACGCGCGTCGCGTGAGCGAAGCGATCGGGCGCCGAGGCGTACGACCGATTCGGCGAGATCCCGCAGCAGGCTCACACTATGGTCTCCAGTTATCTCACAGGCGCCTTCGTCGAATCTCCGGACGAATGGCAGCGGCTTGCTTCGGAATGGGACGCTGTGCTGAACAGCCGGGCCGTCCCCTTGCCGTTTCTCCGATCGTCGTGGATGGCCAACTGGTGGAGGCAATGGGGGCGGGGACATCGGCTTCGGATCATCGCCGTACGCGATGCGGCCGGTTCGCTGATCGCGGTGGCGCCCTTCTATGTCGCCACCCAATCCTGGCTGAAACTCGGGGCCAAACGGCTCGGTCTCATGGCCGATACCTATACGGGCGCCGACTATCTGGGATGGATTGCCCGTCCGGGGTTCGAACAGTCCGTGTGCGATGTCATCGTCCGCATGCTGATCGAGGACGGACACGCCTGGGATTATATGGAACTCGATCATGTGCTGGACACCGATGAAAGCCTTGTCCAGCTGCGGGCCGCGTTCGTCGCGGCCGGCTACGCGCAACACAGCCTGGTTCGTTCGGCCTGTCCCTATGCCGCCTTGTCGACCACTTTTCAGGATTTTCTCGGGGCGCGGGGTCAGAATGTCCGGTACAACTTTCGTCGTCGCCTAAAGGCGTTGCACCGTGAGGGGCGTGTGGCATTCATCACCCTTCGTCACGCCGACGATATTCTTCGCGCCTGGCCTGAGCTGCTCCGTCTCCACGGGATGCGTTTCAGCAGTCAGGCCAAGGCGAGTTCTTTCCTGCACCCGGACGTTCAGCGATTCCATCAGGACACGCTTCGCAGGATGGGGCCCGAAGACGGCCCCAGGCTGTATCTGCTCGAGGTGGACGGCCGGGCGATCGCCGCCTTGTACGGGTTTTCGCTCGGCGCGCGCTTTCTCTATTTCCAATCAGGGATGGATCCTCACTGGGCGCGCTGGAGCATCGGATTGATCATGATGGGATGCGCCATCGAACAGGCGATCAAGGATGGGCATCGTGAGTTCGATTTTCTACGCGGGAATGAAGCCTACAAGTATCAGTGGGCTTCGGATGCACGGACAACCCATACCCTGAGGCTGTACGGCCCTCACATGAAGGCGCGCTGGGTGAGAGCCATCCATGCCGCGCGCCGACAAGCCGGCCGACTGAAGCGAGCCCTTGTCGAGCGGGGCAGGGGTGAGACACTCGTCCCGGGAGAAGGACGGCGCGCACACCTGGAAGACCAGGCATCGGGTGAGGCCCGATGAACGCATCAGGCGAGACCGAACTTGCGATGCGGTACTCCGAACCGACGTTGGAATCGAGTCTCAACGTGCTGCGGCTCATTGCTGCGCGCAGTGGCCAGGCCGAGCGAGAGGGCTCGACCGAATTCCTCTGCGAATGCGACCTCGGGCGTCAGATCGCCTCGTCGTCATCCCCAGCAGCGGACCGGGTCCCCTTTACGGTTCGTCTTCCCATGCGGCATCCACTGGACACGGTCCGTCGCCTTGCAGAAGTCTGCCGTCGAGCCGAAATCGACGTCGTGCATGCTTACGGCGCAACCGCCTACGTTCACGCGATGGCGGCCGGAATGGTCGCCACGATCCCGGCCCTGCTGTATTCGAATATGGCTGAGGGATTTGATGAGTCTCCCGCTTGGCTCATGCTAACGGCGCGACTGATGGGTCGCCGGGTGCCGCTCGTCATCGCCCACTCGCCCGCCGAGTGCGACCGCCTGCTGGCCGAGTGGGGCGTCAAACCCGAACGGATCGCGTACCTTCCGCCGAGACCGGCCGGGTCCGCACCCGATGCCTCCGGCGCTCAGGTTGCCGACTCGTATTATCGCGAGGTCTATTGGCGGGCTCGTCACACGCGAGCCAGAAGCCTGCACGATCGGGCCAAATCTCTGCTGGCGACCGGATTGGCGATGAGCGGCGCGACGGGCTTGGCGATGCGGCGTCACGAGCGAAGCCTCAAAATCTTAACCTATCACCGCGTGCTGCCGTTGCACGAAGCCCTGCGCTATCCGTTTCACGCCATGGTGATGGCTCGGGATCATTTCGACGCCCAGATGGCGCACCTGAAGCGCGCCTATCACGTGCTCCCGCTCGGCGATGCGCTGAAGCGATTGCAGGCGGGCGACCTGCCGCCGCGAGCCGTCGCGGTCACCTTTGATGACGGCTATCTGGACAACTACGTCCATGCCTGGCCCATCCTCAAGAAATACGAGATTCCCGCGACCCTGTTTGTGGTCAGCGGAGTCTTGGATCGCACGACGATGCTGTGGTGGGACGCCGTGTCGCGCGCGGTTCCGGACGTGCTTCGCCGCTGGAACCAAGGTTGGGGGAGGGACCACGGCGTCCCGCATACGCTTCAGGGGCTCCTGGAAGAGTCTGCCCGGGCCGCCGACCCCATGCTCGCATCGCAGCGGCTGTGCGAGTTTCTCAACGGGCAGCCCCGCGCCCAGCGGCAGGGCCTGATCGAGACGCTGTTGAGCGTCGGCTCATTGGAGCACCTGAACCGGGATCTCATGTTGACCTGGGAGCAGGTGCGGGAGATGCGGCGGGGCGGATGGGAGATCGGCGCCCATACCGTGACGCACGCCTTCGTCGACGAACTCGACGACGCCGGCGCTCAGGCCGAGATTCAGACAAGCATCCGGCGGGTCGAGGAAGAGTTAAAGACCGCGGTGCGCATCTTCTCCTATCCCCGCGGTCGCGTCGGCGATCATGTGAAGCCCGTCCTGCGGCGCATCGGTGTCGAGGCTGCTGTCTCCACCGAACTGGGGCAAAACCAGCCCGGGGTGGACCCCTATCATCTCCGCCGCTTCGACATGGGACTCTGCCGCACGCCGGGGGCCTTCAATCCGGCCGTCTGTGATGCCGAGATCAATGGACTCTTCCAACTCTTGAGGCGCGCCTGACCATGTGTGGCATCGCGGGAGTCATCATGTCCGACCGTCAGGGGCGACATTCCGCCGCGGGACTGCGGCGAATGGGGCAGGCGCTGCATCACCGTGGCCCGGATGCGCATGGATTCTGGGAAGAAGACGGCGTTGGCCTCGCGCATCGACGGTTGAGCATCATCGACGTGGCCAGCGGTCAGCAGCCCATGTCGAGTCGGGACGGGCGGGTGCAGCTGACCTTTAACGGAGAGATCTACAACTATCCCGAACTCCGGCTGGAGCTGGAGCAGTTGGGACACACGTTTCGGACGCAATCGGACACCGAGGTGCTCTTGGCGCTGTATCTGCAGTATGGGATGGAAGCCTTTCCCAAGCTGAACGGTATGTTCGCCTGTGCCTTCTGGGACGCGCGCGAGTCGCGGTTGGTGCTGGCCCGCGATCGGTTCGGCAAGAAGCCGCTGTTTTATCACGTGGACGGGCGGCGTCTCCTCTTCGGCTCGGAAATCAAGGCCATCTTGGCGTACGGGGACCTGTCGCCCCAGGTGAATGCCTCGGCGCTCCACGAATATCTCACGCACAGCTACCGCGTCGGCGACGAGACGATGGTGCGGGGCATCAAGCAGGTGCCCCCGGCCCACTGGCTCACGCTGAAAAACGGGCAGGTCTCATGGCATCGGTATTGGCGGTTTCAATTCGCGCAGACCCAGGCCGCGCCCCGCGAGGAGGAGGCAATCGAGCGCGTCGAGCAGCTCCTCCGGGCCGCCGTCAAGCGCCGGCTCATGTCCGAAGTGCCCTTGGGGGCCTTCTTGAGCGGCGGCCTCGACTCCAGCGTCGTGGTTGCGCTGATGGCGGGTCTCTCCAATCAGGCGGTGCGCACCTTTACCATCGGGTTCGAAGAGTCCGAGTATTCGGAGCTGGAGGATGCCCGCGTCGTCGCGCGTCATCTGGGGACCGCACATCAAGAGATCATCGTCAAACCCTCGGGCATGGACGTCCTGCCCAAGCTCGTGTGGCATCTGGACGAGCCGTTCGGCGACTCATCGGCCGTGCCGACCTTTTATGTCTGTGAAGCCGCCCGCCGGCATGTCACGGTCGCCATATCGGGCGACGGCGGAGATGAAACGTTCGCCGGCTATGCGCGTTACCTCCAGCTGGATCGACGACCCGAGGCGGCGCGTATTCCCGAGTGGATGCGCAAGGGACTGATCCTTCCGCTGGCCTCGCGGCTGCCGTTCACAACGCCGGGATGGAACTATTTGCACGCCGTCGGCCGACACGTCGACGGCGCATTGCCGCTGACCCTCGGCATCTATCCCTACATTCAAGCGCAACTGTACAGTCGGGCGTTTGCCGCGCAGGTGCGGGGCATCGACGCCTTCGCCCACACCACCGCGCTTCAACGGGAAGTTTCGGGATTGGATCCGGTCTCCCGGTACCAATACGCCGACACCCTCGATTATCTCCCCAACGACATCTTGGTCAAGGTGGACCGCATGAGCATGGCCAACTCCCTGGAGGTGCGCTCTCCCTTGCTGGATTACACGTTGGTGGAATACTTGGCCACGCTTCCGGCCTCTCTCAAGGTTCGCCAAGGTCTCGGGAAACATCTGCTGAGACGTCTGGTGACCAAATGGCTCCCCGAGTCCGTGCTGGCGAAAAAGAAACAGGGATTTGCCCTCCCCAAAAATCGCTGGTTTCGGCAAGACCATCGCCGAGCCACCGAGGAGATTCTTTTGGACAGCCGCACTCTTGGGCGCGGCTATTTCCGCCCGGAGACGGTCAGGCGGTTGCTGGCTCACCACGCGGCGGGCCGGCGGGATTACAGCAACTGGATCTGGTGTCTAGTCGTCTTGGAACTCTGGTTTCGGCAGTTTATCGATGAAGCCGCAACGGCGGCGTCAACCCATCCGACGGTCTTGGCGGCCGACGTCGCGGCCTGATCACGCTCCACATCGAACGCGGAACCTTCTCATGTGCGGCATCGCCGGATTCCTTGATCAGAGACTCGAACGGTCGCAGGCGGCCGAGCGGCTTCAGCGCATGACCCGTTCGCTCTCCCATCGGGGGCCCGATGAGGACGGGCTGCACCTCGATGGGCCCGTCGGGTTGGGGCATCGGCGTCTGAGCATCATCGACTTGGAGGCGGGGCGGCAACCGATTTTCAACGAGGATCAGACCAAGGCGATCGTTTTCAACGGAGAGATCTACAATTTTCGGCCGTTGCGCGAACGCCTGGCGGCGCAGGGGCATCGTTTCCGCACCTCCAGCGACACCGAGGTCATTCTCCATGCCTATGAGGAGTATGGCGAGAAGTGCGTCGAGCATCTCCGGGGAATGTTCGCGTTCGCCGTCTGGGATCGCTCCAAGCGGCAGCTTTTCCTCGCTCGGGATCGGATCGGCATCAAGCCGCTGTACTACTATTGGGATGGTCGGAAATGCCTCTTTGGGTCCGAGTTGAAGGCGATTCTCGAAGACCCGACGGTTCCACGGGAACTCGATGTGCAGGCGCTGGACGACTATTTGACCTACTTGTACGTTCCGGCGCCGCGGACCATTTTCAAGGACATTCGCAAGCTGGAGCCGGGTCATACGTTGACGATTTCCGCGGAAGGAACGGCCGCGTTCAGTTGCTATTGGGACCTCCGCTTCGATCCCGATGAGCGTCTTTCGGAAGCGGACTGGATCGAGGGGTTGCAGGCGAAACTGAAAGAATCCGTTGCGATGCATTTGATGAGTGAAGTGCCGCTGGGCGCCTTTCTGTCGGGCGGCATCGACTCGAGCGCCGTGGTGGCCCTGATGGCCGGCGCCTTGGATCGCCCGGTTCAAACCTCGACGATCGGCTTCGAAGAATCCCGATTCGATGAATTGCCCTATGCGCGCATGGTCGCCGCGCGCTATCGCACCCAAGCCTACGAACGGATCGTGCGCGCCTCGGCCGCCGGCATTCTCGATCGGCTGGTCTGGCACTTCGATGAGCCCTTCGCCGACGCGTCGATGATCCCCACCTACTACGTCTCACAAGTCGCTCGGGAGCGGGTGACGGTCTGCCTGTCGGGGGACGGGGGCGACGAAAATTTCGCCGGCTACCGCCGGTACAAGTTCGACGCCTTCGAGAATCGCATCCGCGCCTGGATGCCCTCGGCGATTCGCCGGCCGCTCTTCGGTTCGTTGGCGTCGATTTACCCCAAGGCGGACTGGCTTCCCCGAGTCCTTCGCGCCAAGTCGACGCTCAGAAATCTCTCCCTGTCTCCGGAAGAGGGCTATTTCAGCTCCGTGACCTGGTTTACGCCTGCCATGAAGGGGCAGCTCTACAACGACCGTCTCCGATCGTCCCTCGACGGCTATCAACCCATGAGCGTCATGCAGCGGTATTTCGACCGGACCAGAGGCTGGGACCCGCTGTCCCGGGTGCAGTACGTCGATGTCAAGACCTATCTGGTCGACGATATTCTGACCAAAGTCGATCGGGCCAGCATGGCCCATTCGCTTGAGGTGCGGGTGCCGCTACTGGATCACGAAGTGATGGAGTTTGCCGCCCGGATTCCCGCTCGTTTCAAGCTCCACGCCGGGGAGGGCAAATACATCCTCAAACGGGCCCTTCGCGACCTCGTCCCGGCGGAAGCGATGAACCGACCAAAGATGGGGTTCAGCATTCCCTTGGCGCAATGGTTCCGAGGAGAACTGAAAGGACAATTCGAGGAGCGGGTGCTGGGCGCCTCGTCGTTTCTCGGGGAGCTGATGAATCGCGAGAGTATCCGGCACTGGTGGTCGCAGCATCAAAGCGGGCTGCGGGACTATTCCCATCACCTCTGGGCGCTGCTGGTGCTGGAATGCTGGGGGCAACGCTTCATGAAGAGTGGCGGCTGATCGGTCTTGGTGGAGGCGCGCGTGAAGGTCCTGGTGTACTCGTCGCTCTTTCCGAACAACGTGTGGCCGCAGCACGGGATCTTCATTCACGAGCGCATGAGCCACTTCGCGCGCGCAACGGGGGCCTCCCTCAAGGTGGTGGCGCCCGTGCCATATTACCCTCCGATCAAACTCGGTTCACGGTGGCTCTACTCGCAGGTGAAGCGGCATGAGACGAGCGGATCATTGGAAACTTTTCATCCTCGCTACCTCATGACACCCAAGATCGGCATGACGCTTTACGGAGTTTGGATGTTCCTCTCCACCTTGGGAACGCTCAGACGGATCCGACGGACGTTCGACTTCGATGTGATCGATGCCCACTATGTCTATCCCGACGGGTTTGCCGCCGCACTGCTGGGCCGATGGTTCAACAAGCCGGTTGTGATCTCGGCTCGCGGCAGCGATATCAACCTCTATGCGCAGATGCCCATGATCCGCCCGCTGCTCCGGTTCGCCTTGTCCCATGCCGCCGGAATCGTCGCCGTCAGCGATGCGCTCAAGTCCGTAATGGTGCGGCTCGGAGTCGAGGCAGATCGAATCGCCGTGATTCCCAACGGTGTCGACACGCAGAAATTCGCTCCTATGTCGAAGGATGAGGCGCGACGACGGCTTGGACTGCATGAGGGGCCGTATCTCCTGGCCGTGGGGAATCTGACCGAGAACAAGGGGCTTCATTTGCTCATCCACGCGCTGCAGCTGCTCCGCACCCGTCAGCACCTGACCAATCTGTCGCTGTTGATCGTCGGCGACGGCCCCATGCGGCGGGAATTGGAGCGACTGGCCGAATCCCTCCATGTCCAGGAACAGGTGACCTTCGCCGGACGCGTCGCCCATGAGCAACTCCATCTCTGGTACAGCGCGGCGGATCTCTTCTGCTTGGCCAGTGCGCGGGAAGGCTGGCCAAATGTCCTCATGGAGGCGATGGCCTGCGGCCTCCCCATCGTCGCCACCTGCGTGGGCGGCGTCCCGGAGATCGTCTCGTCCGAAGCCATCGGCCTGATGACCCGGCGCGACCACAAGGACTTGGCCCAAACGATCTTGCAAGCGCTCCAGCGTCCGTGGCGATCCGACGTCCTTCGGCAACATGCCGCCTCGTACTCGTGGACCCGAGTGGCGCAAGAACTGCTGGGGCTATTTACCCACGTGCTGCATCAGCCGTCCCCGCTTACATCGAAAGCCGCCTAATCACAGCCGTTCATCGATTGACGTTCGAGTGGAAGGAGCCCCTGTATGAAAGTGCTCCTGGTCGCGGGCGCCCGTCCCAACTTCATGAAAATCGCGTCGATCGTCGACGCGATCCACGCACACAACCGCACGGCGGAGCCCGCCATCGAGTATGTGTTGGTCCATACCGGTCAGCACTATGACGAGAAAATGTCGCATTCCTTCTTCCGCGACCTGGGCATTCCCACACCCGCCGTGGACCTGGGGGTGGGGTCGGGATCGCATGCCGCACAGACGGCCGAGATCATGAAGCGGTTTGAGCCGGTGGTCGTGAAGGAACAGCCGGATGTCGTGCTCGTCGTGGGTGATGTGAACTCCACGATTGCCTGCACGCTGGTCGCCTCCAAGCTGGAGTACCCGGGCGGGAATCGATCCGGCCGGCTGCGTCCGGTGCTGGCGCATGTGGAGGCCGGATTGCGGAGCGGCGACCGCACGATGCCGGAAGAAATCAACCGCATCCTGACGGATGCCCTGTCGGATCTCCACTTTACGACCGAGCTCGGCGCCCAGGACTTGCTGATGCGGGAAGGAATCGCCAAGCAGCGGATCCATTTCGTCGGCAACACGATGGTCGACACGCTGTTGAAGCATCGGCACCATGCGGAACAATCGGGCATTCTGGCGCAGCTCGGACTGAGCAAGCGGGCAGGAAAGGACGGTTCCCAGGACGGCGTGGTCCGGTCCGCCAGCCCGAAGGCTCGGGCCTACGCGGTCGTGACGCTCCATCGGCCGAGCAACGTGGACCATCCGGAGACGTTCCGCGGCATCCTGGAAGCCCTGACGGTCATCAGCGCGCAGCTGCCCATCATCTTCCCGGTCCATCCCCGGACCCAAGCGCGCATCAAGGAGTTCGGCCTCGGCGATCGCATCGCCTTTGCAGATGTCGGGGAGGGGGCCCCGGTCGGCGCATCCGGCATCCGCTGCATACAGCCGCTGGGCTATCTGGAATTCCTCTGTCTCACGGCCAATGCCACGTTGGTGCTCACCGACTCCGGCGGCATCCAGGAGGAGACGACCGTGCTGGGTGTCCCCTGCGTCACGCTCCGAGAGAATACCGAACGGCCGGTGACGATCTCGCAAGGGACCAACGTGCTGGTCGGCACGAAGCCTCCCGCTATCATCGACGGCGGGCTGAAGAAGATCCACAACCGCGGGTCACATCGCATCCCCGAATTGTGGGATGGACACGCAGGCGAACGCATCATCCGAATCCTGTCGCAGTACGCGGCGTAACCGAGGAGAGTCGTATGAAAATCAGCATCTTCGGCTTGGGCTATGTCGGCGTCGTGAGCGC
>FKKE01010224.1_pt1 | contig 12945 bp, 10 predicted proteins | sample 1106331 | NCBI WGS metagenome assembly FKKE01 (sample SAMEA3931202, study PRJEB13176) | freshwater metagenome | biome: Drinking water system; feature: drinking water; material: freshwater | place: China | collected 2013-02-06 | reverse complement strand
CTTCATCCAGTTCGGTATCGCCATGGCCGGGTCTTTCGCGGCGGCCTACTTCGCCCTCCAGCAGCCCGAGGTGGGTGGACTGGCCGGGCTGGTTTCCCGAATCGATCCCGCCACCCTCCGGCTCCTGCCCGACTTCGGCGACTGGGGGCTTACTCTCTCGGTCCTGGTGATTCCCCTTACGGTTCAGTGGTGGTCGGTATGGTACCCCGGGGCCGAGCCGGGCGGGGGCAGCTATATCGCCCAGCGGATGCTGGCGGCCCGGAGCGAGCGGGATGCGATGGCGGGGACCCTGCTCTTCAACGTGGCTCATTACGCGCTGCGGTCGTGGCCCTGGATCATCGTAGCCCTGGCTTCGATTCTGGTGTATCCGGACCTGAGCGACATCGCCCGGACTTTCCCCTACGTCGACCCCCGGCTGATCGGCCATGACATGGCCTATCCGGCCATGCTCCGGTTCCTCCCGGCCGGCATCATGGGCCTCATGATCGCGGGCATGCTGGCCGCCTACGTGTCCACCATTTCGACCCAGCTCAACTGGGGCACGTCCTATCTGGTTCACGACCTCTATCGCCGGTTTCTCCGCCCGGGCGGGACCGAGCGGCACTATGTCCGGGCCGGCCGGGTGACCACGGTGCTGCTTATGGCCGCGGCCGCGGGGTTCACGTTTGCTCTGGACTCCGCCCGGGAAACCTTCGACCTGCTGCTCTCGATCGGGGCGGGCACCGGTCTGCTCTACCTGCTCCGCTGGTTCTGGTGGCGAATCAACGCCTGGAGCGAGATCGCGGCGATGGTCAGCTCGTTCGTCATTTCGCTGGCCTTCTTTCTGGCGCGAAAGGGCGGTGTCGCCATCCCCTCTCACACCGCGCTGATCGCCACTGTGGCAGCCACCACGGCGGTCTGGATCGCGGTTACCCTGCTGACCCGCCCGACCGATTCCGACGCTCTGGTCAGGTTCTACCGGCTGGTCCGCCCGGCCGGGCCGGGATGGAAGCCGGTGGCGGCCCGGGCGGGAGCGCTGGAGGCGACTCCGGATTCCCTGACCCACTCTCTGCTGGGCTGGGTGCTGGGCTGCGGCTTCGTGTACTCGGCCCTGTTCGGGGCCGGCAGTCTGATCTTCGGACAGACCGGTCCCGGCCTTCTCTGGGCGGGGGTCTTCCTGATAACCGGAATCGGGTTGGCCAGGGTCCTGCCCCGGCTCTGGGCCGGCCGGACCGGAGAGCCGGGCTGACCGACAAGGCGGTGGTGCTCGCGGCGGGACGGGGAACCCGGATGCAGGCGGGGCCCTTTCCGGCGGAATTGACTCCGGCGCAGCGGGCGGCCGCCTCGCGGGGGAGCAAGGCGATGATTCCCCTGAACGGCCGGCCGTTTCTGGCCCATGTCCTCGACCGGCTGGTCCAGGCCGGGTTCCGGAGCGTGGTGATGATACTGGGGCCCGGGCAGGAAGAAGTGCGGGATTTCCTCCGGAGCGGAGAATCGCCCCGCATTCCGGTGGGCACCCTGGTTCAGGAGCGGCCCCTGGGGACCGCCCACGCGGTCGCCACCGCGGAGGATTTTGCGGCGGGGGAGCCCGCGGTATTCCTGAACGGAGACAACCTTTACCCCGCCGCCGGACTTGCCGCCCTGCGGCAACTCGGCAGCGCGGGCCTGCTGGGCTTCCGCCGCTCGACCCTGCTCCGGCAGGGCAACATTGCGGCAACCCGGATCAACTCGTTTGCCCTGATCGATATCGATGGCTTGGGCCACCTGACCCGGATCGCGGAAAAGCCCGGACCGGAGCAGGCCGCCGGGTTTGGCAACGATCCCCTGGTCAGCATGAATGCGTGGCTCCTGCCCGCCACGATATACCCGGCCTGCCGGGAGATCCGCCTCTCTCCCCGCGGCGAGCTGGAGCTGCAGGATGCGGTGCGCCGGGTAATGGAGCGGCGGACCGAGCGCTTCACGGTGCTGGAGTGCCCCGAAGGAGTGCTCGATCTCACCACCCCGGCCGACATCCTCGAGGTGGAACGCCGGCTCCGCGCCGCCGCTGCTTCCTCCTGATGGAACCGGGCCCGGGAGACGACCGCCGGACCCGGCTCGCCCGCCAGGTCGCCGCTGCGCTGGGCCCGGCCCATCCAGGGTCCGGACCGGTGACATTCTGGTTCGTTCCCGGCCGGATCGAGGTGCTGGGAAAGCACACCGATTACGCCGGGGGGCGGAGCCTGGTCTGCGCCATCGAACGGGGACTTTGCTTCGGGGGCCGGGCCGCGGAGGAGCCGGTTCTCACCCTGACCCGCTGCGATACCGGAGACCGGGTCCGGCTGCCGCTGTCTCCCGGACCGGAGGTGGCCCGGGGCGAATGGACCGGATTCGCCGCCGCGGTGGCGGGCCGGCTGGCTCGCGACTTTGCCATAACCCGGGGAGCCGAGCTGGCCCTGGCCGGTGACCTGCCCGCGGCGGCCGGCCTCTCCAGCGGGACCGCCCTTACCATCGGGATCTTTCTCGGGCTGGCCGGGGCAAACCGGCTGGACCGGCATCCCCGCTACCAAGCCCATCTCCGCGACCCGGCCGCCCGGGCCGAGTACCTGAGCTCGGTGGAAAACGGGCGGCCTTTCGGACCCTTCGAAGGCGGCGGGGGAGTCGGCACGCTGGGGGGAGCCCAGGACCAGGCCGCCATTCTGCTGGCCGAGCCGGGACGGCTGACCCAGCTTCGATTCCGGCCCCTGCAGATCGAGCGCACGGTGCGGTTCCCGGAAGACCGGGTCTTTGCCGTCGCGACCAGCGGGGTGCCCGCCGAGAAGACCGCGGGAGCCCGGGAGCGTTACAACCGCGCCGCCCAGGCCGCGGGAGAGATCCTCCGGCGCTGGCAGGAGCTCAGCGGGGAAACCCGAACCAGCCTGGGGGAGGTACTCGCGAGAGCGCCGGGGGCGGCGGAGCGGCTGTCCCGGGCGCTGGAGGCGGCTCCCCGGCTCCGGGAGCGGCTGATCCAGTTTGCCGCCGAGACCGAAGAGCTGGTCCCGGCCGCGGGCGACGCGCTGGAGGCGGTAGACCTGGAGCGGTTCGGGGAGCTGGCAGAACGTTCGGCGGAACTCGGGGATCGCGGGTTAGGGAACCAGGTGCCCGAAACCCTGCACCTCCACCGCTCCGCCCGCCGGCTCGGCGCCGCGGCCGCCTCTCCCTTCGGGGCCGGGTTCGGCGGGAGCGTCTGGGCCCTGGTCGGGTCCGCCGAGGCCGCCGGGTTTCTGGCGGCCTGGAGGGAGGATTACCGGGCTGCGTTTCCCCATCGGGAAGCCGGGTCGGATTTCTTTGCCGCCCGTCCCGCCGGGCCGGCTTCGGGGCTTCCCGAGCTGTAACCTTCCACCCGGCGGGCCGGCCCCCGGGGACCCCGCCAGCAGAGCTACCGCGAACCCACTCCCCGGGCTCCGGGCCGGGCCAGGTGGGCTTCGAACAGCTCGAAGATTCTGCGGTACTCGTCGGTCCAGGAAGAGGGCCGGACGAAACCGTGATCCTCCACCGGATAGGAAGCCAGCTCCCACCCGGTCTTGCCCAGTTCGATGAGCCGCTGGGCCAGCCGCACGATATCCTGATAATGCACGTTGACGTCCACCATGCCGTGCGCCATCAGGAGCGGGTCCTCGAGCCCTTCCGCGAAGAAGATGGGAGACGACCGGCGGTAGGCCAGGGTGTCGTCCTGCGGGAGGTTGAGGATCCGGCCGGTGTACGGGTGGTTGTAATGGGCCCAGTCGGTCACCGAGCGGAGCGCCGCTCCCGCGCCGAAGTGCTCGGCCTCGGTGAACAGCGCCATCAGGGTGATGAATCCGCCGTAGCTGCCGCCGTAGATGCCGACCCGGTCGGGCGCGATCCCGAACTCTCGCTGGAGGTAGCGGGAGCCGTCCACCTGGTCCTGGAGATCGCGCCCGCCCATCCAGCGATAGATCGCGGTGCGCCAATCCCTTCCATAACCCGCGGAGGCGCGGTAATCGATGTCGAGCACCACGTAACCTCTCGAGGCCAGGAAGTGGTTGAACATGTACTCCCGGGCGTAGCTCGACCAGTACTCATGGACGTTGTGCAGGTATCCCGCCCCATGCACGAAGATGACTCCAGCGCCGTTCGGCTGCGCCCCGAGGTCGGCGGGCCGGTAGATCCGGGCAGGAACCGGAACCCCGTCCGAGGCCGGGATCATCACGATCTCGGGCTTGATCCAGGAGAAGCCGAGCCACTCGGGGGTGGGTGAGGTGGTGAGCTGGGCCAGGGTGGTGGCGGGCCGGTAGGCTCCCACGAACAGCTCGGGCGGACGGTTGGCGGTGGAATAGACGTCGGCGATCAGGGCTCCGTCGGGAGAAACCACCGCGGTGTGACCTCCCACAAGGGTGGTGATCCGCTCCGGCGGGCCGCCGGTTACCGGCATCCGGTAGAAGTGGCGCTCGAAGGGAGAGACCTCGCTGGTGTGGAGCTCGAACCAGCGGCGGTCCTGGGAGAGCCGGGCGTCGAGCACTTCCCACGCCCCGCGGGTGAGAGCCCGGCGGTCGGTCCCGTCGGAATTCACGGTATAGAGATGAGCGTAGCCGGAAGCCTCGCTCGCGAACCAGATCCGATCGGTGCCGGGCAGGAAGCCTCCGCAGGGATAGCAGGGCCCACCGACCCACGCGGTGTCCCGGAGCACGTCCACGGTCGTGAGGGTGCCGTCCTTGCCGTCGAGCCGGTGCAGGTAGCGCTCCTTGTAGTTGGCCCGCTCGGCGAACAGCAGGGCGGCGGTGCCCGCGTCGTTCCACCCCAGCACCGAGGTGATGGACGCCAGGGCGGTGGAATCCCCCGGGATGGGCGAAAGCCATTTGAGGTCGCCCGAGGGCAGCGCCAGGAAGGCCACCCGGCCCCCGCCCTGGATATCGCCGACCTTGGTCCGGACCCGGAGCTCCTCGGTGTAGCCCGAGGCGGTGATCCAGTTCGGCACCGTGGTCTGCTGGGCGCTGTCGGTCTGGACCGTGGTGGTGAGGACCAGGGCGTTGCCTCCGGGAGAGACCGTAAGGCCGGTGACCCGCTCGTTCCGGCGGAGATACAGCGTCCGGGTCCGCTGCCGCGCCTCGCGCTCGGCCCGGGCCATCGAGTCCTGGCGGAGCCGGTCCCGGACCGATTCGAAGAGCTCGCGCTGCTGGGACTCCAGCGCCGCGCGCTGGGGCGTCCGCCGCTGGGAATCCGGCGGCGCCGGTCCGGGGCGGACGTCGGTGAGCTGGCGAATGGTCGGACCCGCCAGCTCGAACGCCATCACGTTCATCCCTTCGCGCACGAAGTAGATGGTCCGGCCATCGGCCGAGAAGGACGGATTGCTCTCGGTGATGGTGGGGGTGTCGGTCAGCCGCCGGGCGGTCGAGGCTCGCAGGTCGACCAGATAGAGATCACCGTTCCAGGACACCGCGCGCTGCCGCCCGTCGGGCGAGAGGCTGCCGGTTTCGAGCAGCGGCGCGACGCTGTCCATGTGCTGCCGGCTCACCTGCTCCGGTGCCGCTCCCGCCTGGACCCGGACCCGGTAGGGTTTGAGCGATTCGCGCCAATCGGTGCCGGGGGGGAGCCAGGAGAAGTAGATCCATTTCCCGTCCGGCGTGAAGCGGGGCCGCTGCGGCTCCCGGCCGTACAGCTCGGGGCCGCGCATCATGTTCGGGATGGTGAACTCGAAGGTCGAAGCGGAGGTCTGGGCCAGCAGCGAGCTTGCCGGGACCAGCAGGAACAGGGTCGTCACACGCATGGGAACCTCGGGAGATGACTTACACGTCGCAGAGAGCGACGGCTTTTCGAAGGGAGGTCAGGGGGTCGCGGGTCGGCACGAACTCATGGGCCACATAACCCGCGAATCCCAGGTCGGCGATGGCCCGGCACACCGTGCGCCAGTTGAGCTCCTGGGAATCGTCGAGCTCGTGCCGGCCGGGAACCCCGCCGGTATGAAAGTGTCCGATATGGGCGGCGTGCTGCCGGATGGTGCGGATCACGTCGCCCTCCATGATCTGCATGTGATAAATATCGTAGAGCAGCCGGACCCGGGGTGAGCCGACCCCTTCCATCACCCGGACCCCGAAGGCGGTGTGATCGCCCATGTAGTCCTTGTGATCCACTTTGCTGTTCAGCAGCTCCACGCAAATCGTGACGCCGTGCCGCTCGGCGGCCGGAGCGATCCGGCGGAGACCCTGGATGCAATGCCGGGCGCCTTCCTCGTCGCTCCGTCCTTTCCGGTTCCCGAACATCGCGATCAGGTTGGGGATCCCGGCCGCCGCGGCGAGCGGCAGCGTGTCCTCCAGCTCCTTCACCAGCATGTCGTGCAGGGCCGGGTCGTTGAAGCCGGCAGTGAGGAAGTCGCGCCGCTTGGTCGGATAGCCCATCGAGCAGACCAGCCCGGCGTCCTTGACCACCGGCCACTGTTCCGGTTGCAGCAGGTCGATGGCCGCGAGTCCCATCTTCTTCGCTTCGGCGGCGAACTGATCGAGGGGGATTTTCGAATAGGGCCAGTAGCTCACGGATTGCTTGAGGCGGCTGATCGCCGGACGTCTCGGCGTCTCGGTGTCTCGGCGTCTCGGCATCCCGATCGCGGCGCCACCCGCGAGCATGGCTTCCAGGGCGTTTCTCCGATTCATGCTGGATTCCTCACAAAGCTATCCACAGATGACGCAGATGACGCAGATTCGGCTCTGAATCTGTGTCATCTGCGTAATCTGTGGATCAAAATGTCAGACTCCGCAGGTAACGAAAACTCGCCTCGGCACTAACGAGCGGATCGCCGGGCGTCTGGTCCTGTTCATAGTAGTAGTGCCGGATGCCGGCCTGCTTCGCTTTGCGGAAGATCCTGGGAAAATCGATCGTCCCGCTGCCCACGTCCGCAAAGAACTTCCGCGGTGTCGCGTCCATGTCCTTCACGTGGACCTGGGGAAATCGGCCCGGCCACTTCGCGAAGTAGTCGAGCGGATCCTTGCCGGCCTTGGTGATCCAGTAGAGGTCCATCTCGAAGGTCACCAGCTTCGGATCGGTCTCGGTGAGCAGCACATCGAAGGGCACCGCGCCTTCGACCGGAACGAACTCGAAGTCGTGATTGTGATAGCTGAAGCCCAGGCCCTGTTTCCGGGCCGCCTCAGCCGCCTGGTTGAACCGGGCGGCGACCCGCTTGATGCCGTCGAGGGTCTGGCGATCGGGACCGCCGAAGGAAGGGACCGTGACGAAGCGCTGACCCACCGCCGCGGCAAAGTCCAGGGTTCGTTGCCAGGCGTCGTCCACTGCTCGCAGGCCCACGTGACTCGACGGGGCGGTCAGGCCGTGGCGTTGCAGCATCGTCCGGACCTCCGGCGCGGTACCGGGAGGGTATCCCGCGAACTCCACTTCCCGGTACCCGATCTCCCCGAGCCGGGCGAGGGTCCCCTCGGGGTCACGACTGAATTGATTGCGGACGGTGTAGAGCTGGATTCCGATGGGGCCTAGACGGTCTTTAGCTCTGGGCAAACGCCCAATCGCAATGGCGGCTATTCCGGCCCGCAAAAATCCTCTCCGACCGGTCAGTGAGGCCGGTGGGGTCGGTGGGGTCGGATTCTTCCGATCGTCTCCTCCGACCGCTCTGACCTCACTGACCCCACCGACCTCACCGATCACAGTTCGTTCCGATTCAACAGATCCACCGCGTGCGCCACCGCCCTCGCCGTCAGCGCCATGTAGGTGATCGACGGGTTCTGGTTGGCCGAGGACGTCATGCAGGCCCCATCGGTCACGAAAACGTTCCGCGCGTCCCAGACCTGATTCCAGCCGTTGAGCACCGACGTCTTCGGATCGCGCCCCATGCGCGCGGTGCCCATTTCGTGGATGCAGAGGCCGGGAGGGAGCTTGTCGTTATAGGTCCGCACGTCTCTCGCGCCGGCGGCCTCGAGCATTTCCGCCGCGGTCTTCTGCATGTCCTCGATCAGCGCCAGCTCATTGGGACCCCAGGTGCACTGCACCTTGAGCGCCGGAACGCCCCATTTGTCCTTCAGGGTCGGATGCAGCGCGATGAAATTGTCTTCCCGGGGCAGGCATTCGGCCCAGCCTCCGATCGAGAAGCGCCAGGGGCCCAGCTCCCGCGACAGGATCGCCTGCTTGAAGTCGGCGCCGAATCCCTGGCGCGGCCTCGGCAGGGTGCTCCGGCTGGCGCCGCCCTGGAACCCGTACCCCCGGAGGAAATCCGGGTGCTTGTCTTTCACGTTGCGGAAGCGGGCGATGTAGATCCCGTTGGGCCGGCGGCCAAAGGAGGTCCGGTCCTCCATGCCGGGGATGGTGCCGCCCGCGCCCGCCCCGAAGGTGTGGTCCATCACGTTCCTGCCGAGCTGTCCGCTCGAGTTTCCTAACCCGGTAGAAAACCGCTCGGTCGCGGAATTGAGGAGGATGCGGGCCGATTCGAGCGCCGAGGCGCACAGGAAGACGACCCGGGCGCGAAACTCCAGCGGCTGCATGGTCTCTCCGTCGATCACCCGGACGCCGCTGGCACGATCGCGCGAGCCGTCGTAGATGACGCTGTGGACCACGCTGTGGGGACGGAGGGTCAGCCGGCCGGTCTTCCTCGCCGCGGGGAGCGTCGAGCCGAGGCTGGTGAAATAGGAGTGGGTGATGCAACCCCGCTCGCAGGGTCCGCAATAGTGGCACGCGGCCCGGCCGTTGTGATTCCGGGTGAGAATGGCCACCCGGCCGATGGTGAGCACCCGGTCGCCCTTCCACTTCTCCAGCAGCTTGTCGCGGACCAGCTGCTCGGCACACCGCATTTCCATCGGAGGGAGGAACCGGCCATCGGGCAGTTGGGCCAGCCCTTCCGACTGGCCGCTCACCCCGATGAACCGCTCGACGTGGTCGTACCACGGCGCGATGTCGGCGTACCGGATCGGCCAATCCACCGCGACGCCATCCTTGAGATTGGCTTCGAAATCGAGATCGCTCCACCGATAGACCTGGCGGCCCCACATGATGGAGCGGCCCCCCACGTGGCGGCCCCGGATCCAGTGGAACGGCTTGTCACTGTCGAATTCGTAGGGATTCTCCCGATCGTTCACGAAGAACTTGCCGCTGTACTCGTCGCAGGCGTAGCAGTTCTTCTGGATGAACTGATCGCGCTCGAGCGCCAGCCGGTCGCCCCGGCCGCGGAAGCGTTTTTCCCAGGGCTGGACGTGTTCGACATAATCCTGGACCGGATCGATGGGGCGGCCCGCCTCGAGCACCAGGGTTCGAAGTCCCCGTTCGCACAGCTCCTTGGCCGCCCAGCCCCCGCTGATGCCGGAGCCGACGACGATGGCGTCGTAGCCCTGGTCCTGGGCCGGCTTCATGACGGGGTCCTCAGGGGGACGCACCCGTCGAACCGGCCGGGAATGATGGGCGTCGTGCGGTTCAGCTCGGCAATGGGCTTGGAGGTGACGAAACCGAAAATCAGCCCGTCCTTGATCCTGCCGTAGATGTCCTCCGGCGAGCCCCTGGCTCCGCGCACCCCGTCCACGCTGCTCACGAACTGGGCCCGGTCCGCGGGGTCGAGATCGGCGAGGGACTTGCCGAACGATTTCCGGCAGCGCGCGTCGAGCTCATCCAGACCTCCGATGATCTCGTTGCGCTCCGACTCGGGATACCACTCGGCGAGCAGGAGGTCGAAGAACTCGGGCGCGCCCACATCGAGGGCCCCCGGCGTGTCGGTGGCGGGGAGAATCGTGTCGGCGAGCGCCCGGAGCTGGGCCATCTGCTCCGGGTTGAGCGCCTGCCCGGGTTTCGCCACCAGGGCGCGAGTGTGCAGCGCGCGGCCCACCCGAAGGCGCTCTTCGACGGGGAAGCTGGTGAGCAGTGGGCCCAGCGCGGCGGTACCGAGGAACCGGAGCACTTCGCGTCGTTGCATGGGGAGCCTCCCGAGGCAGAAGCTAGCCGAAATCGAAGGCTTCGCCAGCGACGGTCCTATCTTTCGACAGTGGCGATCCTCGAATGCCGCAGCCTCAGCAAACGATTCGATGCAGCGTGGGCGGTGGATGAGGTCTCGTTCGCCGTGGAGCGCGGCGAATTCTTCTCGCTCCTGGGCCCTTCGGGCTGCGGCAAGACCACCACTCTGCGGCTGGTTGCCGGACTGGAAGAGCCCGATCGCGGCGACATCCTGATCGACGGAGCTTCGGTCCGGGGCAGGCCTCCGTATGACCGCCAGCTCGGAATGGTGTTTCAGCAGTACGCCCTGTTTCCCCACCTCTCGGTCGAGCGCAACGTCGCCTATGGGCTGGAACGAAGGCGGACCGCCCAGCCCGAGCTGGTCCGGCGAGTCGGGGAAGCGCTCGAGCTGGTCCAGCTTCCGGCGGAAACCTTCGGAGCGAGGCGACCGTCGCAGCTCTCCGGAGGGGAGCGGCAGCGGGTGGCCCTGGCGCGGGCGCTGGTGTTGCGGCCCGGCCTGCTCCTGCTGGACGAGCCGCTCGGCGCGCTCGACCTGTCGCTGCGCAAGGCGATGCAGCTCGAGCTGAAGCAGCTCAACCGGAAGCTGGGGATCTCCTTCCTCTACGTGACCCACGATCAGGAAGAAGCCCTGACCATGTCCGACCGGATCGCGGTCATGCACCGCGGCAAGGTCGTGCAGGTCGGAACCCCCCGGCAGATCTACGAGGAGCCCCGCACCGAGTTCGTGGCGCGGTTCATCGGCGAATCGAACGTGCTGGCGCTCCGCGACGGCCGGCCCGCCTCGGTCCGGCCGGAGCGCATCGCGCTCACCCCGGCGGATGGTCCCGGTCCGGAACACGGCGTGGTCGAGGAAGTCTTCTATCAGGGCGAGCGGGTTAGGGTCCTGGTCGCCCTGTCCAACGGCGAGCGCCTGGTCGCCTCGCTGCCCAACGATGGGCGACCGCTGGAGACCATCGCGACCCGGGGCTCATTCGTGCGCGCGCTCTGGAGCGGGGACGACGCCTGGCCGCTGGAGCCGGAGCCATGAGCCTCCGGCGTGCTGTTCTGCAGAGACTCCGGGCCCGTCCGGGCCTCGCCGGCACGCTCCTGCTCGCCCCGGGATCGCTCTGGCTGGTGCTCTTCTTCCTGATTCCCCTGCTTCTGGTTGTCCTGGCGAGCGTCATGCACCGGGGGGCGTACGGCGGCATCGACCCCGGCCTCACCCTCGAACACTACGGCCGGTTCCTGGATCCCCTGTACCTGCGGGTCCTCGGCCGGACGGCGCTGTGGGCCGGGCTCGCCGCCCTGAGCTGCCTGCTGCTCGGGTTCCCGGTCGCCTGGGTGATCGCCCGGAGCACCCGCTTCCGGAATCTGCTGCTCTTTCTCGTGGTGCTGCCCTTCTGGACCAGCTTTCTGGTGCGCACCTTCGCCATGATCTTCCTGCTGCGCGACAGCGGGCTGGTCAATTCGCTGTTGCTGGCGACGGGAATCGTGACGGAGCCGGTGGCGCTCCTGTACACGCCATTCGCGGTGCTGCTCGGGCTGGTGTATGGCTTCCTTCCCTTCATGATCCTGCCCATTTACGCATCGCTCGAGCGGCTCGACCCTTCCCTGCTCGAAGCCGCCGAGCTTCTGGGGGCCCGCCCGAGGCCGCGGTTCTGGACCGTGGTCCTTCCGCTTTCGCTGCCAGGGGTCGTCGCCGGATGCCTCCTGGTTTTCGTGTCCTCGTTCGGCTCCTTCCTCACCTCGGATCTGCTCGGAGGGGCCAAGCAGGCCATGATCGGCAATCTGGTGCAGAACCAGTTCACCATCGCGCGCAACTGGCCGTTCGGCTCGGCCGTGTCGCTGCTCGTGATGGCGGTCGTGATGGGAGCGGTGCTCTTCTCGCTGCGGCTTCGTGATAGATCTGCCGAGCCGTCCAGACGTCCAGACGTCCAGACGCCATGAAAAGGCGTCTCGGCGTCACCCAGAGCGTCTCGGCGTCTCGGCGTCTCGGCGTCTCGGCGTCCCGGCTGCTGGTGGTCATCGTCGGTCTGGTCTACCTGTTCCTGCACCTGCCGGTCCTCGTGTTGGTCGTCTTCAGCTTCAACGCTTCTCGGTACTCGGTCGAGTGGAGCGGCTTCACCTTGCAGTGGTATCGCGAGTTGCTGGGCCGGGCCGATCTCCTGTCGGGCCTCAAGGCCAGCCTCATCGTGGGCATCGTTTCGACCATTCTGGCGACGGCATTGGGAACCCTGCTCGCGATCGGCATGGCGCGGCGACGGGCCCGCGCCCGGCGGATGCTGGAAGGGTTTCTCTATCTCCCCATCGTGACCCCCGAGATCATCGCGGGTGTCTCGCTGTTGCTTCTGTTTGCGGGTCTCGGCATTCCCCTCGGCTTGGGGACCATCACGGTCGCGCACGTCGCGTTCAACGTCGGCTTCGTCGCGATCGTGGTGAGGGCGCGAGCCGAGGGAATGGACCACAGCCTCGGAGAGGCGGCATCCCTGCTGGGCGCCGACGAGCTCACGGTATTCCGGACGGTGACCATCCCGCAGCTCGGGCCCGGCATCCTCGCGGGAGCCCTGCTCGCGTTCACGATGTCCTTCGATGACTACGTGATCACCTCGCTGGTGTCCGGGACCGGGTCCTCGACGCTCCCGATGGTCGTCTACGGCATGGTCCGGCGTAACATCGAGCCCTCGGTGAATGCCATCAGCACCGTGATTCTGGTGGTGACATCAGTAGCGATCTGGCTGATGGTTCGCCTGAGCCGGGAACGGCCGCTCGCCACTGGGAGAGGATAAATGGAGTCGGACGAGCGACTGACGGTAGGACGGTCAGACGGTAAGACGGTAGGTGAGTTCTCGCGGCGGGAGTTCATGGCTCTGGCCGCGGCTGGCCTGGTCGCCTGCCAAGCCCGACCCAAGGGTCCGCGGGCGGGTTCGGCCGAGCTCGGGCCGATCGAGGACCGGCTCAACATCTTCAACTGGTCCGATTACATCGGCCCCGAAGTCATCCCGGCGTTCGAGCGCGAGTTCGGCGTGAAAGTCACCTACGACACGTTCGAGAGCGCCGAAGAAATGGTGGCCAAGCTCCAGG
>FKKE01002162.1_pt1 | contig 12947 bp, 15 predicted proteins | sample 1106331 | NCBI WGS metagenome assembly FKKE01 (sample SAMEA3931202, study PRJEB13176) | freshwater metagenome | biome: Drinking water system; feature: drinking water; material: freshwater | place: China | collected 2013-02-06 | reverse complement strand
TGGAACATGCGCCCAGCACACCTCCGACCATTCCGCCGGTGCTCTTGCCGCAGCCTCCAGTCCCGCCAGGACCGGGGACGCCTCCGTCTGCTGGCCCACCAACCTCGGACCATGGGCCAGGGCCAGGCCCGGCAGGGCCCCCGGTGGAACTGCATCCGATCAGTCAGGAGCCCTTCACGCTGGTGCTGCCCCCGGATTGCCCCGTAGCACAGGTGCCCGAGGAGCCGCGAAAGCTGACCGATGACGTGAAGGAGACCCCGCTCTTCCTCATCAACGACGATCCGAGGCGCCCGCTCTTCACCGTCTTGCCCATGGAGCCGACTGCCACACTGGAGCCGGAGCCACCGGAGACCAAACAGACCGTGAGCGACCTCCTGATGGCCAAGCTCGATGAGATGACTGTCTCGTTCGAGCAGGCCATGAGTGTGTCGCAGGAGCAGCGAGAAATTGTGGCACGAGTCGCTGCGGTGACGGGAATCACTCTGTCGGCCGGTTTCATCACTTGGGCGCTCCGCAGCGGTACATTGCTGGCAAGTTGTCTGGCGACCCTGCCAGCCTGGCGACATTTTGATCCCCTGCCGGTGGTGCGTCTCAGTCGGGCAGAACGCGCTCGCCGCCGTGAGGAGATGGCCCGTACGGGTCAACAAGAAGCCACGAAGTTCTCCGGCTTGAAACGCGTCCTTGATGACAAGCCTCCCCTCAAGCGAACGGCCTAGTCCGCATTATCCCGGGTTCCGCCGTAGGAGAGCATAAATATGAGAGCAGCAGGAACTCGGGGGGGCACGCTGCGTTCGCGTGGACTCGGAACAACGGGTACCAGCGTCGAAGGACTCCTTCCGATTCGTCATTCAGGACCGTGGTCCGTGTTTGGAGAAGGAGATGCGCCCCGCGTCCAGTGCATCTGCTGCTGCTTCACAAACCGCCAGCTGACCACGTAGTTGATCGTCGATTCGACAAACGCCGTGCTAATCGTCTTCCCCCTGCCGATAACGCTCACCATAGTTGGTCCTGGTTGCATCCGGTTGTAGATTTGCGGATTGCTTGCCCGGTTTTGCCGTGATCTGCAGAGCTATTTTGTTGATATTGTTGAGGTGGCGATGGGTCCGGTGCAATTCGACACTCTCGATCTCCACGTCGGCCCCGCCCTCGTTCGTCCCGCCACGCACGTGCTCCTCTGCTAAGCCACGCAGCTGTTGCTGGGCCTGCGGCCCTTTGAGGGTGACCGAGGGAACGCGCCAGACGTCGAATGTATATGAGCCAGTCCGCGGTAAGGTAGCACAGACGAAGGGGGTCAGAGCCCGGTCCATTGTTTCGGCCATTCTCGGGCAAAAGAGAAAGCGGGGTGGAAGTCGGATGGCACATCCAGAATTCGCCAACTCAATGAGCTCTTCCCGTGGAAGCGGAAGTGGAGCCATGACGGTCACCCTCAGCGGTGTCGTGAGCGCCCAACCCAATGCTCGCCGTATGACACTCAAGGGGTGATCCGGAAAGTCGTCGTCGACTGACGGGTCATCAATCTCTGCTTGCGAGATTTTCAGATGCCGAGGGTCGCCATCCGCGGAAGACCGCAGACGAGTGATCGTAAGGGCCGATTCTCGCACCCCCGTCATGCTCGCCCGACGGAGCGCACTGACATACACCGTCCCCCGTTGAAGCGGGATCACAATCCGCCCGATGATGCGCTCATTTCCAGGAGCCTAAGCCATTCGGTAAATCACTTGAAGTGCAGGCACACCGCCAAAGGTGACCCGCGCAACCGAGACTACAGGAGACCATGCAGGATCTCGCTTTGTCCGAGGGACAGAGAGAAGGCGTTCGGGGGGAAACCCGAAAGATTCTGTAAGGTCTCCACCCTGTACCACCGCGGACGAATCCTGGCGCTGACGCCCCGACTCAAAACAGGATTCGAACACGGCAGTGGTATCAATGCGACGATCTTCTCGTAACACATCATCCTGATTGGGAGATAGATCCACGATCAGTGGTGAAAACTCCAGGGACCAATCGACACGATGTTCCTCGTCGCGAAAGGAGGCGAAGGTCCCTTCGTCGACCTCCAGCGCGAACACGGGTGGCGGATGGAATCGGATCCCGTACGTCCCGTTACGAAGATCGGCAAGAAGACTCATAGTAACTCACTTCTCCCCTCTGTCCTTCGTTGAAACAGCGATCTTGCCGGATCTCGGTGCCCGTGGCGCCAGACAGCCACACAGATGACTCATGCACGTCGCCGTACTCGGATGGTCCGCCCAAAGATCGGCTCCGAATCGCCAGCACGCGCCTGAATAAGGCCACGACCAATCTCCCGTGATCAAAGGCCAGCATAGTAGTCAATTGAAATACACGAAACCATTCGAAACAATACCACACCACCCCATGAGACGAAGAGACCGTTCCATATCATGGGCTAGGCGGCTTGCTGAGGCTGATCGACCCGCGGTCAGGGCCATTTCCGGGTACCAGGGGGAAAGCCGGGATAACAGCATCTTCTATCAGATGACCAATGTACCTTGGTGCAACCACGACTTCTGTCCTGCCTAGACTCTCGCCTACACAGGCCGTGTCCTTCCCGCTCCACGAAGGAGGGAGGAAACCATGGCCAGCTGCGATCGGTCATCCTATTCGAGCGTTCCTCTGAAGGTTTCCCACAGGATCATATAAACTCCTCATATATTGTGAGGTGTTAAACAGTATGGCATGGAAGAAAGGCTTCACCCTCGGAAAGAGCCCCCATGTCACCAAGGAGGCATCGGAGAGGGATCCGTGAGCGGGGAATTTCTCTAGAAATTCAGCAAACATAAGTATATATACGTTGTGAGGCGTTCCCTTCCCCGAATGGCGTATAATCTGAGCATGAGACTTTTGGGTCTATTTGCATCTATGTGATGCAAAGCATAGATATTACATTATACGCACTTGTCACCTGACCAAGGATGAAGATAAGTGCCAGGAATATCTCGCCACCAAAATGTAGAACCGAGAAGGAAAACACGATCACACGCCCCTAGAAGGACTAGTAGGGGCGTGAACGATAGCGCTGTTCAAACCAGCACCAAGACAGCCGATCCGCATATGATCGTCTGTGCTCGCTACGATGTCTTAAGGGCCTTAGCGGAGGCGTCGGGTGTTGAACAAATAACATTGTGGGCAATCCCGCATAAAAGATATCAGGTGAGTTTTCGGATCAAGAATCAAGAGCATGAGTGGTATCTATCAACCCTTCGGAATAAATCTAGGCCTCGTGCCTTCGTGAATCTTGGTGCTGCGGCACATATCGCCTATGGAATCGCCCAAGCGCCGATCATGATCGTGAACATGTCCAAAGCGCTGCAGAAGTAACCCGTCAGATTCAGTGTCCTCCACCGCCTACACTGTTTAGTAAGTACGGCCTTTCGGTAGATGCACATACCTACACTGTCATACAGTGCATAATTAATTATCGCTAATTCATAATATCGTCTTGACATGCAATACACGTAAGCGTAGTAGTGCAAACGAGAATTGAGTAAGCAATAACGAATAGGTAAAATACGTATGCTGTTGTGCATGCGTACCTCGTAACTAGTGAGCACAAAGACACGCATGGATGACGGACCCTCGACGAGAGAGCGAGCCCGCCGGATGATTGAACGGGATATGGGAACCCAGCTCCTCCAGACCCTCAATGACCCCAGTACCGTGGAACTCATGCTCAACGCGGATGGGCGGCTCTGGTGTGAACGACTGGGGCAGGGGATGCAGTGTATGGGGACGTTTCCCGCCGCCCGTGCCGAAGCCATCATCAAAACCGTGGCGGGGTTTCATCGCAAAGAAATCACGCGCCAGTCCCCTTACCTCGATGGGGAATTTCCACTCGACGGTTCCCGTTTCGCGGCACAACTCCCGCCGATTGTTCCCGCGCCGACGTTTGCCATTCGCAAACGAGCGCTCGCGGTCTTTCGGCTTGAGCAGTATGTGGAACAGGGGATCATGACGCCTCGGCAACGAGACGTGCTCCTCACGGCCATTATCACTCGTCGCAATATCCTGGTGGTAGGCGGGACCGGGTCGGGCAAGACCACGCTTGTTAATGCACTGATCGACACCATGATGGAGACCTTTCCCCATCTCCGCATGTTCATCTTCGAGGACACCGCCGAAATCCAATGCCGCGCCGACAACTGCGTGCAGTACCACACCACCGTGGATGTCACGATGGCGAAGTTGTTGAAGATCTCGATGCGGATGCGGCCCGACACGATCTTAGTCGGAGAAGTCCGAGGGCCGGAAGCCTTGGATCTCCTGATGGCCTGGAACAGCGGACACGAAGGCGGCATTGCGACCCTGCATGCCAACCATGCCAGAGCCGGATTGTCGAAGCTGGCGCTCTATATCAGCATGAATCAGGACCATCCCAAACCCATCGAACCACTCATTGCCGAAGCCGTGCAGGTCGTCGTGCACATCACGCGCTGTGGGGACGGGCGGCGGGTCCAAGATATTCTCGAAGTGCAGGGGTACGAACACGGACAGTACCTCACACGGTCACTGATTTAACCAAAGGAGCACGAGCCATGGAACACACGGAGGACGGGTTACAGTGGAAACACTATTGCTGGGGCGTGGGAGTCCTGCTGGTGCTGTGGGTCATCACCATGCCGAATGAGGCGTACGCGGCGGGAACAGCCGGGGGAGGCTTACCCTACGAATCCGCGTTGACCCGGTTGCGAGCCTCAATCACCGGACCCGTGGCCTTTACGCTTTCCTTAATCGGAATCGTAGGCGCGGCAGGGGTGTTGATCTTCGGCGGCGAGTTGACCGGATTTCTCCGCATGATGGTCTTTTTGGTGTTGTTGATCGCCATTCTTGTCGGCGCACAAAACGTGCTGACCACGCTCTTTGCCGCTGGAGCTGAGATCGCCTGGCTCGGGGAGGGGACCAAGACACTGATGGCCTCGTCTCATTCTGGGCGTGTGAGGCTAAGCTAATCATGGCACTCCGCACGATCCCGATTCGTCGCGTCATGCATCGGGACAATCTGTTCTTGGGTGGGGACCGTGAATTGGTCCTGTTCTGTGGCGCCGTCGCGGTGGCGCTGGTATTTACCGCGCAAGAGCTGCGAGCCGGAATCGTCGGCGTGAGTTTGTGGGTGTTCCTGTTGTTTCTCCTCCGACTGATGGCGAAAGCCGATCCGAAATTGCGGTTCGTCTATCTGCGGCAGTTGATCTACAAAGCCTACTATCCCGCACGCAGCACCCCGTGGCGGGTCAACACCACCAGGCAAGGGAAGCAATATTCATGATCCTCACGGTCACGATCGTCATTGCGGCGCTGGGTCTCGTGCTCCTGGTCATGCTCATGCAGCGTGTCCGAGAGACGGATGCGAAGACGACGCTCACAAAGCATCGGTCGCCGGACGCAGGTCTGTCGGATTTGTTGATCTACGCGGCGATGGTCGAGGATGGCGTGATCGCGGGAAAAAACGGCTCGCTGATGGCGGCGTGGATCTACAGCGGAGACGATCAGGCCAGCAGTACGGAACCCCAGCGTGAAGCCGTGTCGTTTCGGATCAATCAGGCGTTGGGTCGATTGGGGAACGGCTGGATGGTGCATGTCGATGCCGTACGGCGGCGGGCGGCGGGCTATGCCGCGCCCGGTCTCTCCCAGTTTCCCGATGCGCTGACTGCCGCGTTAGACGAAGAGCGGCGGCGGCTCTTTGAAGGACTGGGGACCATGTACGACGGGTACTTTGTGGTCACCCTGACGTATCTCCCACCGTTGGTCGCGCAACGCAAGTTTGTGGAGTTGATGTTCGACGATGACCAACCGGAAGTCAGTGCGCAGGACCGCACGACAGGACTGGTGGAGCAATTCAAGCGCGAGTGCGCGTCATTTGAGAGTCGGCTGTCGTCCGTCTTCCGGCTGCAACGACTCTGCGGCCAATCCATGGTTCAAGAGGATGGGTTGGCCATCACCGATGATGAATTCCTGCGGTGGATTCAACGGTGCGTGACGGGCGTGAATCAGCCGGTCTGCCTCCCTACGAATCCGATGTATCTCGATGCCGTGATCGGCGGACAAGAATTGTGGACGGGCGTGATTCCGAAAATCGGCCGGCAGTACATTCAGGTGGTGGCGATTGAAGGCTTTCCGTTGGACAGCACCCCAGGGATCCTCACGGCGCTCGGGGAGTTGCCGATCGAGTATCGCTGGTCGTCACGCTTCATTTTCATGGACCAGCATGAAGCCGTGCGCGATCTGACGAAGTATCGACGGAAATGGAAGCAGAAAGTCCGAGGGTTCCTCGATCAAATCACCAACTCGCACACGGGACCGTTGGACCAGGATGCGATGGCGATGGTGGAGGATGCGGACGCGGCGATGGGGGAAGTGAACAGTGGGCTCGTGGGGATGGGGTACTACACGAGTGTTGTAGTCCTCATGGATGAAGACCGAGGCGAACTCGAACGCTCGGCGCGACGGATCGAAAAAGCCATTCAGCAGATGGGGTTTGCGGCACGGATTGAAACCCTCAATACGATGGACGCCTTCTTCGGCAGCTTGCCCGGACATGGCGTCGAAAACGTCCGGCGTCCACCCCTCAACACCATGAACCTGGCGGATCTCCTCCCGACGAGTACGATCTGGACCGGCAGCACCACCGCGCCCTGTCCGATGTATCCGCCGAATACGCCACCCGTGATGGAGTGCGTCACCCATGGGGCCACCCCGTTCTTTCTGAATCTCCATGTCCGCGATGTCGGCCATAGCCTCGTGATGGGACCGACCGGCTCAGGCAAATCAACGCTCTTGGGGATCCTCGCCGCGCAACTGCGCCGGTATGCGGGAATGTCGGTCTTTGTCTTCGATAAGGGCCAGTCGATGTATCCCCTGGCCGCCGCGATTCACGCCCACACCAAAGGACAGAGCGGATTGCACTTCACGATTGCAGGAGACACCAACGACCTCGCCTTTTGTCCCCTCCAATTTGTGGAGACTAAAGGCGATCGGGCCTGGGCGTTGGAATGGATCGATACCATGCTCGCGCTGAACGGCGTGAAGACGACGCCACTCCAACGGAACGCCATTGCGGAAACGGTCATGGCGCTGCACGCCAATACAGCGAGTCATGACGACACCACGAGACTGGACCGGCCTCCGGCGTCGCTCTCCGATTTCGTGAACATGGTGCAGGATGAAGAGATCCGCGAAGCGCTGAAGCAGTACACCGTGAGCGGCGCCTTGGGGCATCTGCTCGATGCCGAACAAGACGGCCTCGCGCTCGCGGATTTCACCGTCTTTGAAATCGAGGAGTTGATGGGTCTCGGGGACAAGTACGCGCTCCCGACCATCTTGTATCTGTTTCGGCGGATTGAACGCAGCTTGCAGGGCCAACCAGCTGCGATCATCGTCGATGAAGCCTGGTTGATGCTCGGGCATCCGGTGATCCGCGACAAGATCAGAGAATGGCTGAAAGTCCTCCGCAAAGCGAACTGCTTGGTCCTGTTGGCGACCCAGAGTCTGACGGATGCGGCGAACTCCGGCATTTTGGATGTGATCGTGGAATCCACGGCGACCAAGATCTTTTTGCCCAATGTCTTCGCCCGCGATGAGGACACGGCGGCGCTCTATCGCCGGATGGGGTTGAACTCACGGCAGATTGAGATTCTCGCCACGGCGATTCCCAAGCGGCAGTATTACTACAGTTCCGAATATGGGCATCGGCTCTTTGATCTGGCGTTGGGACCCTTGGCCATGTCGTTTGTCGGGGCCTCGGATAAAGAGTCCATCGCAGAGATCCGTGCGCTGGAAACGAAGTATGGCGCGGCCTGGACGGACGAATGGCTCGCCAGCCGTGGACTCACGCTGCGGGACTATGGACCCTATGAAGAGGTGACGGTATGAGCCTGGTCGACGCGTGGAGGGGAATGAAATATATCCTGGGAGGGGAGAAATCCCGCGCGAGTGTGCCACCGTCTGACACCTCTGACACCCATGTGGAGGGTGGGCGACGAAGCGGGGAGAGCACCAATCCCTATCTCTCGGCGCGACGGACCTGGAACCATCTGCACCAGGCTCAAATTGCGTCCCGTCGATCCTGGGAAATGATCGCGATCCTCTGCTTGCTCATTGCGTTGGCCGCGGTGGGCGGGATCGTCTATGTCGGGAGCCAATCCAAGTTCGTGCCCTTTCTCTATCACGTCGATGCCCACGGCAAGGCGATGGCGATGGGGCCGGTCGAGCTGACGACCCAGACCGATCCCCGCGTGCTGGCCGCCGCCATCGGCGACTTTATCGCCAATGCGCGGGTGGTCACGGTCGATGCGGCCTTGCAGCGCAAAGCGGTGTATCAGGTGTATGCGATGTTGAGTGACAGCGATCCCGCGACCGGCAAAATGAATCACTGGATGAACGGAACCGAGGACTCGAACCCCTTTACCCGTGCGGAGAAAGAAACGGTGACGGTGGACATTTCGACGGTCCTGCCACAAACCCCCGAGACGTGGGAAGTGACCTGGATGGAGTCGGTCTGGGATCGGAAGGGCGTCGCCACTGCGCCACCCGTCGCCATGCGGGCGCTCGTGACGGTCTATCGGGCCGAACCGAGCGCCACGACGACGGAGGACGAATTGCGCCGGAACCCGCTCTCGCTCTATGTCCGTGATTACTCCTGGTCCAAACATTTGTAGTGAGGAACCTGATGCTCAACACAATCCTGTGCGCGGTGTTCACGCTGCTTCTGCCACTCAGCGCCTTGGCCCACGGCGACGACGAGGTGTTGACGGGCTCCAATCCGGCGCTCACCCCACAAGAACAAACAGGGCTCGCCCATAGCGAACACGAAATGATCGGGGGCAGTGCGCCGATCGGGGGCACCAATGGGTTTCTCACCTTTCCGTACGGCACGAATCAGGTCAGCATTGTCTGTGCCCCGTTTCACGTCTGCGATGTGGCGCTGCAACCGGGCGAACAGATCAACTCGGTCAACGTGGGCGATAGTGTGCGGTGGTCGATTGAGCCTGCGTTGACCGGGAGCGGAACCGAGGAAGTCCAGCATGTCATTATTAAGCCGCGTGAAGTCGGGTTGGAAACGTCCTTGGTCGTGGCGACAACCCGCCGCGCCTACTACCTGCGGCTCCGGTCCCATAAGACGCGCTACATGCCGCAAGTCGCGTTCAGCTATCCCGAAGACTCGGCGGCGAAGTTCACCCACCTGAACACGCGCCAGCAACGGGACCTTAAGGAGAAGACCATCCCGCACACGACGGATTATCTGCCCAAGTTGTCGTTTGAGTATGACGTGGATGGACAGGCCGCCTGGAAACCCGTGCGGGTCTACAACGATGGGGCGCGTACCGTCATTGAAATGCCGCCGTCGATGACGCAGACCGAAGCCCCGATCCTCTTGATCGTCCGAAAGGACAGAGGGCTATTCAGCGAGGCCGAGGAAGTGATGGTGAACTACCAGCTGCAAGGGAGTCGCTATGTGGTCGATACGGTGTTTCAGAAAGCGGTGCTCGTCGCGGGAGTGGGATCGAATCAGGATCGGGTGACGATCCAACGGAGGAAATAATGAGGCGACGTTTCACGCTCGGGCTCTGGCTCGGAGTCCTGCTCGCGGGCTGTGTCAATGCAGGGCCGTATGGCTATGCGATCAACGGGACCATCCTGCCGTCCATGGCTGAACGGTTGGCACACGACACGGTGGCCAAGATGGAGGCGGTGTATCCTCCCGCCCTCACGCGCCTCACGCTCATGCACCCCGCCACGGACCCGTTCGGCATCGCATTGACGGAGACCTTGCGCCGCAAAGGCTATGGGGTGCGGGAGACGCGCGCCCGCACCGCAGCGATCCCCTCGACACGCGAGGAGCAGCACGCACGGATCGAGCCTCCCGCCGTGAGTCATGACGAGGGCACGCCGTTTCGTTATGTGGTTGATGGTCCGTTCGAGCAGCGGTTGTATCGTGTCACCGTCTTTATCGGGACCCAATCCTTGAGTCGCGCCTATCGCATGGATGAGCAGGCGATGGCCCAGGCAGGAGCCTGGGTGAGGAAGGAGTAACGGCACATGGGATCGTCCACCAATCAGCAGATGTCCCCTGATCTGTCGCCCGTGTCGGCTGCTCCAGGCGGCGGGGTCCGTCGCGCCAATAAGATCCCGCTCTATCTGGTGATCGGAGTGATCGCGCTGGTCGCGTTAGTCGTGGCGATGGTGGCGAATGATCGTGCCGAGAAACAAGCGCAGATGTTGAAATCGACGGCAGGGGGGCCTCAGCAGAACAAAGGCGGAGGGACGTTGGCGCAGGCGGATCGGATTGCCGGGTCGCACCGCGCAGGTGTCATTCCAGCAGCGCCCTCGAAGCCCACGGTTCGCCCACCAGACATTCCATCCGAGAACCCGCTGGTCGGGACGGGGAGTCTCGAAGGGCAACTCAAAGCGGATATCATGATCGCACGTCCTGATCTCGATGCCCCACCGCTCCCAAATCGAGGCGGACTCCAGCTTGTCGGTCAGTCAGGATTAAAACCGAAATCAGGCGGTGACGAAGCCGACGCGCTGAGAATGGCGCGGCTTCAACAGGTGCAAGACGCGCTCAAAGCGCCGTCCACTGTCGCCTTTTCTGTCGTGCGGAGCGAGAAACCCGCGCCGACCATCGAGCAGACGTCTGGACCTGCTGCGCCCAGTGACCCGCGCACGCGCCTCGCCGATGCCAAACTCAAAATGGCGACTGCGGGGCGCAGTGACGATCCCACGAAGGCGTATCAAGCGCAACTCTCGCAACTACAACAATCCGGTCTGCTCAGTCCGTTTGATGGGGGATCGGCCACGCCCGCGTCTGCTGGACTCAGCGCCAAAAGTAAACCCACGAGTGCAGAGCATTCTGTGGGAGGCGATCGCTGGAAGCACGATGAATCACAACTGCCACCTCGCGCAGAGCTCGTGATTCAAGCCGGTGATGTGCTGCCCGCGCTCATGATCTCGGAAGTGAATTCTATGTTGCCGGGTCAGATCGTCGCGCAAGTGTCGCAACATGTGTACGATACGCCCACGAAGACGCAGATCTTGATTCCACAAGGCACCAAACTCATTGGGGCCTATGCCAGTGATGTCGGCTATGGGCAGAATGCCATGTTGGTGGCGTGGCAACGGCTCAGCTACCCGGATGGAAAAACGCTCGATATGGGTTCCATGCCAGGGGCGACCGGTGCGGGGGCGTCCGGCCTCACCGATCTCGTCAACAATCACTATGTGCGGTTGTTTGGTTCAGCCCTCTTGATGTCGGCGATCACAGCAGGCGTGACATTTAGTCAGCAACAAGCTCAAGGGGGAGGCGTGCCCGGTCAACTCGGCATTCCGCAATACAATGCTGGGACCGCCATGAGCCAAGCCTTGGGCCAGCAATTGGGACAAGTCACGGCGCAGTTGATCGCCAAGAATCTGAGCATCGCGCCGGAGTTGACCATTCGTCCTGGGTATCGGTTTAATGTCGTGGTCGTGAAAGATCTCGTGTTGCCCAAGCCCTACCAAGAGTTCGACTACTAACCGAAAGGAGACGCCATGCGGACCACCACACCTCGTCTTGCAAGCCTGGTCTTGTCGATTGTGTTACTCGCTCCCTGGACCGCGAGTGAGGGCGCGGGCATTCCCACCTTCGACGGCGCGGTGCTCGCCCCGTCACTGACGGGCGCGATCTCGAACATGGCCCAACAACTCAAGCAGGTCGAGCAATATCGGGTGCAGCTGCAGCAGTATGTGAACATGCTGCAAAACACGATGAACCCCGGCCTGTTTATTTGGGACAACGCGCAAGAAACGATGAACGATCTGCGCTACACGATCGATACGTTGTCGTTCTACAAGCAGATGTACGGGACGGTCGCCAATTTTACCGGCAACTTCCATGACATGGCGTGGTATCGCAATGCCCAGTGCTTCAAGGAACCGGGCTGTTCCCCGAGTCAGTGGGGCATGATCTTGGAAAATGAAACGGTGGGGGCGCAATCGCAAAAGAAATCGATTGAGGCGGTGTTCCAAGGCCTCTCACGGCAGTACGACACGTTGGGTCTCGATGCACGACGCTTGAAGCGGCTGCAACTGGCCGCCCAAACGACCAACGGACAAGTCGAAGGGATTCAATATTCCAATATGTTGGCGAGTGCGGAAGCGAATCAATTGCTGCAGATCCGGGGTGCGCTGTTGGCACAACAGAACATGGAAGCCACCCGCCAACAAGCGATTGCGGATAAGGAGGCCATGCAAATGGCGGCGGACCGGAATTTTCGCCAGGGCACGTTTCAACCAAGCCCGCGCCGTGCGTGGTGACTTCGCACGAGCACGTCGTGCACGTGTCAGTGGACAACAGACTATTCAGAGAGGAGAGGTGTGTATGACGTTGCGAACTGCCTCCCAACAGCCAGCGGCTATGGGTTGGAATCTTCGTTCTATCGTTTTCGGTCTGGTCCTGAGTGGGGTAATCGGGTTGGCTGGTTGCACGAAGGAAGCGCTTGATCCTGTGCAAACGGTCGAGTGGTACAAGCAGCATGAAGCGGAACGGATGGCCGTGATTCAAAAGTGTACGAATAATCCTGGCCAATTGGAAAAGACGCCGAATTGCGTCAATGCGCGAGGAGCGGCTGACGCACTGTTCAGGGGACAATAAGGATGTTCCAATCATCCCCGATAGGTCCTCATCGGCAGGCAACCGATTGGGACCGATCATCACGTCTGCTGCACCACGCGATGATTGGTCTGCTCCTGGCTCTGTGGTGGTGGCCTGATGCGGCCCATGCCGCCATCAACTCCACAGGTCTTCTCGATACCGCCCTACAAAATTTTCAGACCAGCGCGGCAGGCTGGGCGACGTACATTACCGCCAGGGCTTCCTGGCTCTTTTGGACGCTCGCGGTGATCTCCTTGACCTGGACGATGGGGCAACTGGTGCTGCGCCGTGCGGAGATTGGAGA
>FKKE01000011.1_pt1 | contig 12958 bp, 12 predicted proteins | sample 1106331 | NCBI WGS metagenome assembly FKKE01 (sample SAMEA3931202, study PRJEB13176) | freshwater metagenome | biome: Drinking water system; feature: drinking water; material: freshwater | place: China | collected 2013-02-06 | reverse complement strand
GTCATCTGGCCGTACATCATGAGGCCCTTGCGATCCAATTCGTCGAAATGCTCCCACGTCGCCCAACGCGGCACCAGGTTGGAGTTGGCGAGCAGCACGCGCGGCGCATCGGCGTGAGTCTTGAACACGCCGACCGGCTTGCCCGATTGCACCAGCAGCGTTTCATCGTCCTCGAGTCGGCGCAGCGTCTCGACGATCTTGTCGTAACTCTTCCAGTCGCGCGCGGCGCGGCCGATGCCGCCATAGACAACCAGTTCCTCCGGATGCTCGGCCACGTCCGGATCGAGATTGTTCATCAGCATCCTGAGCGCGGCTTCGGTGAGCCACGACTTGCAACTGATCTGCTTGCCGCGCGGCGCGCGAATGACGCGCGAAGCGTCAAGGCGGGAATTCATGGTGCTGCTCCGTCTCCCCCTCTCCCTTGTGGAGAGGGGGCAGGGGGTGAGGGCCGAACGATCCGATGCGGTGCTTGTTTTCTATTCCGGGATTGCTTGCAAGAGCGCGGCGGCGGAACGCCCCTCCTCCCCTACCTCTCCTCCGCGAGAGAGGAGGGGTTTCATCACACAACCCTCCCCGCGAACACCCGCTCGCGCAGCAGCGGCGCGCCGAGCCAATAGCTCAATTCGGCGGGCGAACCGATATCCCACACGGCAAGGTCGCAAGCCTTGCCGACTTCGAGCGTGCCGATCTCGTCCTGCAGTCCCAAAGCGCGCGCGCCTTCGCGCGTCATGCCGGCGAGCGCTTCTTCCGGCGTCAGACGAAAAAGCGTGCACGCCATGTTGAGCGCCGCAAGTGGCGAGGTCATCGGCGCGGTGCCCGGGTTGCAATCGGTGGCGACCGCCATCGGCACGCCGGCCTTGCGCAGCGCGTCGATCGGCGGCAATTGCTTCTCGCGCAGAAAGTAGAACGCGGCGGGCAACAGCACCGCGACCGTTCCGTTGTCCGCCATCGCCGCAATGCCGGCATCGTCGAGATATTCCAGGTGATCCGCCGAAAGCGCCCGGTGGCGCGCTGCCAGGGCGGCGCCATGACTGTTGGAGAGCTGTTCGGCATGCAGCTTCACCTCCAAGCCATTGGCGCGCGCGGCGGAAAAAACGTAATCAACTTCCTCTGCAGTGAAGCCAATGTTCTCGCAGAACGCATCGACGGCATCGGCCAAGCCGGCGGCCGCAATGGCCGGGACCATCACGTCGGCGACGAGCTGCATATAGGCGGCGCGATCGTCTTTGAACTCCGGCGGCAAGGCGTGGAGGCCAAGGAACGTGCGCTTTATGCGGATGTGCGCGTCTTCCCCTCTCCCTTGTGGAGAGGGGGTCGGGGGGTGAGCGGCGTGAAGACGATCAGGCGCCTGCTCGTCGGAGCAAGGGAGGAGGGGTTGTCCCAGCGCCCCCGCCGCTTCCAGCATCTTCAACTCGGTCTCCAGATCCAATCCGTAACCCGATTTGATCTCGACCGTCGTTACGCCTTCGCGTGTCAGGCCATCTAAGCGGCGCGTGGCGCTCGCGATCAACTCGTCCTTCGACGCCGCCCTGGTCGCCGCGACAGTGGAAACGATGCCGCCGCCGGCGCGCGCGATCTCTTCGTAGCTCGCGCCCTGCAAGCGCAGTTCGAACTCGCGCGCACGGTTTTCCCCGAACACCAGATGCGTGTGGCAATCGACCAGGCCCGGCGTGATCCAGGCGCCGCCGCAGCGGCGCACCTCGCGCGCCAGTTCGTCAGGCGGCTTTGGCAGATCGGCGGCAAAACCGACCCAGGCGATGCGGCCATCCTTCGCCGCGAGCGCGCCGCGCGCGATAGCGCCGTACGGCTTGCCCGGAATCATCGTCGCGAGATTGACGTCAACCCAAAGCGTGTCCCACATGGACTTGGCTCTAACACCTCCCTCCCCTCGAGGGGAGGGGGCGGGCGTAAGCACCATGCGCAATCACGACATCCCTCGCCTTCTCGCCTTCGCCGACACGCTGGCGGACGGCGCGCGCGCGGCGATCCTGCCGTACTTCCGCGCCGATCACACCATCACCGACAAGGGCGCCGGCCGCTTCGATCCGGTGACCGACGCCGATCAGGCCGCCGAACGCGCTATGCTGGCGCTGATCGAGCGCGCGTTTCCCGATCATGGCGTGCTGGGCGAAGAATATGGTGAGCGCGAGAGCCGAAGCGGCTATCAATGGATCCTCGATCCCATCGACGGCACCCGCGCCTTCATTGCCGGGCTGCCCACGTGGGGTGTGCTGATCGGACTCTATTACGAGGGCCGCCCTCTCCTCGGCGTGATGGATCAGCCCTATCTCGACGAACGCTATCGCGGCTGGATGAGCCGAGATTCTCTGGGCGCCAACGCCACCGTCCGCAGCGAGACGCGCCCCCTGAAGACGCGCGCGTGCGCCGGACTAAGCGAAGCCATCTTCTGCACCACCGATCCGCATCTTTTTCGAGATGAGGAAGAGAACGCCTTCGCACGCGTGCGCGAGGGCGCAAAATTGGTGCGCTACGGCTACGATTGCTACGCCTATGCCATGATCGCGGCCGGTCACATCGACGGCGTCATCGAAAGCGGTCTCAAGGCCTTTGACATCGCCGCGCTCATTCCCATCATCGCCGGCGCCGGCGGCGGCGTGTGCGCGTGGAACGGCGGCGACGCCAGCCAGGGCGGGCGCGTGCTGGCATGGGGATGCGAGCCCGTGCGAGATGCTTCGCTCCGTGTGATTGAGGCCTAGGGAGCGTCATGGCTCTGGTGTTTTACTCTGCCTCGGGCTCTCCTTATGCGTGGCGTGTCTGGCTGGCGCTGGAACACAAGGGCGCTCAGTATGAGCTGAAGCAACTCTCGTTCGACGCGGGAGAGCTCAAGTCCGACGCCTTCACGCGTCTCAATCCGCGTCGGCGCGTGCCTGTGATCGATGACAACGGCTTCACGCTCTACGAATCGGCCGCCATCGTCGAATACATCGAAGACAAATGGCCCGGTGAGCCGCGGCTTTTCTCGGCCGACGTCGCGCAGCGCGCGATCGAACGCCGCCTGATCCGCGAAGCCGATCAATACTTCGCCGAGCCGATGGAGCGGCTTGTCGACGCCGTGCTCTTCACGGCGCCGGAACACCGTCAGCCCGAGCGGATCAAAGCCGCTTACGACGGCATCGCCCGCGAACTTCAGTTTTGGGAGTCGCGCGTTACGAGCAACTTTCTCGCTGGCGAGTTATCGGCCGCCGACTATACGCTTTTCCCGTTGATCGCCCTCACCCAGCGCATCGGCATGCGCAATCCCGGTATCGAGCCCGCTGGGCTCATCGGCGCGAATGTGGCGGCATGGATGGCGCGCATGTGTGAACTGCCCGTGGTGCAATCGACCTGGCCGCCGCACTGGAGGGCTTAGCGGCTTTTTCGGTAGTGCTACCGATAAAATTCCACCCTGCGATCCCGGAAGAAACCCCACGCCGCGCGGTGGCGGTCGAGGAAGTCGAGATCGAACTCGTGCGCGAGCACGCCCTCGTCTTCGCGCTCGAAGCTCTCAACCAGATCGCCGCGATGATCGGCGATGAAGCTCGACCCGTAGAATTTCTGCCCGCTGGCTTCCGTGCCGATGCGGTTTGACGCCACCACCGGGATCACGTTCGACACCGCGTGGCCCTGCATGGCGCGCCGCCACGGATCGCGCGTATCGAGCGAACTATCGTGCGGCTCGCTGCCGATCGCGGTCGGATAGAACAAGACCTGCGCGCCCTGGATCGCCATGGCGCGCGCCGCTTCCGGAAACCATTGGTCCCAGCAGATGCCGACGCCGATGCGGCCGAAGGCCGTGTCCCAGACCTTGAAGCCGGTGTCGCCGGGGCGAAAATAATACTTCTCCTGATAGCCGGGGCCGTCGGGAATATGGCTCTTGCGATAAACGCCCAGCTGCTTGCCGTCGGCGTCGACGATGACCACCGAATTGAAATAGAGTGGCCCGTCGCGTTCGAAGATCGAGACGGGAATGACAACCCCCAATTCCTTCGCCAAGGGCGCCATGGCGGCGACGCACGGATGCGCCTTCGCCTCGTATGCCGTGGCGAACCATCTCTCCTCCTGCGTGGTGCAGAAGTACGGCCCCTGAAACAGCTCCGACGGCAGGATGATTTGCGCGCCCTTGCCCGCCGCTTCGCGCACGAAGCGTTCGGTCTTGGCGATGTTGGCTTTTATGTCTTCGCCGTACGAGGTCTGGATCGCGGCGACTTTGATTGTGCGGGGCATCAAACGCTCCTCCTCCCCCTGCAAGGGGGAGGCTGGGAGGGGGTCAGATGATAGAGCGCGAGCACCGGACCCCCTCCGGCTCGCTCACGCTCGCCACCTCCCCCTTACAGGGGGAGGAAAACATCACGCCGGCTCCTGTTGGGTGATGCAGTGGAAAGAGCCCCCGCCGGTCAGGATCGCGTGCGAAGACAGGCCGACCACCTTGCGCCCGGGAAACAGCGGCGCCAGCGCGCGCACGGCATCGTCGCCGCTGCCAGAATAGATCGGCACGACGACCGTCGAATTGCCGATGAGGAAGTTCATGTGGCTCGCCGGCACGGCGTCGCCGTCCTCATCTTCCACAAGACCCACTGAAGGAATCCGGATCACCTCAAGCCTACGGCCCTTCGCGTCGCGCATGGCGCCCAGCGACAGTGCGATCTCTTCCAGCACGTCGTGATTGGGATCGTCGCGGTTGGCGGGCGATTGGCACACGACCTTTCCGGGCGCGACGAAGCGGGCGAGATTATCGATGTGGCCGTCGGTGTGGTCGTTCAACAGCCCCTCATCGAGCCACAAGATTTTCTCGACGCCCAGCGCGCGCTTGAGCGCCACTTCCGCGCCTTCCTCGGTCCAATGCGCGTTGCGGTTCGGGTTGAGCAGACATTGGCGCGTGGTCAGCAGCGTGCCTTCGCCGTCCATCTCGATGGCGCCGCCTTCGAGAATGAAATCGTGGCGGCGGAAATCGGCTTTGGCCAAAAGCGCAATGCGGGCGCTGACCTCTTCGTCGTGCGGCAGCTGATACTTGCCGCCCCAGCCGTTGAAGCGAAAGCCATGGGCGACGCCGGCGCTGTCGAAGATCGGGCCGGTGTCGCGAAACCAGATGTCGCCGAACGCGCCGGGGATAACCTCCGCCGCCTGGCCCAGCGCCAGCTTCGCCGTCGCTTCCGCCTCGCGGCCGTGCGCGAGCACGCGAATCTTGTCGCCGCGGCCCTCGTCCCAGAGCGCGCGGATCATGGCGGCGACCTCGGCGCGCGCCGCCTCCAGATCCTCGCCCCAGAGATCGGCCGCCGAAGGCCAGCCGGTCCAGATCGCCTTGTGCGGGCCCCATTCGGCGGGAATCGTCGTCATGGCCGGTCCATAACCCAGTTGAGCGGCCCCAGATAGGCGCGTTTGCCCCCCATGCAAGTGCGCTGGCGTTCTGGCGCCAGGGGCCCCGACCGGCTAAGAGGCGGAAGGGGATTTTCCGAGACGCCGATGACCGCAAACCGGGCCGCCTTCGATAGCGCGACGCTGGCCTTTCTGGCCGTGCTGATCGCGGTGACGGGTGCGCGCATCTACGGGCTCTTCCACGATCCGATCGGCCTCTATTTCGACGAAGCCCAGTACTGGATGTGGTCGCGCACGTTCGACTGGGGCTATTTCACCAAGCCGCCGCTGGTGGCCTGGGTGATCGGGCTCACCACCGCCGCAACCGGCACGGATGCGGAATGGGCGATCCGCCTCGGCGCGCCGCTGGCGCACGCGATCGCCGCCAGCGCACTCTTCCTACTCGGACGCTCGATGTTCGGCGCCTGGGCGGGTTTCTGGACCGCTTTGGGTTGGCTGATGCTGCCGGGCGTCTGGTTTTCTTCCAACATCATCTCCACCGATGCGCTGTTGCTGCCGCTCTGGGCGATCGCGCTCTTGGCGATGTGGCGGCTGGTGAACACGCGCTCGTGGAGTTGGACCATCGTCCTCGGCCTCGCCGTTGGTCTGGGCATCCTGGCCAAGTACGCGATGCTCTACTTCTTCGTGTGTACGGCGTTCGCCGCTTGGCAATTGGCGCCGGTGCGGACTGCGCTCGCGAACGGACGCGGCGTCGTGGCGACCTTGCTGGCCCTGGCGGTGATGGCGCCGAACGTCTGGTGGAATGCACAGAACGGTTTCGTCACGGCGACACACACGGCCGAGAACGCGCGCTTCGATGCCCGCGATCTGTTCAATCTCGATGAGCTGTTCGAGTTCATTTTCGGACAGGCCGCCGTCATCGGCCCGGTCGTCTTCATTCTTCTCGTCTGGGCCCTGCTGCGCGCCTGGCGGCGCAGCGGCGGGCTATCGACCGAAGAGAAGTTCCTGATCGCCTACATTCTGCCGCCCTTCGTTTTCATCAGCGCCATCGCCTTCATCTCCCGCGCCAACGCCAATTGGGCGGCGGTGGCCTATCCCGCGGTCGTGTTGCTGGTCACGGGTGCGCTGTTCTCCTCCAAACCCGGGCGGCGCACGCTGGCGACGGCGACGGCGGTGAACGCAGCCATCGGCGTGGCGTTTGCGTTGATTATCGCGCTCGCTCCCGGCCTGGCCAACAGTTTCAAGGGCGTGCGCACCGCGCGCGCCTGGGAAGACACCGCGCGCGAGATCGCGCTGCGCGCTGTCGCGCAACCGGGCGAAGCGCCGTTCACCGCGGTCCTGGTCGACGATCGCGCCACTTATTACGAACTGGCCTATTATTGGCGTCATGCGCGGCGCGCCGGCGCGCCATTGCCGCCGGTGCGCATGTGGCTCTTGCACGGCGAAGCCCGCAACTCCGCCGAGTCCACCGACCCGATGCGGCCCGAGGAAGGCGGACGCGTTCTCGTCGTCCACTTGACGCCGGCCTATTTGCCGCTGGTCGCCACCGATTTCGCCACGTTCCGAACCATCGAACATCTGTCGGTGCCGCTCGGCGGCGCCTACAGCCGCGAACTGGAAATCTCCGTTGGCGAAGGCTTCACGCCGCTGCCGCGCGACGCCGCCTTCCGCCGCCGCCTCGAAGGGCAGTACCGACAATAGCTCGCGCGGAACGCGCCGGCGGCGAGTAGCGATTGTCGCCACGGGATCGATCGTTTAAGCCACGCGGCAACGGAGTTGCCATGACCTTTGCGCTTTACGAGAAGAGCGGCCGCGTTGCGACCGTCACGCTGAACCGGCCCGAGAGCCGCAACGCCATCGCCACGCAGCAGGATTGCGACGATCTCGCGGGCGCGCTGTGGAAAGCCAACGACGATCCCGACATCAACGCCGTCATCCTGACCGGCGCTGGCAAGTCGTTCTGCGCCGGCGGCGATCTGAAGGCGATCCGCGAGCGCTCCGGCATCGGCCCGCGCGCGACGCCCGACGGCACCCGCGCCAATTATCGCCGCGGCGTGCATTCGATCATCAAGGCCCTGGCGGAGATCGAGGTCGCGACCATCGCCGCCATCAACGGCCACGCCATTGGCCTCGGCCTCGACATCGGCATCCTCTGCGACATGCGTCTTGCCGGCGCCTCGGCGAAGATGGCGTCGAGCTTCGTCAAGGTCGGCATCATTCCCGGCGACGGCGGCGCCTGGATCTTGACCAACGCCATCGGCGCGTCGCGCGCGGCGGAATTGGTGCTCACCGGCGACACCATCGACGCCGACGAAGCGGCCCGGATCGGGCTGGTGTCGCGGGTGGTGGCCGATGACGCGCTCATGAGCGAGGCGCGCAAACTGGCGGATCGCGTCGCCGTCAATCCGCCGCGCACGGTGCGTCTAGCGAAGCGCCTGCTGCGCGAAGCGCAGCACGGACGGCTGAGAGACGTGCTGGAATTGTCGGCGGCATTCCAAGCGTTGGCGCACGAGACCCGCGACCACAAGGAGGCGGTCGACGCCTTCACCGAAAAGCGCACGCCGAAGTTTACGGGCGAATGAGGTGACCATCCGCGTCGGCATCGGCGGCTGGAACTACGAGCCGTGGGAGGAGACCTTCTACCCGCCCAAGCTCGCGGCGGCAAAGCAACTCGAATATGCCGCTAGCAAAGTCACGGCCATCGAGATCAACGCCACCTTCTATCGCACCCAGACCGCCGCTTCGTTCAAGAAGTGGGCGAGCGTTACACCGGAGAATTTCAAATTCTCCGTCAAGGCGCCGCGCGCCGCCGTGCAGCGCAAGGACTTGCGCGAAGCGGCGCAATCGATCGAGTGGTTCTTCGCCAGCGGCGTCGGCGAGCTGGGCGCCAAGCTCGGACCGATCCTCTGGCAAATGGCGCCCTACAAGAAATTCGACGCCGCCGAGATGAGTGCCTATTTCGATCTATTGCCGGAGAAGCTCGGCAAGCTTCCTCTGCAGCATGCGATCGAGGTGCGGCACGCGAGCTTTGCGGACGATGCCTTCCTCGCCATGACGCGCGCGCGCAATGTCGCGGTTGTCACGGTCGAGAGCGAAAAACATCCGCTGATCGCCGAACCGACGGCGGATTTCGCCTATGCGCGGCTTGAGCTGACGCAAGCGGACGAGCCGACCGGTTATCCGAAAGCGGCGCTGAAGAAGTGGGCGAAGACCGCGCGCGACTGGGAAAAGTCAGGCGAGGTCTATCTCTACTTCATCAGCGGCGCGAAGGAGCGCAATCCGGCCGCCGCCATGGCGATGCTGGAATTGCTGAAGTAGCGACGCGCGCGGCTTTGTTATGGACCGCCGGCGCCCTCGCCGGCATGCGCTCTTAGTCCAAGTTGGAGCGCGCGGCCTCCGGCCGCGCAGGCGTCGCCGGAGGCGACGCGCTCCGCCCTTCAAGCACCGGCGCCAGGCCGACGGCGCGACGGCGCCGGCGGTCCAAGGGAAGCCCTCACTCCAGCGCGGAACACGACGGGTAGCCGGCGCGCCCGAGTCTCGTCAGCTCACCGGGCGTGATGGCAAACTCCGAGGCCATCCAATCTGGCACACACCATCGGCCGGGAAATGGCGCTAGCACGTAGCTTCCTTGAGTCCCGTCGTCTCGTCGCCATAGGATCGCGGCCGCACGCCGATCTCGCGTCCAGTGCGGACCTGTCACGATCTCATCGGCGCGATCAGTCTCAAGAAAGAAAAAACGCGCAGTGACCACGCGTTCGCGATGCTGGCCCAGCACGACGCGGCGCACCTCCATCGGCATGTCGCAAACGTAGAAATAGCCGCCGTCTCCGCGGGGAACAGTCCCGCAATTCCAAGCACGCATTTCAACGCGGCCTTCGACCACTGCAAAATCACGCCGCCCCGGGCTTATCGTCACGCAGCCGGCGAGCATGAAAATCGTTATCGCGCACCCAATCGTGCGCCGGATGTTCACTCCGCCGCCACCGGACGCGCGTGCGCCATGTCGTTGGACGTTGCTGCTCGAACAGCGTCCGCGGGGACGGAAACAGTGTCCAATCCCTCCCCATCCACGGTGAAGGTTTCCAGCATGTAGCCAACCGGCTCGCTTTCGCCCGGCCTGCGATGGATGTGTACGACCACGCCGACATCGCCCGCGCGCAACCCCTCGCCGGGCAAGTCGCGGGCCACCACCGCATAGCTATGTTCTCGAATTTCCGCACTCATGACCGCCGACCCAATGGCTTCAGCGAAACGAACCTCGGCGCAATACCGGGTTCAACTATCCAAACGGTTCGCACTCTTGGTTGTCGCCCCGAAGGCGTCGCCAAAGCGCCGTCCAGTTCGTACTTTAACCCAAACGGAGTTGCCGTGACAGCCCCCTCGTACTGGAGTGCGTGCTCCAGCAGAGCCTTTCGCACCTCTTCAGGCCGTGTCCGGTCGAAGCCAAAGGACTCCAGAAAGCGTAGTTTTGGCCCACCGACCTTGTGACTGGGGTCGAGTAGGTAGTCGCCGAGCTTTTCGTCAGGAACGACGGCCAGATGCGCGTTCGGCAGTTTAGCCACGCCCCTACCGCCCAAATTTCTGAAACTTGATCCGGCTCGGGATGATCTCCGTCACGCCCAGCCTGCGCATTTTGTCTTCTTCGTAAGCGTCGAAATCGCCTTCGAACCATTCGACGTGTGAATCGCCTTCGAACGCCAAAATGTGCGTCGCCAGGCGGTTCAAAAACCAGCGATCGTGGCTGATGACCACGGCGCAGCCGGCAAAGTCTTCGAGCGCCGCTTCCAGCGATTGCAGCGTTTCAACATCCAAATCGTTGGTCGGTTCGTCGAGCAACAGCACGTTGGCGCCGGTGAGCAGCGTCTTGGCCAAATGCACGCGGTTGCGTTCGCCGCCCGAGAGCTGACCCACCTTCTTCTGCTGATCGCTGCCCTTGAAATTGAAACTCGATACATAGGCGCGCGAGGGAATTTCGCGGTTTCCCACCTCAAGCACATCGAGTCCGCCGGAAATTTCCTCCCAGATGGTTTTGTTGTTATCGAGCGCGTCGCGCGATTGATCGACGAAGCCGAGCTTCACGCTCTCGCCGATTTCAATTCTCCCCGCATCCGGTTTCTCGGCGCCGGTGATCATGCGGAACAACGTCGACTTGCCGGCGCCGTTGGGGCCGATGACGCCGACAATGCCGCCCGGGGGCAATTTGAAGGTCAAGCCGTCGATCAGCAGCTTATCGCCATAGCCCTTCTTGAGGCCTTCGAAGTTAATGACATTGTGACCGAGCCTGGGGCCCGGTGGAATCTGGATGGTGGCGAAGGTCTGCTTCTCGCGTTCGGCTTGCGCCGCCATTTCCTCGTAACGCTGCAGGCGCGCCTTGCTCTTGGCTTGCCGCGCCTTCGGAGATTGCCGCACCCATTCGAGTTCGCGGCTCATCACCTTTTGACGGCCCTCCGCCTCGCGCTCTTCCTGGCTCATGCGCTTGGCCTTGGCCTCCAGCCAGGCGGAATAATTGCCCTCGTACGGAATACCCTTGCCGCGATCGAGTTCGAGCGTCCACTTGGTCACCTGGTCGAGGAAGTAACGGTCGTGGGTGACCAGGATGACGCAGCCCGGAAAATTCTCGAGGTGATGCTGCAGCCAAGCGACACTCTCGGCGTCCAAATGGTTGGTCGGTTCGTCGAGCAGCAGCATGTCGGGCTTGGAAAGCAGCAGCCGGCAGAGTGCGACGCGGCGGCGCTCGCCGCCGGAGAGTTTTTCCACGCCTGAATCGTCCGGCGGGCAGCGCAGCGCATCCATCGCCATGTCGATTTTGCTATCGATGTCCCAGGCTTCGGCGGCGTCGATCTGCTCCTGAAGCTTGGTCATCTCCTCCATCAGCTCGTCGGTATAGTTCTCGCCGACCTCCATGCTGACTTCATTGAAGCGGGTCACGAGCTTCTTTTCCGCGCACCACGATTCCACATTCTCGCGCACCGTCATCGACGGATCGAGCTGCGGCTCCTGCTCGAGGTATCCCATTTTGGTGCCGGCCATGGCGAAGGCTTCGCCGGTGAAGTCCTTGTCCATGCCAGCCATGATCTTCATCAGCGTCGACTTGCCCGAGCCGTTGACGCCGACGACGCCGATCTTCGCGTCCGGGAAGAACGACAGCCAGATGTTCTCGAACACCTTCTTGCCGCCGGGATAGGCCTTGGTCAGGCCTTGCATCGTGAAAATGTACTGCGCCGGTTGAGCGGCCATGGGTAGCGTCCGTTCTGCTGGGAAAAATCGAGACGCGGATATAGCCACGGCCGGGGCGGACGTCGAGCGATCCAAGGGCCTCAACGAGCCGTAAGCCAAGCAAACAACGGGGGTTCCGGTGTGGACGCGGAGAAACGTTTTGCTGGGCGCCGCCGCTGCGGCGCTGGCGCCGAGCGCCTGGGCCGACCAGCTGGGCGATATTTCGGGCGACATCGCCATCCTGCGCGACGCCTATGAGAGCCTGCACCCCGGCCTCTACCGCTACGCCACGCCAGAGCGCGTCGGCGCCCGGTTCGATGCGCTGGCGCGCGCGTGGTCGCGGCCGCAGAGCCGCGCGGAAGCCTATCTCTCGCTGTCGCGGTTTCTCGCCACGATCAAATGCGGCCACAGCTACGCGAACTTCTACAATCAATCCGACGCAGTATCGGCCGAACTGTTCGATGCGCAGCGCTTACTGCCGTTTCACTTCGCTTGGATCGGCGGCCGCATGGTGGTGCTCGCCAACCAATCCGGCGATCCCCGCCTCGAGCGCGGCGCGGAAGTATTGAGCGTGGACGGACGATCGACGCAGAGCATTCTGCGCGCGCTCATGCCCTACGCCCGCGCCGATGGATCGAATGATGCGAAGCGGCGGGCGCTGCTCGAAGTGCGCGGCTTCGATCGCTACGAGACCTTCGACATCTTCTACGGCCTGCGTTTCCGGCCCGGCGCCAGCGTGCGCTTGCGTGCGCGTCCTCCCGGCTCGCTGCGGGCAGAGGCATTCGAGGTTGCAACGATCGATCTCGCCGCGCGGCGTTCGATCATGCTGCCCGAACCGAGAGACAATGAACAGCTCTGGACGCTGAGCTATCCCCGTGCGCAGACGGCCCTGCTCACCATGCCGAATTGGGCGGTCTACAATTCTGATTGGGATTGGCGCGGCTTCCTAGATCGCTGCTTTGAAGACATCGCCGCGCGCGGCGTCGCCAAACTCATCGTCGATATTCGCGGCAACGAAGGCGGCAACGATTGCGGCGATCTGGTCGCGGCGAGGCTCATCGATGCCCCGATCGCGCGCGAAGGCTACGCCCGGCGCACGCGCTATCGGCAGACGCCGGAACGGCTCAACCGGTTCCTCGACACCTGGGACGATTCCTTCCGCAATTGGGGCGACGATGCCGTGGCGCGCGAGGATGGCTTCTACGATCTGCGGGGCGAGACCGAAACCGACCAGATCGAACCGCGCGGACCCCGCTTCCGGGGCGACGTGGACGTCCTGATCGACTCGCAGAATTCCTCCGCAACGTTCCAGTTCGCGAGCTGCATAAAGAATAATGGTCTGGGCCGCCTCATCGGCGCGCCGACCGGCGGCAATCAGCGCGGCATCAATGGCGGCGCATTTTTCTTGGGGCTGTCCTAGGAGCGCGAT
>FKKE01001307.1_pt1 | contig 12991 bp, 11 predicted proteins | sample 1106331 | NCBI WGS metagenome assembly FKKE01 (sample SAMEA3931202, study PRJEB13176) | freshwater metagenome | biome: Drinking water system; feature: drinking water; material: freshwater | place: China | collected 2013-02-06 | reverse complement strand
CGAGAATTCCGGCTCGTTCACCTTCGGCGACGTGCAGGAGCGGAACTACCGAATGGGTGCGTCACTTTCGGACTTCTCGCTGTTCAACTCGCGGCGCATCGGGCTCAACAGCGACGGCCGGCCGCTGCCCATCGCCGGCGGTGCGCGGCTGACGGGCCGGGCGTCCGGCGTCGAGATCGGTGCGCTGGCCATGCGCACGCGAGCCGCGCTGGGCAATCCCGCCGAAGACTTTGCGGTCGCGCGCCTGCGGCGGAACATCTTCGGGAACTCGGATGTCGGCCTCGTGGTCCTCAACCGCGACGCGATCGATTCCGGCAGGTCGAACCNNGCCTGGACGCCAACATCCGGCTGTTCGGCAACATGGTGGTAAACACGTACTACGCCGCCAGTAACGCGCGAGGGGATTCCGCGGACGGAGATGCCGCCAGGCTGTCAGTAGCGTACCGCAGCGCCTTCTGGAACACCTCGGCGATGTGGAAGCGCGTCTCCGAGGATTTCACTCCCGGACTGGGATTTGTCAGGCGCCGCGGGATGGAGCAGTGGTTCGGGACGGTGGGAATGCACTTCCGGCCCAGTTCCCGCAGGCTCCAGGAAGTGGTGACCTTCGTTGACGGGGACTACATCACCAATCCCCTCTCGCAGCTGGAAACGCGCACCCTCTCCACAGGACTGGAGCTGCACTTCCAGCCCGACGGTTCGCTCACGTTCGAGGGTAACGATACCTTCGACCGCCTTGATTCGGGCTTTGACATCTTTCCCGGAGTCCACGTCCCGGCAGGCAGCTACCAGTTCCGTGATGCATCGATGCGTTACACCGCGAGCCAGGCGCGCCCGCTCTACGGGAACGTGTCGCTGTCGGCCGGCGAGTTCTACGGAGGTACGAGGCGCACGTATGGAGGTGGGCTCACCTGGCGGGCCCGCTACTTCCTGAGCGTCGAAGCCTCGTTCCAGAGAAACGACGTGGACCTGCCGGGCGGTTCGTTCCTGGCGGACATCGCTTCAGCGCGAGTCCGGTATGCGTGGTCCACCCGCCTCTTCGGCAGTGCGTTCGTGCAATACAACACGCAGTCGCGGAGCCTCGTCACCAACGCCCGCGTGAACTTCCGCTACGCGCCGCTTTCGGATGTGTTTCTTGTGTTCACCGAGCGCCGGAACCGCGACACCCACGTGCTCAATGAGCGGTCGGTCGCGCTGAAGGTGACCCGGATGGTGGCATTCTGAAGAGCGAAGAGGGATAAAGGCCGATTGGCGGACTGGTCACGGACGCGCTAGCTTTGCGCCCCTTCAACCCCGAACGGAGCGCGTCCATGAAGTGGGTGGCAAGGATACTCGGTGGCCTCCTGGCTGTCATCATTGTCGCGGCGATCGCCCTGTACGTGGCCAGTAACAGGGCCATCAATGCGAAGCACACGTTCCGCGAGTACGCCGTCGCCATCCCTTCCGATTCTGCGTCACTCGCGCAGGGCGAGCACATCGCGCGACTGAGCTGCTTCGGCTGCCACGGCGACTCGCTGCAGGGCCAGGTATTCTTCGACCAGCCGGGGATTGCGCGCCTCATCGCACCCAATGCCGTGGAGAAGATCGCCGGATTGAGCGACGCCGAGCTGGCCGGCTTCATGCGGAGCGGCGTCAGGAAGGACGGAACGAGCTCTTTCGTGATGCCGCCCGTAGGGTTCTACCATATCAGCGACCAGGACCTGGCGTCGTTGATTGCCTACCTGCGAACGCTGCCAAGGGCAGCCACGCCTGCGGACCTGCCCTCCAACTCGTACGGTCCCATGGGCCGGCTCGGCATGGCCATGGGGCAGTTCAAGACCGTGGCGGTCCTGATGGACACCACGCACGAGCGTGTGGGCGCCGATCCGGCCTGGGCCACCTCTCGGCATGGTGAGTACCTGGCGCGAGTGATCTGCAGCAACTGCCACGGCGTGACGCTGACGGGCGACCCGGCTACGCCTTCTCCCTCGATCGCGAATGCAGCCGGCTACTCCGCTGAAGAGTTCACGACGCTGCTGCGCACCGGCACGCCACGCGACACTGCCACCAAGCTGACACTGATGGGCGATGTCGCCCGTGCCGAGTTGCGGCATCTCACGGACGGCGAGATCCAGAGCGTGTACGGCTTCCTCAAGGCCCTGCCACCGGCCGGTGTGCGCTGACCCCTGACCCCTGACCCCTGACCCCTGAACCCTGAACGCTGAACCTTGAACCCTATCCCTTCCCCAGTTTCCCGCGCGTGAAGGCGCGTGCGAACACGTTAGGCGGATTGCTCCCGGTCGACATCGTGAACGCCCGCTCGAACAGCTCGGTCGCCCGCGCCTGGTCGCCCTTCCTTTCGAGGGTCATCCCGACCAGCACCACCATGAACGGGTCGCTTGCCATCTGCGTCATGGCACGGGTCAGTTCGCGTTCGGCCGTGACAAGGTCGCCGGTGTAAAGCGCGACGTAGCCGACCAGGTACGGGTAGTACTGCTCCTGCGCCTCCGCCATCTTCGGATCGCTGTCGAGGGTGCGGCGTGCCTCCGCCACATGGCGCTGCGCTTCGCCGGCGTTCCCGCGTCGCGCGGCCAGGCGTGCCAGGGCGTGCGCGAGGCGATAGTCCCAGAGGCTCTTCGGGTGCGTGCGAGGCTCGGGTTCCCTGTTGCCGAGCTCGCTCCCGCGGCGATACATCCGCTCTGCCTCGTCGAGGAACCCGGCGTCGATGCAGACCCGGGCCGCCTCGTTGGCCATCTCTCCCTGCTGATAAAAGGCGTTCTGGGGCTCGGCCGACTCCCGGGTCTTCCAATAGGCAATCACCATCTCCTCGTACCTGACCGTACTGGCGCAGTCCCGGTCGAAGGCATAGGAGAGCGCCATGAACCGCTGGGCCGATGCCTTGGCTTGAGGATCGGGCGCCTCGTCAATAAGGCGCTGGATGATGACCCGGGCTTCGGTGGTTCGTCCTTCCGAGTCGAGCCGCCCCGCCTCGCGGCGGGCCTGAACCCGGGGATCGTTCGAATTGGCGCCGCCCCCGCCCCCGCCCCCCTGGGCGGCGAGCGGGAGAAGCGGGGCGGACAGGGCCGCGGCGAGGGCAATAGCCCGAAGGGGGAGTGGTCGCATGTGCGGGCTACGAAACAAGGGCCGTTGTCGTTGAAGCCGGCGGGGTTTGTGGGGCGGGGCCCCCCGGCGGTAACATTAAACCGAGCCGTCCGGGCGGCCTACGGTCCGCGTAAAGGGTTCAACCCACCCAGTGATGCGGTTCTCATAGACTTCTATTCCTCGCCCCAGCATGCGGACCCGGGCGGCTCAGGAATGGAGGTTTTCCCATGGGCGCCAGTCCGCTCCCGCTTCCCCCGTCGGCCAGTCTCGAATGGCTCCGCAAAACCGCCAAGCGGCGGCTTTCGGTTCTCCGGGAATCGAATCCATCCGCCCGGCTGTCCGACGCCCAGCTCCACATGGCCCGCGAGTACGGCTTCCCCAGCTGGCGAGCCCTCAAGCAGAAGGTCGATTCTCTGACCATCGAGGGGCAGCTCTTCGCCGCGGCGCGCTCGGGCGATACCGATCGCCTCACCGACATCCTGAATGAACATCCGGCGCTGCTGCAGGCCCGGGCCGAGCCATACCAGTGGACCCTGCTTCACCTGGCCGCCCGGCATCCCACGGCCATCGATATCCTGCTTGGGCGCGGGCTCGACGTGAACGCCCGGGAGCGGGGCGACAACACCTGTGCCATCCACTGGGCCGCCGCGGCCGGCAACCTCGAGTCGGTCCGCCGGCTGGCCGAGGCCGGAGGAGACGTGGTGGGAGCGGGCGACGATCACGAGCTCGAGGTAATCGGCTGGGCCACCTGCTGGAACGAGTGCGATACCGAGGAACATCGCGCCGTGGCCGATTACCTGGTGAGCCGGGGGGCCCGCCATCACATCTTCTCGGCGATTGCCCTTGATCTGGGGGAAGAAGTACGCCGGATCGTGAGGGAAGATCCTCGGCAGCTCGGGCGACGGATGAGCCATAACGAGGATCGCCAGCTTCCCCTGCACTTCGCGGTAGGGCAGAACCGCCCCGGGATGGTGGCGCTCCTGATCGAGCTGGGAGCCGATCCGCTGGGCACCGACGAGTCGGGTTTCACCGCCCCGGCCTATGCAATGACTCCCGAGGTGGATCGGCCGGTGCTGGAGCGGATCGCGGCCATGGCGGAGGCGGAGCTGGACAGCGCCGCCCGGGGGCACCGATCTCCCCACGTCCGGCTCACCGGCTTTGTGGCGCTGCTGGGCCTGGGAGAGTGGGAGATGGCGGAGCGGTTATGGGACGAAATCCCGGCGCGCGCGGGCTACACCGGGGCCCTTCATCTCATGGCCAAGCGGGGGAACTCGCAAGCGGTGGCCTGGCTGCTCGCGCACGGTGCCGAGCCCAGCGCCCGCTGGGCCCACTGGGACGCCGAGGTCACCGCGCTTCACCTGGCCGTGCTGGGAGACCATGTCGACGTGGGGCGACTCCTGCTCGAGGCGGGAGCCGACCCTGCCATCCGGGACAGCAAACACGACGGTGATGCGGCCGGCTGGGCCGAATTCTTCGGGAGGACTGACCTGATGCGCTTGCTGCGCCAACCATGAACCCCAGGCTGCTTCGGTCCGCCGGTCCGCCTGTTATGGCAACCGCAACGCCACCAGCGAAGTATTCTTTTCGGCCCCGGTCGCAAACACGATGTACTGCTTGCCCTGGTGCATGAAGGTCATCGGCATGGCGGTGGTGCGGGAGGGGATTTCCACCGCTCCCACTTCCTTTCCGGTTGCCTTGTCCACCGCAAAGAGCCGCGGGGGGGCGCCGGGAACTCCGCCGTTCCGGCCGGTTCCATAGATCACCAGGGTCTTGGTGACGATGAGCTGGGCCTGGCCCCCGGGCGACTGAGGCGGCAGGGTCACCCCGGCAAACATTGGATCGGTGGTAGTCGGGGTCATGAAACCGCCGTTGGGGATCCACCAGCGCTTGTCACCGGTGGTCATGTCGTAGGCGGTGATTCCGCCGAGCTCCCTGGGCTTGAGGATCGAAATGTTGCCGATCCGGGAGAGTCCGGCCCGGCGCTCGAAGCCGCCGCCCCGGCCCGCCGGGTTAGGCTGGTACCCCGGTGGCGGAGGCAGTGCCCCGATCAGGCCGCAATTGTCGCGGGGAGAGCTGTAACGGAATTCCGAGCAGGGATCTTTCTGCACCTGGATTGAGCTGAGCCCGCTCTGAGCGGCCACGTACATCATGCCGGTTTCCAGGTCCACCCCGGCACCCCCGTCGATGTTCACCCCTCCACTCGCCCCGGGGGCATACCAGGAACAGACGTAGCCGCTGGCCCCGGTTCCGTCGGCCAGGGAGGGAGGGATGTAGTACGGGCCCATCCGGCAGCGCCGGGCCAGGGCCCGGGCCGAATCGCGGATCGCGGGGGTGTAGTCGATCAGGTCGGATTCCTGGAGACCCTGCTGGGAATAGGGCGCCGGGCGGCTGGGAATCGGCTGGGTGGGCCAGGTCTTTTCTCCGGGAACCTCGCTCTGGAGCACCGGGGTTTCCACGATCGGCCAGATCGGCTCCCCGGTGGCCCGGTCGAATACGTACATCCAGCCCTGCTTGGTGGTCTGGGCGATGACCTTGCGGGGCCGGCCGCCCACCGTGACGTCGTAGAGGTTGGGCGCCATCGGGGTGTCGTAGTCCCAGATGTCATGATGGACCATCTGGTAGTGCCACTTCCGCTTGCCGGTCTTGGCGTCGATCGCCACCAGGGAATTGCCGTACAGGTTGGCTCCGGGACGATGCCCGCCGTATTCGTCCATCAGCGGCATTCCCACCGGGATGTAGACCAGCCCGAGCTCAGCGTCGGCCGAATAGGTGGCCCAGGCGTCGTTCTTCCCGACTCCTTCGGTGCCGGGCTTGGAGCCGTTCTCCCAGGTTTCTGCCCCGAATTCCCCGGGTTCGGGTATCAGATTGAACTTCCAGAGCTGTTTGCCGGTCCGGATGTCGAAGCCCCGGATGTAGCCGGGAATATTCCGGAACCGGATCGGGTAATAGCCGTGAATGCTCGAATTGCCCACCACGATGACGTCATTCACGATAATGGCCGGGGAGCTGTTGGCGATCTGTCCCATGGCGGGATCGATCCCGATGGTTCCATCCGCGCCGGTCTTGGTAACCGGGTCCCACTTCTCCCCGGGCCGGGCCCGGCGATAGGGCGCCGCGTCGCTGATGATGAGCGAGCCGGAATCGTCCACCGCCAGGGGGACCATTTCGAACCCCAGCCCGGTCATCAGGTCCACCACCCCGTTCTTTCCGAACTTGGGATCGGGAATCCCGGTCCGGGCGTCGAGCGAAGCCATGTGGTACCCCGGGGTGACCACGATAACCCGCTCCTCCCTGCCGTCGGTCCAGTAGGCCAGTCCCCGGCCGGCGAACTGCCGGGGGGCCTTCTGCCACCGGATTCCCTCATCCAGCCGCCACATCCACAGAGTTTCCCCGGTAGCCGGGTCCAGCGCCATTGCCACCCTGCGGGTGGTGGCCACCGTGAAGAGCCGGCCGTTGGCGTAGAGCGGAGTGGTCCGGTAGTACTCGTCGGCACCGAACGCGCCGGCGTTCCACTGCCAGGCCACCTTCAGGTTCTTGAAATTGCCGGCGTTGATCTGGTCGAGGGGAGAGTAGCGGCTGCTCCAGTCGTCGGCGCCCCAGACCCGCCACTCCCCCGGAACGTTGCCCCTGAGGCCGGCAACGGTCTGGGCGTCGAGGTGCGGTCCACCGGTTACACCGATGACACCGATTGGGATGACAAGACGGGAGAGGAAGGAAAGACGGGCCATGGCTACCTCGAAGTGGTATCGCGCGCAGGTTTGAAGTCGATCCGGATCCGGGACAGCCGGGCGGGATCGCTCGGCAGAGTGGCCGAGCCCGCCGGCATCCCGTTCATCTTGAGCATGTAGGCCAGTACCACGGTGTATTCACCCGGACTGAGGATTCCGGGATCCTGCTTGGGCATTTCCTGGCTGATGAAGCCGAACAGCTCCGACAGGGGCTGTCCCTGCCACTTGGCGGCGAACGCCGGGCCCGTGTGGGTCACCGCGGGATGGCAGCTGGCGCAGCTCAGCGCGTAGATCTCGGCGCCCCGGGCCGACTGGGCCTCGGTGTACACCCCGCTCCGGGTGGTCCGCTCCGCCGGGCCGTTGGCCCCCTGGGCCAGTGCCGGGACCGGCACCGCGATTATGCACCCGGCCAGTAATCCCCGCAACTTCACGACACTTCTCCCCGCTGGGGTGGTGACTCGAGGGCCGCGGTTCGTCCGGCCCGGATGCGCCGGATCGCGGGTACCAGGAGCCCCGCGGCTCCCGCAATGATCAGGAGCAATATCGCCACCCGCAACGCCCCCGCCAGAAACCCGGGTCCTAGCGCCGGCCACCCGAGCGGGAACTCCCGGAGGGTTCCCAGCCGTTCCGTCATCCAGTGCCAGGCGGTATGGGCCACCAGGGCGGAAAGGATTATCACACCCGCCCGCTCCGGGACCCGGCCCGGCCGGAACAGCCAGCTGAGCACCGGCACCGCCGCGGCGATCACCAGGATCTGGCCCAGCTCCACCCCCAGGTTGAAGGCCACCAGCGCGGTAGCCAGGTGGGCCCCGGCAAACTGGAGCGAGTCGCGGAGGAAGAAAGAAAAACCGAAGCCGTGGATCAGCCCGAATCCGAAAGCCAGAACCCAGCGGCGTTCCACCCGGGCGCCCAGGATGTTCTCGAACGCCATGTAGAGGATCGAAAGCGCGATCAGGGTCTCCACCAGCGGGGGGAACCAGAGGCCGCTGGGAGCAAGGCCCAGCGTGGCCGCGATCAGGGTGACCGAGTGGGCCACCGTAAACGAGGTGACGATCGCCACCAGCGAGCGGAGCCGCCGGAACGGTATTACCAGGCACAGCACGAACAGCAGGTGATCCAGCCCGTCCAGGATGTGGCCCACTCCGAGCCGGGTAAACCGGACCGCGGCGTGGTGCCAGCGGGGATCCAGCCGGACCACCTGATTCTCGTCGTGGCTGGCCAGCTCGAAGGCCCGCTCGGTCCCGCCCGGGGCCTGGTAGCGAACCACGGTGCGGGTTTCCCGTCCCAACCGGTTGAACCCGGTCCGGATGGCGAATTCGGAACCATCGGAATCGATGGAGTACTCCAGCATCACGTCGAGCAGGGCCTGCTGCCAGACCAGCTCGGTGGTCGCAGGTAGAGGAGGGCCCCGCAGACTTTCGATCGCTTCGTCCCAGCTTTCGAAGGACCGATCGTTGGGAAGGGAGATCCGGACCGCGGCGATTTCCGGACCGGCCAGCTCGCGGCCCTCTTCCAGTACAGTCAGCGAGCCGGCGATCCAGAGCCGGGCGGCCTCCCGCAGGGTTGAATCGGCCCGGCCCAGATCGATATAGCCGGGAAACCGGAGCGGAAACTCCACGTCCCGCATGGCCTCGAGGGGTGCCCGCACCAGCACTCGCAGGACCTTCCCTTCCGGGCGGAAAAACGAGTGGACCATCACCCGGGCCGGGATCTCGTGGGCCTGTGCTGCCGGAGCCCGGAACCCGAGACCGAAGGCCATGAGCGCGAGCGTGGCAGCCAGAGGACGGGATAACGCGGAGGCCATGGCAAGAGTATACTCTCCCCCGGCGGGCTCCGCCGCCCCGAATCGAGCCATTTCACCGATGGAGCAGACGATGTCCGCGCTATTCAATTCTGGACTGGTGGTGCTGGCGGCCGGGGCCCTCCTGGCCGGTTGCGGCGGCGGTTCCACTCCGGCGCCCCCGGACATCCAGACCCGCGAGGTCACCTATCAGCAGAACGGAACTACCCTGCGGGGCCTCATCGCATGGGACGCCGCGCGGGAGGGGAAGCGGCCCGGGGTACTGGTGGTTCACGAATGGTGGGGCCACGACGAGCACGCCCGCACCGCCGCCCGACGATTGGCCGAAGCGGGCTACGTCGGGTTCGCGGTGGACATGTATGGCGCCGGAAAAGTCACCGGCCATCCGGACAGCGCCCAGGCCTTCATGACCGAGGTCACCTCCAATCCCGCAGTTCTCAACGCCCGCTTCACCGCCGCGCGGGAACTGCTGGCCCGGGACCCTTTGGTAAACGCCGACCAGATCGGCGCCATCGGCTACTGTTTCGGCGGGGCGGTTGTGCTGGGCCAGGCCAGGGCCGGCGCCGATCTCGACGCGGTGGTGAGCTTTCATGGCGCCCTCATCCCGGGTCCGGTGGACTCCGGAGCGGTGCGGGGCCGGGTGCTGGTGTTGACCGGTGCCGACGATCCGATGGTCCCGCCTCAGGCGGTGGAGAACTTCCGGCAGGAAATGGCCGCAGCCGGAGCGGCCGAGGTCCGGATTATCAGCTACCCGGGAGTAAAGCACAGTTTCACCAACCCGCGCGCCGACTCGGTGGGGATGCCCGCCCTGGCCTACCATGCCGAAGCCGACCGGGAGTCCTGGGAAGAGATGCTCAAATTGTTCCGGGAGGTTTGGGGGGGACCGCAGTGAACGGTGAGCGGTGAACCGTGAGCGGTGAACCGTGAGCAGTAGCCTGGGCCGGGTTCTGGTGGCCGGGGCGTCGGGCCTCCTGGGCGGGCGGGTGGCCGGCAAGCTGCTCGACCGCAAGGTCCCGGTTCGGGCGCTGACCCGTGCCCCCGGCAAGGTGGCCGAGCTTGCCCGGCGGGGGGCCGAGGTGGTGCAGGGAGACCTGCTTCGGCCCGAGAGTCTCGCGGCTGCCTGCGCCGGAGTGGATCAGATCTTCTCGTCGGCCAACAGCTTCATGGGGACCGGGCCGACCAGCCCTGTCCGGGTGGACGTCCCCGGCTACCGGAACCTGGGCCGGGCCGCGGAGCAGGCGGGGGTCCGCCGCATGGTCCACACCTCCGCACTCGGCATCGAGGACGTTCCGGTGGATTTCTTCCGGGTCAAGACCGAAGTGGACCGGGTGATCCGCGGCGGCTCGACTCCCTGGGCCCTGCTCCGGCCCACCGCTTTTCTCGACGTGTGGGTCGGGATTGCGCTGGACCAGGCCGGGCGCGGGCCGGTAATGGTTTTCGGCAGCGGGAATATCCGCGCCAATTATGTATCGGTCGAAGACGTGGCTCAGATTGCGGTGAAGGTGCTGGAGCACCCCGAGATCGTAAACGAGGAAGTCCCGATCGGGGGGCCCAGCAATCTGACCCAGCATGAGCTGCTCGACCTCATGGAGCGCGTGCTGGGCCGGAAGTTCGCCCGGAAATCCGCTCCCCGGGTGGTGCTGCGGGTCGGTTCGGTGGTGGTCCGGCCGTTCAACGAGCTGGCCGCCCGTTTCATGGCGATGGGGGCCTGGGCGTCGGCTGCCGACCGCTCCATGGACAGCTGGCTCATGACCGCGCGGCGATTCGGGATCGAACCTCTCACCGCGGAACAGTACCTGGCGGGAATACCCAAGGAGGCGGCATGAAGCGCTCGAAGCTGGTGGGTGCCGGAACTCTGGTCGCCGCGATCGCGGCGCTCTTCATCGGTCAGGCCGCGCTCGAGGCCAATCAGGGCGACACCGTAATGGCCCCGGTATTCGAGGTGGATCCCTTCTGGCCCCGGCCCCTGCCCAATCACTGGCTGCTGGGCTCGGCAATCGGAGTGGGAGTGGACTCGCGCGATCACGTGTTCATCATTCACCGGGGCGATTCCACCCTCAACCAGCGCACCGAGGCCGGGGCGGCGGCCCGGCCTCCCATCGCCGAATGCTGCCTCGCCGCTCCCCCGATTCTGGAGTTCGATCCGGCCGGCAACCTGGTGAAAGGCTGGGGTGGTCCGGGAGAGGGCTACGACTGGCCGATTTCCAACCACGGGATTTCGCTCGACCACAAGGACAACATCTGGATCGGCGGCAACGGAGGAAGTGCCACCTCCCCAACCCGCGACTCCCACATTCTCAAGTTCTCCCGCGACGGCCGGTTCCTGCTCCAGATCGGCAAGCCCAACCAGCCGGTCAACAGCAGCAGCACCGAGCACTTCGGCCGGGTGGCCAAGGTCTCGTTCGATCCCTCGGCCAACGAGGCCTACGTGTCCGATGGCTACGGCCACAAGCGGGTCGCGGTGATCGATATGGACAACGGTCGGATCAAGCGGTTCTGGGGCGCCTACGGCAGCCAGCCCGACGACGCCAGTCTGGGTCCCTATGATCCCGACGCGCCGCTGGCCCGGCAGTTCCGCAACCCGGTGCACTGCGCCGAACCCAGCACCGACGGCCTGGTATACGTGTGCGACCGGCCCAACGACCGGATCCAGGTGTTCCGGAGGGACGGCAGCTTCGTAAAGGAAGTCCGGATCGCTCCCCGGACCCGGGGAGACGGCTCGGTATGGGACATCGCTTTTTCCCGCGACCGGGAACAGAAGTATATGTACGTGGCGGACGGAAAGAACGAGCGGATTTACGTCCTGGATCGCCCGTCGCTCGAGATCCTCACCATGTTCGGGGACGGGGGCCGCCAGGCGGGCCAGTTTTTCGGAGTGCACAGCATCGCGACCGACTCCAAAGGCAACATCTACACCACCGAGACCTACGAGGGAAAGCGGCTCCAGAAATTCGTCTATAAGGGAATCAAGCGGGTGCCGCGGAACCAGGGAGTTCCCTGGCCCGGCCGCTAGGAGCCGGGCCCGGAGTCGGACCGTTCAGGCCGGGGTACCGCCCTCCACCAGCTCGCGGGCCCGCCGGAACACCCGGTGCCACATGGTTCGGGTCAGCCTGCCGGTGTTGGTGTTCTGCTGGCTCGGGTGATAGGAGGAAAGCAGCCTGGTTCCGTCGGGCAGCCGGGCCAGCGCTCCGTGGGCAAACCGGGGTCGTTCCTGCGGCGCCAACCGGTCCCACCACCCGGTCGCCTTGAGCCAGCTTTCGTGGCCGATCCGTCCCAGCACCACCACCAATCTGAGCCGGGTAAGCAGGGCCGCTTCCGCCGCCAGGTAGGGCCGGCAGTTGGCCAGCTCTCCGGGCAGGGGCCGGTTCCCGGGCGGAGCACACCGGGCCGCCGCGCTGATGTAGCAGTCACGCAGGACCATCCCGTCGTCGCGGGAAACCGATTCCGGCTGGCTGGCGAATCCGAAGCGATGCAGCGCCTCGAACAGCCAGTCGCCGCTCGAATCCCCGGTGAAGATCCGGCCGGTCCGGTTTCCCCCGTGTGCCGCGGGAGCCAGCCCCACTACCCATAGCCGGGCCGCCGGGTCGCCGAATCCGGGCACCGGTTTCCCCCAGTAGTCCCATTCCCGGAAGGCCCGCTTCCGGACCCGGGCCACGGTCCCGCACCATTCCCTGAGCCGGGGGCAGCGGGTGCAGCGGACCACCGCGGAGTTGACCGCGTCGAGCGATCCGGATTTCATGGCTGAAAATTGCCAGCCGGCCCGGGAGCTGCAACCGCTCGGGCGCGGCAACCGCGCTCCGGGGGGGGCGCTAGAGAGTGCGGGCCCCCCGGGTCGCGCTGATCTGGCCGTAGACGGTGGCGCCTTCGGACAGCTCCACTTCGGCGCCGCACACGCTGGCCGGCAGCGAAGGGCCGCCCACCACGGAATCCCGGCCCAGCCGCACCGAGTGCTCCGCTACCGCGGGACCCCCGATCCAGGCCTGTTCCGACAGGGCCAGGCGGCCGCGGGTTATGGCGGCTCCGCCGACCCTGGCCCGGTCGGCCAGCTCCAGATCGCCGTGTGCCTTGACGCTGCCTTCGACCAGGGATCCGGCCCCGATGCGCAGCCGTCCGGTCACCACCAGGTTCCCGGGAACCAGCGATTCCCGGGGAAGATCGAGGTCGCCCTCGACCCTCAGGCAGTCACCCAGAACCCGGCTCCCCGGGGGTGGGCTCCACTTGGTGGCCGGCCGGGAAAGCGGGGGCGGCTCCCGGGTCGCCCCGCAGCCGATTACCGGCGCGCTGAGTCGCTCGAATACCACGTCCCGTCCCAGAACCACCCGCCGGTCGGAGGAGGCCCGGCCCCGCAGCACCGAATGACTGCCCACGGTCAGGGTCCCCCGGG
>FKKE01003156.1_pt2 | contig 12997 bp, 7 predicted proteins | sample 1106331 | NCBI WGS metagenome assembly FKKE01 (sample SAMEA3931202, study PRJEB13176) | freshwater metagenome | biome: Drinking water system; feature: drinking water; material: freshwater | place: China | collected 2013-02-06 | reverse complement strand
GCTGCACTGAAATGACTCATCCTGAGTCATTTCAGTGTGGTACGAATGCCGCATCGGCGTTGCGGCATTCGCGCACGCCATCCAGGCGTGCGTTAGAGCGATTTCACTCTTATCACAACAAAAGTGAAATCGCTCTAAACGATAAGTAGTGCTCTCTAACGCGACGTGCTACGGGAAGAGTCGATACACCGTCGCACCTCCCGCGCCAACTCCTCCACGGCGAACGGCTTTTGAATATACCCTAAACCGCCGTTTTCTAACACCCTCTTCGCACGAAGGTCGCTTGAGTATCCCGAGGCGAGGAGCACCTTGGCGCTGGAATCAATCGAACGAAGCTTACGAAAAACCTCATCACCGGACATGTGGGGCATCATCATGTCCAAAATGATGAGACTATAGGGTGAGGCCGCTTTTGCGCACCGGTCGAGCGCCTCGTTTCCATCCTCGGCAACGTCAACCAAATACCCGAGGTGTTCAAGAGTTCGCTGAATACTTGTGCGTACTGTTTCTTCATCATCAACCACGAGAATTCGCTCCCTGCCGAGTGGAGCATCGGAATCTGCCTCTTCAGCATTCTCGCTCTCCCAGGGGAAGTATACGTCGAAGCGAGTGCCAACGCTCACCTCACTGCTCACATCAATTGAGCCGCCGTGGGCCTGAACAATGGAGAAAACCGTGGCAAGCCCAAGCCCGGTCCCAGCATCAGCCTTGGTGGTGAAGAACGGCTCGAATATACGCTCCTGAATCTCCGGCGGGATTCCCGTCCCATTATCTCGAATCCCAAGGTGTGCGTATTCGCCAGGAGCGAGTTGGAGCTCGGCTTCGGTGCGTTCGATGGTAACATGATCGAGTTCAATCTCAATCGACCCGCCTCGCGGAAGTGCATCACGAGCGTTCACAAGTAAGTTCATGACGAGCTGACTTAATTGGCCCTCGTCGCCGTGGACACAGATATCATCGGACCGACACCGTACCGTAACATGAACATCGTCGGGGAGCGCCCGCCGAAGCAAATTTACCGCAGCTGTAACAACCAGGGTGAGATTCACCGTGGTTGAGCGATGCTCTCGGCGAGCAAACCCGAGGATCTGCTGGGCCATGGCCGATGCCCGTCTTGCGCCATCCTCAATCGCCGAAAGCGATTCAACGTGGGCACCACTCTCTGCGAGCGACAATCGGAGATAATTAATATGACCGAGTATACCGGTGAGAATGTTATTCAGGTCATGTGCAATCCCCCCAGCAAAAATACCCAGTGCGCCTAGTTTCTCGAGTTGGATATTGTGACGGTCGCGGAAACTTTTCGCCGAAGCGGGGGCGACATGGAGTGCATAGCTTGGTTCACTATTCGGTGAGATCGGAAGCGTGAACACCGTAAATCGCGCTGGGGTCTCGCGGTGCCCATCAAACTGCCAAACGCCACTACGTTCAGCCCCGGGTTGCCCGCAGAGCTCAGTCAAGGAAAAGACCGAGCCATCATGGCGGCGACAGAATTGAGCAAGGGGTTTTGCGAGCAGCTCGCTTTCCGAGTGTCCAAACAAGTTACGGATGGCCGAATTTGACCCAAGAATTTGCCCCCCGCTACCGACAAGGAGGAATGGCTCTGAGACGCCCTCCAGGAGGAGCGCAAGAAGCTGGTCACAATTACCGTCGATTCTATTCTTCTTTTTCACGACGAAACGTAAACGGTGGGGTGTCTGCTAACCCTCGACTCCTGCATAACTATATCGGAAAAAATTCTCCCAAAAGGCAAAATATTTCCGACTATAGCAAGCCAAGCAAAAAACCACGCGAAGTGATTTTACCATAATACAACTCTATAAATCTTCATATTTTACGAGTTGCGCGACTGCGGATTTTCTAATAAGGCCTGTTATGTAAGGGGCTTGCAGTATCTAACGGTTTTTTGCGGAGGTGGTTTACTCCTTGATGCAGTTTGGGTGCTTTTCCGATCGCCGGATCTGATTGTTTGGTGCAGTTATTGCATTGCTTTTAATGGGGTCGCGGGTCGCGACTCCTGTAGCCGGCGAATCGGGTGGGGTTTGGAAGAAAATTGGCTACAACGCCCTCGCCTTCGCTAGTGAGCGGGATGGCCCCTAGTGAGTGGAATTGTTGCAATCAGCTTGGCGTTGTCGTACTAGGCTTGGTTGTTCAGTTGTAGCTGTAACCTAGGAGTAAAAGAGAATGTCTCAGACGCTGCGTGGTGTTGTGAAGTGGTTTAATGATGCAAAAGGCTTCGGCTTCATTGAACATGAGAGTGGGAAAGATGTTTTCGTTCATTACTCCGTCATCGAAGCTGATGGCTTCAAGTCACTCAAAGACGGCGAAGAGGTCGAGTACGAGCTGAAAGAGGGCGAGAAGGGACTGCACGCTGCGCGAGTACTACGGGTCAATGCGCCCGTAAAGCCAGTGCCACTTCGCGCACCGCAGGCAGGAGCGACCACGATGATTGAGGTCGAGCGACTTGCCGAAGAGGGGCTGCCCAACGAGCCAGGCTTCATCGCCACAGAGATGCCGCTCGAGAATCGAGAAAAGAATCTCGAGTAGTTAACGACGCACACCTCCGTATTTCCCTTACGATAGTGTCCTACGGGGCACTACTTCCCTGAGACTTTACGCACTAAAGATATCCCGGAAAATTGCCGACCTCTTTTTTGGTCGGTTAGTCCTTTGATCTTACTTTTGTTTTTTCTGCCGGACCACAAATACCAGCAGTAAGGCATTGGAGTTCGGTTTTGGTTGTTTCTAGCGGTTCCTATCGAGGAGGGCGGTACCTCTTTGCCCTCAGACTTCAGTGGATACTTCCACTTGTAGTTCTATTCTCGGCGTCACTCACCCGTGCCGAGCATGACGCCGTTCCCGGCGAATACATCATTAAATTTAAAAATCAGAGCGCAAGCGCTGCATACTCCCACCGACAAAAGCTCGCGGTTCAAGAAGTCCGGGCCATGCCACTCTCTGGTGCAGAGCTCGTTCGAACGACTCAGGGAACAAAACCAAATGATGCCTACTTAAAGCAGCTTCTTGCCAGTGGGGCTGTCGAGTATGTCGAGCCAAACTTTCTCGTCTCAATTAACCGAACGGCAAATGACCCGCTCAATAGTGAACTTTGGGGGCTACATAATACAGGACAAACCGGTGGAACGGAGGACATTGATATCGATGCGCCAGAAGCCTGGGATATCACCACAGGTTCTGCAAGCGTCGTCGTTGGTATTGTGGATACTGGCGTAAATTACCTCCATCCTGACCTGCAAGGAAACATGTGGGTCAACCCCAACGAGATCTCTGGAAATGGGATCGATGATGATGGAAATGGAGTCGTCGATGATATTTACGGTTACAATGCTGTCACACAAGGCGGAAATCCCCTGGACGATCACGGTCATGGGAGTCACACCGCCGGCACGATCGGTGCTCGCGGGAACGATGCCCGGGGAGTAAGTGGTCTTAACTGGAACGTAAAGATTATGGCGCTCAAGTTCTTGAACGCCTCCGGTTCCGGAACGACCGCAGATGCTATCTCTGCAATTGAGTATGCCGTCGCGATGCGCCACTCTGGTGTTAACCTGCGAGTGCTGAACAACTCTTGGGGTGGGGGCGGATTCTCACAAGCACTTGAGGACGCAATCCAGGCAGCGAGTGACGCGGGCATCCTCTTCGTTGCAGCAAGTGGGAATTCCTCTGAAGATAATGACGCAAGCCCTACCTATCCAGCCAATTACGAACTTCCAAACATTGTCTCTGTCGCTGCAGTCGACTATCACGGGAACCTAGCGTCATTTTCTAATTACGGTGCGACGACTGTGGACTTGGCAGCCCCTGGGGTTGATATTCTCTCCACGGTCCTCGGTGATTCGTATGCGAGTTACAGTGGAACATCAATGGCAACCCCCCATGTTACCGCTGTCGCTGCACTCGTTGCCGGAGCAGAGGGCGGAATCTCCACAACAAATTTAAGAGCTCGGCTACTCAACACCGTGCAGCCAATTTCAACGCTCAATGGTTTGATGGCGAAGCCGGGCATCGTCAATGCTCGAAACGCGCTCACGAACACTACGAATCCAACCCCACCTGCAGAGCCCACCGTCCGCTACCGCAAGGTCGCTACAAGCTTCGACCACGATTCGGTGCTCGGCAATCGTGTGCTCCAGAGCGACGACGGCTACGCGACGGTCGATTTAGGCTTCGAGTTCCCCTACTACCGCACTGAATTTCAGCGAATCGCTATCTCAGCCAATGGTCGAATTGTATTGCTCCGCGACTCGGAGAGTGCACCGACAACCCCAGATTATTCGAATCGGTTCTTAAACGGAATTAGCCCGTTTCACGACGATCTGTTCCCTGCCCCAGCACAGCTTGCAGGTGGCCTCGGTGGGGTCTGGATCAAAGTTGATAGCAGTAGCGCGGTCGTTACCTGGGTTGTCGTAAATTACGGGCTTCGACTCGCCACCGACGCAAATGCGGTCCTTACCATTCAGGCGAAACTCTTTGCCGATGGCCGAATTGAATTTCACTATCTCGACACTCTCTCCGGGAGCGCAACGTACGACTACGGCGCAAGCGCTACCGTTGGATTAATCCCACCCACAGGCACACCAGGGGAACGCTTGGTCGTACTCAATAATTCAAGCAATGAAGCCACAGTCGGAAACGGTCGGGCACTTAAATTCCTTGTTGGGGGGAAGAGTGTAAAGGATGACTTTGACGGTGACGGGAAGAGCGACATGGTAACATTCAGCCCGGTAGATGGTATGTGGTACGTACTCGTTTCAAAGAAGCAGTACGCCGCGCGCTACCGAAAGAGTTATCAGCTCGGGCTCCCAGGAGACCTTCCCAAAACTGGCGATTTTGACGGCGATCAACTAGCAGATTTAGCTGTTTGGCGTCCAACAGACGGCACCTGGTATATGCGTCTCTCGGGAACTGGTCGTCGGGAAATTACTGCTGTTCAATGGGGACTGTATGGCGATACGCCGCTTGTGGATGATTTCGACGGAGACGGTAGAACGGATCTCGCGGTGTACAGACCAGCTAACGGTGGATTCTACTCACTCCTCTCAACGAGTAACTTCAACCGTGACTTAGCTCTCTCCGGCAGCGCCAACGGGTCAATTCTCCTCCAGCTTGGCGGGCTCGGACATGATCCAATCTCCGGCGACTTCAATGGCGATGGAGTTAGTGAATTCGGTGTCATTTGGCAGCTCATTCGCTTCTGGACCGTTATCAAGTCAGATGGTCAAATGCTCTTCTCGCTCCCATGGGGCTACCCTGGCGACACTCCGCTCGCCTGCGACTGGGACAATGACGGGACGGCAGATCGCGTTATCGTGCGGGCAAACGACCAGTCGAAGTTAGATTGGTACGTGGCGACGGGAAGCGGTTCGGTTTTCACCGCGCAGTTCGGAGTCGCTCACGATACACCGTCGTGTGATCGAGACTTTGACGGCGACGGCGAACCCGACGAGGCAATCTTCCGTGCAAGCCTCGGGGAGTGGCAGGTACGCTACTCGAGCAGCAGCAAGCTTGCCAAACACAAAGTCGGAAAAGCTGGCATTCAGGCGCCGTAAATCGCTGTATTCCCCTCTGGGTTATCTCCCCAATTCTTGATACAGTAAGGCCCAAATTACGAACATCAGCAAATTGGTGCCTGTTTCAATGGAAGGATCGGAACGAGTGGCGACGGCCCGGCCTGCGGGGAAAGCCAAACGAGCCGGGAAGTTCTTGCTCCGCCTCGCAGTGAGCTTGCTACTTCTCGCCATCGTCTACTGGAACGTTGACCTCCCCCAGCTGATTGAAATCTTTAAGCGACTCTCCGTCACATCAGTCCTCGCCTTACTTGTTCTCTATACGGCTGGACAGATGCTCTCCGCACTTCGGTGGCGAGTTATTCTCGAGAACGTAAAGATTCACCGCTCACTCTCTCGCCTGTATCAAGCATATTTCCTTGGCATGTATGTGAACACCTTCGGGCTTGGTACCGTCGGTGGAGATGTCGCGCGGAGTATCGCCATTCAACCGAAACGAGGGGAGCGTGCCGCGGCACTTGCTTCCGTGGTTGCAGATCGTGTTTTGGGGCTTGCAGTGCTTGCCTCGATTGGCGCCATAAGTGTTCTCATCGTTAAGCCGAAAGCGCTCGGTTTTACTGCCGAGGCGGTCGCGATTATCCTTGTCATCGTGCTAACGCTTGGCTGGTGGTTTGGCCCCAAGATCCTCTTAAAATTATTTTCCAATGAGCATCGATTTCGCGACGCTGCCGAGCAGATTGCTCGAGCATTCCCAACACGGTTTCGCCCATTTTCCCAAGCGGTACTTATCGCCGCAGCCTTTCACTGTCTCCAGATCAGCATGCATCTCTTGCTTGCGCGTGCGCTCGGGGTCAATGAACTCTCACTTGCCTATCTCTTCGCCACAGTGCCGTTTGTTAATATCGTCGCTACGTTACCCTTTAGTATCAACGGCCTTGGCGTGCGGGAGGCGATCTATGTCACGCTATTCGTTCCGGTAGGGGTAAGCCATGAGGTAGCTGTTGCTTTCGGCGCGATTTGGATTCTCACCGCGACGGTAGTCAGTGCTGTGGGAGGAATTGTTGTTGCACAAAATGTTACCGGGCAGATTTCCGAAGATCCGAATTTAGTTCCAACCGATATTGAAAGCTCAAAAGCGGCGATAAACGACTAAAAATGCGCGCGAACTGATTTTTAGCTGTTACGCGAGCAGCGCCTCGTGTTATTTTTCTAACGAAAAATACTCTCAATCACTCTTCTTTGCAGAGGACACGCTCATGCTCGTCGCCCGATATATCCGCTCCCTCTCGACACACGTTCAACTGATTGCCCCGTTTGTGATCTTCGGCGTTTTCCTCGTTAGCTCGCAAAGAAGTCTCCTTGCCGAGAATGCCCAGATCTGGGACAACGGCGCCTCCACATTTACCGACACCTTTGCCGACGGCGATACAATCGATAATGGAACCGCGAATGCGCCGGGGAACAATACTAACGTCGTTACGGATTCTCAGGGCAACGTGTATGTTGGGTTTCGCCAGTCTGATGGCACAAGCTTTAGACTCTATCTCGTTCGTTACAATCGAACTGATGCAGCCATTTGGGATAACGGAACTTCCACGTTTACCGACACGTTCGCGAACGGTGACCCGGTTGATAACGGAACCGCAAACGACGTTCTCGCAAACGGTCTTGTGATGGCTGTTGACAGCGAGGATCGAGTGTATCTTGGATTCGTTCAATCAAATGGTGCCAACAATCGACTCTATCTCACCCGTTACGACGGCACGGATGTTAAGATTTGGGATAACGATACCTCTTCTTTCACTGATACCTTCGCTAATGGCGACCCAATTGATAATGGAACAGCGAGCAGTGTTTATGGCGCAGGCGGCGAGTTCAACCCGTTGGATATCGAAATTGATGGTCAAGATCGGGTCTACATCAGTTTTGCCCAGGATCAAGGGGGGCAAGACCGACTCTACCTTACCCGCTTTGATGGGACCGATGTGAAAATTTGGGATAACGGAGCATCGGCGTTCACCGATACCTTTACTGACGGCGACCCAATCGATAACGGCACTGCAAACGCTCTGGAAGGTGTCAATCTCGTAAGCGATCAAAATGGCCTGGTCTATATCCCTTTTGTTCAGAGTGACGGTACGAACACCAGACTATTTCTCACCCGCTTCGATGGGACCGATGTGAAAATCTGGGATAACGGAACATCAGCGTTTACCGATACCTTCACGAGCGGTGATCCGATCGACAATGGGACTACGGAAAACGTAGCCCCAAGCTTTTGGGACCCAGTCGTTGATAGTAATGGTCAATTCTATGTCGCTTTTTCACAGAACACTTCAGGCGTGAATCGCCTTTATCTTACGCGGTACGATGGCACAGATGTAACGATCTGGGATAACGGGGCATCGACGTTCACCGACACGTTTACGAATGGAGATCCGATCGATGCCGCAACGGGTTCTCCTGTACTCCCACAAATCTACAACCTCGCGATCGATTTTAGCGATCGCGTTTATATTCCTATCCTTCAATCCGATGGAGCAAACGCTCGGCTGTATCTCGCCCGTTTTGACGGGAGTGATGTCGGGATATGGGACAATGATACCGACCTCTTCACCGATACATTTACCAACGCTGATCCGATTGATCGTGGCGGCGGATCGATACTCGGGAACGCAACAATCACGGCGATCGTTGATGCAAGCGAGCGGCTTTATCTACTCTATGCTCAGGACAACGGAACAAACGTTCGACTTTACTTAACCCGACACACCGGAACTACTGCTGGGATTTGGGATGAGGATACGAATACCTTTACCGACACCTTCGTAAATGGCGACCCGATTGATGACGGTGTGGCAAGTTCCATAGGAAGCGCTTATAAGAGCAGCCACGGAGCACTCTCGGGAGATACCGGTGAACTCTTCTATGCATTTGAGAAAAGCTCCGAAATCTTCCTCGGCCGAGTCTCTGGTATTCCTTTAGCACCGGTAATGAATGTCGTTGGCAACGGTCGGACGATTAACGATGGTGATACAACACCGAGAGGTGCGGATCATACAAACTTTGGTTCGGGAGAGGTCGATTCTGACACTATCTCTCGTACCTACACGATCCAGAATATCGGCGAAGTAGCGTTGACCTTTCCTGCTACGCCACGAGTCTCTCTCAGTGGAACAAATGCAGCTGATTTTACCGTAACAACTCAACCCAGCGCATCCGTTGCTGCGAACGGTTCGACTACCTTTGTTGTTCGCTTTGACCCAAGCGCGACTGGGGTTCGAGCCGCTACAGTCTCTATCACCAATAATGATACTGATAAAAACCCTTATAATTTTAATATTCAAGGGACCGGGACGGATCCCGACTTAGATGGCGACGGCATCCCGAATTCAACGGACACCGATGACGATAACGATGGTGTAACTGATGCACAGGAAGCATTAGACGGAACAAATGCCGATGACTCGGGAAGCTTCGTGCTCGTGTTACCAACAACCTTCTGTTCGGAATGGAACGGCTTCTTAGGAATGCTCAACATCAACGAGTATGCCAATGCTACTTCGTCACTTCGGAATTTTTCGGTCACTTTGTATGATCTTGCGGGAACCGAACAGAGTGATACGGCAAGCTCTGTCTTTGCTCGCTCGCAACGCGACCTTCTCGTGCATGACCTGCTGGGCTTTACCGCAGATTCCTACGGGAGAACATGCACGACTCTACAGAATGGCTCAGCGGGAGATATTGATGGCCGGACGGTTTTCTATCACCCAAGCGGCGCGTCCTTCGATTTCGTCTTTGCCATTCCGTTCAATAGCAGTCAGAGTGGAAGTCAATTTGTTCCCCTAAATACTTCAAACCCAAGCCTAAACTTCTCCTCAAATTTCGTCGCTAACTGGATCTCGGTCACCAGTGACTCGACTACGACCCAAACCGGAACGGTAATTTTCTACGAACGAGACGGTTCAGAGTTAGGTTCAGAAGAGGTCACGATTGAGGCTGGTGGGCGTCGCGATTTTTCGGGACATCAGTTTGGTTCGTTTACGCAAGGATTAGTGGAGTGGCGACCCGATTCGATAACTGAACGCTTTGTGCTTCGAAACATTCGTTACTTCTACGATAATCCGCAAGCAACACCGACGTTTGAGTCTGCAGTTCATATTGAGGGTCTCCATGGAACCGGTGAGGAGATTTGGCTCCCGCTTGATACGCGAAACGGGAGCGCTATCGTCGAACTCTCGAATTCTACCAATGCCAATATTACCGTCGACGTCACCTTTCGCTCCTCGACTGGCGCTACTGAGGACACGCAAGCAATCGGCTTACCACCATACGGGACGATTCACCTCGTTGCAGACGAAATTCTGTCCACCGAGATCGGTTCAGCAACAATTGATGGAAGTTCAACCGGCAGTGTAATTGCAGTCGGGATGCACTACAGTAGAGATGCCGAGCTCAGTTTGGTGAATTCCTATGCCGTGCTTGCTCGCGAGCCAAACGGTAGTGCGCTTCGTAGCTCGTATAACACATTCCTCGGTCAGAGCTGTGATCTCTTACTCGTAAACTCTACCGCGGGGAGCGTCATCTCAAGCATTAGTCTCACCCGTTACGATGGCTCGACGATCGCTGGCGTTCCATCGGTGCTCACGCCAGCGCGGGGGGTAACGAATTTCGATCTCTGCGCAAATGACACCGCAGATAGCTACGGTTCAGTTACGGTCACACCGGGCGTTACTGACAGTCTCGTTGGAACCGTGGTGCGACGCGGCGCGCAAAGTCGTTATCAATTTGCAACTGAACTTCGACAATAGTTAGAACAGCAATTCCCGATAGAGCTCTTCATTATCGAGACATTTTCCTGCTCCCATCACCACGGCAGTGAGAGGATCATCAGGAACATGAATCGGGAGCTTAAACTCTTCGGCGAAGCGGAGCGCGATATTGCCGATGAGTGCGCCACCGCCGGTAAGACAGATCCCGTATTCGACGATGTCACCGGCAACCTCTGGCGGGACTGCTTCGAGGGCGCTTCGCACGCCGGTAATAATAGAACTCATCACATCCTCTAAGGCGATACGCACCTCACGCGCGCTGATGGTGATTGTCGCTGGATGCCCATCGGTGAGGCTTCGGCCCTTGACCTGGACCTCTTGCTTGTCACCTTTCGGGTGCACGGTTCCAATGGTCATCTTAATCAATTCAGCCGTGGCCTCGCCGATTAAGACCCGATGTTCGCGGCGAACGTATTGAATAATCGCCTCATCCATCGCATCACCACCGAGACGGAGAGAATTGGCATAGATAATGTCCTTCAAACTGATCACTGCGATATCGGTCGTGCCTCCCCCAATATCAACGATGAGACTTCCAACCGGCTCGGTAACCGGTAAGCCACAACCAAGGGCGGCAGCCATTGCTTCATCAATGAGCCGAACTTCGCGCGCGCCGACATTTTGGCCTGAGTCTCGAATGGCGCGCTTCTCTACTTCGGTGATGCTTGCCGGAATACCAACGACTATCCGCGGCTTAATCAAAGAGAAGCGCTTCTGCTCTGCTGCACGGAGGAAATAATCCAACATCGTGCCTGCCGTTTCGAAATCTGCTATTACTCCTGCCCGCATCGGACGGAGCACCTTGATCCCTTCGGGTGTTCGTCCAAGCATTTTTTTTGCTTCGGCACCGATCGCAACCACACGACGTTGACTTCCGTCCTCACGTATCGCCACCATCGACGGCTCATTCAAACAGATCCCACGTCCCTTGGTGTAGACGAGTGTGTTCGCCGTTCCTAGATCAATAGCAATGTCAGGAGAAAAAATGCGAAACATGACGCTATCTGTCGTTAATGTCCCTTCCATTTAACTGTGGGCAGAGAACCTTGCTATAATCCCTCTACACTCCTATAGCTACGGATAACCATCTATTTAGAAAAAGAAAAACCTTGTAGCGTTCACACTCGTTTGCGCTAGGAGATTAAACGGATCCCATGACAGCTTTAGATGCTCAATCGAAGAGAACATACCCGATTAAACAGGTAGGCGTAATTGGATTTGGCCAGATGGGGCGCGGGATTGCCCAGGTTCTCGCAACCGGAGGCTACGAAGTCCTTGGCTTTGATGAGATCCCAAATGCCGTCAATTCCGGGGTTAAAGACATTGAGCAACGACTCAGTAAGGCAATAGAAAAAGGCACCCTTGATAACGCCACTAAAGATGTCGCGATAAAGCGGCTACGTGCCGTCAGCCGAAAGGATGAGCTTGCAAGCGTCGACCTTATCATTGAAGCGGTTGTGGAGGACCAGAGTGTCAAGCAAACGCTATTTCGAGAGCTCGATTCGCTCTGTAAGCCGGAAACGATCTTAGCGACAAACACCTCCTCAGTATCAATTACGAAAATTGCCGCAGCAACGAAGCGTCCAGAAAAGATAATCGGGATGCATTTTATGAATCCCGTACCAGTAATGAAGTTAGTGGAGATCATCTGCGGTCTACAAACGAGCGACCCAACTTATGAGACCATTCATGACCTCACGGTAAAACTTGGGAAAACACCAGTCACCGCCAAGCGAGACTTCCCAGGCTTCATTGTGAATCGGATCCTCATTCCAATGCTTAACGAAGCGGTGTTCGTCTTGATGGAGGGGATTGCGACAGCAGAAGATATCGATAACGCGATGAAGCTCGGAACGAACCAACCGATGGGCCCGCTTGCGCTTGCTGACTTCGTGGGCTTGGATACCTGCCTTGCCATAGCGCGAATCTTCCACGAGGAGCTTGGGGACGACAAATATCGACCATGCCCGCTGCTTGTTAAATACGTCGAAGCAGGCTGGCTCGGGAAAAAAACCGGCCGAGGGTTTTATAATTATAGCGAAAGATAAGGCATCAAAGAGTTTCACTCAAAGCAGCCTTGCTCTTTGACTTCGACCTCGACCTTGACCAGAGAGATTTTTCGTCTTTTTTGGTCGAAGTCGAAGTCGAGGTCAAAGTCAAGGTAATTCACTAGGAAATCAAAATCGCTTCCGGCCGACTGTACCTATGGAAACAAATTTATGGATTTCACCATTTCAGTACCGAATCCAGCCCTTTCTCTGGGTATAGGACCGATCTCACTCCCAAATGCTGGAGGGTCAATAAATCCTGCGCTGGGCGATCTCCCAGGGATCGCTCAGAACTCATTGGATAGCCTCGTCATTGGTATCAGCGAGCGCGGTCTTGAAGCGCGTTCTCCCCAGCCACTTTTGGAGCGTTTAAAAGAGATTATCCGCTCACTTTCCGAGTCAGTCCCACAGCTCTCAACCGGCAACTCAACACTTACTGAGTTGATCCGCGGGCTAAGCGAAAACTTGACCACAGCTGCAGAGGGTTCATCGGGTCGCTTCCGGTTACGAGAAGAGTTAGCACTCGAAGCATTAATCGGCGAACTCGAAACCGAGAACAATAGAACACTCCTTACCAATCTTAAGCTCA